>Ga0181529_10002156_pt1 | contig 24044 bp, 15 predicted proteins | sample PEATcosm2014_Bin_36_FD_119763 | JGI IMG/M metagenome (GOLD analysis project Ga0181529, IMG submission 119763) | Peatland microbial communities from MTU Mesocosm Facility, Houghton, MI, USA - PEATcosm2014_Bin10_30_metaG | ecosystem: Environmental > Terrestrial > Soil > Wetlands > Peat | place... | reverse complement strand
CAGCGCCATCAGCGACAGGTTGTCGATGGTGTAGCCCACCAGGTACATCACGCCGAAGGTGCCTACCAGCGAGAGCGGTACAGCCACCGACGGAATGATCGTGGCCCACACCTCGCGCAGGAAGAGAAAGACCACGAGCACCACCAGGCAAACACTGATAAACAGAGAAATCTCTACGTCGCGGACGCTCGAGCGGATGGTAGTGGTGCGGTCCACGGCCACATCGATCTTGATGGTGGGCGGAATGGCGGCTTGCAGACGCGGCATCTGGGCCATCACCGCATCCACGGTCGAGATGACGTTGGCGCCGGGAATCTTGAAGATGACGATCAAGATGGCGTCCTTCAACACACCGGGGGGGCCTCCGGGCGTGTTGATGCCTGAAACGCCGGCGGTGCGGATGTCGGCGACGCTGTCGGTGATCGTTCCCAGGTCGGAGACGCGTACCGGTGCGCCGGTCGTCTTGTTATAGCCGGCGATGATGGGCGCGTAGTCGCGGGCCTTGAATATCTGATCGTTGTCGTTGATCTGCCAGCGGTGATCGGCGTCCTGAAAAGCGCCTTTGGGGCGGTTGGCGTTGGCTCCAGCCAGTGCGACCCGCACCGCGTCCAATCCGACTCCGTTGGCGCCCAATTGCATGGGGTTCAATTCGACGCGCACGGCAGGGCTGGAACTGCCGCCCACAAACGTTTGTCCCACGCCCTGGATTTGCGAAATCTTTTGCGACAGGATGGAGTCGGCCATGTCGTAGATTTGCGCCTTGGGGACGGTGTCGGAGGTCAGCGTCAGAATCAGGATCGGCGCCTCGGCGGGGTTGGCCTTGCGATAGCTTGGATTCTGCGGCAGATAGGAGGGCAACTGGCTGCGCGCCGCGTTGATCGAGGCTTGCACGTCGCGGGCAGCGGCGTCGATGTTGCGATTGATGTCGAACTGCAAGGAAACCGATGCCGAGCCAAGCGAACTGGACGAGGTCATCTGGTTGACGCCGGCGATGCGCCCAAACTGCCGTTCCAGGGGAGTGGCCACTGCCGAGGCCATGGTTTCGGGACTTGCGCCGGGCAGGCCCGAGCCTACGCCTATCACGGGAAAATCGACGTTGGGCAGAGAAGCCACGGGCAGCAGCGAGTAGGCCACCGAGCCGGCCAGCAGCAGCGCCAGCGAGAGCAGCGAAGTGGCGACCGGGCGCTGAATGAATGGTGAAGAAAGATGCATCTGTTAGCCTCTAGCTCCTAGCTTCTAGCCGCTAGCTAAAAACCCGTGTTCCGCAGGCGTTTCTGCAATGTAGCGCCGGTCTCCAGACCGGCTGTCGTGCGGGCGTCCCCGCCCGCATTGGCTCGGAATCAATTACCAAGGCACGCGGTCCAGTTACTGGCAGCTAAAGGCTAGAAGCTGAAACCCGATCCCTGACCCCTGATCCCTGATCCCTGACTTCTTTCGGCTTCAACCGCTTGGCCAGCTTGTCGAAGTAGAGATAGGTGACCGGCACGGTGTAGAGCGTAAGCAACTGCGAAAGAATCAATCCGCCCACAATGGTGACGCCCAGCGGGATGCGCAACTCGGCGCCCACGCCTCCGCCCAGGGCCAGCGGCAGCCCGCCCAGCAGCGCGGCCATGGTGGTCATCAGAATCGGCCTGAAGCGCAGCTTGCAAGCCTGGAAGATGGCGTCCTCGGCCGATTTGCCCTCCAGGCGCTCGGCCTGCAAGGCGAAGTCGATCATCATGATGGCGTTCTTCTGCACAATGCCGATCAGCAGAATGATGCCGATCAGCGCAATCACGCTGAAGTCCACGCGGGTGATCAGCAGGGCCAGCAGCGCGCCCACGCCCGCCGAGGGCAGCGAGGAGATGATGGTGATGGGGTGGATGTAGCTCTCGTAAAGCACGCCCAGCACAATGTACACGGTGACCAGCGCGGCCAGAATCAACAGCGGTTCGTTGGCCAGCGAGGTCTGGAATGCCTCGGCGGTGCCCTGGAAGCTGGCGTTGATGCTGGCCGGCATGTTGATGCGCTGTTCCACGCGCTTGACCGCGGTTACGGCATCGCCCAGCGCCTTGCCCGGCGCCAGGTTGAAGCTGACAACCGTGGACGGGAACTGCCCTTGGTGGCCAATGGACAACTGCGCTTTCGACTGTTCCCAGTGGGCCACCATGCCTAGCGGAACCTGGGTGCCGTTGCCGGATTTGACGTAGAGATTGTTGAGCGTGCTCGGATCGGTCTGGAAGGTCGGCCCAACTTCCATCACCACGTGGTACTGGTTGAGCTGGGTGAAGATGGTTGAGACCTGCCGTTGCCCGAAGGCGTCGTAGAGGGTGTTATCCACGTCGGCCATGGCGATGCCCAGCCGCGCCGCGGTGTCGCGGTCGATGACCAGCTTGGCGCCCAGCCCTTCGTCCTGCAGGTCGCTGGCCACGTCGGTCACCATTTTTTCCTTGCTCAGTTCCTGAACCATCAACCGTGTGAATTTGGCCAGTTCCGCCTGGTTCGGATCTTCGAGCGAGTACTGGAATTGAGTCCGGCTAACGCGGTCTTCCACCGTGAGGTCCTGGAGCGGCTGCAGGAAGAGCTGGATGCCCTCTACAGCCAGCAGCTTGGGCTGCAAGCGCTGGATCACTTCCGTGGCGGAAATCTTGCGCTCTTCCAGCGGCTTCAGGTTGATCTGGATGCGGCCCGAGTTGAGCGTGGTGTTGGTTCCGTCCACGCCGATGAAGGAGGAGATATTATCCACCGCGGGGTCCTTGAGCAGAACGTCGACCAGCTTCTGCTGCCGTTCGGCCATGCTGGCAAAGCTCACCGTCTGCGGCGCTTCGCTGATGCCCAGGACCACCCCGGTGTCCTGCACCGGGAAGAAGCCCTTGGGAACCACCAGGAAGAGAAGGATGGTGGCCACGAACGTCCCGATGGTCACCATCAGGGTGATGAAGCGGAAGCGCAGGACCACCTTCAAGGTCCGCCCGTACGCGGCGATGACCGAATTGAAGACCTTCTCCGACCAATAGTAGAAGCGGGTCTGCGTGGCGACCTTCTTGTCCTTGAGAATGCGCGAGCACATCATGGGCGTCAGCGTCAGCGAGACCACCGCCGAAACCAGAATAGTGACTGCCAGGGTGATGGCGAATTCGCGGAACAGCCTGCCCACCACGTCGCTCATGAACAGCAGCGGGATGAGCACCGCGATCAGCGAGACGGTCAGCGACATGATGGTGAAGCCGATCTGTTCGCTGCCCTTCAATGCCGCCTTCATCGGGCTGTCGCCCTCCTCGATGAAGCGGGAGATGTTCTCGATCATCACGATGGCGTCGTCCACCACGAAGCCGGTCGAGATGGTGAGCGCCATGAGCGTGAGGTTGTTGAGCGAGTAGCCCAGCAGGTACATCACCCCAAAGGTGCCCACAATGGACAGCGGCACGGCGACCGAGGGAATGATGGTGGCCGCCAGATTGCGCAGGAACAGGAAGATGACCATCACCACCAGGGCGACGGTGAGCATCAGCTCGAACTCCACATCCCGGACCGAAGCGCGGATGGTGACGGTTCTATCGGTGAGCACTTTCACCTGCACCGAGGCCGGCAGACTGGTCTGCAACTGCGGCAGCAGCTTCTTGATGCGATCGACGACGGCAATGATGTTGGCGCCTGGCTGGCGCTGAATGTTGACGATCACCGCCGGCTGGCGGTCCATCCAGGCGGCCTGCTGCGAGTTTTCCGCGGCGTCCACCACCGTGGCCACGTCCGAGGTGCGCACGGCGGCCCCGTTGCGATAGGCCACGATCACCGGCAAATAGTCGGCGCTGGAAGTCAGCTGGTCGTTGGCCCCGATGGTGTACGACTGGCGGTTGCCGTTCAGCGTGCCCTTGGCCTGATCCACGTTGGCCGCGGCCACGGCAGTGCGCAGATCTTCCATGCTCAGGTTGTAAGCGGCAAGCTGCGCCGGATTGGCCTGAATGCGCACCGAGGGCTTCTGCCCGCCGGCAATGGAGACCAGTCCCACGCCCGTTACCTGGGATATTTTCTGTGCCAGGTTGGTGTCGGCCGCGTCTTCTATCTTGTCCAGCGGCAGCGAGTCCGAGGTCAGCGCCAAGGTCATGATGGGCGCGTCGGCCGGGTTCACCTTGCTGTAGATGGGGGGATTGGGCAGATCCTGGGGCAGGAAGCTGTTGCCTGCATTGATGGCCGCCTGCACCTCTTGTTCAGCTACGTCGATGTTCTCGTCCAGGTTGAACTCGAGGGTGATCACCGATCCGCCGCCGGAGCTGACCGAGGTCATCTGCTTCAGGCCCGGCATCTGGCCGAATTGCCGCTCCAAAGGCGCCGTGACCGACGAGGCCATGACCTCGGGACCAGCGCCTGGGTAAAAGGTGAGCACCTGAATGATGGGGTAGTCCACCTCGGGCAGGGCGGATACCGGCAACTGCAAGTAGCCGACAAAGCCCGCCAGCAGAATGGCCGCCATCAGCAGCGAGGTCGCTACCGGGCGCAGAATGAATGGCCGGGAAGGACTGAGACTCACTGCTGCTCCCTCGTCTTGGGTTTACCGTTTCCTTGGTCGCTTGCCGGTTTTGAAGCCGCGAAGGGTCCGCCGGCAGGTGGTGCTCCCTTATCCGAAGCCTGTTTTCCCGAGCCTTGGCCGGTACGCTGGCGCGCGGCGCTGACGGCCACAATTTGGCCCGGCCGCAGCCGGTCGGCGCCATCCACCACCACATTTTGCCCAGCCGTCAGCCCCGAATCCACAATCGTCACCTGTCCCTGGGCCAGGGCGATCTTCACCGGCTGAATTCTGGCGGTTGCGGTGCCCTTGGCGTCGGTGTCGATCACCCACACATACGATCCCTGCAACCCGGTCTGGATGGCAGCCGAGGGCACCACCAGCGCATTGGGCCGATCTTCCAGCACCAGGTGGATGTTCACGAACTGGTTGGGAAAGAGCGACTGATCCTTGTTGTCGAAGACCGCCTTCAGCTTGTCGGTTCCGGTGGTGGTGTCGATCTGGTTGTCGGCGGTCAGCAGCACACCGGAGCCAATCTTCTGCACATCGCCCCGGTCGTAGGCATCCACGGGCAGGCGGCGTTCGGCGGCCAGCCGATGCAGCACTTGGGGCAGCTCGTTTTCGGGCAAGGTGAAGTACACCGCAATGGGCTGGAACTGATTGATAATCACCAGGTTGGTGGTGTTGGCGGTGACGATGTTGCCGGGGTCCACCAGGCGCAAGCCGATGCGGCCGTTGATGGGCGACTTGATGTAGCACCAGTCGAGCTGCAACTGCGCGGCCTCGATGGCTGCCTTGTCCGCCTCGATGGCGCCTTCGTACTGGCCCTGGGCGGCTTCGTAGGATTGCATGCTCTCCTTGGAAACCACGCCCGCGTCGTACAGCGCCTTGTAGCGGGAAGCCTCTGCCTTGGCGTTCTTCAGCAGCGCCTCATCGTGGGCCAGTGTGCCCTTGGCCTGATCCAGCGCGGCTTTGTACGGCCGGGGATCGATCACCATGATGGTTTCGCCCTGCCTCACCTGCTGGCCCTCGGTGAATTTCACCGGTTGCAACTCGCCGCTCACCCGCGCCTTCACCGTCACGCTCATGTAGGGCGTCACCGTCCCCAAAGCGGTTAAATAAATGGGCATCGGCTTCTCTTCGGTGGCTGTTACCTGCACCGGAACCGGCCGGCCCATCAGCGCCGCCGCCTGATCCGCAGCCAGCTTCTTGGCCGCCTGCTGGTTTTCGTGAATCCGCCAAACGGCAAAGGCTACACCGCATACCAGCACCAGGTAAAACAGAATACGCATCCAGGAACCCTTGCGGGCCGGTGGCTGTTGCGTTTCGCTGAGGGGGGACAGATGGGACTCAGGAGTTTCTTCAAAGGACATGGCGTCGATTCCCGTCGTTTCTTTTGGGTGATTGCCTAAAAAAGGCATCCATGCGGCCAGGACCAGAAAAGTCACGCTGCCCGCGTACGTTAGTTCGGACGTATCGGTTTCCGCAAGAGTTTCGTTGACCCTCCTGCGACGGAGGAGGGCTCGTTCGGCGTCTACTCGATGCGCATTCTCTTGAAAACCAGACGCGACTATTGTATTCGAAGGAGACGGCATTCAACCTTAAGGCGTCCTGAAGATATGCCGGTCTCCGAATGAAATCGATTCGATTGAGGCGATCCCGCCCGGCACCCGGCGCCCGCCCCAACTTCCGGGACACGCGCCGCCCCGATGCCGCTGCGCCCTTTTGCACTGCGGCAACGTCTGGAACCGTGCGGATCAGGGCTTTTTTGCACTTCCACACTCCTGGCCGGTTTCTTCATCTACCATAAGAATTCAACCGTGTGTTGAAGCGGCGCCGGCGGTTTTGCCGCCCGGCCCGAAACCCGATGAGCCGGCCAGAACCGGACCAGAATGCTTGTTGATCGGTTCAAGAGCAATCCGGCCGTCTGCGGCACGGTTCAGGAGCGAGTACCAGCCTTATGTGGATTGTCCGGCTTGCACTACGGCGGCCCTATACCTTCGTCGTATTTGCGCTCTTGATCCTGATCCTTGGCGTCTTCAGCATCGAGTCGATGCCCACGGACATCTTTCCCAACATCGACATCCCCGTGGTCACAGTGGTCTGGAACTTCACTGGGATGTCGGCCCAGGAGATGTCCACCCGCATCGTGACCAACAGCGAGCGGGGCATGACCACCACCGTCAACGACATCGAGCACATCGAGTCGCAGTCGCTGAACGGCATCGGCATGATCAAAATATTCTTTCAGCCGAACGTAAATATCGGCTCGGCGGTGGCGCAGGTTACGGCCATTTGCCAGGTGCAGTTACGCTCTCTTCCCCCCGGTTCCTTGCCGCCGTTCATCATCCAGTACAACGCTTCCAGCGTGCCCATTCTCATGCTGGGCGTCTCTGGCGAGGGGATGAACGAGCAGCAATTGAACGACCAGGCCACCAACAACATCCGCACCCAACTGGCCTCCATCGAAGGCGCCCAGACGCCCTTTCCCTACGGCGGCAAAACGCGCCAGGTGCAGGTGGACCTGAACCTGCCCGCCTTGCAGGCCAAGGGGCTTTCGCCGGTGGATGTGGTGAACGCCGTATCCGCGCAGAACCTGATCGCGCCCTCGGGAACCATGAAGATCGATCGCTTCGAGTACGCGGTGGAGACCAACTCCGCCCCCCAAGTGATCGACGAGCTGAACAATCTGCCCATCAGGACCATCGACGGTTCGGTGATCTACATCCGCGACGTAGCCCACGTGCGCGACGGCAATCCCCCGCAGACCAACATTGTGCGCGTCGACGGCAGCCGCGCCATCATGATGGCCGTGATGAAGACCGGTTCGGCCTCGACACTGGAGATCATTGAGGGCGTCCGCGCCAAGATCGACAGCATCGTGCGCATCGGCCTGCTGCCCAAGGCGCTGCGCATCAGTTTCCTCTCCGATCAGTCGATCTTTGTCAAAGGCGCCATCGACGGCGTGGTCCGGGAAGCGATTATCGCCGCCTGTCTTACCGCCATCATGATCCTGGTGTTTCTGGGCAGTTGGCGCTCCACGGTGATCATCGCGGTCTCGATTCCGCTTTCGATTCTCTGCTCGCTGAGCGTGCTCTCCATCTTGCACCAGACGATCAACATCATGACCCTGGGCGGCTTTGCGCTGGCTGTGGGCATTCTGGTCGACGATGCCACCGTGGCCATCGAAAACATCAACCGCAATCTCGAATCCGGCAAGGAGCTGGAACAATCCATCCTTGACGGCTCGGCGCAAATCGCCGTTCCGGCCCTGGTTTCCACCCTCGCCATCTGCATCGTCTTTGTGCCCATGTTCTTCTTGAGCGGCGTGGCCAAGTACCTCTTTGTCCCCATGGCCGAAGCCGTTGTCTTCGCCATGCTGGCCAGCTACCTGCTCTCCAGGACGCTGGTGCCCACCATGGCCAAGTACCTGCTCAAGGAGCACGACGACACGGAAATCGAAAAAAAGCGCGTCAGCCGCAACCCTCTGGTCCGCTTCCAGCTCGGCTTCGAAGCTGGTTTTGAGCACTTCCGCCACGCTTACCTGCGCTTGCTCACCCTCTGCGTGGACCGCTCCGCAGTCTTTCTCCTCCTCTTTCTGGCCTTTTCCATCGGCTCGGTAGGCCTGCTGGCGCCCTGGTTGGGGCAGGACTTCTTCCCCTCGGTCGACTCCGGCCAGTTCAAGATTCACCTCCGCGCCCGCACCGGCACCCGCATCGAGGAAACCGCAGCGCTTTGCGACCACATCGACGCAACCATCCGGGAGCAAGTTCCGGCGCGCGAGTTGGTCACCATCCTGGATAACATCGGACTGCCCAATTCGAGCCTGAATCTCTCCTACTCGACCTCCGCGCCCATCGGCCCGGCCGACGCCGACATCCAGGTGCAGTTGACCAAGAAGCATCGGCCCACGGCGGAGTATGTGGATCGCTTGCGCACCGTGTTGAACCGCGAGTACCCCGGCGTCACCTTCTACGTGCTGCCGGTGGACATCGTCACCCAGATTCTCAACTTCGGGCTCTCGGCGCCAATCGATATTCAGATTGTTGGATCGAACCTTTACGGCAACCACGCCCTGGCCGAGAAAATGTTGGACGAGGTGCGCTATGTCCCCGGCGCGATCGATGCGCGCATCCAGCAGCCTTTCAATTACCCGATGATGATGGTGGATGTGGACCGCACCCGCGCGCAGACCATGGGCCTTACCCAGAAGGACGTTGCCACCAGCGTGTTGGTCGCGCTCAGCGGCAGCTTTCAGACCACTCCCAGTTTTTATCTGGATCCAATAAGCGGGGTTACCTATAACGTCGCGATCCAGGCGCCGCAGTACGGGATGGATTCACTGGCGGCGTTGCGGAGCCTGCCCGTTACAGGCGCCGCGACGACCCAGCAGGCCAGCAGCGCAAACCCCACCGGCGTCCCCGGCGTGCCCAGGCCCACACAAGTACTGGGCAACCTGGCCACGATCCGCTCCGGATCGGAATTGGGTACGGTAAGCCACTACGATGTGCAGCCGGTGATCGACATCTACGCCAACGTGGAAGGAACCGACCTGGGTACGGTGACTGGCAAGGTCGAGAAGATCATTGCAGCGCACAAGGCCGAACTGCCCCGCGGCTCGCGCTTCAACCTGCGTGGCCAGAGCGAGACCATGAAGACCTCCTACATGGGCCTGTTGGGCGGGCTGGCCTTCTCCATCCTGCTGGTCTACCTGCTCATCGTGGTCAACTTCCAGTCCTGGCTCGATCCCTTCCTGATCATTTCCGCGCTGCCCTCCGCGCTGGCAGGCATCGTCTGGTTCCTGTTTCTTACCCACACGCGCCTCAGCGTTCCCGCCCTTACCGGCGCCATCATGTGCATGGGCGTGGCCACCGCCAACTCGATCCTGGTGGTCAGCTTTGCCCGCGAACAGTTGGAGATCATGGTGGGCAACGCCCGCCAGGCCGCGCTGAACGCCGGCTTTGTCCGCCTGCGGCCGGTGCTGATGACTGCCCTGGCCATGATCATCGGCATGGTCCCCATGGCCCTGGGCTTGGGCGACGGCGGCGAGCAGAACGCGCCCCTGGGCCGCGCGGTCATCGGCGGACTGCTGCTGGCCACCGTGGCCACCCTCTTCTTTGTGCCGGCCTTTTTTTCCACTGTCCACGGCTGGCTTGAGCGCCGTCGCAGGGTGGCGCAAAGTGCGGCGACGAACGGGACTTTCGACGAGTTTGACCAGATTCCGGAGTAATTCTCTATGAGCAACGAATCCATACCGAACACCCCAGCGGCAAGCGAACACGAGAGCGCGCCCGAACAGAAGCCCATCTCGCCGCGCACGGCCGCCGTTGGCGTGGCCGTGGTTCTCATCGTCCTGGCGGTGCTGGCGGGCGTGGGCGTTTTCAGCCGCGTCCACGCAGACACCAAACTGGCCCAGGCCACCACCGAACTGGCTCCTCCCACGGTGATCGCTACGGCGGCCAAACCGGGGGCGCCGGTAAACACTCTGGTTCTGCCCGGCAACGTGACCGCTCTTACCGATTCGCCCATCTACGCCCGGACTTCCGGCTATTTGACACGCTGGTACTTCGACATCGGCTCCAGGGTCAGAAAAGGCGCGCTGCTGGCCGAGATCTCCAGCCCCGAAGTGGACCAGCAACTGGCTGAGGCCGAGGCCGAGCTGAACACTGCCCAGGCCAACGCCAACAACGCCCGCATCCAGGCAGAGCGCTACACCGGCCTGGTCAAATCCAACGCCGTCTCCCGCCAGGACACCGACACCTTTGTCAATCAGGCTGCCGCCACCGAGGCCGCGGTCCAATCCGCCCAGGCCAATGTGCAGAGGCTGCGCGAACTGCAATCCTTCGAGAAGGTCTACGCGCCCTTCGACGGCGTAGTCACCGCCCGCAATGTCGATACCGGCCAGTTGATCAATCAGGGCGCGGCCAACGAGCTCTTCCACATGCAGGCCATCCAGACCCTGCGCGTTTACGTCAACCTGCCGCAGATCTACTCGCAGGCCGTGCAGCGCGGCGCGAAGATCGATCTATCCTTTGCCGAGCATCCCGGCAAGACCTACCAGGGCACCTTGACCCGTACCTCCGATGCCATCGATCCCGCCAGCCGGACCCTGTTGGTCGAAATCGACGTGGATAACCACGCCGGGGAACTGCTGCCTGGTTCGCTCGCCCAGGTCCATTTCAAGACGCCGCCCGCTGGTCCAACCTTCATCGTTCCTGCCGCCGCACTCATCTTCCGCAAGGAAGGCCTGCGCGTGGGCACGGTTGTCGACAGTCCCAGCGGCCCGGTCGCGCATCTGGCGCCGGTAGTGATCGGAGAAGACGACGGCGCCAGCGTGCAAATTGTCACTGGACTTGGGCCCAACGACAAAGTCATCCAGGATCCACCCGACTCGCTCATCGAGGGCGAGAAGGTGTTTGTCGGCAGCCCCGCCACCCAGGCCAATGCCGGAGGCAAGTAACTATGCGTCCGACGAAGGATATAGCCTCTACGACGCTCGACCGGAAAACCATGCTCCGTGCCCCATCCTTGCCGTGCCTTTGCGGCAAGGGTGGGAAAGCACGAATCTCAATCATCCCAGCTTTTGCCTGCCTGATTGGGGTGGTTTTCTTCACCGGCTGCAAGCCCGTCGGCCCCAACTACAATCGCCCCACCTACGACGCTCCCGCAACCTACAAGGAATCGGGCGCTTCCACCGTCCTCACCCCGCCTCCCAGCCCTGCCGGGGGCTCATGGCAGCCGGCTTCGCCCTCCGACGGCATGTTGCGCGGCAAATGGTGGGAGATCTACCAGGACCCGCAGCTCAACCAACTCGAAGAGCGTATCGCTACCAACAATGAGAGCCTGCGCCAGGCACTGGAAACCTATCTGGCCGCGCGCGATCAGGTCGTCGCCGCCCGATCCGCTCTCTTTCCCCGGCTGTCGGCGGGCGTCTCCGCCTCGCGCAACAACATTTCCGCCAACGGGCCGTCCTTCTCCCCCGGCAAGCCCACCGGCTACAGCGACTTTGTCATCGGGGGCCAGGGCAGCTGGGAGCCGGACTTCTGGGGCCGCATCCGCCGTAGTGTCGAGGCCGCCCGCTCCAGCGCCCAGGCCAGCGCCGCCGACATGGCCAGCGTTGACTTGAGCCTTCATGCCGAAATGGCCTCGGCGTACTTCGAGCTGCGCGGCCTGGACGCTCAGATCAAGTTGCTCAACGACACCGTCACCGACCTCGAACGCCAGCTCGACTTGGCCCAGCGGCGCCTTGACGGTGGAATCGGCACCGAGGCCGACGTTGCCCAGGCCCGCACCCAGCTTGAAACCGTCCGCGCGCAACGGGTGGATGTGGGTGTGGCCCGCGCCCAGTTCGAGCACGCCATCGGCACCATCGCCAACCTCAAGCTCTCCGAATTCAGCATCCCCCCCACGCCGCTCGATCTTGCGTTGCCCAAGGTGCCCGTCGGCGTACCCTCGCAACTGCTGGAGCGCCGCCCGGACATTGCTGCCGCCGAGCGCCGCGCCGCCGCGGCCAACGCCCAGATCGGCATCGCCGTCAGCGCCTTCTATCCCACCATCACCCTGGGCGGGGATGGCGGCTTCGAGAGCCTCAATGCCGGTACCTGGATTCAGGGTCCCAGCGCGCTCTGGAGCTTAGGGGCGCAGGCAACTCAGCTCCTCTTCGACGCCGGCCAGCGCCACGCTCTCACCGACGAGGCCCGCCATGCCTACGAAGCCCAGGCCGCCGGCTATCGCGAGGCTGTCTTTCAGGCCTTCAACGACGTGGAAGACCGGCTTTCCAACCTCAGAATTCTTGAGCAGGAATCGGGTGCGGAACAGAAGGCCGTCGCCTCCGCGCAGCACTCTTTCGACATCTCGAATGAGCGCTACAAGGGCGGCGTCACCAGCTATCTCGAAGTGCTCACCGCCGAGGCTACGCTGCTCCAAAATCAGCGCACCGCCCTCGACCTTGAGACCCGCCAGTTTGTCTCGAGCGTCGCTTTGGTCCGCGCCCTGGGCGGAGGCTGGGATGCCTCGCAGTTGCCGAAATAAAAGGAACGAGAGAAAAGGGAAGAGAGCGACTTGTGTCCTGAGTCTGAAAGTCGCAACGAAAAACTGGCTGTCATTCTGAGCGAACGGGGCCCCGAACGTCTTTCAGTTCGGGAGGTGGTGAGCGAAGAATCTGCGGTTATTCTTCGATGAGCTTCAGACTCACCACAGTAGTATGTGTTCCTCACGGCAAATCGCAGCGCGGTGATTCTGCGCCTCCGGCGCGCGCATCAACTCAAATGCGAACTTAACGTTCCTCGCCAACCTCGTGAGAAATGCGGGCAGCTATAACAAATCCCGAAACTGCTCCAAACTCAATCCGGCATCCCGGACGATGCCGCCCATGGTGAGTGCGTTGATGGGATTGTGGCGGGGAATCGTCAGGATGCGCGTCCCGTCCGTCATGACAATGTGCGCGCCTTGGCGGAGAACGCGGAACCCCGCCTTTTCCAGCGCGGCGACGGCTCGAAGATGGTTGATACCCGGCAGCTTGGGCACGAGTTACCTCAGCAATGCTGAATTAATCATGAGTTGCCTCGATATCTGTGTCAAGGTCGCGATTCTACTAAGTCGATGTAATCAAATAGCTTACTTGTGCACTTTAAGGCACTTTGATGAACATTGGTGTACTCTAGGCGGCAAAAAATACCAGAATCGCTTCGACAAAAATAATCTTGGACGATTGCCTAGACTCAAGACAGCCAGCCGTTGAGTTCGCGATCTACCCAACTGAGACTTCGACCAGACGGCTGTCATCCTCGCGCGCCAATTCCTCGGCTGCCTCGACATACTCCCGAATTGCGATCTGAATGTTGGCCAGCGCTTCTGCCTCGGTTGCTCCCTGCGACCAGCAGCCCGGCAGGCCGGGGCAAGATACGCTGTAGCCTTCCTCGGAGTGGCGGAGAACGACGCGGTAGTTTGCCATGCAAGTCATCGTACACCCTTTGCAGATTCATCGGTAAGGACCGGAAGGGGCGTGGGCGTTCAGTTTCCCGAGCAAGCTCCGTGCCCCATCCATTCCGCGTTCTTTGCGGAATGGATGGGAAACCACAAACCCCAATCTGTCGCCGTTCGTTCTCAAAAAATGCTGGTTGCCGCATCCTTGGCGCGCCCTGCTCCTGGCTTCAGGGGAAGAGTTGTTGCCTGGCCAGCCAGCGGTACCAGGTTCCCTATTCCCTGTTTCTTGTTCCCTGCTATGACTGCGTCCTGCCGCAGATGGCTATACGCGGCGGAGGGCACTTCGGTCAGCGCCAGTCCCGGACCCTCCCAAAGCAGCCGTGGCGCGCCCTCGCTGGCCGAGTGCAATCCCTCGAGATGAAGGACGTGCCTGCCGGCGCGCAGGCCCAGCGAGCCGCGGTCGTAGCGCACTGCGTTGCCCGGCGATCCGCATACCTGCGCAAAGGGCGCGGCGGTTTTGGCCACCTCCACGCCGTCGATGACCAGCCGACCACCATCCCGCGCCATCAGGTGGAAGGTGTACCCTCCGTCGGCGGGAATGTCGATCAGGCCGTCCCAGGCGGCGGCGTAACGCGTGAAGCCTTGCGCGTCCGCGAAGACACTGGCCGACGCGCCGCTGAAGACCGCCTGCTCGGCGCCCAGATCCGGCAGTTGGGTCCACACGCCGGGGTAGACCTTCCAAAGCAGGCCGGGAGAGATGGGGCCGGGCGTGGTGGCGGCATCGTGCCATGTGCCCACGGCCACCACTCCTTGCGCGGCCCAGTCCTGCTGGCCCTCTTTGTTCTCCACATGCAGCAGAACCCTGAAGCGCCCCGAGCCGTCGAGCTGGGTTCCCTCGGCGTCTGGAAAGCGATGCTTCACACTCTGGCCGGCGGCCTGCGTTCCATCGCCAAAGAGCCAGGTGTAACGGCCCTTGGCAACTGCTCGCGCGGTGAAGGTAACTCTCTGCCCCGGCGCAAAGACCGGGGGATCCACGGTGAAAGCGGCCACCGGGTTGTGGTTTGGCCCCACAAACACCGCCGGCTCGGCACCGCCTGAAACCACCAGGGGCAATTCGACATCGGCGCCCGCGCGCGTCTGCCCATATTTCACATTGTCGAAGAGCACCCCCGTCACCTGCCCGGTAATGGTGGATTGGGCCAGCGGCGGCTGGTCCAGCGCCCAGATATTGCGGAAGGTTATCCCCCGCACCGCCGGTTCCTCCTGCTCCACCTGAAGCAGCGAATACCAGTCGTCGAGGAACAGGTTCTCAAAGGTGAAGTTGTCGTGTTCGCCCTTGGCTCCCTGCGCGCCCCAGAAGCCCAGCACGCCAAAGGTCTGTCCGCAAGCCCCGATGCCGCCGTGGAGAATGTCGGAGTTGCGCAGCGTAAAGTTTTGCGAGTTGAAGATCTTCCGCGGCCAGCCGGCGCGCACGATGTTCGAGATGCTGGTCGACAGCACGCTGTTCTCGATGAGGATGTTCTGTACGTCGTGCCCTGGGCGCAGCATGTCCGCGTCGTTGTAGCCGTCCCAGTTGCCCTCCATGGCGAAAACATCGTCCGAGGCGCGCAAAAAAGAGTTGCGCACAATCGCGTCGCCGCCGCCCAGCCAGTCCATGCCGTCCTGATTGGCGTTGGCGGGGTTGCCGCCGATCAGCCGCAGATCGTCGTAGATAAACCCCGTCGAATCCTTCATTTGGATCGACCAGGTCCGGGCGCGCACGATGCAGGTCAGCCCCTCGATCTCCACATTGTGGGCTTCCAGCGCGCCGATGCAGTGCCAATCCGGCTTCTGCATCCAGCCTTCGTCGGTGTTGGGGTCCTGCGATCCTTCGTACACAATGGTCCCGCGCCCCAGGATCTTCACATCGTGCACCTTCCACAGGTTCAGGCTGCCGAAGATGAAGACTCCCGGCGACAGGTAGATGGTGTCGCCGCTCTTGGGGTTCAGGCTGCCGTGGTAGACCCCCGGCTCATAGGCATGGATCTTGGGATCGCGGGGCAGCGGCGGCGCGGGCGCACCCGCAAACAGAAACAGCATCTTGGCGCGATTGAGAAAATCGCCTGGCCGGGAGATGGAGAGCTTGGCCGGTCCCGCCAGCTTGAAGCGGATGGTCTGGCCTTCGCGCGCAGGACGCAGGCCCAGCCGCCAGGGCTGTATATCCACGCCCTTATCCCAGAAGCCCGCCTCGGCGGCAGTGATCTCCACGGTCACCGGGCCGCTCACGTCGAAACTCACAAAATCATAGCTGGCGGCGGCATGAGCCACATCCACCGCCTGGCCGTTCACCCTCACGGTGAAGGCCGTCGAACGCATCTCCGCCGGAACTGGCGCGGCCTCAACGTTTGTAGCGGCATGAGCGAGGACGGGAAGGGCAAGAAGAACCGCGAGCAGCGCACGAAAATCCGGCAAGAGAGCAGACCCCGGCAACAAAGTAGGAATGCAATCACTGTAGCACCGCCGTTCCGATTGCCGGGCCTTGGCCTCGACGGCCGGTGCGCGAAGGGCGCGGGCGCAGCTGCGGCTGAGAGCCTGACCGTAGAGACGAAATGGCGAAAATTGAATCACATACCGGTATCGGCAGACAATCTCGCTTTGATCAATGCGCCCGCCATCCGCCCGCCCGCCAAAAAATGCTGGGTGCCCCTGGTTTCGATTTTGAGACCAGGGAAAGCACAGAGGCCAACCCGTCATCCGTCCCACCGCCGCAAATGCTCCGTGCCCCGTCCATTTCGCGGCTTTTCGAGGAAAAGATGCGAAATGGGTGGGAAACCGAAGATCTCAGCCTGTCCTGGGGAGCTTCCGGCACACATCTTCTACAGCCGCGACTGCCACCGCTGCGAGACCCGCAGCGAAGTCCGAATCGCCCAGGTGGTGGCCAGCAGCGTCAAACTGCCCACAATCAGCGCCAGCGGAATGTACCAGAAGCCCAGAACCTCGTGCGCTTGCGATCCGGGAGGCGGAAACAGGACGCCCGAGGACATGAAGTGCCCCTGGCCGTCGAACCATACGCCGGTATTGGCCGGCAGGATCGGCTTCACCAGTGCGGTCAACACCAGCCCTCCGCCTATCGCGTAGCCGAAGATCGCCACGAAAAAGACCAGGACTCCGAAGACTCCCTTGGTGGCCAGCCGCAGCGAGGCCCGCAGCAACACCAGTGGCGAAATGCTCCTGCTGGCCTGGCGGATCAGCAGTCCGTCGCGATACTGCGCGGCCAGCGCCTCGGCCGATCCCAGCCGGGCAAGCACGGTTTCAACGGAGGCGCCGGATTCCTCCGCAGAGTCGCGTACATGGGCGGCAATTTCCTTCACAATCTCTTCCCGCTCGGCAATGGTCAAAGGGCCAAGATGCAAGCGAAGAGCGGTCAAATAGCTGTCGATCTGGGTTTCGGTGGTCATAGCATTGTCTCCTGTTCTTCAAGCACGGGTTGTAAAAGTTCGGTCAGTCCGCGGGAGAAGCTGGCCCAGGCCTCCGCCATTACCCGCAGGCGCAGGCGGCCGGTTTCCGTCAGGCTGTAGTACTTTCTCGGGTGACCGGCCTCGGCTTCAACCCACTCGGAAGTGAGCAAGCCCTCGGCCTTCAGCCGGTTGAGGATGGGGTAGATGGTGCCTTCCGCCAGCGCCAGCCGGGAATGGTTCTCCAGGAAGCGGATAATCTCCAGCCCATAGAGCCGCCCGCGCCACAAGCTGGCCAGAGCCGCCATCTCCACCGCGCCCTTGCGCAGTTGGGCCTCCCAGCGATCCGGCTGGTCGGCCTCGGCGGCAATCGCCCTCGTTTTCGCCATAGCAAGATACCTCGTATAGCAATGTATAGTGCCATGGAAAGTTTCTGTCAAGCGATTTGGTGAGAAAAGATGAAGGAATTTGGGGCGCTCCAGAAAGGCTTTGTTGTCCCAGGCCTCGATTCTGAGGCCTGGGAAACCACGAGCCTCGATCAGCCAGGTTTGAGAAAACAGCGGGTCAATCCGTCCTGAAGGGCCTAGATCCCTTCGCCCATCGAGACATACTGGCGCAGTCGCTCCAACTCCTCGCGGTAGGCCTCGCGTTCGGCGGCTTCGGCGGTGAACGGCTCAATCGGCTGCTTTTGTCCGCCCAGTCGCTCTTCCAGCTCTTCCACGCGAGCCGAAAGCGCGATCAGCGCGTCCGAGAGCGGGTCTTTCACGTCGTGCGGATCGGTAATCAGTACCCGCTGCCCGTTGCGATAAACGATGTGCGCCGGAACCCCGACGACGGTCGAGTTGGGCGGCACGTCGGAGAGTACCACCGAGCCCGCGCCCACGCGCGAGTTCTCGCCCACGGTGATGTTGCCCAGCACGTTGGCGTTGTTGCCGATGAAGACGCCGTCGCAGACCGTGGGGTGGCGTTTGCCGTGGCCCTTGCCGGTTCCGCCCAGGGTCACGCCCTGGTACATGGTCACGTCGCTGCCCACAATGGCGGTTTCGCCGATCACCACGCCCATGGCATGGTCGATGAACAGCCTCCGTCCCAGCAGCGCGCCGGGATGAATGTCCACGCTGGTGAACATGCGGGCCGCCTGGGAGAGCAGCCGCGCCAGCAGGCGAAACTTGGCGCGCCACAGCCCGTGGGAGATGCGGTGAATCCATACCGCCCACAGCCCCGGATAGCACAGAAACACTTCCAGCCGCGAGCGAGCGGCGGGGTCGCGTTCTAATACGGAATCGATATCTTCGCGGATGCGGGCAAACAGAGACATAGCGGGCACGTCCTTACGTGTGACCTTTGCTGCAAATCAAACCGGATAAATGCTGCGAGTTAAATAGCTGGGTGCCCCTGGCCTCGATTCTGAGACCAGGGAAAGCACAAAAGCCGGCCGGTCCTCTGCCGGTTCCAGGAGAATGCCGGGTGCCTCATCCTTGGCGCGTCCTTGTTTTTGCGCCAAGGGTGGGAAACCACAAACCCTAACCAGCCCGCTCTTTTGGGCTTTGAGGACTTCTTACAGCGTAACCGCCTGCGTCACCAGGGCCAGCGCCTGCTGGCGCAGCGACTCGAAGAGCGCGCTGGAGAGATAGCGCTCGCCGAAGCTGGGCAGGATGGCCACGATGGTTTTGCCGGCATTCTCAGGCCGCGCGGCCACCTGGAGCGCCGCATGGACCGCTGCTCCAGCCGAGATGCCCACAAATATCCCCTCTTCCAGGGGCAGACGGCGCGCGGTGGCGATGGCGTCGTCGTTGCTCACCTGAACCACCTCGTCGATCAGACTGGTGTTCAGCACCGAGGGCACAAAGCCAGCGCCGATGCCTTGGATCTTGTGCGGCCCCGGCTTGCCGCCGGAGAGCACCGGGCTGTCGGTGGGTTCCACGGCAATGGCCTTGAACTCCGGCTTGCGTTCCTTGATGTAGCTGGCAATGCCGGTGAGAGTGCCGCCTGTGCCCACGCCGGAGATGAGGATGTCTGCCTGGCCGTCGGTGTCGTTCCAAATCTCGGGGCCGGTGGTGCGGTAGTGAACTGCCGGGTTGGCGGGATTGTCGAACTGCTGCAGGATGTAGCCGTGGGGCGTCTGCGCCAGCAGTTCGTTGGCTTTGGCGATGGCACCCTTCATGCCGTTGGGGCCGGGGGTCAGCACCAGCTCCGCGCCAAAGGCCAGCAAGAGCACGCGGCGCTCCAGGCTCATGGTCTCGGGCATGGTCAAGATCAGCTTGTAGCCCTTGACCGCGGCGATGAACGCCAGCGCGATGCCGGTATTGCCGCTCGTTGGCTCGATCAGCACCGTCTCGCCGGGCTTGATCTTGCCTTGCCGTTCGGCGTCGTCGATCATCGCGAAGCCGATGCGGTCCTTCACGCTCGACAGCGGGTTTTGGCTCTCCAGCTTGACCAGAACGGTTGCGGGCAATCCGGCAGCGATGCGGTTCAGCCGCACCAGCGGGGTTTTCCCAATGAGTTCCGTTACATCCGCGGCAATATGCGCCATGATGATGATCTCCTCTTTTCCGGGAATAGCTCCCAGAAGGTTCGATTCAATGTGGGGTGGGTGGGATTCGAGCGGTTATACAGGGAAGAACGCGCGCAATTGAAACGCACACCTGCAGCGGGCTTGGCACCAGGGCGGTGTTAGCGACATCGCGGCATGAATTGAGAGTAGTACCATCCCACCGCTCATGGCAAGCGGAAGATGCAAAAAGCACTCCGAAACGGCCGGCTAACTCCTCAGCTCAGCGAAGGCCGCACGCATGCGCTTCCAGGTCGTTGCCAGGTCTTCCGGCATGACGCGGGTCTCGGCCACCGTGGTCATGAAATTGGTGTCGCCGCTCCAGCGGGGCAGGGCGTGCAGGTGCAGATGGCCTGCGACGCCGGCTCCGGCGGCCTGACCCAGATTCATTCCAAAGTTGAGGCCGTGCGGGTGGTAGAGATTTTCCAGCGCCTGCTCGGTGAGCTGGGCCAAGTCCATCAGTTCATGCGCGGCCTCGGTGGGCAGGGCCGCCAGCCGGTCGAGGTGGGCAAAAGGCATAACCATCACGTGCCCCGAGGTGTAGGGGAAGGCATTCAGACAGACGAAGCAGTGTTTTCCGCGCAGGATCAGTCCGCCAGCGGCCTCCGCCTCGTCTGGATTGGCTCCGTTGGCGATGGCAAAGTCGATCGAGGCGATGAGGTTGCAAAAGACGCAGCGCAGGTCGCCCGGCCAGGCGGCCAGGCTGGCCGGCACGCCGGGGCGCACGGCGTTGTCCGCCGTGGAGACGTAGGCAAAGCGCCAGGGGGTCCAGAGAATTTCCATGAATGGGCTTCCGTTGCAATCAGTATAGAGGCCGCATCCGCCTGAGGCCGGCAAGCCTCTACTATGATCGATACGGATTCGAAGACAGGCCTGATCGGGTTCTGCAAGGAAAAGGCTCATGGACACATTGGATCGGCGTGCGTTTGTACAACTCTCCGCGGGGGCGCTGTTGGCCGCGGCTGCAAAGACCCTGCCCGGCACCCCGGTTGCTCCCGCGATCTCCAGCCGCGACGGAGCGGTCGAGGTCAAGGCGGCAAACTACTCCTGGGCGTACACGCAAGCGGACGACACCTTCCGCCTGCGCGACTCGCGGAACCGCCTCATAGTCAGCGGCAAGCTGCAACCCGCCGTGGTGGTTGCACCGCAGGACGAACCGGCTCGCCGCATCTGCATAGGCGGCAAGGCCACGGGCCACCGCTTCGAGCCGGGGCGCATCGCCTTCGACTACGACGGCGTCAACGGCGCGTCGCGCCTGTCGTCGGCCTGGCGTTTCGATGCGTTGGGCATCTGGATGGAGCCTATCGAGTACCAAGCCTCCGCCGGGCACGACGTGGTGAGCCTGCACTACTTTGCCGGCGAAAGCGGAGCGAACCGCACGTCCTCTCTTCATGCGTCGTATCTGGTGGCTCCCGGTCTTCTTTCCGGTTCTCCGGTCAGTCCGATTGTGAGCGAGTACGTCCACCTGGACGAGAGCGTCTGGCTGGGCCGCGGCAGCTTCATCCCCGGACTGGCGCAGCAGTGGGGGTTGCCGGTGCACTACTTCTGCGGATTCAGCATCGATGGCACCGCCGGGCAGCGCAACATGTATACCGAAGGGCGGTCCGACGCCTTTGCGTGCGGCCTGGCCGATCTGCCCGGCGGCGATCTTTTCCTTCAGTTGTACGAGGGCAAGAGCAGCCCCTGGATCGACTATCGCAGCGATCTATGGAAGCACTATCGCGGTCCCGGCCGGCTGAAGCTGGGCGCAACCTGGTTCTGGGCGGTCGAGCCGGACTACCACCAGGCCATTGCCGGCTATTATCGAGGGCTCTTGCAGGCGGGCATCGTTCACCGCCACGAGAACTCCGCGCGCAAGACGGCCGTCTCGCTCACCCCGCAGTTCTGCACCTGGGGCGTGCAAGTGGAGCGCAACAAGGGCGGCGAACGGCTGGACGAGGCGTTTCTCAACGAAGTCTACGGGGAACTCAAGGCCTCGGGCCTGAAGGCCGGGCTGTTTTCCATCGACGACAAGTGGGAAGGAACCTACGGCAAGCTGGAGCACTCGGAGAAGAGGCTGCCGCACTTCGAGCAATTCCTCGACCGGCTGCGCGCCGACGGCTACAAGATCGGCATGTGGGCGGCGTTGATGCGCTGCGAGAAGCCCTCCGATCTCGGCCTGACCGAAGAGCAGATGCTCAAGCTGCCGGACGGCAAGCCCTATCTGGCGGAGTTCTCCGGCCTGCACTACTACATCCTCGACTTCACGCAGCCGGCGGTGGCCAAGGTGCTGGGCGATCTGGCGCGCGCCTTCATGCGCCGCTACAAGCCGGATCTGCTCAAGTTCGACTTCGGCTACGAGCTGCCTGCCGTGGGCATCGCCGCGCCCCTGGATAAGAACTGGATCGGCGAACGGCTGATGCTGAAGGGCCTGGAGGTGGTCATCAAGGCCATGCGCGAGGTCAATCCCGACCTGGTGGTCATGTACTACAACCTCTCCCCGCTCTTTCTCGACTACTTCGACCTGCACAGCCCGGACGACCTCTACATGTGCGCCGGAGAATACGATCTGGAGGCCAACCGGCGCATCTACTTCAGCAGTCTGCTGGGACCGCTGGGCGTGCCCACCTACGGCTCGTCGGGCTACGACTGGGCCAGCGCGCCCAATATCTGGTTCGACTCGGCGGCGGTGGGAACGTTGGGCTCGCTCAACGACTTCAAGGGCGACGAGCAGGGGGAGTCGGCGGCCGCGGACTTTGTCGCAAAATACAACGGCCTGACGCCCGCGTTGCGCCCCACCAGCACCTTCGATATCCTGCCTTTCGATACGGTCTCGGAAGCGCCCACGCGCGGCGCTCATGCTCGCTCCTGGGCTCGTTTCGAAGCGGGCCAACTTGTCCTTTTAGCCCTCCGGCCTGCCCCGCCGGGAGAAGAGGCCGCGCTGGCCATGCTGCGCGCAGCCGATCCGCGTGTCAAGGGCCTCGTGCAGGCTTCCGCGCCAGTCGTGGTGGCCTCCAAAACGAGTGAATCAATCGAACGCAGCAGCTCGCTGGCGGTGGTTCCGTATGGGGGCGGGGAGATCGTTCTGCGCCGACGGCAAGGCGAGCGGGCAGAGATTGTCAGCCACTATTTTGGCGGCGCAACGGCGTCGGACCACGCGGCGATTCAAGGCGGGCAGTTGAAGCTGGCGGTGCGTACGCACAACCGGGAAGGGAATCCACTGGAATGGCTGGAAATCAAGATTTCTTGAGATCGTTTCAGGCCGAGCTCACGCTGGCGGACGCTCTCCGAGCCCGTTCCAAAGGACTTGCCCCCTGCGTTGACGCGGCGCTGCAGGGGTTGTTACACTCGTGAGCGTAGCTTCCTGCGCGGATTCCAGCAGTGAGTTGCGGCCGCCCTTCAGCACGCCGTTGCCTGCCGGGTGTTTTCCAAGGAGATGAATCTCATCCAGGCCAGCCTTACGGGCTGGGGAGACCGTCCCTCGCGAAGACTCCTTTGGCATTCACCTACGGTTGCAGGTTGGGCCCGGTCTGAAGGTTTTCCCGCCAGCGGCAATCGCGGTGCGGAAACCACCCCCAGCGGCAGGCACTATCCGTCGCGGGAGCCAAGGAATCCCGGAGCTCGCAGCGATGGCAGACGTCCTCAATCCCGAAACCGAGAGTATAACCCTGAACACCGAATTGGAAATGCCCACCCTCGAACCTGCGACGGAGCAAGAGCAGCCGTTGCATGAATCCACGTCCAACACAGAGACCGCCGAAGTCGTCGATATACCCGCGCTGGACGCCGATGCCCTAACCGAGCCTGTTGCCGAGGTGACGCCCGTGGCTGAAGCCACTGTCGAAGCTCCGCCCGCAGCCGAAGTTGCAACGGAAGTCCCCGCGACCCCCGCGCCTGAAGCCGAGGTTGCCGTGGAGGTTCCCGCCTCACCCGAGCCTGTTGCCGTTGCCGAGCCGGCGCCCGCCAAGGCTGCCGCGCCGCCCGAGCATGGACTCGAATCCATGGACGACTTCTCCGCCGCCCTGGCCGCGTTTGAACGCGAGCAGGCCGCGGAAGCTGCCGCCGTGGAAGCCTATGGCGACAAGATCGTCTCCGGCACGGTGATCAAGCAGACCGAAAAGCATCTGGTGGTCGATGTGGGCCTCAAGTCCGAGGGCCTGGTGCCGCTCGAACAGGTTCTGGATCACACCGGTGCGTGCAAGTTCAATGCCGGCGATGTAATCGACGTGGTGATCGAGCGCGAGGAGCCGGAAGGCGGCTACCTGGTCAGCTATGAGCGGGCCCAGCGCCTGCGTGTTTGGGACGTGATCGAGAAGGCAGCCAACGACAAGACTCCGGTCATCGGCACAGTGGTCAGCCGCGTCAAGGGCGGCCTCACCGTGGACATCGGTTTGAAGGCGTTTTTGCCCGGTTCGCAGCTTGAGATTCGCCCGGTCCGCAACTTGGACGGCTATCTCGGCCAGCAGATTGAAGTCCGGGTCATCAAGCTGAACAAGAAGCGCGGCAATGTGGTTGTCAGCCGCAAGGAGATCCTCGAGGAAGAGCAGAACGCCAAGCGCTCCACCACCCTGGAGCAGTTGGGCGAGGGCGCCATCCTCACCGGCACCGTCAAGAACCTGACCGACTACGGCGCGTTTGTCGACCTCGGCGGCATCGACGGTTTGCTGCACAT
>Ga0181529_10002155_pt1 | contig 24051 bp, 18 predicted proteins | sample PEATcosm2014_Bin_36_FD_119763 | JGI IMG/M metagenome (GOLD analysis project Ga0181529, IMG submission 119763) | Peatland microbial communities from MTU Mesocosm Facility, Houghton, MI, USA - PEATcosm2014_Bin10_30_metaG | ecosystem: Environmental > Terrestrial > Soil > Wetlands > Peat | place... | reverse complement strand
GCCTGGCTGGACAGTCCCTTCCAGCCGCCGCCGGCGCTGGAAGGCCTGCACGACGCCCAACTGGCGCTGGAGTTCTGATGGCGGTTATTTGGACAGCAAGAGTCGGAATGCGCAACCGGAAGGAGGAACCAGGTCCGGAAACTAGCCGTTGCGGGCCATACTCGTCCAATGTTCTCAATGGCGATCAAGGCCCCTTCCGGCTAATTTGGACAGCATTGAGACATGCCTCGCCCGCGCCATGCCTGCTCACAACCGCTCGCTGACAAGCCGGGCCGGGCATGCCCGGCCCCTACGGTTGACGCGAGAGTTAGTTTGCGTATTTGCAAAATGATCTACTTAGTCACAATACTGTTCGCTCAAACGCGTGACGCAGGCTGTCCTGCCCAATGCCACTAAGCTACTCCTTTCCTTCTCTTGGGAGCACCATCTTGGTTCGTCAGTTTGCGTTTCGGAAACGAGCAGGGTCGTGGCTAGATTTCCCTTGGAGTAGAGCGTCGTTTGCGGCGATGCGGGAGCGTCGAGTAGCTGAACACCCGCAGCATCTCCTGCATGATCTTGCGGCGATCTTCCTCGCCGCTGGCCTGGGCGAAGGCAGGCAGGAATGCCTGGATGGTGTCCTGGGCCATCGAGAAGCTGAACTGTCGTGGATCCAAGTGCAGCGCCGACGCAGCCTGGTTCATGGCGGCACGCGTCAGATTGTACGCCGCAACGCCGAGCACCAGTTCCTTGCCCGCCATATCCGGGCTTCTGACATCGAGCATATTCATTCGGACCTCCCGCTTGAGAGAGCGCAGGTCGGTCTCGATGTTCCAGCGGTAGCCATACACTCGCAGAATCTGCTCCGGCGGCAAAGTAAAAGTCGTAAAGAAGTACAGTTTCTGCCTTTGGCCGTGGGCATCGCGAACCTTGCAGGCCAACAAGCGGCCAGCGACCGAAGCCGAGGCGGGAATCTCCGGATTGCCGCGCAGGTCCTCGCGAGTGGGACTCCAGAGAATCACTTTGTCGGTTTTCGCTGCGGGTGCGATACCCCCTCCGTTCAGCTTTCTGGCCCGCACCTCAGTCAGTCGAAACAGACTCGGGTGATGCTGTTCCGTAGCATGGTAGGCCATCGAAAAAACCCCGAAGTTGCGGTCGCCCAAGACCCCGCAACCAGCCGGCAGCCGGCTCATGATTTCTTTGGCCAACCCCTGTTCGCTCACCGCCTGGGGCCCGTCCACCGGCCCCCAGCAGGGTGGCGCAGCCAGCCCGCTGACCACATCGTGGGCCACCAACACCCGCATCACCGGCCAGTGCGAAGCTCCATGCTGGTTACGCGGCGGCGGGTAACTTCTTGCCATCGCGGGGCTGTGCGCCAGCAAAATCGTGGAGCCGTCCAACAAAAACACCGGCCACTCCAGACCGGGCAGTATCCTCGGCTGTTCCTGCAACGATTCAAACAGCAAGCTGCTCACCTGTTCGGCCACCTCCAGCGGCAGCTTGCAACGGGCCTGACTGTAGGCGCTGGTGTTGGCCGACAACGGCGGCGCCGGTGCGTTCTCCGGCCAGCGCACCACCCTCCGCACCGGACCGGTCAACAGATGACGCACCGCTACCGAGAGAGTTCCTTTGGCGTCCAGTCGCTGAAAAATCATCAACCACGTCACCACCCAAGGGCTCAAGGGGCCTTGGCGCGAAAACGTCGCTCGCCCCTGCAGCATGCGCGCCACCCGCTGCTCGGAAACCGCCGCCGGTATCGCTCGAATGCCCCTGTCACCTTCGCCGGGCTGACACCCGTTTCGGCGGCGCCACTGTCGGAGCGCCTCTCTTCGTCAAAGCCAAGCTCGCGTTGGTCCACTCACTGTCACACCGCATTCCGGAATATTTTCATAACTTCATGTTCTCAGTCTTGGCAACTGAAAATACGCCGCTTAGTGGCATTGCGCTGTCCTGCCTGCCGTGTCGAGAGTCCTCTGTGTGCCCCAAAGGGGCAGATTACCAGTGGGGGAAGGACCCACTCGAATAGTTGGTGGTTAGATTCGATAGCTATCGGGCGGCCAGCTTGGGAAACCGAGCTGGGCGAAACCTCGTGATAAAGCCCACTTTTGGTGGGCGAGCAACCTGGCGCCGTAATGCGTGTGAAGCTCGAGCAGGCCTCGAAAGCGGCAATGTGGACGCCGACCCAGCAGATGATTGGGGAAGGCCGAGCGGATCGGGAAGCGCCCGGCGCGGGAGCGCGCCGACGAGATAACCATCGTGCACCGATCCGGACCACCGGGGTAGTGAGCACGGCATGCGAGGAAGGTAGTCTGCGTCAGTGGGGGAGGCCCGGGATGGTCGGTGAGTTGCGAACCTCGAACGTCGTCGCAAGGATGGCGGACCATCTGGGCGTCGGAAAGGGTCAGAGGTACCGACGAAGCCGGGGAACGCCGGTGGAGGGAAGGACCCTTGCTTCTGGTGTGCTTGTGAAGGAGGAAAGGAGCGGTGATTGGCGATGAGCCTAATAACACCGAGCAAGATCCGGAACTTCCGATCAAGCTATATCGAAAGGCGAAGAACGGAGGGCGTCATCAGGTGTCGTCGCACGGCACCCGCCCGTTCCCCGAGGAACGGGTGTTCGGCTGCCTGGGCGTATTGCGCTTACAGGGACCGATGGGCGCGCGTTCGTGAGTCTACGATGAAACCAGTCGGAAAGCCGGATGCGGGAAATCCGCACGTCCGGTTTGATGAGCGGGGACGGGAACCGGGACGGCGCTTCCGCGTCAGCACCCGCGCCCGTCCTCGACTCTACCGACTTTTCCGGCCCACGTGAGTATTACAGCTAACTCCGCCGCCCCATCCGCAGGTATCGCTGCTTTCCCCACGGCAGCGCAATGGGCGGTTCCCACACGAAACCCATGGCGGCCGGCGCGCTCTCGATTCCCCCTAAGAGGGCCGCGGCAGGCGCCAGCGCCTTCAGACTCGGCATAAGATCGTGATAACTCACCGCGCGAGAGACACTCAAGTCGAACTCTTCCGCCACCTGCTCGGCGCGCCGCGCCATTACGCGCACGTTGGGCAGGCCTCGAGCCGCTTCTTTCAAAAACACTGCCTTGCGTTGGTGCGATTCAATCAGAGTGACTACGCAATCGGGGCGATAGATGGCGACGGGAAGACCGGGAAAGCCGGCCCCGGATCCCACATCGACGATGCGCAACGGACCGGCGGGCAGCCGCCCGGCGAGAAAAATGGATTCGCAATAATGGCGCTCCACCGCCTCGGGCAGGTCTCGAATGGAAGTGAGATTGAGCGCGCGGTTCCAGCGAACCAGCAAATCGTAATGAGACTCCAACGCCTTGGCTTGCGCATCGGTCAGCTCGGCGAGGCCGTGCAGTCGCTCGCGGAGCAAGTCACAAAACACGGCCTATTCCCAGATAGACATCGAGCACCGCCACCGCGGCAGGCGTGACGCCGGGAATGCGCGCGGCCTGACCGAGGGTGGCCGGACGCACCCGGTTGAGCTTGTCGCGAACTTCGCGCGATAAACCGGGGATGCCGTTGAAGCTGAACTCCGGCGGAATGGAACGGCGCTCGGCGGCTTTCAGCCGCGCCATCTGGCGCTCCTGCTGGCCGATGTAGCCGCTGTACTTGGTTTCGGTCTCAACCGTCGTCAGCACGCCAGCGATGGCGTCCTCTCCCAGCACCTCGCGAATCCAGCCTGAGATTTCCACAATCCGCGCTTCGGGACGCTTCAACCACTGCCCGTGGCGATGGCCCTCCAGCGCCCTCTTCAGCGACTCATATTGCCGCTGCTTGCGCTCGAAGGCCTCCCAGCGCGCATCGGTCACCAAACCCGCCCGCCGGCCCATCTGCGTCAGACGCGCGTCGGCGTTGTCGATGCGGAGGTGAAGGCGGAACTCCGCGCGAGAGGTGAACATGCGGTACGGTTCGTCGGCGCCCTTGGTAATCAGGTCGTCGATCAAAATACCCGTGTAGCCGTCGGAGCGGCCGATGACCACCGCCTCGCGCCCGCCGAGTTTCGCCGCGGCGTTCATGCCGGCGATGAGGCCCTGGCACGCCGCTTCCTCATAACCCGACGTCCCGTTGATTTGCCCGGCCAGGTAAAGGCCCGCGATGGATTTCACTTCGAGCGTGTGTGCCAACTGGCGCGGGTCGATCGCGTCATATTCAATCGCATAGCCGGGCCGGATCATTTCCGCGCGCTCCAGGCCGGGGACCGATGCGACCATGGCGGCCTGCACGTCGATCGGCATGCTGGTGGACATGCCATTGACGTAGACCTCGTTGGTGTCGAGCCCCTCCGGTTCGAGAAAAATCTGGTGGCGCAGCTTGTCCGGGAATTTGACGATCTTGTCTTCAATTGAGGGGCAGTAGCGCGGACCGACTCCTTCAATCTGTCCACTGTAGAGCGGCGAGCGCGGAATGGCTTCGCGCAGAATGCGGCGTGTCTCTTCGGTGGTGTAGCCGATATGGCACTGGATCTGCGCGCGGTCGATCCGCGCGGTCATAAACGAGAACGGCGTCGGTTCGGCATCGCCCGGCTGAGGTTCGAACTGCGACCAGTCGATGCTGCGGCCGTCCAACCGCGGCGGCGTACCGGTCTTCAAGCGCGTCCAGTTCAGTCCCAGCGTGCGCAACTGCTCGCCCAACAATTGCGACGGCGCTTCACCATTGCGTCCGCAACTGTAGCGCGCCTCGCCCACGTGCGCCAGCCCATTCAGGAATGTCCCCGTGGTGACGATCACGGCGCCCGCTTCGAGCGTGCGGCCGTCGCGCAAGGTGACGCCGGTCGAGCGGCCCGCGTCGATGTTCAGTGCCGCCACTTCGGCTTGCTTAATGCTCAGATTGGGCTCCTGCTCCAGAACCTCACGCATGCGCGCCCGATACAACTTCTTGTCCATCTGCGCGCGTGGCGACCACACGGCGGGACCGCGGCTGGTGTTGAGGAGCCGGAACTGTATGCCCACCGCATCGGCCACCTCCCCCATCACGCCGCCGAGCGCGTCCACCTCGCGCACCAGGTGACCCTTGGCAATGCCGCCGATGGCGGGGTTGCAGGACATCTGCGCGATCAGGTCCAGGTTCATGGTGACCATAGCCGTCTTCAGGCCCATGCGCGCGGCGGCGCGTGCGGCTTCACACCCGGCATGGCCGGCGCCGATGACGACGATGTCGTAGCGTTCGCGCATTGATACCATTCTAATGGTGCAACCAAGATGAGAATTCTCGTAATCGGCAGTGGAGGCAGAGAGCACGCGCTCGCGTGGAAATTGGCGCAATCGCCGGGAACCCAAGTGTTCGCGGCGCCGGGCAACCCTGGGTTAGCCGGAATCGCTACATGCCTGCCCATGAAGGGCGCCGACCCAGCGCAGTTGCTGGCGGCGGCGGAGACGATTGGCGCTGATTTGACCGTCGTCGGACCGGAGGTTCCTCTGGTAGCCGGTGTCGTCGATGTGTTCCGCGCAGGCGGCCGGCGCATCGTGGGACCGAACCGCGAAGCGGCGCAACTGGAAGGCAGCAAGGTGTTCTCCAAAAACTTCCTGGTCGAGAGGAAGATTCCCACCGCCGCGTTTGTGACCGTCGAAAACGAAACCGATGCGCGCAAGGCGCTCGACCGTTTCGGATTCCCGGTAGTGTTGAAGGCAGATGGCCTGGCGGCGGGCAAAGGCGTGGTGGTGGCCGAGGACCGGGCGCAGGCCGAAGCGGCGCTCGGCACGCTGCGCGGCCGCCTGGTGATTGAGGAATTCCTGCGCGGTGAGGAAGTGAGCTTCATCGCGCTCTGCGACGGCCGCGACGTGGTTCCGCTGGCCGCCACGCAGGATCATAAGGCCGTCTTCGATGGCGACCGCGGACCGAACACCGGCGGCATGGGCGCCTACTGCGATGCCGCGATTCTCACCGATCGCCAGGCCGACGACATTCTCAACCACGTGATTCTCCCGACTGTGGAAGCCACCGGCTTCACCGGCTTTCTTTATGCCGGCATGATGATGACCGCGGACGGCCCGAAGGTGCTCGAGTTCAACGTGCGCTTGGGCGACCCGGAAACGCAGCCGCTGATGCACCGCCTGAGTTCGGACTTCGTCCCCGCACTGATGGCCGCCGCGGAGGGCCGCTTGAGTGGTACCCGCCTCGAATGGCGAGCGGGTCCAAGCGTCTGCGTGGTGATGGCATCGGCCGGATATCCGGGCGCCTATGAAAGCGGGAAAGCGATTCGTGGCATTGCCGACGCAGAAGCGCTCGGCACGGTCGTGTTCCACGCCGGAACCCGCGCTGTCGCAAACGGCGTCGAAACCGCCGGCGGCCGTGTGCTCGGAGTCACCGCCAGCGGAGACAATCTTGCCGCAGCCATCGCCCGCGCCTACCAGGGCGTAGCGGCCGTCCACTTCGACGGCGCGCACTTCCGCCGCGACATTGGCGGCAAAGGCCTGGAACGGTACAATAGGGGAAACGTGGGGACGTAGCTCAGATGGATAGAGCGGTCGCCTCCTAAGCGACAGGTCGGCGGTTCGAATCCGCCCGTCCCTACCACGCCGGCAATCTCCGCGCGGCGATCGTGCCGTCCGTAGTAACGCCGGCTGGGTATAATTCACTATCAGTAACGGGTGTTTCCGGGGGGGGACAATGAAGATCGGACTGCAACCGGCGCAGCCATTTTCTGGCGTGCGCGCAAGCTCGGCGCTTCTGCGCGCCATCGCCGCTACACTACTTGCCTGCGGGTCATACCCCTTGCACGCGGGCGCGACGTTGGTCCTCAGCCCGGATGGCGCCACTGTTTACGACACCGTAAACGGCGTCAATTGGCTCGCCAACGCCGATCTCGCGGCCACCAACCGATTCGGCCTTCCCGTGTGCCCCGCTCCCGGCGCGCAGCCTTGCGTCAACCCAAGCGGCTCGATGAACTACACGTCGGCGGCGGCATGGGTTGCTGCCATGAACGCCGCCAACTACCTGGGGCACAATAACTGGCAAATCCCCACCACGCCGCTCATCGACAAAAACTGCGGGAAAACCGGGCCGACTGGCGCCAGTTTCGGGTTCGGTTGCACGGCTGGCTCACTGGCCTCTCTCTACAACGCACTGGGCTTCCAATCGCCCAATACCGCCGCACCCATCCCCAACAACACTGTTGGCCCGTTCAGCAATCTCCAACCCTATCTTTATTGGTCCGCGTCAACCGGCACCAGCGCAAGCATTGGTAACGCCACCTTTTCGTTCGCCACGGGGTGGCAGGGGGCCAATACGCTGCCCAATTTCCTGTATCTGCTGCCGATGATTCCCGGCAAGCTATCGGGAACGCCAACCGCCACCGGAACGGCGCTGCAAGTGAATTCGGGCGGGCAAACGGTCTACGATCCAATGACCGACATTACCTGGGTTGCCAATGCCAACCTGGCGGCGGCCAACCCTTTTGGCCTTCCGCTCTGCACATCCCCGACCAGCCCGGCGCTCTGCGTCGCTCAGGACGGCGCGATGACCTGGGCTTCGGCAACCCAATTCCTCGCTAATATGAGCAGCGCCGCATATCTCGGCCAGACAAACTGGCAAGCGCCTACGATTGACTCCAGTTGCCCGGGCTATAACTGCGGCGGCACGAAAAACCCGATGGGAAACCTGTTCTACGATCAACTTGGCTTCAGCTCCGGCATGTCCGCGGTTTCCGTTCCCGACGTCGCCGCCGACCCGTTCCACAACCTGCAACCCTATCTTTATTGGAGCTGTGTGGCGGCCGCGGTTCAGGACGCCTGCGAAACTGCCGGTCCCGCGGATAATTTCGAGGAGAGCTACTCTTTCGGCAGCGGCTTTCAAGGCACCGATCTTCTGGCGAACGATTTGTATGTCACTGCCTATTATGTCGGGCCGGCCCCCACGGCTTCCGATCCGGTTATCTCCGGGGCCGAGAACGCGGCGGGCGGCAGCGCCACCATCGCTCCCAACACGTGGGTGGAAATCGATGGGACCAACCTGGCTCCGGCGGGTGATACGCGCGTCTGGCAAGCGTCCGATTTTGTTAATGGCGAGATGCCGACCGAACTCGACGGAGTCAGCGTGACGGTCAACGGGACGCCCGCTTACATCTTCTACATCAGCCCCACCCAGGTGAATATTCTCACGTCGCCCGGCACCGTGCCGTCATCGGTCGCGATAGAGCTGACCAACAACGGCGCTGTGAGCGCGCCCTTCATCGTCCCAACACAATCTGTGTCGCCGTCCTTCTTCTGCTTCAATGGCGGCCCGTACGTTGCCGCCGAGCACGCCAACTATAGTCTCCTCGGGCCCGCCACGTTGTACCCCGGCCTGACCACGCCCGCCAAGCCCGAAGAGACCGTGCTGCTCTTCGCCAACGGCTTCGGCGTGACCAGCGTGCCGGTAGTCAGTGGATCGGAGACGCAGTCGGGAACCTTATCGCCGTTGCCGGTGATCACCATCGGCGGCATCGAAGCTACCGTCGCCTTCGCCGGCCTCATCGCACCCGGCGAGTATCAGTTCAATGTAACCGTGCCGGCGTCGCTCGCCAATGGCGATCAGCCGATCACAGCGACCTACGGCGGCGCCAGCACGCAGGCGGGCACGCTGATCACCGTGCACCAGTAGGAAAGGACTGCCGATGAGACGCCGCTTTCACACGATCCTGGCTCTATCGTTTCTTTGCGCGACGGCATCCGCGCCGCGGGCGGCCGCGCAGTCCGCCAGCCCCACGCTCACCTGGGTCCCCGGATCCTCCGTCAAACTCTACCAGGTCAACGGCGACTGCGATTGGACCGAGTGGGATGCGACCATCAACAACAAAACCCCGACCTGCGTTCCCACCACCAGCCGTACGCTGACCAATACCGACATCCTGGGTGACGATGTCCCCGTGGTCTTCGAGAACCCGGCGGGGAACGGCAGTGAAATGATCGTCACCTTCGGCGACACCATTGGCGCGCTAAACCACGCTGCTTGGTCGGACGTAACGAATTCGTTCGATTGGGGCGCCCACGATCCCATCGCCCGCAGCACCACCGCGAACGCGTCGGATGGATTGCTCCTCAGTTTCTTCCTGAACGGCAGTCACGGACTCGAAGTTCAACCGCCGCCGCAACCCAACGGAACGCCCGTCAACATGGGAGTCGACGATACTCCCAGTACGGGCGTCAGCATTGACGGAACGATCTATCTGGGCATTAAGACCGGCAACGTGAGCTCCGGCGACGGCAACAACGACCAGAGCATGGATTACTCCGTCCTGACGACTTTCAACGAGGCCACGCAGGCCTTCACGTCCGGCCGGACCATTTCTGCATTGCCGAATGGACACTTCGTCCGAACCCATTTTTACCTGGCGCAACCCGGCCAGCTCGGCACTCCTCCGCCGGTCTCGCCCGAACCAATCGTACTGATTTTTGGCATAGGACTACCGCATGCCAGCAACATTTATCTGTCGATTATCCCCTCCAGCGAATTCTGGACCGGCACCGATCAGAACGGCAACAGCGCGACCCGTTATTTCGCTGGCACAAACAATGGCCAGCCCATCTGGTCGTCGAGCGAATCGGCCGCCGTCCCCATCGTAACCGACCTCGATCCCTCGAACCCCACGATCACCGATCTCACCGCCCTTTATTCACAGCAGCTTGGCCTTTGGCTGATGACGTTCAACGGGGGGCAAACAGCGTTTACTTCACCTACGCGCAGAAGCCCTGGGGTCCGTGGAGCCCTATCCAGCCTATCTTCAACCCATGCCGCGATAACGGGTTCGGAAAGTTCATGTTCTATTACTACGCCACTGCGGCCGAGAACACTTGCCCTAGCGCCATGCCCACCGGCGTCACCTCCGCTCCCAACTCCGCCGGCCCATCCGGTCCCACCATCGGCTCAAACGATCCCACCACCACCAAGGGCTTCCCTTACGCCTCCTGTCTGATCGAGCGCTTTACCATCATTTCCGGCAATACGCTGAAGCTTTTCTACATGATGTCAACCTGGAACCCGTACGCGACGGTCATGATGGAATCGGATTTCAACATCGCTGACGGCCCGGCGATCGCCGGGGTCGTCAACGCGGAAAGCGGCAGCATCACCATCGCGCCCAATACCTGGGTCGAAATCGGAGGCTCGAATCTCGCGCCGGCGGGCGATTCGCGCACTTGGCAGACTGCCGATTTTGTTGACGGCGATATGCCGACTGAACTCGACGGGGTCAGCGTGACTGTGAACGGCACGCCCGCTTACATCTTCTACATCAGCCCCACGCAGGTGAATATTCTCACTCCGCCCGGCGCAATGCCCGCATCGGTAGCGATCCAACTGACGAACAACAGCGTCGCCAGCGCACCGCTCAACGCCCCAACACTGTCGATCTCGCCATCGTTCTTCGTCTTCAACGGAGGGCCATACATTGCCGCATTGCACGCGAACTATAGTCTTCTCGGCCCGGCTAGTTTGTACCCCGGATTAACGACGCCCGCCAAGCCCGGAGAAATCGTGCTGCTCTATGCCAACGGCTTCGGCACGACCAGCGCGCCCGTGGTCAGCGGATCGTCCGTCCAGTCTGGAACCCTATCGCCGCTGCCCGAGATCACCATCGGCGGCGTGCAGGCTACCGTCGCCTTCGCCGGCCTGGTCGAACCCGGCGAGTATCAGTTCAACGTGACGATTCCCGCCAGCGCGCCAAACGGCGATAACACGCTCACGGCAAAATACGGCGGCGCCAGCACACAGGCGGGCACGCTCATCACCGTCCAGCAGTAAAGCCGGGGGTGCTATCGCCTGCCGCTCAGCCCGCCACCCGCTCCAGGCACTCGGCGCCGCAGATGGCTTCCAGGGCGGCGCGGAATTCTTTGTCGGGGCGCACTTTCGCCGGCACGTCCAGCAGGACCGAGAAATCGCGCGGAGCTTCCAGGCGCAGACGCACCTGGGTCTCGCCGGGCTTGCGTTTGAAAAGCTCGTCAAGCGCGGCGGCTCGATCCCTGCCGCCGTTGCGGCCCAGCCAGACGCGGATGGAAATCACCGACGGCATATCCACGCGCGCCACATCGAGCGGAATGATGTCCTGCACGGACACCTTGGGCGACGCGTTCTCCTCGGGCAGAATCAGGCCGCGCACCAGCACGGCCTGGTCTTCCACCACCTGCGCGGCGAGGCGTTCGTAGCTGGAGGCGAACACCATGCCATCCACCGACCCCTGCTGGTCCTCGATGGTCAGCGCCACCCACGGCTTGCCTTCCTTGTTGCGTTTGCGCGCGATGGAGCGCAGCACACCGCACAGAGCGACTTCGGTATTCTTATTGAGACCTTCGAGACTGCCGGTGTCGTGGCTGGCCAGCTCGCTAATCTTCTCCTGGTAGCGATCGAGCGGATGCCCGGTCACCCAGAACCCGAGTAGCTCTTTTTCGCCGGCCAGGTTCTCCTTATCAGTCCATTCGGGGACGTTGGGCAGCGGCGGATCGTGCGGCTCGGCGCCGCCCATCAGATCGCCGAACAAGCCGGTTTGCCCACTCTCTCGATCGCGGTGTGCGCGCTGGCCGGCTTCCATGGCGCCTTCGACGGCGGCGAACTTCCGCGCGCGCGTCCCCTCCATCGAATCCATCGCGCCGGCGCGAATCAGGCTTTCGATCATGCGCCGGTTCACGGCTCCCAGGTCGACGGTTTCGGCGAACTGGTGGAGGGTGCGAAAGCGGCCCAACTGCTCGCGCGCGCGGCCGATGGCTTCCACGGCGGATTGGCCAAGGTTCTTCACCGCACCCAGCCCGAAGCGGATGCCGAATTCACCTGGCGCGTGTTCGTCCGGCGTGAAACTCCATTCGGATTGGTTCACGTCCGGCGGCAGGACCGTGATATTCATGGCGCGGCATTCGTTGATATACTTCACCACTTTGGCCGTGTTGCCGGTTTCCGACGTGAGCAGCGCTGCCATGAAATCGACCGGGTAATGCGCCTTCAGATACGCGGTGACAAACGCCAGGTAGGCGTAAGCGGCGGAGTGGGACTTATTGAATCCGTAGCCGGCGAACTGCTCCATCAGGTCGAAAATCTTTTCGATCTTACGCTGCGCGAAGCCGCGGGCCAGCGCACCCTCGACGAAGTGCTTGCGCTCCTTGACCATCTCTTCGAGCTTCTTCTTGCCCATGGCGCGGCGCAGCAAATCTGCTTCGCCCAGCGAATAGCCCGCCAGGCGGTTGGAAATCTGCATCACCTGTTCCTGGTAGACGATCACGCCGTAGGTCTCTTCGAGCAGCTCTTTCAGCTCCGGCAGATCGTACTGCACGGCGCGGCGGCCCCACTTGCGTTCGATAAAGTCGTCCACCATCCCGCCTTGGATCGGCCCCGGGCGGTAGAGGGCGTTGAGCGCGGTCAAATCCTCCAGACGGGTCGGCTTGTAGCGCAGTAGAATATCGCGCATCCCCGGCGATTCGAACTGAAATACGCCGCTCGTGAAACCCTTGCAGAAAATCTCGTAAGTGGCCGCATCGTCGAGCGGCAAATCCTCGGGAACGATGTCCACGCCGTGGCGTTTCTTGATCAAGCGAAGCGCATCCTGGATCAGCGTCAGCGTGGTAAGCCCAAGGAAGTCCATCTTGAGCAGCGACAGCTTATCGAGGCCGTTCATATCGAACTGCGTGACAATTTCATCGCGGTTCGTTTTGTAAAGCGGCACCAGCTCCTTGAGCGGCTGCGGCGAAATCACCACGCCCGCCGCGTGCACCGAACAGTTGCGCGAAAGGCCTTCCAGGCGCAGCGCGACCTTCAGTACTTCGTCGATGCGCGGATCTTTGCGCGCCTCGGCGAAGCCCGGCTCTTGCTGGATCGCGTCGCTCAGCGTTATATTGAGCACGCCGGGGACGAGTTTGGTCAGGCGGTCCACATCGGCGTATGGTATTTCGAGCACGCGGCCCACGTCTTTAATCGCCGCGCGCGCGCCGAGTGTATTGAAGGTAATGATTTGCGCCACCTGCTCGCGGCCATATTTTTCGGTGACGTAGTGGATCACCTCGCCGCGGCGGTTCATGCAAAAGTCAACGTCGATATCGGGCAGGTTGACGCGCTCCGGATTGAGGAAGCGTTCGAACAGCAGCCCGTACTGAAGCGGATCGATATCGGTGATCGCCATCGCGTATCCGACCAGGCTGCCCGCCGCCGAGCCGCGCCCCGGACCCACCGGAATGCCCTTCGAGCGCGCATAGCGGATGAAATCCCAGACGATCAGAAAGTAGCCGGAGAACTTCATCGACTGGATCATCTTGATTTCGCGGTCCAGGCGCTCGGCGTAATCGGCGAGGTCGTGCTTCAGCATGCCCTTGGCGCGCATCGCATCGAGACGCGTCCGGCGCTTCTCGAATCCCTGCCGCGCGATGTATTCGAAATAGGTGTCGGTGGTGTGCTCGGCCGGCACGTCGAACTTGGGGAACGGCTCCTTGACTTTTTCGAGAGTCACGTTGCAGCGCTGGGCGATCTCCCACGTGCGGTCCACCGCGTCCTCGATCTCGCCGAACAGCTCCATCATTTCGTCGCGCGTTTTCAGGTAGAAGTCCGGCGTGTTCCAACGCATCCGGTTCGGATCGCTCATCATCTTGCCGGTCTGGATACAGAGCAGGATCTCGTGCGCGCGTGCGTCATCCTTGCGCAGGTAGTGAGAATCGTTGGTGACAACAAGCGGCAAGCCGGTCTCCTGCGAAAGCCGGTTCAGCTCCGGAGTCAGCCGCTTGTCCTGATCCAGGTGATGGTCCTGGACTTCGAGGAAGTAGTTGTTCTTGCCGAAGATATCCGCGTAGGTGAACGCCAGGCGTTTGGCCTCGTCGTATTGGTCGGAGAGAATCGTCTCGGCGATGTGGCCCTTCAGGCAGGCCGAAAGCGCGATCAGCCCCTTGGAATGCTGTGCCAGCAGGTCCATGTCCACCCGCGGCTTGTAGTAGAACCCGTCCAGATACGCCGTCGAAACCAGCTTGATGAGATTGCGATAGCCTTCCTGGTTTTCGCACAGCAGCACCAGATGGTTGTAATTGCCGTCGGAACGCGACTGGTGACTCTGCCGCGCCACGTACATTTCGCAGCCAATGACGGGATGCACGCCGGCCTTCTTCGCCGCGTTATAGAACTTCACCGCGCCGAACAGATTGCCGTGATCGGTCATCGCCACCGCCGGCATCTTCTGCTCGACGGCGAGCGCCATCAACTGGTCGATGTCGCACGCCCCGTCCAGCAGCGAATAGTCGGTGTGGCAATGCAGGTGGACGAAAGACATCTTTCCTTTGCGGCTCCTCAGCCCGGGCACACGCCCTGCTATCGGGGGAAGTAGGAATAGTATTATTCTAGCGCCGCAGGTGCGGCACGCGCGGCCTTTTCTCCGCCACTCTTGTTTATAATTGAACTAGCGCACGATAACGCCTTTCGGGGGAGCGGACGAACCTTTCGTCGAAATTCTTAGGGGCAGGATGAGTCTATTGAGTTACAGCCACGTTCGGAGGGCCTCATGAGCGCCGACCTCTTTCTGACACATCTGCGGGCGCTTGAAGCCGAGAGCATTCACATCATGCGCGAGGTGGCCGCGGAGTTTCAGAAGCCGGTGATGTTGTATTCCATCGGCAAGGACTCCTCGGTGATGGTGCGCCTGGCGCAGAAGGCGTTTCATCCCGGCAAGATTCCGTTCCCGCTGTTGCACATCGACACCACGTACAAGTTTGGCGAGATGATCGAGTTCCGCGACAAATTCTGCGCCTCCATCGGCGCGCAGTTGATCGTGCATACGAATCGCCAGGCGATAGCGGACGGCGCCAGCCCCTTCAAACTGGGAACGCAGAAGTGCTGCGGGCAATTGAAGACGCGTGCTTTGCTCGACGCTTTGGCCGCCGGCGGCTATGACGCGGCTTTCGGCGGCGCGCGCCGCGACGAGGAAAAGTCCCGCGCCAAGGAACGCGTGTACTCTTTCCGCGACGGCTTTGGGCAGTGGGATCCCAAGAACCAGCGTCCCGAGCTGTGGAACCTCTTCAACAGCCACGTCGACAAGGGCGAGAGCATTCGGGTGTTTCCGCTTTCCAACTGGACCGAGTTGGATGTGTGGGAATACATCGACCTCGAGAAGATCCCCATAGTGCCGCTGTATTTCGCCAAGAAGCGGCCCATGGTGGTGCGCGGCGAAACGCTGATTCCCGTGGAGCACAACATGCCGCTGCTGCCCGGCGAACAGCCGCAACTGTTGATGAGCCGTATGCGCTCGCTCGGCTGCACGTATTGCACCGGCGCCATCCGTTCGCAGGCCGACACCGTGCCCAAGATCATTCAGGAGATGATGCTGTTCCGGCGGTCGGAGCGGGAAAACCGCGTCATCGACCACGACCAGGAAGGCTCCATGGAAATCAAGAAGCGGGAAGGTTACTTTTAATGGGCGCTGCCGGACTGCCGGACGCGGCGGGCGCGGTGCGCACGCCGGTCGCCGCGGTGGAAAAGAAAGACGCATCCTCCGTGGCCGGCGCGAAGCCGCGCAAAGCCGCGCGCGCGGAGGACTTTGCCGCCTTCCTGCGGCGCGACGAAGAAAAGGAACTGCTGCGCTTTTCGACCGCCGGCAGCGTGGACGACGGCAAGAGCACGCTGATCGGCAGGCTGCTGTTCGATTCCAAGGGTGTTTACGAGGATCAACTGGCTTCGGTGCGGCGGCCGCGCTCCAGCCAGGCCGCCGGCACGGTGGACTTCGCGCTGCTCACCGACGGGCTGCGCGCCGAACGCGAACAGGGCATCACCATCGATGTCGCCTACCGCTATTTCGCCACGCCCCGGCGCAAGTTCATCATCGCCGATACGCCCGGCCACGAGCAGTACACGCGCAACATGGCCACCGGCGCTTCCACCGCCAACCTGGCCATCGTGCTGGTGGACGCGCGCCACGGCGTGCTGGCGCAGACCCGCCGCCACGCCTTCATCGCATCGCTGCTGGGCACGCCGCACATCGTGGTCGCGGTCAACAAGATGGATCTGGTGGGCTGGCGCCAGCCGGTCTTCGAGGCGATCGAGGAGGAGTTCACGCGCTTCGCCGCGCAATTGCCCGCCTGCGACCTGCACTTCATACCCATCAGCGCCCTGCTGGGCGACAACGTGGTCGAGAAGAGCCGGCACATGCCGTGGTTCCAGGGCGAGAGCCTGCTGCATCACCTGGAAAGCGTCCACATCGCCAGCGACCGCAACCTGATGGAGATGCGCTTTCCGGTGCAGTGCGTCATCCGTCCGGATCAGAACTTCCGCGGCTACGCCGGGCAGGTGGCGTCGGGTATTCTCGCGCCGGGCGACCCTGTGATGGCGTTGCCATCGGGGCGTACCTCGCGCATCAAATCGATTAGCACCTTCGATGGCGAACTGCCCAAGGCGTTTGCGCCGCTTTCGGTGACGGTGTGTCTGGAGGACGAGCTGGACATCAGCCGCGGCTCCATGCTGGTGCATCCGTCGCACGCGCCGCAGATCACGCGAACGCTGGACGCGCGGTTGGTGTGGATGAGCCAGACGCCGCTCGACCCGCGCCGCGAATACCTCGTTAAGCACACCACCCAGGAAGTCGCCGCACGCGTGCGCGCGATCCGATACCGCATTAACGTCAACACGCTCGAAAAGCAGGAAGCGACCGAACTGCGTCTCAACGATATCGGTGCGGCCGTGATCGAAACGCGCAAGCCGCTGTTTGTCGATCCGTACCGCCGTAACCGGGCCACTGGCGCGTTTATTATTATCGATCCGCTGTCGAACGAGACCGTCGCCGCGGGTATGATCACGGGGCGGCCGGCTCACGAAAGCGGCCAGCCCGCCATGAGTACCGCCGGCCGCGTCACGCCGGCCGAACGCCACGCGCGCACAGGGCACCTGGCCGCCGCGGTGTGGGTGTCGCAGGGCCCGGAAGCCGCCAACCGCCTTGAACGATCTTTGTTCGACGCGGGCGCGATGGTGCTCGTGCTGGAAGCCGGCCGCGAAGGCGACCTGCTGCCGCGCGTGGTGGAAACCGCCCTGGCCGCCGGCCTGATCGTGCTCTGCGCCGCCGACGCCGATAGCCCGGCGCCGTCCGAGCAGATTCGCGAACTCGCCGGTCCCGATCGCTTCCTCGAATTCGCCGGCGCCGCTGGAGAGTCCGCCGCACTGCTGATGGAGATGGAACAGCGCGACATCTTGAGCCGCGAGTGGCCTCGGTAGGGCTTCGACTCTACGATGCGAAGTGAGTGGCCAGAACCAGGAAGAAAACAGTGCCCACCGCGATCACGGCGCCATGCGCCAGGCCGACGGCTTTGGGGCTGCGCGCGTCCAATTCTTCTCGCTTGAGATAGGCTGGCCGGCCACTGATTAATTCGGTGAGAATGAACTGGATGTTAGACAGCGTCTTTGCGACGCGGCCGCGCGAAGCAATCAGAATGACCGCCATCACGCCGCCCACTACCGCGGTGATGAGGAAGATTACAAACCAATCCTGCCAACCCACCATGGCGCCTACAGCGGCCATCAGTTTCACGTCACCAGCGCCCATGGCGCGAATGACGTACAGAACGAGGTACACGCCAAAGGCCAGGCCAAGCCCGCGGAGCGAAAACCATAGGCCTGCGAACGAGAACCAAGCGTCCGGCGAAGTACGCAGAAACGCATTCAGCACCAATCCCAGCACCACGCCCGTCATGGTGACCCAATTCGGGATGCGGCGAAAGCGGACATCGTAAACGGCGGCGGCCAATAACACGGCCAGCAGCACGATTTCGATTCCCAGCGGTGGGGGTGGCGGCAGAGACATGACAGCTCAATCATAGCGCGGCGCCCAGCGGCTCCCCAGTCCCCGATCGTTTACAGCCGGATGCTAACCAGGACGCGGCCGGCGCTCCCGGCGGGCAAGGATAGGCCGCGGATCAGCAATTCCGTTTGTGCCACTGGGCCCCTTGCTAGAATAGCCCTATGGCGGAAAACCCCGGGCCACAGCCGGTTCGATCTTTCGAAGCCTCTCTGGAGGATCTGGAAAAGGTGGTGAAGGAATTGGAGGCCGGCGACCTGCCTCTGGAGCGTTCCCTCGAGCTGTTCGAGCGCGGCGTGACTCTTGCCGGCGATTGCCGCAAGCAGCTCGACGCGGCGGAGACGCGGGTTGAGATTCTGCTGCGCAAGGATGGCAAGGTCTCGGCCGAGCCGTTCGACCTGGAGGACTCGGAAAAGGCATGAACCTGCGCGACTACCTCGCCATGCAGCAACGGCTGGTGGATGCCGAACTGGATCGCGTGACGCCGCCCGAAACCACGCATCCCGCGACGATTCATCGCGCCATGCGCTACAGCCTGTTCGCCGGCGGCAAGCGCATACGGCCGGTGCTGTGCCTGGAAGCGGCGCGCACGGTGGCGGGCGAAGTGGATGGCGCAGTGACGGCGGCGTGTTCGCTCGAGCTGATCCACACCTACTCGCTGATTCACGACGACTTGCCCGCGCTCGATAACGACGATTACCGGCGCGGCAAGCTGACCAACCACAAAGTATTCGGCGATGCGATGGCGATTCTGGCGGGCGATGCGCTGCTGACGCTGGCGTTCCAGGTGCTTGCCGAGTTGCCGGCGCCAGCCGACCGTAAGGCGCGGCTGATCGCGGAGCTGGCCACCGCGTCTGGCACCGTGGGCGGCATGATCGGCGGCCAGGTGGCGGATCTGGAAGGGGAAGGCAAGCCGCCCGATGCGGCGCTGCTGGAATCGATCCATCGCGCCAAGACCGGTGCGCTGCTGCGTGCCAGCCTGCGCATGGGCGCTATTTACTCCGGCGCGACCGAGGCACAATCCGCGGCGCTCTCCCGCTACGGCGAGCACGTCGGCCTGGCGTTCCAGATCGTCGACGACATACTCGACGTGGAAGCATCCTCCGAGGCGCTCGGTAAGACCGCCGGCAAGGACGCGGCGCAACACAAGATCACGTTCCCCGCGGTTTACGGCCTGGAGGCGTCGCGGGCGATGGCCGAAGCCGAGTGCGTCAGCGCGCACGCGGTGCTGGAGCCATTCGGTACGAGCGCGGCCCGGTTGCACGAACTGGCCGACCTAATTGTCCGCCGCAAGTCATGAAGACGCGGCTGGACCGGCTGCTGGTGGAACGTGGTCTCGCCGAATCGCGCGAGAAGGCGCAAGCTCTCATCATGGCCGGCGAGGTGTTGGTCGACGGGCAGAAAGCGGCCAAGCCCGGTCAGGCGGTAACGCCGGAGGCGACGCTCGAAGTGCTGGCGCGTCCGCCCTACGTGAGCCGCGGCGGATTCAAACTTGCCCAAGCGCTGCGGCATTGGAAGATCGATGTGGCCGGCTGGGTCTGCCTGGATATCGGCTCCTCCACCGGCGGTTTCACGGATGTGATGCTGCAAGGCGGTGCGGCGCGCGTTCACGCGGTCGATGTAGGCGCGGGACAGCTCGATTGGAAACTGCGTACCGACGCGCGCGTAGTGGTGCATGAAGGCATCAATGCACGCCGCCTCGCCGCGGAGGAGATCGGCGAAGCGGTGGACCTGGTCACCTGCGATGTCAGCTTCATTTCGGTGACGCTGATTCTGCCCGCGGTCGCGCCGCTGTTACGGCCGGTGGGGCAAATGGTTATACTGGTCAAACCGCAGTTTGAAGCCGGCAGGGGCCAGGTGGGCAAGGGCGGCATCGTACGCCGGCCCGAAGTGCACCAGGCAGCTTGCCAGCGTGTCGAACGGGCCGCGGCGGATCTGGGCTTCCGCACCGATGTGATCGAAAGCCCCATCCTCGGCGCCGAAGGGAACAAGGAGTTCCTGCTCTATGCCCACCATTAGGACCGTCGGCATTTGTTCCAAACCGAATTCGGCGGAAGCTCTCGCCGTTGTGCCGAAGCTGCTCGAGTGGCTGAAGGATCGCGGCATCGCGGTGCGCTGCGACGTGGAGACGGCCGTGTACGCGCCCGCCGCGCAGGGCATTCCACGCGGCGAAGTTCCGCAGGGTTGCGACTTGGTGATCGTGCTCGGCGGCGATGGCACCTTGCTTTCCGCCGCACGCGCCATCGGCAAACTGGAAATTCCCCTGTTTGCCGTCAACCTGGGCGGGCTGGGTTTTCTGACCGCCATCACGACTGCCGAAATTTACCCCGAGTTGGAGCGCGCCTTTCGCGGTGAACACCGCATCGCCAAGCGTAGGCTGCTCTCCACCGAAGTCGTGCGCGGCGACGAAGTGGTGGCGTCTTACCAGGCGCTCAACGACGCCGTGTTGACAAAAGCGGCCATCGCGCGCATGATCGATCTGGAAGCCTGGGTGGACCAGCAGCTTGTCTGCGAGTACAAGGCCGATGGGCTGATCATCTCCACGCCAACCGGTTCCACGGCGTACTCGTTGTCGGCGGGCGGCCCGGTGATTTTCCCGGCGGTGCCGGCCATTTGCCTGACGCCCATCTGCCCGCACACTCTCACCAACCGGCCGGTGCTGGTGCCGGAGACCAGCGTGATCCGCATCCTGGCGCACAATCCGAATGAATCCACGTATCTGACGATTGACGGCCAGGTGGGCGGCCCGATTGCGGAGGGCGATGCGATTGTCTGCCGCGCATCGAACTACGCCCTGCATCTGATCCGGCCGCCACACGCCAGGTTTTTCGACGTGCTGCGGCAGAAGCTGGATTGGGGCAAGCGGTGAAACGGCCGTCGCTGACGGCGTGGATGTTCATCGGCATGGCGGCCGGCGTCGCTGTGGGCGCGCTGGCGCCATCGTTTGCCCGGCAACTGGCGCCCGTCAGCAACGTCTTTCTGCGCTTAATTCGTTCCATCATCGCGCCGCTGATCTTCGCGACGCTGGTGGCCGGCATCGCCGGCGCGGGCGATTTGAAGCGGATGGGGCGGGTCGGCGTCAAGGCCATCGTCTACTTTGAAATCGTCACCACGCTTGCCTTGTTCCTGGGCCTGGCGGCAGTGAACCTGGCGCGGCCGGGCGAAGGCGTGCCGATGACTGCGGGCGCCACGGAGCAGTACTCCGCGCAGGCGCCAGCCACTCCGGGCGGCATTCTGGAGCACGTTTTCCCGGCCAGCATCATCGACGCCATGGCGCGCAATGACGTGCTGCAGGTGGTCGTCTTCGCGTTCCTGTTCGGAGCCGCCTGCGCTGCTATCGGGGCGAAGTCGCGGCCGGTGGTCGAGTTTTGCGCGTCCCTCTCGGAAGTGATGTTCCGCTACACCAAGTATGTGATGTACCTGGCGCCGTTCGGAGTGGGCGCGGCCATCGCGGTCACGGTAGGTTCCAAGGGCCTTGGCGTGCTGTTCGGCCTCGGCAAGCTGATCGGCACCATGTATATCACCGCGGCGCTGTTCGTGCTGCTGGTGCTGGTTCCGGTGGTGATTCTGTTTCGCATCCCGCCCGTCCGCTTTTATCGCGCCGTGCGGCAGCCGTTCCTCATCGCCTTTTCCACCGCGTCGAGCGAAGCCGCACTCCCGCTGGCGCTCGAAAACATGGAAGAGTTCGGCGTGCCCAAGCACATCGTGGGCTTCGTGATTCCCACCGGCTACAGTTTCAATCTGGATGGCAGCACGCTGTACCTGTCGATTGCGGCGATCTTCGTGGCGCAGGGAGCCGGCGTCCACCTATCGTTCAGCCAGCAACTGGTAATCATGCTGACCCTGATGCTGACCAGCAAAGGCGTGGCCGGCGTGCCGCACGCCGCCATCGTTATCCTCACCGGAACCCTCGCCACATTCCACCTTCCGATGGAAGGCATCGCCGTCCTGCTGGGCGTCGACGCGCTGCTAGACATGGCGCGCACCTCAATCAACGTCCTTGGCAACTGTCTCGCCAGCGCCGTGGTAGCGCGGTGGGAGGGATATAACCTCGAAGCGCGGTGAGGGTGCGTATTCACCGGTGCTCCTCAGTCAGCTTGTGAGTCCTCACCTTACGAAGTCTTTGCCAGGCGTAGCGCACCGGGAAGAATAGCAGCGCCATCCACACCACAAGGACTGGGCCGTAAGATAGCAGGAAGGTCACGACGTTGGTAAGGCTGTCGGCCACGTTCCGATAACCATCCACCGCTGCATTGCGCAGCAGGCCGAACGTAGAGGGTGCAGCCACCGCCAGGTGGGCTTTGTACTCCTCATTGACGCGCACATCGAGGGTAGCGAAGCTGATGCGGTCGCCAAGGTTCTTGCGCTCGGCTTCCATACGCTCGATTTCGCCGCGGACGCGGTCGATTTCGTTTTCGACGGCCAGAACGTCCGCGATTTTCCCCGTAGTGCGGTTCAGAATATCGGACAGCCGCCGCTCAGTGTTGCGAGCGTTAGTCAGGCGAGCCTCCAGATCGACCATCTGCTGGGTTGCTTCCTCGCCGCCCTGCTGCTCGTTTTCGACGCGGCCCAGACGGCGGATTTCTGCCATCGCCGCGTCGAGTTGAGAAGCGGGCACGCGCAAAGTGGCCTGCAACGTCTGTCCCGAATCGGCTGGAGCGGCGATAGTCAGGTTGCCGACATGGCCTCCGTGACGCTTCAGGATGTCTTCCAGCGTTGCGCGCACCTTGGCGAAGTCGCCGGTGATCAGCGTGATTTGCGCGGTGCGGATGACAAGGGTGTCCCCTATGCGAGGCTGTTCCGCGGCAGTGACAACGCCCTGCGCCATCGTCTGCGCAGCAGGCACTGTGGAAAAAGCGGAAAAATTGGTGTCCGGAAGGGAGGGCCTCGCCTCCTCCTTAAGCTCCGCCTTGAGCCGAGTGCCGTAGTCCCTTAGCAGTCGTGGCTCCACAGCCACTGACACGGCCGGCACAGCGCGCATCCGGTTAGCGTGTTGATTCGACGGCACCAACAGAACCATCGCAATGCCCGCAGCGGCCAGTCCCGCCAGCCAGGGTGCGCTCCGTCTCCAGGCTGAGCGGACTCGCTTCGGCGGTTGCGCGGAATTTACGATGCGTTCCACGCTCGGACTGGGCTCCTCTATCTGCCATTCCACCAGCTTCCGCGACACGCGCTGCATGTCGGCCGCAACAGCCTGACATTCGCGGCAGTCCGACAGGTGCTGGGCCGCTTCGGAAGCTCGCTGCTGCGGCAGCTCGCCGTCCAGGTAAGCCATCAACTCTTCGGATTCGATCGGGTGCATCTCAAGCCTCATTGTTCACCGGCTCCAGGTGGCTCTTCAGTGCCATGCGAGATCGGAACAGCCTCGTCCTGACCGTGTTCAGCGGAACGCGCAGAAGATCGGCAATTTCCGCATAGCTGAGTTGCTCATATTCCCGCAGCATCAGAATCTCGCGCTCGACGGGGTCCAGGCGGTCCAGCGCCTGCCGCACCCACAGAGTTTCGTCGGACCGGTCTTCATTGGCCGGCTCTGCCCGAACGTCGGCGCGTGCCAGCTTACGCCGTTCCGCGCTGAGCAGCTTAATCGCGATTCCATACAGGTATGTCCGGACGAGGGCGCGCGGTTGGTAGCGCTCGACTGCGCGGAGGACCGCGAGGAAGGTCTCCTGGGTCAGATCCTCGGCACGCCCGCGGTCGGCGAGGCGCCGCCGGAAATAGCCGTAGAGTGCATGGCGGTAGCGCGCAAATAGCTCATCGAACGCATCACGCGATCCGCGCTGGAATTCCAGCATAAGGGACTCATCGCTAGTCATGCTTCTACTTGTGTAATGTCGCGGCCAGCGAAAAAGTTTCCTGGGCGGGGAAAAAGGTGAACCAACCGAAACGCTCCGAGGGAACGGCAGCTACTCGGCCTGATTACCCATTATTGGTACGATATTACCTGTTGGGGGTTCATCCGCAGACAGGCAGCGGCGTTGGCACAGAAACCGCTCTTGCGCTGGTTTCAGCGCTCTTACTGCGCGATCTTCCACTCGCCCTTAACCAGCACCACGCGCAGACTCTGCTTCGGTTCCGAGGCGGGTTTGCCATCGCCGAAATCGATCTCGGCGGAGTTGCCGCGGACGGTCACTTTGTTCAGTTTCATGGCGGCGGCTTCGGCGGCCATGCTGGCAAACATGTTGAGCGCCTCCGCTTTGTTGCTCTTGAACATCTCCGCCATCGTTTCGCGGGACTGCGGATCCACGCAGTTGATGATGGCGTCGAGGTCCTTCTTCCGGGAGGCTTCCAGGAACTCGATCACCGCTTTGTATTGCGGACTGTTCTGTGCCGCCGCGCCAGTCAGCACT
>Ga0181529_10002153_pt1 | contig 24102 bp, 15 predicted proteins | sample PEATcosm2014_Bin_36_FD_119763 | JGI IMG/M metagenome (GOLD analysis project Ga0181529, IMG submission 119763) | Peatland microbial communities from MTU Mesocosm Facility, Houghton, MI, USA - PEATcosm2014_Bin10_30_metaG | ecosystem: Environmental > Terrestrial > Soil > Wetlands > Peat | place... | reverse complement strand
CTGTTAACCGAAGGGTTGTAGGTTCGAGTCCTACCTGAGGAGCCAAACTAAGTCCTTCATTTCCAACACAACCATTTGACGACACGCCACTTGCGGCGTCCTGCGCGCGCTGGGCCGTCAATTGGGAATTACCCGTCCTTACCCGAATTTCCTATTCCTTGACCTCTGGGGTAGCGGACGCGACCTGCACGAGAACGCTTGGCCCGGATGGCGTCCTGATGGAATCTGTGTGTTTTCAGAATCACCGCGAGGGGCCTGATGAGCTCAGCGAAGAGGAAATCGACAGGTGGGCGGACACCTTCCCCGTGCAGATGCATTAGCAGTTGCTGGGCGGCTCGCCGGCTTCGACGCGCGGCTGGCTGAGATGGCAAGGATCATCGGAGCAGGAGCGGTGGGATGAACCGGAAACTCGGCAGATCGAACCTTCTACGACGGCTGGAAGAACTCGAAGCTCGCACCGTGCCGGCTGCTGAGCCGGTGATTGTCGAAATCGTATACGTCTCAGCCGATGGAACCGAAGAAGTGGATAGTACGTTCGAGATACCGACGTCCCCTGGCCCCGCCTGGCTGCGGAGGTTCCGCCGATAGAAGTGTCGGACGGCCAGCGCGCACAGTTAGCTACCGATAATGGCACATAACGCTCGCGTGGATCGAGCTACTCGGCTAACAGGTGCAGTCGTGAGTCCGGTTCATAGACGCAGCCGTTACAGCGAACATCGTCTGCCGCGCGACGTCCGCCTATTCTCCGCTAACGCTACTTTCCGCTAATGCCACAGCCATTTCGCCCGCGCGGTGGGCTATTAACAGTCAGTTCAAATCAGCAGCCGTGCTCGGTCACGTGCTTTTCAACCGCGAGATGTGCTGCCTTGCATTTGATAGATGCGTTATTCGCCGTCTCTCGCAAGAGTTCATGCTCTGAGGCTGTGGATGTCGTAGGTTTGCTGTGAAGCTCTCGGACTGCGCGCGAATATTCGAGAGCGGCTCGATGGTACTCTTCGACAAGTCCGGCTTTTTCTAAGCAAGGCACTGCAATTCCTTTATCGCTGCTCAACCTCTGTGGCCTTTCGGCAAGGTTGCGTAACGCACCGCCAACACCGACGGCGGCGAAAGTGGCCCGCCGGAAATATCTACCGATTACTCCTATCTGGCCAATCTCTAGACGGCTTCACAGATCGTTCCTAAGCCCAGCCACACGAATTGTGAGTGAGTCACTGCGCGTTTTGAATTCGTGCCGCTGAATTTTCAGTGCCGTCGTGGTTCCGCTGGTTCGGACGACCACGCTCGACATAACCAGTTGCAGTTGGACACCGCCGTCGAGCAACACGGGCCAGTCGATGGCCACCTTAATAAGCTTCTGTCCGGTCAGCAGCGGCCTGTCGGCAGTGAAGCTAAGCCCGGAGCTGCTCAGGTCGATTGTTTGCCCTGAGCCCGTCTCTCGCTGCCCGCGGCAGCCCATGAGGGCGTAGCGGACCTCAATGGCTAGGGGAAAGCGGGTGCTGGCACGGCGCTCCGGGCTTGCAACCTTCGGCAGCCTCACTGGCCGTTCGCTCCAACACTGCATAACATCGGATATGGGGGCACGACGGCCACAGAAGAGGAAAGGTATGCTGATTCCGCTTCAGTATTCACAGAGATAATTATGCTGATTCCGCTTCAGCATTGTCAATAGACAGTTGAAATTTAACTGAAACGGCTTTAGCATCAATACCGTGGCTCGCAAGACGGCGGTATCGAAATACTTGGCCGAGATCGGCCGCAAGGGCGGGAAAGCCAGCGGCAAGGCCCGTATGGAAAAGCTAACGCCAGAGCAACGCGTGGCAGTCGCCAAGACGGCCGCCGCCGCCAGATGGGCGAAACCGGTTACCCAAGAAGATCTTAAGCGGCAATCAGTGCTTCAGGTCGCTGAATGGACCGCGGACCGCGCTGCACAGATGGGCGCGGAGGATATCAACGCGAGGATAGCGGGCGGGTCCCCGGTGAAGCCCGGGAAGCTGACGTTTAACAAGAAGCTAAAGATGGCGACGGCGGCGAAGAAAGCCACCGCGCGCGGCTCCGTACCTATGGTACCCGCAAAGAAAGATACCGGCTAGCGACTTCAAGGGCTGCGGCCAATGAGAAGTACGCCACCGACTGTCCGGCCCGCGGTGGGTAATGCGAGTGGTGCCGGGTCAGATCTCCATTGTGTGCCTGTTGTGCGAGGGCTTTATGTGCACCTCGCCAAGGCAGACGGGGGTTCCGGTCGGTAAACGGGGGGAGCGGACTTCTTCCCAGCGGCGTCGCCCCCCGACCGGGATTCTTACGCCGGCCAGTCTGCCTTGCCTACCGCAAGCTACCGATATGAGGTGATAACGCCCACGCGCCTTTGCAGCTTCAATGCGGGGCCCTGCTGGTCCAAGCCTGTACCGGCTGCCATCCGCGTTTTTCGGACATCAGATTGCGCTGACTGAGGGTGCCAGCCGCGAAAATGGCCGAACTTCGGCACCGGGCGTGCGTATAGACTGACATGACTTCACGCGATTTCATCGCGGCGGTGGTGTGTGTGCTCGCCCCACTGCCGCTGCTACCCGCCGCCACACCGACTGAAGAGCGCATCGCGCGCGTTGAAAACGGGCTGCAGAAGCCTAATCGGCTGAAGGGAAATCCGGCTGAGCCGATGAAGCTCGCTGAGCGGATGGAGCATTACAAGGTGCCCGGCGTGAGCGTGGCGGTGATTCATGCGGGCCGGGTGGAGTGGGCGCGCGGATACGGCCGGCGCGATGTCGAGAGCGGCGCCCCGGTGACGGCCGAGACGCTGTTCCAGGCTGCCTCGCTCAGCAAGGGCGTGGCGGCGGCGGTGGCGATGCGACTGGTCGAGCAGGGCAAGCTCAACCTCGACGAAGACGTCAACGCGAAGCTGCGGAGCTGGAAGATCCCGGACAACGAGTTCGCACAGACGGAGAAGGTCACGCTGCGGCGGCTGCTGAGCCACAACGCCGGACTTACGGTGCACGGCTTCCCGGGCTACCCGCAGGGCGCGGCGGTGCCGACGCTCGTGCAATTGCTCGACGGCAAGCCGCCGGCCAATACCGTGGCGGTGCGTGTGACCAAGGCGCCGGGCAGTGGCTTTAACTACTCCGGCGGCGGGTACGCGGTGATGCAACTGCTGCTGGAAGACGTCACGGGCAGGCGCTTCGAGGATCTCGCGCGGGAGATGATTCTCGATCCGCTGGGGATGAAATTGAGCGCGTATGAGCAGCCGCTGGGTGAGGAGCGCGCGCGTCATGCGGCGAGCGCGTATCGGGGTGACGGCAAGCCGATCGCAGGGCGCTGGCACACCTATCCGGAGAAAACCGCGGCCGGGCTGTGGACCACGCCGAGCGAGTTGGCGCAGTGGGTGATGGAGATCCAAAAACCGGGCAAGGCACTGAAACCCGAAACGGCGATGACGATGCTGACCAAGAGCTCGGGCGACTATGGTCTGGGCATCGGGCTCGGCGACAGGGCTGGACGCGCGTCGTTTTCTCATGGCGGCGCCAACGAGGGCTACCGCTGCCAATACTTCGCCTATCGCGACTCGGGCGAGGGCGCCATTGTGATGACCAACGGCGACAATGGCAGCGATCTGGCGAGCGAGATTCTGCGGTCAATCGCGGTCGAGTATGGCTGGGTGGACTACCTGCCGAAGGAGTGGACCGTCGTGCCAGTCGATGCTTCGGTACTCGCGTCCTACGTTGGGGACTATGCGTTTCCGGGCGGGCCGGTGGTGCGGATTCGCGTGAAGGACGGGCAACTCACCTCGACCATAGGCTTCGGCACCGCCGTGCTGCTCGCCGAGGCGCCGGATTCCTTCTTCGACATGGACGGGCACGCGCCGTCAACCAGGTTCGTGAGGGCCGCCGACGGAACGATGGAACTACACGCTGACGGTGGGGTGGCGAAACAGAAGAAGCCGTAGGCGCGCGGAGAGCCGGTCTTGAGTCCCCCGGAAGTCAGCTTCGGGCAGCCGATGGGGCGGCAATTTCCCGCAATAGGCCACCCCCAGAAGTGAGCGACCGCCTGACTCAGCCAGGTCGTCGGCTTCGGGAACGCACGCACACCGCTGCCAGAAACAGCGTCCGATAATTCCAATTAACACTTGCCTGGATCGGGGGCGGCGACGCTTCTCGGTGGTTACTTTTCCCGCCTTTGGGGAACACGCATAACGCAAACGGCGTCTAAACCCCGTGTATGGACGTTAAGATCACGGCAATCAACATCCTCACCTTCTCCATCGCCTTCACCGCGGGCGTGCCTCGTGTCGCAGCCCAACCGCAAAACGCGCAGGAACCGGTCACTCAGGTCACCTCTGCAATTATCAAACTATTCGACCAACATCGGATTGTGATGCTCGGGGAGATGCACGAATCCATCCAGGAACACGCCCTCCTGAACAAACTGGTGGCGGCTCCGGGATTTTCAGAACGCGTTAACGACATCGTTGTGGAAACCTGCAATTCTCTTTATCAGGACGCCATGGATCGCTATGTCGGAGGCGAGAATGTTCTGGCCGAACGCCTTCGCCTATCGTGGGAAAACGTTGTGGGAGCCCCCGGCGGTGTCGCTGTCGCGCCGTACCACGGCTTGTATGCCACGATTCGGTCCGTTAATCAAGGGTTACCCAAGGACCGCCAACTGCGGGTGCTGTGCGGAGATCCGCCGATTGATTGGAGCCGCGTCGAAACCCGCGACGATATCGCGCCGTTCCTGGGCTTCCGCGACGAGCACTACGCCAGCGTGGTCCGGTACGACGTCCTCGCCTTACGTAGGAAGGCGCTGTTGATCATGGGAAGCGGACACTTCCAGCGGCGGGAAGGCAAACCCGGCGCGATCGAACAACAAATGATTCAGGCTTTCGTGAAGCCTTATGTGATACTTCCCGGCAGTAATATCGTGGGAACTTACGACGATCTCGATGTGCGCTTCGAACAGCAGCCCGCGCCATGGCTGATGGAGATGAAGGACAGTTGGCTGGCTAGTTTGCCACGCTGGCAGGAGTCGCCGGTAATAGGATATCCCGCCATGGCTGTTCTCAAGACGAAGTTGGGGACGTGGGAGCAGACCGCCGACGCCTACCTGTACCTGGGACCGCGGGACAAACTGACGCAGGGTGGCGAAGCGTTTGATTTGGAGGGTACTCCCTATGGAAATGAGCTTCGCCGCCGGTGGAAGATCATTTTTCCAAAGCCCCCCGAGGCGCTGCCGAAATCCGACGGCAAGGAGCGTCCCTTGTTCCAACGGATGGCACCGGCCGCACCGGCGCTCCCACGCGTGCCTGCACCCAACTGAACCAGCCGCCCGGGATAGTAAGGAGATGCAAGCCGAGGCTCGCGTTTCGTTGCCGAAAACAGTGTCCGATAATAGCGAATAACGCTTGCGTGGAATCCTGGGACCAAGGGCCCGCCGCTCTACATTACGGCGTCAGGGGGGTCTATCTCGCTGTGCATAGCAAATGTCAGCAACGGGCGTTTTTTGTCAAGTTGACAGGACCGGGGCTTAACGGGATACGGCACGCAAGATCTCTCCGCAGCGCCTCTCGGACGCACCAACTCCACGTCCACGTAGGCAGCCGCGCCGCAGCCAATAGACCTCAACGTCTGCTTACACGAGCTTTGCCGGCGTGGCGTTCTTCAGGAAGTCCGGATCGAAATCCAGCCCCATGCCCGGTCCGGTTGGAACCGGAATGACACCGTCTTTGATGTCGAAATTGGGCGCGTACCACGATTCATTTTTCGGCGGCTTTCGGGAAACGTATTCCATCCAGGGCCCAATATTGGGAGTGGTTGCGGCAAATTGCAGGATATTCACCGAAGCCGCGCCGGTTTGCGTGTCGTGGGGGCAGATCCACATGCCCACCTTGCGTGCCATCCGCGCCACTTTAGCGGCGCGAGTGAAACCGCCGTTATAGTTCAGATCGGGCTGCACTACATCCATCACCTTGTTATCGATCATCCACTGGAACAGCCACAAACTGGAATCCTGCTCACCGAACGCCACCTTCATATCCAGTGCGTCGGCGACTTTCTTGGTCTCGCTTAATTCCTCCCAGGGGCATGGCTCCTCAAACCACAGGTATTTCATCTCCTGCAGCCGTTTGCCGATCTCGATGGCGTTCTTCGCGTCGTACGACCCGTTCGCGTCGGCCATCAGGGTCACCTTATCCGCGAGCTTTTGCTGCGCCAGTTCCAGGAGCTTGTTGGTGCGCTCCGGGTAGGCGTCGCGATTATCGCTCATGCGGCCGCCGATCTTGAACTTCACGGCCTTCGCCCCGGTCCTCGCCACCTCGCGCACGTACACGTCGACCTCTTCCTCAGCCGTCGTGTCGCGGCCCGAGCCGGAAAGATAGACCGGTATCTCCTTCCGAAGCACACCGCCCATGAGCTCGCCCGCAGGTTTCTTCAGTGTCTTCCCCATCAAGTCGAACAGGCTCTGCTCGATGTACGCCACCGGGCACCAAAACTCCTGCCCCGCCAGTTTGTAGTTGGAGTCCGCCGCATAGACCCCGTCGATCAGTTGTTCCAGATCGCGAGCGTCTTTGCCCAGGAAGTGTGGCATGACCCGGTGCGCCAGGATCTGGATGTAATCCACGATGTCTTTTGTCTGAATGATTCCTTCCGCACCGTCAGTCGACCGCGTGCGGAGGAAGAATTGGCCGTGCGCCTGTAGGAGTTCGATGGACGCAATCCTGACGGGGGTGTTGAAGAACCTGTGCAGGTTGAAAACGGGTTTCTTGTATTCCAGGATTTCCGCCCCCATATCCGAAGCACACCACGCGCGCATCGCCTGGCTTGTAAGAAGAGCACTGCCGACACTGGCCTTTAAGAAATCACGGCGGTTCATGACCTAGATTCTAGCGTGGACGACTCGAACCCGTTTTGGGTCGGTCGACGGTGTACCATTGCCTACGGCACGCTACCGATAAGGAACCATATCGTTCCCCCGGTGGCCGGGCGCGGGAGCAGCTTGGACATGTCGAAGCTATCGGCTTCCCATCATCGCTTAATTGGGATGGGCCGTGCTATGGTGCCGCTTTCCACAGAACTTCGATGTTGCGCTGGTGGACGCTCGGAATCTCGTCGGGGTTCCCGGCGCTCCTAATATCGCCCAGGTCCGCGTATTCCGCGAAACTCACGGCAAGCGCCAAGTCCGCTTTCGCCTGTTCCAGCGTCTTGCCTGCCGCTTTTGTCCGCCGCACTTCGTTCCAGAGCTTCTCCAGATACGCGGCCTCGCACGCGCACTGTGCCTTGGTCATCACGGCCCGTCCATGACAACCTAGAAACTGTGTCTTCTCGTCGGCTTGGCTCAGCACCTCATGCAGCACCACAAACCAGTTATTCACTATCTCAGGCTTCAACATCTCAGCCGTCAGCCCTTCCTCGTTTCCATTGGACGCGAAACCGATGTAGGGTATCTGGCCGGGCGAAAACACGGCTTCGGTGAGTACGAGGTTCTCTTCGGGAACGCTGATTATGATGTCCGCCATCGAGTGGAAGAGATCGAAAGAGAAGAGCCGCACGGAAACGTCGCCGAGGTTCAAAGTCATCCGGCGATCGAACGTGATGGCCGGCAGGATCAGGCCGGCCGCGGTGGGGTTGTCGGCTTCCGCCGTCTTCCAGAACCGTTCGACCTGGGCGAACTGCGGTCCCTCGAGCGCCTTGGGATTGTTCTTCAGAAGATACTGCCGCATCCATGTCAAGTTCTTCTCTGGCCATTCCATGAACCGGGCAACAATTGCGGGATCGGACTTCATCCTGAGGATGGCCGCGCGCAGGGCCTCGCTGCCGATTAGTGGAATATCGGAATAGGCGCTGTCGCCCAACATGTGATCGCCATGTTCGTGAGTGTTGATCAGGAAAGCGAAGTCGCTCCGTTTGAAATCCGCCTGGATCGCCTCGCGATAGGCTTTGGCGATGGTCTTCGAGAAGCCGGAATCGACGACGACGATTCCTTTCTGAGTGGCAATCGCCACCATCGCGTTATCCCAGGGGCCGGCGTTGAACACGGCGGTGCGGGGACTGAGCCGGCGCACCGTGATCCCGATATCCGGCGTGGCCTCAGCGCCGGCCGCGGCGGACGCGCCGCCGAGAAACAGAGTAGCCAAAAACAACGAGGAACAAGAGAAGTGATTTGTCATATTCTTACCATCAATCGATTCCAACCTATCTCAAAGCAACCGTTCAGTGGGAAAGCTTCCGGAAACGCTCCAGCGCGCTGGTGGAGACCCAATAGATGTCGTTGTGCTTCCCCTTCTCGGAACGCGTAAAGAAGAGTGCCCGGCCATCCAGCGAGAAAGTGCCTCCATACTCGTCTCCAGGGGAATTGAATCCCTCTCCCAGGTTGACCGGCGTGGTCCAGCCGCCGTGTCCGTTATCGAAACAGATGAAGAGCTTCGCACCGCCCTTCACACCAGCACGCCAGGGCGCTGAGTAGAAAACCAGCGTATGACCGTCTGGCGAGATCCCGGGACCGGCGTCGTCATCCTTGGTGTTAACCGGCGCTCCCAGGTTTTCCACCTGCAAAGGCTGGCCGGGCTTGGAGACCGTCCGGTAAATATCGATGCGTCCCAGTCCGCCATCGCGGATGGAGGAGAAATACATGGTTCCCTCCACTGTCTCGGTACCGCCGAAGGGCTCGGGAACAGACTCCGGCTTGCCCCATGCTGCTTCCCGCGAGGCGCGCCGCACCATGATCCTGGCGCTAGTCCACGGCCAAGCGGGCGCGCCGGTGGAATTATCGACCCAAAAGTAAAAGCGATTGCCGTCATTTGAGAACCTGCCGGCACCCTGTGTTCGACCGCCTGTAAAAGTCACCGGAGCCTGGGGTGTCCACGCACCGTTTTGATAGCGGGTAAAGAGGATTCTGGTGTTGGACCCATCAGCGTCAAATACCGTGAAATAGCACTCCGTGGCATCGGGTGAAAAGGCAACGCGGTCAACGTTACGCCCGGGAATGGAAATGATGCCGGGAGCAAATAACTCCGGCGTCTCTCCGGGCAACTTCAATCCGAAGTAGGCACCAGGGGCGAGCGGAGCCGGTGCCGAAGGCGTCTTCTTGGCCTCTCCGACCGGGCTGGCCGCGAAAGAAAGGGCAACCAGCAGGCAAGCGGCAAGGAAGAAAGCTACAACGGCGAGCATATTGCGTTGCGGCCGGCGGCGGGGAGTTCTGGATTCGGGTTCAACGGACTTCAAGTTTCTGCGTGGCATTACACCCTCTTTTGCTTAAGTCTGTTGTCGCATATCGAGCTTTATGAAGTAGCCTCGTTTTACCTGGCATCCGCATTGCTCACACATCCAGTCGTCCAGCGGCAGCGACGCGGTCAACCGCTGGGTGTGTCAGTGAGAAAGAACCTTCCAGAAGAAATCGACATTGTTTTGCTGGATGCCACGAAGCTCATATTCAGTTCCGGCATAAGCAACATTCGACAACTGCGCATAAAACGGGAAGTCGCTTAGCGGCAGGGAGACGCGGGCCTGGTCCAGGGTCTTCCCCTCGGCCTTGGCGCGCTGCACGCCAATCCACATCTTTTCGAGATAGCCGAGGAATTGCTCGACATCGCCCTTCTTCATGAACTTCCGCCCGGTGCAGGCCATGAACCGCGTGTTTTCGTCGGATTCGTCCAGTACTTCGCGCAGCACGACTAGCCAGTTGTCCACCATCGCCGGCGTCGTGGTGTCGGCCTGGCTGGCGCTCGCAATGGGAATCCGTTGCGGGAAGAACAACTGTTCGACCATTACTAAGTTTTCTTCCGGCACGCTAATGATCGTTTCGCTCACCGAGTGGAATCCTCCGAAGTAGATGAGGCGGACCGTCAGGTCGCCAAGGTTGAGGGTGAGGCGCCGATCGAAGGTTATGCTCGGCGGGGTCAGTTCGGGTCCGGCGTGGAAATCGCGGCCGATGGCTTCCCAGCATTTTACCGTGCCGGCATAGGCGGGCGTGTCGAGAAAGGAGGGATAGTATTTGCTGTAGTAGTCATGCATCTTCGCGATCTCGTTCGCGGCGCTGAAATCCCGCCACTTCGCTTGCTTCTTGGGATCGGCCGGCATTTTGAGCATTTCCCGGCGCACCGATTCATGCGCGACAATCGGCAGGTCGGCATAGGCTGCGTTGCCGCCAATATGGTCGTCGTGTTCGTGGGTGTTAATCAAGTAGACGAAATCGCTGCGCTTGAATTCCGTCGCAATGGCTTGACGGAACCCGAGGGCGACCGACTTCGACCAGGAGGAATCCACGACGACCAGGCCCTTGGAAGAAGCCAGCGCGAGAATCGCATTGTTCCACGGATCGCCGTAGACAACGGCCACTCGTGGACTGACACGGAGCACGTCGAGGCCGAATTCGTTCGTCGCGCCGGACGCGTTACCGGCGAAGAGAGCCGCGGCCGCCAATATCTCGGGCGTCTTGCCCGGTGGCTTCTGGCCGAAGTACGGCCCCGTCACTTCCACCGGCGAAGGGCCTTGCGATGCGGTTGGCGCCCGCTGCACGTCATCCACGTCGTTGAGACGGAAGATAAACGCCCAGCCGTAGAAGTTATTGGCCAGGGCCACAACCACCTCATTGTCTCCCGCCTGGAGCGGCAAAGAAAACGAGCCGTTCTCCAGCGAGCATCGCCCATCGGGTGTCTTTCTCGCCGTTGGCGGCTGATACAGGTTCTTGTCCGCATAGACCAGCTTGCCGTTCACGAAGACCCATGCCTCGCGAGTCCAACCGAGATCAACCTTCTTAGTCTGGCTCTTGCTGGCTTTGATTGTCGTCTTGAGCCAGACCAATGCGCGGTCCGGCTTGAAAGGAGGAATAGGATAGCCATAGACACGGCTGATGTTCATCAGCCCTGAGCGCTCGGCAGCCAGCGGTTGCCAGGCCGCAGCCGGCGCGGGAAGATCCGCGAATGCCGGCTCCTTGCCGGCCGCAAGAGTGGAAGACGGCGAGAGCTGCCAATTCCGCAGGTAACGGAGGTCGCTTGCCGTGACGTCTTTCTCCGGCTCGGGAGAAAGCTCATCGACCATATCCGCGGCGACCGTGAAGTTGGCGAAGAATCCAGGACCTATGAGCCAGATTGCGCCCTCCGACGTATCTCCTTCGAGCCTGCCGATCTTCAACGTCGGCGATTGGGCGCCGTTGATAAAGACGTTCATCCGCTTCCCCGAAATCACGAGCTTCACATGGTTCCAGCCGCCTTCTTTCAAAGGCGCGGGCCCTTGGTACCGCGGGAAGAGATCCCACAGCATCACGCTGTGTGTTATCGGCGTGTATTGTATGCAGTCAACCGCTTCGGAGCACTTTGGGGAGGGACGCAAATAGAGGTACTCCGAGTTATCCTTGCCTCGCAGCCGGAATGCGATCCCCGTTCCCATATCCCCGGTGGATTCGACGTCGAACTCAATGGTTCCGTTGCCAAAGACAAGATCGTTCAGTACGGCAAAGCCGTTTCTTAGTTCAAGCGAGTCAAGAGCCTTATGCTGCACAAACTCCGCGCTGCCCTGTGTCGTCCAGCGACTGGCGGCCATCGGTACCTTCACAGGTTCGGCGCTGCTCGCGGTGCGAAGCGCCGCGACAGCCGCGGCGGCGGACGCGTTACCGGCGATGAGTGATGCTGCCACAAATAACGAGGAGAAACAGAGCCTATTAGCCATATTTCATAAGCGTAAGTGCGTCGGCGGCGTAACCAGCGGGAAAAATGATGAGTGGCCAGCGTGCTCGCCGAGCGGCGCTGAGCGTCGCCAAACGGCTGAGATAGCTTGCACGAGGCGGCCGCGCGCGGTCAGATTCCGAATCGCTGGCGGAAGCTGGCCGAATGCCGGCGGCTCATCACCAGGGGTTGATCTACATGCCGGAGATGAACCCGGTAAGAGTCGTTGAACCACTTCTCAACATGGATCACAAGCTCGCAATTAATGATGGTCGAGCGATGGATGCGGCAGAAGTGTCTGGCCGGGAGCAGATACTCCCATTCCCGCATCGAGGTCGGCACCAAACCGAGCGGCCCCGACGTGGCAAGCACAGATGTGTAGTCCCCTTCGGCCTGGATGGAAACCAGCGAACCCACTTTTACGAAGCGGGGCGACTCCTTGGACTGGAGAAAGATCGAATCCGAGTACTCGAGTGGCTGCGCAGCGGCAGCCGGCTTCGCATGAGTCAGGAATCTGTCCACCGTTCTCGCCAACCGCTTCGGGTCGACTGGTTTCATCAGGTAGTCCAAAGCGTTCACATCGAACGCCCGAACCGCGAACTCATCAAAGGCAGTGACAAAGACAACGTGCGCGTCAACCCGTGTGCGCTCGAAAAGGTCGAAGCCGGATTGACCCGGCATCTTGACGTCGAGGAAGATTAGATCGGGAGACGACTGCTGAATCATGGTGGCCGCCTCCGCGACCGATTCCGCCTCTCCGGCCACCTGAATCTGTGGGTGCTCTTGTAACAGGCAGCGAATCTCGACGCGCGCCAGTCTCTCATCGTCGACGATCAATGCGCGGTAGCTCTTCACGCCGGCTGCGTCTCCAGTTTCAAATCGATTTCAGCGCTGACCCACCCATCCTTCTCGTAAATCTCGAAGGAGTACCTGCCGGGGAAGCTCAGCTCCAGGCGTTGGACGATATTCCGAATCCCGGTTCCGGTCCCCACGGCAGCGCCGGGAGCGGGTTCGTCTCTGGCGACGAGTCTGCCGGTGTTGCGGACAAGGATCTGCATCCGGCCGTCCTCAATCGAAACCCGAATCAGCACCTGCAAAGGCATGGCGCTCGTGTCCATGCCGTATTTGATCGCGTTCTCGACGAGCCCATGAATCACGAAACTTGGAATCGCGATGACTTCCGCCCGAGGGTCAATCTCGGTCGTGACCTTGAGCTTCTGCTCGAAGCGGATGTGTTGAATCTCGAGGTAGCCGTGCAGTGCCGCAATCTCGCCGCCGACGGTTGTCTCTCTCCCCTCGCCATCCAGCGAATAGCGCAGGAAGTCGGCGAGCCTGGTGATCATCTGACGGGATTTCGCGGGGTCTTCCAGGACCATCGCCCGGATCGAGTTCAGAGTGTTGAACAGAAAATGTGGATTGAGCTGGTAACGCAGCATCTGCAATTGGGCCTGGTGAGCCAGGGCGGTCGCGCGAAGAGTCTTCTCCCGCTGGTCCTGTAATTCGATCCAATAGCGAACCGTATAGTACAAACCCGAGCACAACCCAAGTTGCCCGGACCCCCAGAGCGCGCTGGCACAGACTGCCTGCCAGCGCAGGTGAGGCTCGCCCATGAATGCGGCCATGCCGATGTACCGGAGAAGAACGGCGAATAGGGATCGCGCAGCCGAAGCAATCAGGCACGCTAGCGCAACCGCTCCCACCAGACGTAAGCCGCGAAGTGTCCGCTCCAATTCTCCATACAACCAGAACAGCACGAGACAGGATAGGAAACCCGAAATCGTCATGGCCCCAACAGCCTGTAGAATCGCGATGTTCAAACTTGCATGGTTGAGAGCGGTTGCCATAAGCTCCACTACAGCCAGCAGGAGCCATGCGGAACCGGAGACGAGCGCGAGCAGACGGGGGCGACTAGGAGCCATTGGAGCTGTGCTTATCTTAACTCGGTTTATTGGATTTCCATGCCTGAAAATCGTGTTCCCCAGTGCAAGGGAAGCAGGCCTTTCCGGGGAATAGCCGTTCGGCGATCACTACAGCCGCTTGTCGATCCCAAAAGCCGTCTGTCGTTTTTCAACTGTTTCAGATCTGTAGATCCTTTAGACTTGACTTCATATGAAAAGCCAGTTCGCAGTTGCGTTGTTCCTATTGGCCGCCGGAGCGATATGCCCGCCGGCTGGAGCACAGCCGCCGTCCCCGCTTCCCTCGATCGTGGTGCTCCGGCTCAGTCCTCGCGCGGCTGTGTTCAACCTGGGTTCCCGCGATGGCGCAGTGGCAGTGCTGGCCTTGGCGACGCAGAAAGGAATCGTCGTGGTGGACGCGCCGTGGAACATGGAAGTAGCCAAAGCGTTTCGCGATGCGATCCAGGCAGAGTTCAAGCGCAGCGATTTTGTCTATCTGATCGACGAGCACGGTCACGGCGACCACACGGGCGGCAACGGGACGTACGCCGATCTGCCGATTGTCGGGCATGAGTGGGACCGCGCCAGGATGCTCAACGATGTTGCGTTCATGCGGAGCTATTTTCTCAAGAACGATCCCAAGATTATCGAGACCCCTCAGTTCGCTCTATACGAAAAGGTGCTGCCCAAGTCAATCGAGCCTCCCTCGTTTGCCCAGAACGAAGAGTCCATGAAGAAGGCCGTGGCGCGTTACCGGAGCGGTCTTGTTACGGTGCCGCCCACCATCACCTTCGACAGTCATCTAACGCTGAATCTGGGCGACATGACAGTTCGGCTGATTTACTACGGCCACGCTCATTCGCCCACCGACACCATCGTCAGCGTTCCCGAAGAGAACCTGGCCGTGACCGGAAGTCTCTTCATCCCTGGCCATCTCCCGATACTCGGGGTTCGAGGCAACCCGGTGGACACGGGTTTCGCCGCAGCGCCATCCTTTCCACAACCGCAGGTTATCGACAACTGGCTGGTGGTGCTCGTTAGGCTGATCGGCGAAGCCAACGAGAGCACCCGGTTCATTCCTGTCCACGGCAACGTCCTCATGACCAAGGCGGATTTTCAGCAGTTCCTCTCCTACCTGGAGAGACTCTGGAGCGAAGTGCGCCTCATGAAGGCCGAAGGAAAGACGCTGGAGCAGGCTAAGGTCGCGCTACCGCTGAAAGAGCGTTTTCCCGAGGCTGCCAACCTGCAAGATGAATTCGCGCGCGGCACATCATACCAGACTCTCGGCATTCACCAGTACAACATCGAGTTTCTGTGGAAGGCGCTCGATAAGTGATTCAGGCGGCAACCGTGGAGACCGGCCGCTCGTCGAACCGGGGGAAGTCAATATAGACCTTCCGACTCGGACTGGGGCTCAACCTCGGGTCCATGGCCGTCGCTGCGGGCAAACAGTCGGCGTACAACTCCCAAACCGCGGATGTGCCTGGGCTGGCACGCGAATGGCCACCGATATCAGGTCATAACGCCCGGTCTGAAAGATTGATCCGCCCGCTTCCCACATCGCCGTTTGGGCCATTTGCAGCATAGGCGACACCTCAACGATCGGTGTAAGTTCTGGGCTGATCCTCTGCGAAAACACGGTTGAAAATTACTTAGGCTCAACGCGTATTCTCGGGCCAATCTCCCGGAGGTGAGTCTGAACGAGCCTCCGGCTGCCAAACTCAGGCGGTTCGAGCGCGGCCTAAAGCCCACGTGAAATCATTTCCTCATTTCCGGTAGGTACCGCAGATTCAGACGGATCGAGTTTCCAGGCCCTATGGGAACGCGCCAGTGCCACTTCACCGCCAATCGCCTACGGCGACGAAACCGGCCCAGTACAAGGGATGCGTACCCAGATGCGCAGCCCGGCGGTAAGCCAGAAGCGACAGGCTGGCGTGGCTTACGGCCTCCGCGGTCGAGCGGCCTTCGAGGAATCGGGAACGATACAGCTCTCGCATCCAGCGATTCGTGCTCGCGTCGTCAGCTGGCCAGAGTGAAGCAATCACTGTGCGCGCCCCAGCAAGTTGGAAAGCGCGGCGTAATCCGAACAGACCTTCACCAGCTTGGATCTCACCGAGCCCGCTGTCGCAAGCCGAGAGCACCGCCCACTCGACTCCCTCCAGATTCGTCGAAGCGATCTCCTCGGCTGTGAGTATGCCTTCGCCGGGTTGCTTCCTGTCATTGGCGCCGGCCAGCGCCAAGCCGGAAAGCAACAGCGGATTCTCAGCGTTCTGGGTTGATGAGGACGGCATCTTCGTCATCGCGGTGTCGCAACTGTCGAGGAAGAAGCCGTGGGTCGCAAAGTGGAGTACCAGCTTGCCGGCCGCTTGCTCGAGCACCGAACTCTTCCGTGCGGCGGAGCCGGCAAGGCTGGATTCCTCTCCGCCGGCTTGACGCCAGACACTGGCAACATCTGCTGCCTCGCGGAGGGCGCCGGGCAAAGCCGCAAAGTGCAAATCGCGATAGGCGCCGCACACCGTCCTTGTGCCGCGTAGCGGCTGGCGCGTAGCACTCGGCATTGTTGCGCTGTCAAACACAGGATTGGCCACCAGGAGCAGGCCGCTCGCCGAGGCCTTCGCCGCCGGAGCGGCAACCTCACGCTCAGCGGACAGGTAGTGGAGAAGCGGGCCGTTCTCGACCAGATAGCCGCGGCCGGCCGGCAGCGCTGCAAAACTGATTCCGTATAGCGTCCCGTCGGGGACTAGAAAGACGCGCTTGGCTCCTTTCCAATAGGGGATCAGCGGGTCCCAGATGCGGATCCGCAACCGCTCGGCGGCGAGCCGGTACGCGTGTTCGGACTGGGCCGGCGCGCGCCCGGGATCGCGGGCCTCTTGGGCGATCGTCCGCCGTACCTGTGCCACCAAATCATCGACCTCGGCTGCGACGCCGAGGCTCACCACCGCCAACTGGCTCTGTCCCGGCCGAAGAACAATGGCAAGATAACTGAAGACCGGCTGCGCGGCCGGGTCCGCGGCGGGAGCTTTCAACCGCAGCGGTACGCGCGGGTAGCGCACGAAGGAAATCAGAGCGGCATCGTCCGGCAGAGCCGCCGCCACTTGGTCGAGACCGACCTCGCGGCTTTGTAGTTCCCGTCGGAAAGGCAGGCTATTCTCGGCGAGTAACCGCTCGGCTGCCCGTTTGCCTTCATTCGCCCGGTCCACCGCCGCCCCGTATTGTTCCGCAGTCACGCCCTTGGGACCACTCACCACGAGCCGAGCTAGTTCGGCGCGGGCCGTCGCCAGGTTTCTCGCCAGCTTCGCGGTCTCGGGGTCGCCCCCGGCGGCCGCGCGCTGTCGCGCCGCTATTTCGTCGAACACGACGGCTCGCGAACGGATCAGAGCGTTCAACGCTGGGCCGCCGGGCGCTCCTGCCGCCGCCAAACTCAGCAGCGTGTTCAAGCCCGATGCCCTCCGTCCCGAAGCTTTCGCACCTACATAGAGCAACGCTTCGCGTTCCGGCATAGTGCGGATAGCGATCAGATCGTAAGCGCGCTCCAAGTCGCCCGCTTGGATGGCGAGTTCCTCCGCTTGCGCGGAATCGCCGCGGCGCGCCAGGTTGAGAGCGCGGCCATTCAAAGCGGCCGCGACGTGGATGTTCAGGGGACCGTAGATCGCCGTGTCAATATCGACGACACGTTCGTAGTCGGTGGCGGCGCTCTGGAATTGTCCGCTTGCGCTGAGAGCGCCGGCCAGGTTGAAAAGTGAAGCGGCGGTACGCGCGTGTATCTCGCCGTAGTGGGCCTGGGCAATCCGCACCACCTTGCGCAGCAGTTCCGCTGCTTCGGCGGCGTGGCCGGTCTTGGTAAGCAGCGCCGCCAGGTTGTTCAAGCATCCGGCAACCAGAACATCATCGGGACCAACTGTTTTTTCGTAGATGCGCAAAGCTTCCCGATAGCGAAGCTCGGCGCCCGCTTCGTCGCCAAATTCGTCCAGCGTATCTGCCAGGTTGTTTAGGCCCACGCCAACGGTGCGGTGCTCGTGCCCCACCGATTCTTCGAGCAACGCCAGCGAGCGTTGGTAAGCCTCTTTGGCGCCTTGCAAATCGAAGGTTCTTCTCATCAGATAACCCAGATCGTTCCAAACCTGCCCCTGCTGGAAAAGGGATTCCTGGGTGACCGGCGGCGACTCGTGCAACGCGAGTGCCCGCTTGTAATAGGTGCGAGCCGTCTCGAATTGCTCGTTGTGAACGGCTAGTTCGCCGGCGTGCCTCAACGTCAGGGCCATCTGATAGGAATGCGCGCCGTGCGCCTCCTCGACCGCCGCAAGCGCCCGGCGAGCCAGCGCGTCATCGGCGGGGTTTTGAAACTGGCTGGAGTTCGAGGCGATTTCGAGCAGGTTTTCCAGCATCGTGGCGACCGACTTGGGGTCGGGATTCGGTTGTGCATCCGCCTCCTCGAGCGCGTGCCGCAGCAGCGGCTCCGCCTCCGCGTAACGCCCTTCCGCCATTAGTTTGTCAACGGTCTCCTGCACAGTGTTCGTTTGGGAGCCCGTCAGGCCGCAGACAAGTGTTACAGCCACCAGCAGCGGCGCCAAGTCGCGCGCCGCGCGCAGCCCATTGCCAATTATTTTGAGCAGAGTTATCGGCCGCGCCGTGCTAAACCAATTGGCAACAGCCACGCTCCCCAAGCTCGCGTGGGGGCGTGCGGTCCTGGCAGTGAAGGCGCTCAGGGCTAAAGTGCGGCGGGCTCGTGGCAACTTGCAAGCATGTCCCAATATCTTCATGGCCAGACTCCACGCGCTACGAGTGGCGGCTATCTCGGGCTTCCGCGCCGATCGGCGCAACCCACCCGCAGTCTAACACGCTGCTCTCTGCTCTCTCCGCGCGCGGCTGTGACTCCTTTGTGACTTAAGAGCGCTTCTACACGAGGCGTCCCATTAGCCGTGCGAATTGCCGGACGAGGGAAGCCATAAGTCCGCTTGTGGGAGATCACCCCGCCGGTTCCGGTCACAGCAGTCGGCGTCGCTGCCGCCTGATAATCTGATTGGACAGGGTCATGACTGAACTTCAACGCTATGCCGAATCCGGCATAGTCAACGCTCCCACACTGAACTCCGCGCCGCCGTGATGCTGGCCGGCAAGGAGATCCGAGAGCTCAACTTCGGGCGATCCGACAGCCCCGTGCGTGCCCTCCTTCGCCGCGTCCTGCGGGACGCCCGCGCAGTCGCACGAAAAGAGGGAGTCACCACGCGGGTCCGGCTGGAGTTGAAGAAGCTCGATTCGGGCGGCAGGATAGCTACCGATATGGCGCGATATCGGGCTCCGCGGCTGCCACGGCGGGCCGGAACCGGCGTCGCGGGATCAGCGCGTGCGAAACACGAATCGGAGTGATCTCCCAGAACCCGACATATGGCCTACGGCGGGACGGTCTGACGCAACAGCCTTATAGACTTTCCGGTCGCGCTAAAGGCTGCATACTCATGTAGCTGGTGATAGTGCCACGGGAGCGCGGGGCCGCCCGGTGTACAATGGTCTCGCTGATCGGAATACAAGATCCATGTCTGCTGCGCGCTGGGAGGTGGCCGCCCGCATGTTGGGTCGATGGGCACTCGCCATTTGCAGTTCGACAGTGCTCTGCTTGGTGGCGGGCAATGGCGTGAAGGCGGGCGCGGCAGGGGCATCCGAGACCGTTCCGTCCAGCCAGCTCACGCCACGCTCCGCGCCATCCGGCTGCAGGGAAAACGGTCGGTCTCCAGACTCTGTCGCATCGGCCGCCGGCGCATCACGCTTCGCTTGTAACGGTTATGTCTGGCAGAGCGTCAAGATCGTCGCCGGCGGCTTCACACCGGGCACTTACTTTCATCCCGCCCAGCCGAGACTTATGTACCTCCGCAGCGACATTGGCGGAGCCTATCGATGGGACACGGGCGCTCAGTTGTGGATTCCGCTGACGGATTGGCTCGGGGGCACGGACCAGGACTGGAGTCTGACGGGAATCGAGAGCATCGCTCTCGATCCTTCGAACGCGCAGCGTGTCTACCTGGCCGCCGGTATGTACATCGGATCGTGGTTACCGATCAATGGTGCGATCCTGGTCTCGTCCGACCGGGGTGCCACCTTCAGGCGCGTCAATCTGCCCTTCAAACTGGGCGCGAACGACGACTACGGTCAGCAGGGAGGCGAGCGCCTGGCCGTTAATCCGTTCAAGCCGAACGAGCTGTACTTCGGCTCGCACGAGAACGGTCTCTGGCAGAGCACGGACTACGGCGCCACCTGGGGCCAGTCGGCGAGTTTCCCCCTGGTCGCCACGCCCGACCAGATGGGTCTGATGTTCGTCCGGTTCGACCCCAACCACAATGGGAATGTCTACGTGGGCGCCTACAGCGGGGGCATCTTTCGCTCGACCGACGACGGCGACACCTGGCAACAGGTGCCCGGCCAGCCCACGCGGCTGAGCGACGGCTCGACGCCGCGGCCCATGCGCTGCGCACTTGGCCCCGACGGCTTGCTGTACGTCACCTACAACAATGTGGGGACGCTCAACGGGGTAACCAACGGTGCTGTCTACCGGCTCGACACGAACATCGGAGTCTGGACCAACATCACGCCGCCGGATACGCGGACAGTCCTGGGGTACGGCTACTGCGGCGTCGGCGTCGACGCCCGGCGCAATGGGACGGTCATGGTCGCTACCTGGGACCGCTGGTCGCCGGGGGACGATATCTTCCGCAGCACGGACGGCGGCGCCAATTGGGAGAGCGTGAAGCAGTACTCGGTCAGGGACGCCTCGCTGTCGCCGTTTCTCGATTACTACGGAACGCAATTCGGCACATGGAACGCCACGATCGAGATCGATCCCTTCGATTCCGACCATGCCCTCTACGGCACCGGCTACTCCGTATGGGAGACCAACGATCTCACCAACCTCGATTCCGGACAGCTCGCGCATTGGGTGGTGGGCGCAAATGGAGTCGAAGAGACGGTCCTGCACCACGTTGTGAGCCCGCCCGCCGGCGCTCAGCTGCTGAGCGCGATGGCGGATGAGGGCGGCTTCCGCCACGACGACTGCAGCGTCTCTCCGCCGCCGTTCTTGAATCCACTCATGATCGAAGTGGCGTCCCTGGACTTTGCGGAGTCAAACCCCAGCCTGATGGCTCGCATCGGCCTGCTGGATTACCAGGGGCACATCGCGGGCGCATGGTCGACCAATGGCGGCACCACCTGGTCGCCGTTTGCAGCCACCCCTCCCGGTGCGGGGCCGGGCCCCACCGCCGACGGCTACGTCGCCTCCGTCGCCGTGTCCGCCGACGGGGCAACCGTGATTTGGGCGGCCGGCGACGCCGTGCCAGCCTACTCGCATGATCAGGGCGCTACCTTCACCCCTTCCACGGGTGCGCCGGCCGGACTGCGCGTCGTGTCGGATCGTGTGAACCCGAGCAAGTTCTACGGCTACGACCCCTCCTCCGGCACCGTGTTTGTGAGCACCGACGGCGGCGTTTCGTTCGTCCCAGGGGCCACCGGGCTGCCGCAAGATGCCGGAAATCCTGGTTGGACAGCAGAGGCTCAGCTAAAGGCTGTCGCGGGCCACGAAGGCGACATCTGGCTGCCGGTGGCGACCGGCCTGTACCACTCCACCGATTCCGGGGCGAGTTTCGCGAGACTCACGTCGATCAACAATGCGCCCCTGGTTGGACTCGGGATGGCGGCCCCAGGCGCCTCCTACCCAGCGGTGTACGCGGTTGGGACGGTAACCGGCGTTTACGGGATCTTCCGTTCGGATGACATAGGCGCCAACTGGATCCGCATCAACGACGACCACCACCAATACGGAGCGCTCGGCGACGTCTCGGGCGACCCGCGGATCTACGGCCGCGTCTACGTCGGTACTCAGGGCCGAGGGATTGTGTACGGTGATCCGCCGGCGGCAATTGCTCGAATCGGCCCGTTATGACCTGATATCGGTAGCCCTCCGGGAACAAGACGCCAGGGTGTCCGGCGATGCACTTGAAGCGTGCAGCGAAGCCTGTGTATAAGATTGTTTTAGCTGGCTTCTCGAACTGAACTGCAGATGTTGAGAGCCTGCGGAGGCCTTTATGACTCTGCGACGAGTTCGCCGCATCCCCTGTTTCCTCCTGGCTCTGTACGCCACCAGCTTGGCATATGCTCAGACCGCTCCCTGGACCACCACGCTTCGCGGGTCGTGGGTTCAAACGGGGCCACCTGCCCAAGGCGACGTGATCCTCGCCGGAAAAAACCATGTCGGCGAAATCGTGGTGAGCGATGACGAGAACTCCGCCGTGCACCAGGCCGCCGAGTTCCTTGCGGGCGACATCGAAAAGATCAGCGGCCAAAGGCCTCCGGTGGTGAAGTCGCCCAGCACGGATCGTGTCAGTATTCGGCTCGTGACATTGGGGCACCGAGAGGTGCCGGCCGTTATCGATGCCGGCGCTCTGCAGGGTCAATGGGAGAGCTACCGCATCGTCACAACGGGCGGTGCCGTGTGGCTGGTCGGGTCGAACCCGCGCGGCACGGCGTTCGCTGCGTATACCCTGTCAGAGCGGCTGGGCACCGACCCGCTGCACATTTGGACCGGCTACGCCCCCGAGCGTCACGACCCGCTGGTGCTGAAACACACCAGCTTCACCCAGGGCCCACCGGAGTTCCGCTATCGAGGCTTTTTCCACGATGACGAGGACCTCTTGCCGCGGCCTTTCGATGCGAACGGATATCCGTTGCAGACCGGCGACGTCCCGTTGGAATGGTATAAGCGCTTCTTTGAAACCGCCCTCCGTTTGCGCATGAACATGGTGGCGCCCTACACCCGCGTCCACCGCCGCTTCGAGGTGCAGAAGCTCGCTAGCGACTGGGGGCTCTATTACACTTCGCACCATTACGATGTGCTGGTTTCCAATCCATTCGGGCTAGTGCGGTACAACCTGGCTGCCGAGCGTGGTGTGCGGCCAGAGTGGAACTGGTTCACGAACCGCGATGGCATGCTCGCGTTCTGGCGCGGCGGCGTGATGGAAAATCGGGATCTGGACGTCATCTGGCCCGTCGGCATGCGCGGCACCGAGGATCGCCCCTTCGCCTTCCCCGCGGGGACCACCGAGGATGACAAGGCAAAGACCTTCCGCGAGGTGATCAGCCAACAGGTCAACATGGTCCGCGATCTCCTCCCGAAGGACAGGACTCCGCTCTTCCACTTTACGATGTACTCGGAGATGCTGCCTGAGTACCAGCGCGACCCAGCAGCGTTCGACTTGCCGTCCGACGTCGTCGTCGTGTGGCCGGACGACAACGATGGCCACATGCGTGCTTTGCCGGCGGGCTTGGGCCGCTGGAAGCACGGCGTGTACTACCACTTGGCTTACCTGGGAGGCCGATTGACGAAGCAACTGACGCACACGGTGGGGCCTTCGGTCGTGGCGGAACAGTTCGACAAGATAGTCAAGTCGGGAGCCACTGAGTACATGCTGGTGAACGTGTCGGAGTTGCGCGATTACGTCATGTGCGCGCGCATGCTCGCCGACATCACCTGGGACGCTCCGGCGATCTATGCCAGCCCCGACCCCGCCGCGCGCTACACCGCCTGGTGGTCACGCGAGTATTTTGGCGGGACTGCCGGCGCGAGCGCGGCGCAGGCCTCCGGGCGTGCGTACAACCGATACTTCGCCTCGATCGATACGCCAGACAAACTGTGGGTGGCCCCGGATGCGGTCGAGCAATTGCTCGACCGGCTTTATCTCAAGGTCGCGGGCGAGGCCTACCCGGCGGTTGACGCCGTCACTATGGCCCTGATGCAATCGCGCAACCGGCAACTCGAGGAGGCGCTGGAGGCGGAATCGCGCGCCGAGAGCGGGATGTCGCTCTCGGAACAGCGGTTCTTCTCCGTGGATGTGGCGCTCGGTCTCCAGGTGGCCCAGCGGCAGACGCAGGCGGCGCTAAAGTTGGAAGAGGCTCTGCAGGCGACGGATGCGGCGCGCATGTGGCAACTCGTCCGCGAGGCGCGCGCTTCCCTGGAGAAGTTAGAAACGGAATTGTCTCGGGCCGAGTATCCGCCCTTCGACCGCTGGTACCAGGAGAGTTGGATCCGCACTACATTCAGCCAATCCAACCCGCACCGGCCTTTCATTCAGCTCCGCGCCTTCATATCGAGTGAAGGCCGTGGCCGCCCCATTCGCGCGCGCCGGCCGGGATAAACCCAATCCAGTGGCAGGCTCGGCCGGTTGGAATCCCTAAGACGAAACTGGATACTGCGTAAACAACGGGAGCGCGCCGAGTCCAGCGTACGCGCTGAGCGCATTTGCCGGCAATCGCCGCACGATGCTAATGGCCGCGTGGTTGGTCTGCCGGAGAAGAGATCTCCGGGGGGCTGCATACGATGCTGTCGAGATCGGTACTTACCGCCAACGAAGCGACCTGGCTGGCCCAAGGCGGCGTTCTGAAAGGCGCGAGACGGCCCGCAACGCCCGTTATGGTTCGTGTCTGAAAGCGCTGCCCGCGTCAAGCTTTTTTTCGGTCAACCATTGCGTAAAAACAGCCCTTCCGGGTACACTTCAAGCGGACGGAGCGGAGGACAAGGCTCTGCCG
>Ga0181529_10002152_pt1 | contig 24104 bp, 19 predicted proteins | sample PEATcosm2014_Bin_36_FD_119763 | JGI IMG/M metagenome (GOLD analysis project Ga0181529, IMG submission 119763) | Peatland microbial communities from MTU Mesocosm Facility, Houghton, MI, USA - PEATcosm2014_Bin10_30_metaG | ecosystem: Environmental > Terrestrial > Soil > Wetlands > Peat | place... | reverse complement strand
TCAGATACTCTGCAAGCGAGCACGAGTGAGGGAGATCGATACCCCCACACACGAGAGCGAAAACTCCTATATATAATTGATAATAATAGAGTTATTGGTGGAGGCGGCGGGAGTCGAACCCGCGTCCGAAATCGCTGTCAGCCAGGAGTGTTCATGCTTTGTCCGGTTCCTTTGGGTTCGCCCCTGGCACTCAGAGCGGACAAGATGCGCCAGAAACTAGTCCGATGATCTCGCGGATGCAACACGGACCGAGCCGCAACCGCCAGCCTACTGTATGACGTCCGCTCACAGCCCATAGGCGAAGCCGTGGAAGACGGCAGCTTATTTAATTAAGCTGCAAGTGGCAGACTGTAGTCGGCAACTTTGTTTTTGCAGGCGATTACGGGTGCCCACCCCCCGGCATGACTCCTCAGCCGCAATCAATCCCGTCGAAACCGTGACGCCCCCAATTCCGGGAAGTACCGGGCCAACTGGCTCGTGCTGCTATATATATTTTACGCCATTTCGGGATGTTCCGTCGGCCTACTGCTTCTCCAGATCGATGCTCTCGTATTCATGCCTCGCGATGGCGGCGCGAATCTGGGCCGGGGTCTTGCCCAACTTGGTCTGCTGGTAGGCGAAGAAGCCCTCCTTGGCGCAGGTGTCGCACTCGGTGCTGTGCGCGTTCTCATAGCAACTGCGCAGGCTGGTGTGGCCCAGGGCGCGGTCGCATCGGCAGTTGCAGGGAAGCTGGTAGATGACGCTGCTGACCTTGGCTGCCACTTGGTAGGCGTGAATCTGCCATGGATAGCGGAAGTGTTCGCCGGTCAGTTGGGCGCCGGAAAGAATCGGCGGCAGGGCTTTTAGATTGAGCGGCGCGGAGGGGTGATACGCGGGAACATCGTCGGCCGGGTTCGACCATTGCGCATAGCTGGCCGCAGTTACAGCAAAGACCGCTAGACCCAAAATCCAACGGCGCTTCATCCAGTTGTACGTCATACACCCCCCTTGGCCCCTATTTTAGACCGATGCGAGCAAGAATCGAAAGCCGGCTCGGCCATGAGGGGGCAAGCAGCGTGCGGGTGTTGATTCTTGGCGCAAAAAAAAGGCGGCACGAACGGTCGAGCTGTTCGTGCCGGGAGGCCAGTGACGCAAACTACTTCCCGCCTCGGAGATGACAGATTCTGCCGTCTCCTCAACTGGAATATATACAGCATAGCATAGATTCAGTCGAAGTCAAATACAAAAATCGAAATATCTGCTCAATCTTCAGAGAACGACCTTTCGAGGTCGCTTCGTTTCCCGATACGAGGCATTTTCTGCAATTAAACGGAGGGCTCGAAACCGCGGAAATCTGCATTATTCCATGTGTAATCTTACACTTAATCCGCATCTCCGGCAATCATTTTGCAGTCATCGGCGGGAGCAGGCCATAGGGATTGCAACTGCTTCATTGTCGCCGAAGGATGAGCGATTTTCCCGCTGAGTGGGACAAACCGCCAAAATATTTACTGAGAAGATGCAGGAATCGCAAATCCAGATTTCAGGATTGCCGAGTGCGATCCAGCCGGCGAAACCCGACTGTGAAGCCGGATGAACCGCCCATGCGCGGTCAGGCCAGCCTGTCGATGACAGCCGCAAGATCGAAATCCTTCGCCGTGAGGCCGCCGGCGTCATGTGTCACCAACCCCAGGCGTACCCGGTTGTACCGAATGTCGATGTCCGGATGGTGACCGGCCTTCTCGGCCTGCTCGCCCACCCGGTTGACGAAGGCCAGCGCGGCAAGGAAGTCCTTGAAACTGAAGGTTCGCGTCAGCTCCCCCTCCTTGATCTGCCAGCTGGGCAGAGCGGCGAGACGGGAGGCTGCATCCTGAGCGGATAATGCGGTCATAGGTCTACTCCTTTTGCCGGAGGGTGCGCAGGGTCGTGGCCCAGCCTTCCTTAGTGACCTGGTGGGCACGGCCCACGGCCAGCGCTCCCGCGGGCACGTTTTTGGTGATGCAGGAACCGGCACCGACGTAGGCACCATCGCCCACCTCGACCGGCGCCACCAGCGTGGAGTCGCTGCCGATGAAGGCGTCTTTGCCGATGTGCGTCTTGTGCTTGTGAACACCGTCGTAGTTGCAGGTGATCACACCGGCGCCGATATTGCTTCCCTCACCCACCTCGGCATCGCCCAGATAGGTGAGGTGGTTGGCCTTGGCGCCCTTTCCCAGCTTCGCCTTCTTGGTCTCGACAAAGTTGCCCACATGAGCGTCTTCGCCGATCTCGCTGCCCGGACGCAAATGCGCGAAAGGGCCAATCTTCGCGCCGTCGGCGACCGTGCTCTCTGCCAGCACACAGCTTTGACGAACCAGCACTTCGCGGCCCAGCGTGCAGTTCTCGATCACCGAGTAGGAGCGGATCCGGCAATCGCCGCCGATGCGCGTATGGCCCAGCAATTGCACAAACGGCTCGATCACTGTGTCGGCGGCAACCTCGGCATCGGCGTCGATCACGCAGGTTTCGGGCCGGAAGATAGTCACGCCAGCGGCCATCAGCCGGTTGGCCGTAGCGGCGCGCAGCGTGGCATCGAGGGCAACCAGTTCGGCGATGGTGTTGGCGCCCAGAACTTCGGCGGCCTCGGCGGCCTGAATCGCCACCACACGCTCAACGGCGGCGCGCAGCAGGCCGGCCATATCGGTGAGGTAAAGCTCTCCGTGGGCATTGTCGGCGGTGAGCTTGTCCAGATGGGCCAGCAGCGGAGCGGTCCTGAAGGCGTAAATGCCGGAGTTGATCTCGCCGATGCACTGCTGCTCGGGCGTAAGCGCCTTCTGCTCGACGATGGCCTCAACCTCCGGCGAATCAGGAGAGCGGCGGACGATGCGGCCGTACCCGATTGGGTCGTCGGGCGCGGCGGTCAGGATGGTCATTGCCGCCTGCTCGGCATGATGGAAGCTCCAGAGCTGTTCGATCGTCTCCGGACGAATCAGCGGCACGTCGCCGGAGAGCACGAGAATATTTTCGTAGCCGGCGATGGCCTCGCGACAGCATTGAATTGCGTGCCCAGTGCCGAGCTGCTCGGTCTGCTCGACAAAGCCAACGCCGGTGGAGGCTACCGCTGCCCGCACCTTCTCCGCCTGGTGGCCGATGACGACGAAGATTTCGGCAGGCGCGACGATTTTGCTTGCGGCGGCGATTACGTGCGCCAGCAGCGGCTTGCCGCCGATCTCGTGCAGCACCTTGGGCCGCTGCGACTTCAGCCGCGTCCCTTTGCCCGCCGCCATGATGACCACGGCTAGTTTTGTATTTGGTTCCATGCTCCGCTTCCTGTCTGGAATCTCTTCTCTCCCATTGTAGTTTCTCCATCCTCGGCGATGGCCAACGCGAGCGCGCCGATTTGTCTCCGAACTACTCCCTATTCAAAATGCGAAAAAAAGGCCTATTTTGGCAAAGATGCGCCCTTTTCAAAGTAAAAAGAGGGCAAAATTGGCGGTTTGAGATTACCATTTATTCAATATTAGAAATATTATCTTGTTGATTCTGCTTATCTTACAAGATATATGAGGGTCGAAAATGGGCTTAAATAGGGTGGGGGGGTGGGTGTAAGCAGGAAAACAGAGGAGGAAGAGCGAAGAATCGGGCGGATGCAAAGCCCTATTCATCGATCCATTCCATTGTGCGCGCCGGGATATAAATTATCTGAAAGCACCTGCGGTGCGGCCAAACACTCGCATTTCGCTCGCGGGAGGTTCGCGGTCTCCTCCCACACATCCGATCTCCAAAGCGGCGGATTGGGGTTCGTAATCTTCCAGGTCTTAATAGCGAGACCTGGTGCACCAGGTAGTTTTTCGCTTCAATTGCTCTGCGAAACCCTCGTATCCCAAGTAACGCCGGCTTCTGGATACAAACGAAGAATCATATCTGCATACAATGCATTCGTGCATCGAATGAAAATGGCATTCTCGCGGGATACAAGGTCGACTCTGACCGGCGCGCTCAGAGTTGTACAACCTATTTGCATTCCCGCTTTCGCCTTCCATCTAAACCCGGCGTTCAGCATCATGGCTAAAACAAAAGGGATTGCAATAATTACGATGAATCTCATCCAGTAGTAGACTGGCCTGTTCAACTCAGATGACGCTAAGATCAGGCCGATAAATCCGAAGTACGCCCAACACAAGGCAAGCACAGTAAACGCGGCAATTAACGCATTTCTCGAAACCTTAATGACAGCAATGTGGGCCTTGCATGCCTTGCAGCAAGGAACGCTAGTCCTCGTTATGACTTTGCTGACGCTTGATGACGACCAAAAGCTAGCCTCATAATCCTGCCTATGGGATACAATTTCAAGTTCAGAACCCGCCGGGGCTAAGCAGCACGGGCAGACTCCAGGCCAGGAGAATTCAGCGAAAATGGAACGGAAGGATGGGGACTTGATAATTACACCCACCGGATATAACTTCTGATCGTCTATCTCCGGTCCTCGATGCAACATCGCGAAGAAAAACCCGAGAGCTATGCTACCTGCAATGCCCCAGCCCGCCCACAATACATGTAGATATACAACGGCGGCAACGCATGAAGGAAGCAGCAGCAGAGAGCCAAGGCATCCGATGTTAAAGATATTCCTATCGGCCCTAAGGCGAGCCACCTTCTTTCGCAACCTCTCTTGCCTCTGTTCGTCGTGCCGCCTTTGCGCCTCCTGCTGTTCCAATGTCAGTCTGCTCTGTCTTCTAAGAAAGAGCACTCCCAATACGACGAGCGCAACTAAAAACAATACAAAGATACTGCCAGAATCCATGACAAAGCATCATCCTTCCAGTAACCATCTTATTGCAAGAAAATCTTTGCAGCTATAACGAATTCGCAAAAGAACCTCAGTGAACCGAGTTGGGCATGGGGATGGTGATGTCGATGGGCTGGACGGGGCCTTGCTTGAGTTCGTCCAGCCCGGGCTTAATCTCCGGTCCGTTGCCGACGACCAGAATCGCCAGCTTGTCCGGATGAATGTACTTTTTGGCTACGCGGTCGAGGTCGGCAAGCGTCACTTTTTCGAGCGCAGCCTTATAGGTCTCCAGGTAGTCGGCGGGATAGCCGTAGAACTCGAGCTTGACACGCTCGGCCAGAACCTTCTCCCGGGTGTCGTACCTGAAGAGGAAGGAGTTGAGAATGTTGTCCTTGGCGCGGGCCAGCTCTTCATCGGTAAAGGGACGGGTGGTGAGGCCGGCGATCTGATCAAGGGCGGCTTTGGTCGCATCCACGGTGGTAGCGCTCTTGGTGAGCACCTCGGCGCGGAACTCTCCCGGATGATCCCAGGCGTATCCGTAGCTGCCGCCCACCGCGTACGCAAGGCCCAGCTCGGTGCGGACCTTCTGGAACAAACGGCTGGCAAAGCCGCCCCCGAGAATCTCGTTCATCACCACGAGCGCGGGAACGTCGGGATTGCGCCGGTCCGTGCCCAGGCCCACGATCTGTACGTTGGACTGGTTCACGTCTTCCTTGTTGATGAACCAGAGGCCGGGCTTGGGTCCGGCGAAGGTGTCGTGGCGCGGCGGCGCTGCCTTGACGGCCGGCAGCCCCTCGAAGGCCGCGCGCAGCTTGGCTTCCATCGCCGCCGGGTCGAAGTCTCCGCTGATGGCCACGATCAGCTTGCCGCCGATGGTGCGGTCGTGCCAGGCCTTCAGGTCGTCCACGGTGACCGCGCCGATGGTGGCGAACTCCGGCTGGCGGGTGTAGGGCGAGTTGGCGCCGTAGACCAGCTTGGCCGACTCGCGGCTGGCGATCTCGCCCTCATCGTCGTTGCGGCGCATGATCTCCGTGGCCACCTGCTGCTGCGCCAGTTGCAGCTTTTCCGCGCTGAATTGCGGGTGAAAGAGCAGGTCCATGGCCAGCGCAAAAACCTGATCCGCGTCGCCCTTGAGCGAGTCCCACGAGAGAGCGGTGGAATCCACGTCTCCGCCGGTCTCAATGTGCGCCGCCTTGGCTTCAAGCAGGTCGTCGAGCGCGTCGCCGCTCAGCTTGGCCGTGCCGCTGGTGCGCCACGTCTGGCCATAGAGGCTGACCAGTCCCGCTTTGGCCGCATCCTCTTCGCGCGCGCCGCCGGGAATCGAAACCGAGCCGGAGACGAAGGGCAACTCGTGGTCCTCTTGCAGGAAGAGCACAATACCGTTCTTGAGCACAATGCGCTGGGGCTGGTGGGGTTTGAAGTCGTGCAGCCTGGGTGTGGGAATCTGCTCCCAGGGCTTGGCTTGCTGGGCGGGGAGGAAGTTGGGCGCGAAGATTAGCGCGCAGATCGCGATTATAAAAGTCATTCCAAAAATTTTCTTCATTGCGCGCCTCCATCTTTCTGCGCCGCAGCCGCCGGGGCAGCTTCGGTCTCGATCCAGGACTCGGTGCGGTTGCTGGGAACGAAGACCTCGTTGGCTACGCGGCGAATATCCGCCTTGGTCACCTTGTCCACCTTGTCCAGTTGCCGGAAGAGCTCGCGCCAGTCGCCATAGCGAGTCTGGTACTGGGCCAGCGAGTTCGCAAGGCCCTGATTGTCGGCCAGTCCGCGCAGCAGATCGGCGCGGGTGCGGGTCTTGTACATCGCCAGCTCCTCGTCGGTCACGTCAGCGGTCTTGAGCTTGTCAATCTCCTTGTGGATGGCGTCGCGCATCTCGGCCGGTGTGTGACCGGGCAGCGGAACCGCGTAGAAGGCGAAGAGTCCTGGGTACTTGTCGCCGGGGAAGGGCGAGAATCCCTCGGCCTCGGCAGCAATTTGCTGGTCGCGCACCAGGCTGCGATAGAGGCGCGAGACACGCCCGTTGGACATGATGTCGGTGATGGCGTCGTAGACCTCGGCGTCGGGCGAACGGTAGTCGGGGCGGTGATAGCCTTCGAGGTAGAACGGCTGGGTCTGCTCGCGAATCGCCACTGTCTTCTCGGCAAATTGCTTCGGCTCAACGGTGGTCATCTCCTCCGGCTTGGGACCGGCAGGGATATTGCTGAAATACTTCTCCAGCATCGGCAGCATTTCGGAGGCCTTCACATCGCCCACCACGGCGACCACAATATTCGCGCCCACGTAATACTTCTTGTGGAAGTCCATCGCCTCGGTGGCGTTGATCTGGCTCACCTCGCTGGGCCAGCCGATGGCGCTGCGGCCATAGTTGTGCGCCACGTAAGCGGTGGCCAGGAACTGCTCGACGAGGCGGCCAATGGGATTCGAGTCGGTGCGCATGCGCCGCTCCTCGATCACCACATCGCGCTCCTTGTAGAACTCGCGCGGCACCACGTCGGCCAGCCGCCCGCTCTCCAGCCACGCCCATAGCTCCAGCCGGTTCTCCGGCATCGACCAGAAGTAGATCGTCTCGTCTAGCTGAGTTTCAGCGTTCAGGCCCTCGGCCCCGTTGCGCTCGGCAACGTCGGTGAACTGGTTGGGGATGACGTACTTGTGCGCCTCGGCCTCAGCCTCCTTGAAGGCCTTCTTCAACTCCGCCAGTTTGGCCTCATCGCGTCCCACGGCCTTCAGGTACTCGGCCTCGTAGGCGTCGTTGGCAGCCTCCACCTTGGCCAGCGCAATCTTCTCGGCGGCGTAGTCTTTGGTGCCGATCTGGCTGGTTCCCTTGAAGGCCAGGTGCTCGAACATATGCGCCAGGCCGCTCTCGCCCGAGGGATCGTTCACGTCGCCGGCATCGATAAACGTGGAGTAGCTGAAGACCGGCGCTTCCGGCCGCTCGCAGATGACCAGCGTCAGCCCGTTAAGCAGCACCTTGGTCGTGATTCTTTGCTCGAAGCTCTTGAGGTCTTGCGCCCGCGCGCCCGCCAGGGCGATTGCCGCCAGCATCAGCGCCATTACGCCTTTGTAAATCCAGGGGGATGTTTTTCGTTGCATTCAATCTCCTTGTCCGGAGGGACGCAAACGCGCACCCCCGTACTCTTCCAAGCTAGTGCCATGGACCGAGGGGGGTCAAACCGGTCCATAATCCTTCCATAAAGATTTGAAAGAGATTTGAAACGGCGACTCCTGGCAGTTGGAAAGAATCGGACTGGAGACGAGGATCGTTGAGTGGGGCGGAACGCCGGGGCAGGATCGCCGATACGCTGTTATCGCTCATCACAGAGATTTGCAGACAGACCGCCCCCGGCCTCTTGCTTTGCACTCGGTTTTTCCATCCCCTGGTCCTCCCTCAACTGGGCGCAGCGGACGCAGGGTCTGTTGCCAGTTGGTAAAACGCCGCTACCCCCGCGCCAGCCGCGGCACGCCGCCCAGGGCGGTCACACATTCGTTCGATGGTTCGGAATCGATCTCGAAGAGAAAATCCCTGCGGCGGGACTGGGCTTGGCTCTGTTTTTCATCTTGAATGCAGGGGAGCGTCCGCTATAGCAAAACCAGGGATGGCGTATCCCGAAACCATCACACTCAAGTCGACGCGACCATCAGGGAGCGGCGACCTTCGACGAGGCTAGTCAGGCTACAGTATCCCTGGTTTTGCTCTAGGTGAAATGCGACCCCGCTTCTTGTCCACAGTTCCCGCCTTGTCAACACACCCCCGCGATCAACTCCGCTGCATCCTTACGGACGGATTACAGCCCATAGCTTTGATACTTTGGCAGCCATTACAATGAAGACGTGATGGAACTGGTGCAGATTTCCCCAACCCGCACGGCTCCGGCGCCCAAGGCTGAGTGGCTCAAGGCGCGCGCGCCGGTGGGCGAGAACTTCCACGGCCTGAAGCGGCTGGCGCGCTCGCTGCAACTGAACACCGTCTGCGAGAGCGCGCACTGCCCCAACATCGGCGAGTGCTGGCACCACAAGACCGCGACCTTCATGATGCTGGGCAACCTGTGTACGCGGCGCTGCGGCTTCTGCGCGGTGCCCAAAGGCCGTCCCCAGCCGATTGACTTCGACGAGCCGCGCCGCGTGGCCGAAGCGGTGGCTACGCTGGGACTGGAATACACTGTCATTACCAGCGTCAACCGCGACGACGACCTCATCGGCGGCGCGCGCGCCTTTGCCCTGGTCCTGTCGGAGATTCGCCGCCAGGCCCCCGGCTGCCGCGTCGAGGTGCTCATCCCCGACTTTCAGGGTAGCCGGGAGGCGATACAGATAGTCGTTGAAGCTCGCCCCGAGGTGCTCAACCACAACACCGAGTCGGTGCCCCGGCTCTACCGCGCCGTCCGCTCCGGCGCGCGCTACGAGCGCACCCTGGAGCTGTTGCGCTACGCCAAAGAGCTGCGGCCCGCGGGCGTTACTAAGTCCGGCGTCATGGTGGGCCTGGGCGAAGAGACCTCCGAGCTGCTTGAGGTCTTCCGCGACCTGGCCGCCATCCACTGCGACATTCTCACCATCGGCCAATATCTTCGCCCCTCACGCGACCATCTGCCCATGGCACGCCTATACACCCCGCGCGAGTTCGCCGAGTTGAAGACTGAGGCGCTGAAGATGGGCTTCCGCCACGTCGAGTCCGGCCCGCTAGTCCGCTCCAGCTACCACGCGCACGAGCAAGCCGCTTCAACCGGACTGGCGGTGTGTACTTAGAGAGACGCACAAAACGTATTTTTTGTAGAAACCGCTTCGCACTCTACCCCCCGGAACGACTGCCTCCACAGTGAGCTACTCACCTACCACCAGCATTTTTCCGCCTATTATTGGCGGCAAGAGTGGAATACACCGCGAGCAGGTAACGGCTGATTGGGTAGCCTCTGATCCTCATGGGGGCTGCGGCTGGAATGCGGTAAATGATTTCGACGGGCATAAATAATTCTGCCGCCTCTTGAAGACGGCGGCAGGAAGGAGAGCAGGTCTGGGAACATGCTTACTCCGCAAACACATATAGCCTGCCGGGATGCCACCCACTGTTCAAAATTGATCACTTTTCGAGATTTATTTGAACGCTATTCACGGAGAACCTCACCGCGTCGCTCCGGGAAAAGGCGCTAAAATTCCAATATGACCGATCGCATGTCTCTGACTCTTGCCCAGGCCGACCCCGATGTGGCCGCCGCCCTTGACCACGAAACCCTCCGCCAGCACGAGGGGCTGGAGATGATCGCCAGCGAAAACTTTGTCTCCGAAGCAGTTTTAGAGGCAGCCGGCTCTATCTTTACCAACAAGTACGCCGAGGGCTACCCCGGACGGCGCTACTACGGCGGCTGCGAGTTCAGCGACGTGGTGGAGAACCTGGCCCGCGACCGCGCCAAGCAGATCTTCGGCGCCGAGCACGCCAATGTGCAGCCGCACTCCGGCTCGCAGGCTAATGCCTCGGCCTATGCGGCGGTTTTGCAGGCGGGCGACACAATTCTGGGCCTCGACCTATCCCACGGCGGCCACCTGACCCACGGGCATAAGCTGAGCTTCAGCGGCAAGCTGTACAGGCCCACGTTTTATGGAGTGCGGCGCGACACCGAGCTGATCGACTACGACCAGATGGAAGAGGTTGCCGAGCGCGAACGTCCCAAGGCGATTATCGGCGGCGGCAGCGCCTATCCGCGCCTCTGGGATTTCGCACGCATGAGGCAGATCGCCGACAAGGTGGGCGCGACGTACATCTTCGACATGGCGCACATTGCCGGCCTGGTTGCGGGCGGCGTGCACCCTTCGCCGGTGCCGCACGCGCATATCACTACCACCACCACCCACAAGACGCTGCGCGGGCCCCGCTCCGGGCTGATTCTCTGCGGACAGGCGCTGGCAGCGGCCGTGGACAGGGCAGTCTTCCCTGGCCAGCAAGGCGGTCCACTGATGCACATTGTGGCGGCTAAAGCGGTGGCCTTGGGCGAGGCGCTCCGGCCGGAGTTCAAGACCTACTCGGCGCAGATTGTGGCCAACGCCAAAGTGCTGGCTGCGACTTTACAGATGGCCGGCTTCCGCATCGTCTCCGGCGGGACCGACAACCATCTGATGCTGGTCGATGTCTTCGAGAAGGGCATTCTCGGCTCCGAAGCCGAGCTGGCGCTGGGCAAGGCGGGCATCACGGTCAACAAGAATACGATTCCTTACGACGTGAATCCGCCGTTGAAGGCTTCGGGCATTCGCATCGGCACGCCTGCCATGACCACGCGCGGCATGAAGGAGCCGGAGATGGTGCTGATTGGCGCCTGGATCGCCAAGGCCCTGATGCAGCGCAACGATGATTCGGCGCTGGAGCGGATTCGCCACGAGGTGGCCGAGCTGGCCAACCGCTTCCCGCTCTATGCGTGGCGGCGGGGACTTGCCGTCCAGGCATAGGGCGCTTGCGCGCCATGAGATTCGTGAATTCCTGCCCATTTCGCAAAGTACGCGAAAGGATGGGGCACGGAGTTTCTCAGTTCTGCCGGAAGGTTTACCAAAACGCAACTTGCATGGTTCTTCCGGGTTGTATCTAATGTTGTTGGGAATGACCCGCCCAAGGAGAAGGGTAGCAAAGAAACGCTCTTCTCCCACAAGGGCATCCGGAGGAAAACGATGAAATCCATTCAGATAGCGTTGGCCACATTGCTGGTTCTTTCCGTACCAGCGTTCGCTCAGCATAACGATAGGGGAGGGGGATCCCGTTCCTCGGGAGCTGGAACCCACCAGGCGCCTCCCAAGAGCGGCCCCAAGGCCGTCACCGGCACGCCCCATGCGGTCGAGCCAAATCGCAACTACAGCGACAAGGATGGCCACCCCAACGTCCCGCACGTGGATGGCAAGACCTGGGTCGGCCACGACACAGGCCGCGGCGATGCGAACTATCATGTCGATCACCCCTTTGCGCATGGCCGCTTTACCGGCGGTTTTGGCCGCGGACACGTCTGGCGTCTGGGCGGCGGCGGTCCCGGCCGCTTCTGGTTCAACAACTGGTACTGGGACGTTGCGCCCTTTGACATTGCCTTCTGCGACGGCTGGCTGTGGGACACCGACCAGATCATCATCTATGAAGACCCGGACCACGACGGCTGGTACCTTGCCTACAACGTTCGCCTCGGCACCTATGTGCATGTCGAGTACCTGGGCGGGTAGTCAAGTTGCAGAACTAGAAGTGATTCGCACAAGCAAGGGGATGAGCCGCGAGGCCTGTCCCCTTTCTGTTGTGTGCCTGAATGCGCTTATGATTCGGAGATCAGCTCATTCGCCCGCAAAGCGGTAAGATAATCTGTTCACTGGAGAAGCGCCCGCGCGCGTACAACGGCGGCTGTGGTTCCAATCTCACCTTGCCGAGGCTCAGGAATGAAACGTCTGACTGTGTTGCCGAATGTACTCATCGCTCGCTGGATTGTTCTCGCTGCAATCGGTGCCGCGCTACTCTCCGTCTGCGAAGCCGCGCCCGCCCCCATTATTCTCACCGGCGCCGATCGGCGGCCTGCCATTTCACTCGACGGCGACTGGGGCGCGATTGTCGATCCGTATTTTTCCGGCCTGTTCAGCTTTCATCACCAGGAGAAGTCGGACGGCTGGTTTATGAACAATAAGTACACGCCGGGCGAGTCAGCCCTCCATGAGTACGATTTTTCCAGGGCTCCCAAGCTGAAGGTGCCCGGCGACTGGAACACGCAGCGCGAGTCGCTGTTTGTCTACGAGGGACCAGTCTGGTACGAGCGCGACTTCGCTTACCAGCCCAAGGAGCACACGCGCGTCTTTCTGCACGTAGGCGCGGCCAACTATAAGTCATGGTTCTGGGTCAACGGCAAGAAGGTCTGCGAGCACGAGGGCGGTTACACCAGCTTCAACTGCGAGGTTACGGCCGTCGTTCATGCCGGGGGAAATTTTGTGGTGGCCGCGGTGGACAACATGCGTTTCGAGGACGGCGTTCCCACGCTGCAAACCGATTGGTGGAATTATGGCGGCCTCACGCGCTCGGTTTCGTTGATCGAGGTTCCGGAAGCCTTCATCGATCAATATGACCTGCACCTGAGCCGCACTGAGAATTCCGTCATTGAAGGTTGGGTTCATGTGGAGGGCGGCAAGCAGGGCGCAAAGGTCGAGGTGGAGATTCCCGAGTTAGCCGCCAAAGCCGACACGGTGGTGGGCCAGGACGGACGCGCCGCGATTCGGCTTGTAGTAAAGGGACTGATGCGCTGGTCACCGGAGACGCCAAAGCTCTATAAAGTCGCAGTGAGCTCCGGGCAGGATTCCATCGACGAGCTGATGGGCTTCCGCACCGTGGAGGTGCGCGGGACAGAGATATTATTGAATGGCAAGCCGATCTTTCTGCGCGGCATCTCCATCCATGCCGAAGCGCCTTACCGCACCGGCCGCGCGAATACCGACAGGGACGCGGAGACGCTGCTGGGATGGGCGAAGGAACTGGGCTGCAATTTCGTCCGCTTGGCGCATTATCCCCACGATGAAACCATGCTGCGCGCGGCCGACCGCATGGGGCTGATGGTGTGGTCGGAGATTCCCGTCTATTGGGCGTTGCAGTTCGACAATCCAAATGTGCTGGCCAAGGCCAAGCAGCAGTTAGAAGAGGAGATAGGAACCTCGCGCAATCACGCCGCGATCATCCTGTGGTCGATGGCCAATGAAACACCGAATAACGAGGTGCGGACGCGCTTTATTGAAACCGAGGTCGCTCATGCGCGCGAGCTTGACCCCACGCGGCTGATTACCGCGGCATTGCTGGTGCGCGGCGAGGGAAACACCAAGCTCATCGACGATCCGCTGGGCAAGGCGCTGGATGTGATCGGCTTCAATGAATACATCGGCTGGTATGAAGGGCGTCCGGAGAGCGCGGATACAACCGAGTGGCGCGTAGAGTACCAGAAACCCCTGATTGTGAGCGAGTTTGGCGGCGGCGCCAAGGCCGGACTGCATGGCGAAGAAAACCAGCGCTGGACCGAGGAGTACCAGGCCAATATCTACCGCCATCAATTCGGAATGCTCAACCGGATTCCGCAACTTAGAGGGATGAGCCCGTGGATCCTGATGGATTTTCGTTCGCCAAACCGGCCCTTGACGGGCATCCAGGATGAGTTCAACCGCAAGGGACTTATCTCCGATCAGGGCCAGAAAAAGCAGGCATTTTTCATTCTGCAGAAGGCCTACAAAGAGAAAACCGTTGGCAAACCGGAATGAAATAGCCGGGATTGAACCTGCATAAGATGGGAAATTGATCCGCCAAATTGTATAAAAGCGGATTTATAAGTTATGCTTGACTCATGGTTATTGATTCCATCCTTGCCCAAATCGACGCAGAAATCGCAAAGCTCACGCAGGTTCGCTCCCTGCTGGCTAACACCGGCAAAATCGCCGCCACGATCACTGAGCGCCTAACCAAGAAGGCCCCGAAGGCCAAGAAGCCCGCTAAAGTTGAAAAGGTCGCTAAGCCTGCCAAGGCCGCAAAGGCAAAGAAGCGCCGCACGCTCAGCCCCGAGGCTCGCCAGCGGATTGCCGATGCGCAGCGCAAGCGCTGGGCAGCGCAGAAAGCCAAGGCCTAGCAAGAAGCATCGCCAGGGGCAAGTTTTGCCTTCACGGCGCGGCGCGGCAAGTCAACCTGCGCGGGTGGCGAGTTATAGCCCCGCGATCACCAGCATGCGCGGCTCGGTCATCTCTTCAATGGCCGAGCGGATGCCTTCCCGTCCCAGCCCCGAGTCCTTAACGCCGCCGAAGGGCATGGGGTCGAGGCGCCAGCTTGGTGTGTCGCCGACGACCAGCGCGCCCACTTCGAGCTCGCGATAAGCGGTAAGGATGTGGCCGGCATCGCGGGTGAGCAGGCCGGCTTGCAGGCCAAACTTCGAATGGTTTACATCGGCCAGCGCCTGCTCAAAGTCCTCGTAAGGCTCAATCGCCAGCACCGGGCCGAAGACCTCTTCATCGCGCACCTTCATGCCCGGCTTGGTTCCGGTCAGGATCGCCGGCTTCACCACGGAGCCACGGCGCTCACCGCCGGCCACCAGCTTGGCGCCGCCCTCGACAGCCTCCTTGATCCAGGACTCCACGCGCTCGGCGTCCGCCAGCCTGATCAACGGACTTACCTCGGTAGCTTCCAGGGACGGGTCGCCCACCGCCATATTGCCGGCAGCCTCTGCCACTTTCCACAGGAAGGTCTGGAAGATGCTGCGCTCCACAAAAACCCGCTGCACGCTCACACAGGACTGGCCGGCGTAAGCGAAGGCCGCGTGCGCAGTGCGCACAGCCGCTTCATCCAGATCCGGCCAATCGCCATGAACGATCAGCGCGGCATTGCCGCCCAGCTCCAGGAGGACGCGCTTGCGCCCGGAGCGGGCCTTCAACTCCCAGCCCACTTGAGACGAGCCGGTAAAGCTGACCAGTTTGATGCTGTCTTCTTTTTCGGCCAGCCAGGCGGTGTCCGCGTTGCTCAGCGGCAGCACGGCCAGCGCCTCCGCCGGCCAGCCGGCCTTCAATATTACCTCGCCCAGCGCCAGCGCGGTAAACGGAGTTTGGGGCGCGGGCTTCAGAATTACCGGGCAGCCGGCGGCCATGGCGGGCGCCAGCTTGTGCGCCACCAGGTTCAGCGGGAAGTTGAACGGCGTAATGGCCAGCACCGGCCCCACCGGAAAGCGCTGCACCAGCCCCCAGCGGCCTTCGTTGCCCTCCATCAGGTCTAGCGGAAGGCTCTCGCCGCCCAGCCGCGAGGCCTCCTCGGCCGCAGTCTTGAAGGTGAGCACCGCGCGATCCACCTCCGCCCGAGCCATGCGCACCGGCTTGCCCGCTTCAGCGACGATCAACTGCGCAAAGCGCTCCTTTTGCTCGATCAACGCGGCGGCCACGTCCTCCAGAATCTCGCGGCGCTTCCAGCGCGGCAGGGCGCGGGCGCGGCGCAGGCTGGCCACGGCGTGATGCACGGCCTGGCGCGCGTCGGCGCGGGTGGCGATAGTGACGCGGCCCACCAACCCGTTATCCCACGGCGAGCGCACGTCGAGAGCATCACCATCCGTCCACTCCTTGCCGCACAGTAAAAATCCCGTTTGTGTTCCCGGCCGCATCTTCATGGCGTTCGACTCCTCGTTCGTCTCTGCCATGGATTCTACAGCGATGGGGGCGGGACAAGCGCAGTTTATCTGGCAGCATTCGCCCGTCTTGCCGGAATGAACTCCCGGCGCGGTACACTGTTTCCTTATGATTCACGATGGCCGCAGCCCGAAACTCCCCTTCGACGCCGTCGAGGCGCTGGCACATTTGCGGGCGCGCGACGCCAAGCTGGGCGCGCTGATCGACCGCGCCAGCCCGTTCACGCTGCGGCTTGACTCCTTGCAATCTCCGTTTGAGTCGCTGCTGGAGTCGATCCTTTATCAACAGTTGCACGGCAAGGCCGCGGCCACCATCCACCGGCGCGTCCGCGAATACTATGGCGGCGACCCGGCCCCACAATTGCTGCTCGACACGCCGGACGAAATTCTGCGCGCCGCCGGCGTTTCGGGGAACAAGGTGCGCGCCCTGAAAGACCTGGCCGCTCGAACCCTGGACGGCACCGTACCCACCCACGCGGCGATTCGCAAAATGTCTGACGCGGAGATCGTCGAGCGGCTCACTCAGGTGCGCGGCATCGGTCCCTGGACTGTGGAAATGCTCTTGATCTTCCGCATGGGCCGGCCCGACGTGCTGCCGGTGACCGACTACGGTGTGCGCAAAGGCTTCGCGCTGACTTTCCAGCGCATCCCCAAAACCCGCCCCCTGACCGCGGAGGACTTGCCCAGGCCTGAAGTACTGCTCAAGAGAGGAAAGCGCTGGGCGCCCTTCCGCTCTGTGGCCAGTTGGTACTTGTGGCGGGCCTGCGATCTGGCGAAAAACGCAGCACCGGCGGGGCGGTCAAGCCGGTAATCGCCCTGGCGTTCTCTACCGTCACTTCCTCAGCGGAAGCTATGATCTATACGCTGTTGCCCAGATGCTCTTGTGAAGCCTCTTGCGCTTGCCGGTGCGCTGCTTGACCTGCGAGGAAAGGGCGTATACCTCCCTCAAGCATTTCCTCAAACTGCGCAAAGAGCGCCCGGAGGGTATCAGGGAGCGCCGCGGCCCGCTGTAGTTCCTGGAGCGAAGTTGCTTGCTTACCCCGCAGCGGCAAAATGCGATAGGCTCATAGTTGTATGGAAATTTCCTGCAGCCGCTGTCACCAGACCGTCCAGGCCGAGAACTGCTACTGCCCTGTCTGCGGCTTGCCGCAACTGATCTACGCGACCGACGGGGCCTCCGGACAAGCCCAGCAAGAGCGCTGGAACGAGGCCACGCGGGATGCAAGCAGCGTCGATTGGAAGCCGGCCTTACGCGCCGCTCTGATGATGGCGATTCCCGCCGGAGTGCTCTCTAGCGAGGCCTCGCAGGCAGGACATTTGGGTTTGATCTGGATGGCTACAGCAGCGGGGTTGGCTGTGATGCTCTATGTACGCAGCCAGCGGCCGGCATGGATCACCCTCGGAGCCGGCGCGCGCATTGGCCTGGTCACCGGCCTGATGGGCGGCTGGGTGGCAGTTGCCGTTGGCAGCGGCCAGCTCTTTGTCCAGCGCGTTCTTCTCCACCAATCCAGCCAGATGGATGCCGCGTGGAAGGATGCTGTAGAGGCTAGCCAACAGTTGACCATGCAGATGGGATTGGGAGACGCGGCACAATTACAGGCCCAGAAAGCCTGGATGCTCACGCCTTGGGGACAAGCCGGCGGCATCACTTTCAACCTCATCATCAGTGCGCTTTTCCTGATCTTGTTCGCCGTCACGGGAGGCGCCTTGGGAGCGCGCCTGATGGCCCGCACCCGCAGGCCGGAGGTCTAGCCCTGTTTTTCCGGCTACGCTCAACACCCTGGATTCCACCCTATTTCTCCACAACTTGCCCACGGGCACAAAACCCTCGTATCATCCTGCCAGAGATAGGCCAAGAGAATATTCATGAGCGAAACCGAAAGCAATCCTGCCCTGCGCGCCAAAAGCAGGCTGATGTCAGCCTCCGAGGTCGAGCGTACGCTGGTGCGCCTGGCCCACGAGATCGTTGAAAAAAGCAACGGCAGCGAAGACCTGGCCCTGGTCGGAATCCGGCGTCGCGGCATTCCGCTGGCCGAGCGCTTGGGCAAGCTCATCTCCGCCATTGAGAAGCGCCCGGTCGAAACCGGCGTCCTCGACATTCAGTTCTACCGCGACGATCTCTCTACTACCGGCGTGCGTCCCGTGGTCACCCCCGGCGCCATCGGCATCGACATCGACGGCCGCGACGTGGTGCTCTGCGACGACGTGCTCTATACCGGCCGCACCATCCGCGCCGCGCTCGACGCCCTCTTCGACCATGGCCGCCCGCGCCGCGTGCAACTGGCCGTGCTCATCGACCGAGGCCATCGCGAGCTGCCCATCGAAGCCACCTACATCGGCCGCCGCATCCCCACCAGCAGCCGTGAGATCATCGAGGTCAAGTTCCAGGAGGTAGACAGCGATGAGCAGGTTCTGCTCGTCGAGCGCGTGGACTAAAAGAACAGCTTTCAGCTATTAGCTATCAGCTTTTCGCTGGAGCTTTTGGCTGGTGGCTGATTGCTGAAGGCTGATGGCTGAAAAACATGACCCCGACCACCACCAAAACCCGCCGGCCGCTAGCCACTCCGCCCGTCGCGGCCTCGCCGTTTCCCTACAACCCCGGCTCGCTGCTCTCGGTCTACGACCTGACCCTGGAAGCCCTGAGCCATCTCCTCGCCCGCGCCACCGCTCTCGAAAATCAAGACCCGCTCATCCGCGCCCGCATTCTGGCCAAACGCCGCATCGCTCTGCTCTTTTACGAGTCCTCCACCCGCACCCGCACCAGCTTCGAGCTGGCCGCCAAGGGACTGGGCGCAGACACCACGCTGGTCTCCGACAAGTCTTCCAGCATTGAAAAGGGCGAGTCGCTCAAAGACACCGGCCTCACCTTGCGCGCCTTGGGCGCCGAGGCCATCATCATCCGCCATCCCAACTCCGGCGCGGCCTGGCAACTTGAGGCCGAGACCCGGCTGCCCGTCCTCAACGCCGGAGACGGGATGCACGAGCATCCCACACAGGCCCTCCTCGACCTGCGCACGATCCTCGCGCATCTGCGCCCCGGCGTTGAGGAGATCACCCCCGAAACCCTGGCTGGCGTCACCGTCAGCATCACCGGCGACATACTCCACAGCCGCGTCGCTCGTTCGAATATGCTGCTGCTGCCGCGTCTGGGCGCGCGCGTGATCCTCTGCGGCCCGCCCGCCCTGCTGCCCGAGGTCGCCGCCCAGGCCGGTCCCGGCATAGAAATCGAACGCGACTTCGAGGCCGTGCTGCGCCAGTCGCAAGTGATGATGATGCTGCGCATCCAGGCCGAACGCCTGGCCGGCCTGCAACTCGACCTCGACGAATACAAGGCCGTATACCAGCTCACCGGCCAGCGCCTTGCCGCCTTCGCGCCCACAGCCGTCGTCCTGCATCCCGGCCCCATCATTCGCGGCCTGGAGCTGACGGCAGGCGTAGCTGACGGGCCGCAGTCCTCCATTCTCGAACAGGTGCGCAATGGCGTCGCCATCCGCATGGCCGTCGTTGAGCGGGCGCTGTCGGCAAACCAAGGAGGCCGCGCATGACGGCATTGGTAATTCGTGGCGGCCATCTGATCGACCCCGCAGGCGGCGTCGACGCCCTCAAGGACATTCTCCTCAGGGACGGCCGCGTCGCCGAGATCGCCGGCCCCGGCAAGCTGAAACACACAGAAGACGCTGAGGTTCTCGACGCCACCGGCCTCACCGTCGCTCCCGGCCTCATCGATCTGCACGTCCATCTGCGCGAACCCGGCCAGGGCTACAAGGAGACCATCGCCACCGGCACGGCCGCGGCAGCCGCGGGCGGTTTTACGTCGGTGGCTGCGATGCCGAACACCACCCCGGTCAACGACTCGCCAGAAACCACCCGCTGGATGCAGGCTCCGGAGCGCGGCGCAGTGGTACGCGTCTTCCCCATCGCCGCCGCCACGCGCGGCTCCAAAGGCGAGGCCATCAACGACTATGCCGCCCTCAAGGCCGCCGGGGCGGTGGCCGTCAGCGACGACGGCCTGCCTATCCTCAAAGACAACATCATGCGCGAGGCGCTGGCAGCCGCCGCCCGCATGGGCCTCACCGTCATCCAGCACGCCGAGGATACCCGCCTCACCCACATCGGCGACAAGGTGGCCAGCATGAACGTTGGCCCGACGGCCTTCAAGCTCGGCCTGCGCGGCTGGCCGAACGAGGCCGAGTCCGTGATCGTCGAGCGCGACATTCGCCTGACCCATGAACTGCGCGAGCTGCGCCCCCACCTGCACGTCGCCCACATCTCCACCGCCGCCGCTATCGCCGCCGTTCGCCAGGCCCGCCGCAACGGATTGCGCGTCACCTGCGAGGTGACACCGCATCATTTCCTGCTCACCGACGAGCACGTCGGCCTCTACGATACCAACGCCAAAATGTGCCCGCCGCTGCGCTCCGCCGCCGACCGCGATGCGCTGATCGAGGCTTTGCTTGACGGCGTCGTCGACGCCATCGCCACCGACCACGCTCCTCATGCCGTCCACGAGAAGGAAGTCGAGTTCGAGCGCGCCCCCAACGGCATCATCGGCCTGGAAACCGCTCTCGGCCTCTCGCTCCGCTGGCTGCACCACGAGTGGAAGATGCCCCTGGGACGCGTCTTGAACCTGCTCAGCGCTCAGCCCGCCGCGCTTCTCGGATTGAAGGGCCGTGGCACGCTCGCAGTCGGCAGCTACGCCGATGCGGTCATCTTCGATCCCAAAGCCGAGTGGACCTACCACACCCGCGAAGGCAAATCGAAGTCCCGCAATACACCCTTCGATGGCTTCGCGATGCAAGGCCGAGTCCGCTGGACGATCAGCGAAGGCCGCATCGCCTACGACTCCGCACTATGATAGAACATGGTATTTGCGCGGTTTGAGATGAACTAATTACATCTGTGCTGTAGATAAACACGAAATGCGCAAGTATGGCGTACCCAGGCTCAACGGCCTGGGGCGGATGCAGCCGGACGCGGATGAGAGGCCGTGCTTCCCTCGGTCATTTGCAACGCCCACTTGATCGCTTCAAAGTACATCGTGCGAACGTCCGGATCCAGCCACGACTCCTCTGTGTGGCCGAGCGTCGAATAGAAGACCCGTCCTTTGCCGTACATCTTGCTCCATGCCACGGGAAAGTCGTGGTCGGCGCGATGGATCTTGGGGTTGGGGCTGTAGTCCAGCCGGGAAGCGTCCAGGCTGAGCAGCACATTCACCTTGTCGCGCGACCAGCTCTTCGGCTGATAGATCTCGTCATACTTCACGAAGGCGGCCGGGAAGTGGCGCACCGCCGGGAAACTGGGGTCTTCGTTGAGGATGGGCGCATTGAAGGTCATCCAGGGATGCTCGTCGAACCAGCCGCCGATCATCTCTCCATACTCCGGCCAGGTGTAATTCGTGTCCAGCGCGGAGTGGATGCCGACAAAGCCCTTGCCGTCCTCCTTGATAAACGACATCATGTCCTGCTTCTGGCTGGCGTCCATATCCAGCTCGCCACTGGTGCTGGCAAAGACGATCAGATCAAAGTAGTTGAGATTCTTGGCGTTTCTCGGCAGATCCTTCTTGGTGAGCAGCTTGGTGTCGGTGCGCATCGTCGTGTCCCACAGGCCGCTCTCCTTGCCCATGTTGTAGACAGCGGCCATCGCCGCCGAAACGGAGTCGTGCTCCCAGTCCTTGGTCTGGCCTATCACCAGCACATGCTTCACGCGAACCTCCTTGGCGCGCGGCGCGGGCGGCAGTGGGCTGCCTGCTGATTGTGCTGGAATGCGGTGGCTCTGGCCGAGGAGGGCAAGGCCAATCAGTACGGAAAAAAGAAGGCGGCAACTGCTCAATCTGCGCATGGGAATCTCCTCTGGGTATTATCACCCCTGCCTAGCGTGTTGGGGCAATCAGCGGCTCAGGTATCGGGGGATCGCGACCAGGGGCACCAAGTCTGAAGAAAAAAGAATCGGCAATATGAATTCAGGATTTCATTCCCAAGATTGCGTTTAACAAACGCTTCGTCTCGGCGAATAGAAATAATTCGTCATCCTGTGTAAGCAGACGTGCATGCATCGTGCTTAAACGCACTGGATGCAATCTCTGAAATGATTCCCGTACGCTTTCCAGCCGTCCGAAGAAGGGTTTAAAGATTTTCCAATTGTCGCCTTTACAAATCACGCGAACATAGTCCGTGAAATCTGCATATGCAATCAAGGGATATTCTTGATTATCGGCTTTTTTTGCTTTCTCCTTTTTCTCCTGCCACTCATCGTATAAGCCATTAGGCAAATGGTGCCTTGGCCAATCCGCGCCGAATTCGTTTGTCATATGTTCATCAATGAACTTCCTCAGTTGCAACTCCAATCGCAGGAGCCAGTTGTATGCATTATGGGTGCGCGATAGACCTTCTTCTTCATTGTCACCAGAGACAGGTGTCTCTACCCTGTAATGGTCGATAAACGTAGGGGGCTCTCTGCGGAACTTCGCAATTTCTAAACTCTGTTCAAATGCAGGAGCAGGAAAAGCCGTGAGGTCCGGATCAAATCCATGCTCAACATAAAAATCTGACCGTGCTGCTAGGTCCGAGAAGATTTCTGTTGGCCAGGTTATTGTGTCGCGCCAGTCTCCCAAGCCTTTGCGCAAGATTGAGACCAGATGGTCATCGAAAGCTGGTATCAAATCCAGCTCATGGCCCATCCTTTGTAAAGCTGCGAACGCAGTTATAGAACGAAATGATTCACGGGAATCTACCCACGGAGTTCTCATACTCTCCATGGCTTTCTGAAGGCTAAACGATTGCTCATCGTAACGCTTAAACGCATCCGAAGCAGCATTGATTTGAAACTCTTGTAGTAGTCGCGATGTTTCTATCATTCCTGGCAAACGGAAATTCTTCTCCCAATCGGAGACAGCTCGCAGAGTAGAATATAGTTCCTTTGGAACATGAATAGCATTAGCCATATCCCATGCCCGCTGTATCTCAGCAATCGGTCCGACAATAATTCGCATAGATGCTTCGTGGCGGCTAATATCATCGAGCAAACGATTAAGTCCGCTTGTCTCATGGAAGTGTCGCAAGAAGTCTAATTGTGGGTCAGCCTGAGATCTGGCGAGACCCAGTATCGAAGATTGACTGCTTTTTATGCCATCCATCATGCGATCAAGTTCAGAAAACCTTTCAAATTGCTGTGCGTGTTCTACTAAAGAACCGTTAATAGCTGCCAGAGGTGTGCTCAATCGGTCCAATTGTTCTCCGATTTTATTCTGATTGAATCCAATCTTCGCAAGATTCTCGTCATCAAATCTCATCAGAAAAACCTCGTAATCAGTCTATTCCTTTCTGTATGTGATTGTATGCCGGGCTCCCCATTCATTTGCGTTCTTAGCGGAAGGGTGAGGAACCACGTACTCCAACCTGCCCACGTTTCTGTTGAAGGGGCTGACTCATCCATCGCGTTTAGAGAATGTAAGGAATGCGCACCTCACGCCCTCACACCGCAAAATCATTAAAACCGCGCTGCGGATCGGTAGAGACCAGCTTTGCTGTCACCTTGTCGCTCACGTCCAGGCCCTTACCGGGTGCCCCAAGTCCCGCCTTTGGGACCTGGGAAACCGGTAATCTTTCCAGGCCTTTATGCAGATAATAATCTCAATTTACTGCATACTCGAAGAGTGAAGAAAACCCAGGAAATCGAATTGCGAAAAATCGGAACCGGAAGCCCGGAAAATAGCGAAGATCAGACGAATTGAGCCCCACGAAAGGGACACCCTCACCCCCTCCCCCTGTGGAAATCATCTTTCTGACCCCTGCGTCGCCTGTAACTCGCACGAAATAAATAGCTTGCATTTTCGCCCTGTTGAAGAATCAGTAACTGCAAACCCCCGATTTTGCCCCTTTTTGGCCTAAAAAGGCCCTGTTATTGCTCAAAAAGGCCACGTTTTTGCGCCTTTTCAAAGCCCGGTCAAGCGCCGGGAGTCAGCTGAGAATTCCGGCCACAAAAGGTTGATCCTCACGCCGCAAAATCAATAAACCCGCGCTGCGGATCGGTGGAAACCAGCTTGACCGTCACCTTGTCGCCCACATCGAGGCCTTTGCCGCCGCTGACTACCATTCCATCCACGTGCGGATCGAGGGTGCGGACAAAGGTGCCGTACTTGTTGACGCCGGTGACGATGGCCGGGAAGCTCTGGCCGATGCGCTTGGCGAGCACCACGGCGGCGATGCGCTTCTGCATCTCGCGCTCCACCT
>Ga0181529_10002151_pt1 | contig 24107 bp, 17 predicted proteins | sample PEATcosm2014_Bin_36_FD_119763 | JGI IMG/M metagenome (GOLD analysis project Ga0181529, IMG submission 119763) | Peatland microbial communities from MTU Mesocosm Facility, Houghton, MI, USA - PEATcosm2014_Bin10_30_metaG | ecosystem: Environmental > Terrestrial > Soil > Wetlands > Peat | place... | reverse complement strand
TGGAACACCAGCGTCTCCGCCAACACGCCCGCCTTTGTCGAGTACCCCAACAACCCCGCGCTCGACTGGGGCCCTGCTGCCACAGACATCCGCAACCTCGCCTCCATCAACGCCAGCTACGACTTGCCCTTCGGCAGGAACCATCTCTTGCTCGCCGACGCCAAGCCCTTCGTCAATGCCGCCGTCAGCGGATGGACTCTCTCCGTCATCGCTACCCTCGAGTCCGGCTTTCCCTTCAGCCCGCAGCTTGGCTACAACCCCACCGGCTCGGGCGACTCGCGCAACCCCGTCCGCCCCAACGTCAACCCCGCCTTCACCGGCTCGCTCTACACCCACGGGACTACCGCACAAAAAGTAGCCCAGTACTTCAATCCCGCAGCCTTCTCCGCGCCTGCCTACGGCACGGTTGGAAACCTCAGCCGCGACGCCCTCACCGGCCCCGGCTACAACGACCTCGACCTGTCGCTGGCCAAGAGCACGCAGCTCACCGAGCGCGTCCGCGCGCAGTTCCGCGCCGAGTTCTTCAACGTCCTCAACCACACCAACCTGCTCACTCCATCCGAGACGGTCTTCTCCGCCGGGCCAGCTCAGGGAACCGCCGCCAACCAGGCCGCAGCCGTCACCGTCAGCCCCACCGCCGGAGTCATCACCTCCTCCGCCACCACCCGCCAGATTCAGCTCGGCCTCAAGCTCCTTTTCTAACCCACCACAATCAAGAAGGCCCACATCTCGACTCAGATGTGGGCCTTCTTGTTGCCTCCGCATAATCCGATTCCCGTTGCCGAACCATGAGCGGCGTCAGCGCATGTCTCGACTCGGCACATCATCAAGGTTCACACGGAATACACGCACTACACAATCTTCCCGATGGGTCCCATCACTGTGAAACCTCTCTACTCGGGGGTTTGCAGCGACAGAAATAATGGAAACATCGCAATCACCATGAACAGCAGGGTCACTATCGCGTCATGCATTGTCGTTGTCTCAACTTTCGACCGGAATAGGAAACCACCGGCCCTTTCAATATCGCGCCTCCATCACGCGCAGCCCATCCCACCGAAGTCCACGGGAATCCCACTTTAGTTGTATGGAACTCAGGCCCAGATTCTGAGCGCAGAACTCAACCAGCCGCGGCCGGTGGCTGCCCAGGCAAGCTCTTCTTCCCCGAAAACAGGCTGAGTACCGTCTTGAACAGCACATACAGCACAGGAATAAAGAAGAGGTTCAGGATGGTCGACAGCAGCATCCCGCCGACCACCGCCGTGCCCACTGAGTGCCGCCCCATCGCCCCCGCGCCCGTGGCAAAGCACAGTGGAAGCATGCCCAGGATAAACGCGAAGCTGGTCATTAGGATCGGCCGCAACCTCAACTCCGCCGCGATGATCGCCGCGTCGCTGATCGACCGTCCATGATGAAGCTGCTGCTCGGCGAACTCCACAATCAGGATCGAGTTTTTCGCCGAGAGCCCGATCAGCATCACCAGCCCGATCTGCACATACACATCGTCGCTAATGCCCCGCGCCGCCACCAGACCCAGCGCGCCCAGTACAGCCATCGGCACCGCCAGCAGGATGATGAACGGAAGAAAGAAGCTCTCATACTGCGCAGACAGCGTCAGGTAAACAACCAGCAGTCCCAGCCCGAAGATCAGGATCGCCTTGCCCGCCGACTCCTGCTCCTCCAGCGCCAGTCCGGTCCACGAGAACATCATCCCCGGCAGCTTGTTCTTCGCAAACAGCCGCTCCATGTTCTGCAAGCCCTGTCCGGAGCTCAACCCCTCCGCCGGCGACCCGTCGATCTCCGCCGAGCGGAACATGTTGTAGTGGCTGATCACCTGCGGCCCAGAGGTCTCAGACAGCGCAACCAGGTTGTCCAGCGGAACCATCTGCCCTGCGTTCGAGCGAACATAGTACTGCCGCAGATCGCCCGCATTGCGCCGGAACTGCTCGTCCGCCTGTACATACACGCGATACGAGCGGTTGTTGAAGTTGAAGTCGTTCACATAGCTCGACCCCATGAACGTCCCCATCGCCGACGTGATCTGCGACATTGGCACGCCCATCGCCTCCGCCTTCTGCCGGTCGATGGTCACCGAGAGCTGCGGATCGTTGGCCGTAAAGTTTGTGTTCAGGTTCAGCAGCCCCGAGGCAGGGTTCCGCGCCGCTGCAACCAGCGTATGCGCCACGCGATCGATGTCGCTGAACGAATTGCGCCCGCCGTCCTGCAGCATGAACTGGAAACCGCCCACGCTGCCGATCCCCTGGATCGCCGGAGGCTCCGCCGCAAAAAGGATTCCACCTGGAACCGCGAGCAGCTTCCGCGAAAGCCGTACAACGACATCGTGCTCCGAGTGCCCCGGCCCAAGTTTCGTCCTGTCGTTCACCGGATTCAGCGGTGCGAAGATGATGCCCGCGTTGGGAGAATTGCCCCCGCTTAGCGAGAATCCCATCACCGCGAACGTCCCGTACACGTCCGGGTCCTGCTGCACAATCGCAGCGCCGCGGTCCGCAAAATCCGTCGTATAGTTCAGCGATGCGCCCGGCGGGGTCTGCACCATGATCATGAAGTAGCCCTGGTCCTCCGCTGGGACGAACGCCGTAGGCACATGGTTGTACATGTACACCGTCGCGCCGAGGCCCGCGATAAAGAGCAGCAGAAACGCGTAGCGCCACTTCACCACCCATGTCACGGCAATGGAATACACGCTAATTGTTTTGCGGATGAACGCCTCAACAGGATCGAGAAACACCGCCATCAGCCCGGTGGGATGCGTGTCTGGGCGAAGAAAAACAGCCGCCAGCGCAGGCGAGAGCGTCAACGCATTGAACGCAGAGATGGCAATCGAGAACGCAATCGTCAGCGAAAATTGTTTGTACAGAATCCCCGTCGTTCCTGGGAAAAGACTAACCGGAACGAAGACCGAGATCAGCACCAGCGAGGTCGCAATCACCGCGCTGGTCACCTCGGCCATGGCAACGATAGTCGCCTTGTGCGGGTCGTGCACGCACTCGTCCGTGCCCGCGACGGTCTGTCCCTCCAAGTGGCGCTGCACGTTCTCGATCACTACGATCGCGTCGTCCACCACCAGCCCGGTCGCCAGAGTAATTCCAAACAGCGTCAGCGAGTTGATGGAGAAGTCGAAGAGCCGGATAAACGCGAACGTCCCGATCAGCGAAACAGGAATCGTAATGGCGGGAATGATCGTGGCGCGCCAGTCCTGCAGAAACAGGAAGATCACCAGGATCACGATGACTATGGCCTCGGCAAGTGTCTTCTCCACCTCGACGATTGAGTCGTGAACGATCGTGGTCGTATCGACCGCAACAAATCCCTTCAGCCCCGGAGGAAAGGACTTCTGCAACTCGGCCAGCACCGCCTTGCAACGTGTGTCCACATCGAGGGCATTGGCGCTGGAGAGTTGTTGAACGCCGATGCCATTCGCATCGCCGCCGGAGTATTTCAGCCTCGATCCGTAGCTCTCCGCGCCCAGCTCGGCACGCCCAACGTCCTTCAGCAGGACCACGCCGGAGCCATTGCCCTGCGCACCCTGTCCGCTGCCCGTGCTCGCGGCGCTCGACTTCACAACAATGTTCTCGAACTGGCTCGGGTCGCTCAGCCGCCCCGCCACGCGCACCGCCATCTGGTACGACTGGTTCGGGTCGGACGGTGGAACGCCAAGCTGTCCTGCGGGGACCTCCACGTTTTGCTCCGCCAGCGCATTGGTCACGTCCAGCGGCGTCAGCCCGCGCGCGGCCAGCTTCGTCGGATCCAGCCAGATGCGCATGGCGTAGTTTGCCCCGCCGAAGCTGATGACGTTGCCCACGCCAGGTACGCGCTTCAGCGCGTCCACAACATAGACGTCCAGATAGTTCTGAATGAAATCCCGCGACAGAGAGTGGTCGGGCGAGATGAACCCGGCCATCAGCACAAAGTTCGAATTGGCCTTGGTGATCGAAATGCCCGTGCTGTTGACCGTCGCCGGCAGCCGTCCCTGCGCGGTGGCAACGCGGTTCTGCACGTCCACCGCGGCAATGTCCAGGTTGTATCCGGTCTGGAACGTAATCGTAATCGTCGAGCTGCCGTCGTTCGATGAGGACGACGACATATACCGCATCCCCTCGACGCCATTGATCGCCTGCTCCAGAATGATGGTGACGGCAGACTCTACATCCTGCGAGTTCGCGCCGATGTAGTTGCAACTCACCACCACCTGCGGAGGCGCAAGTTGCGGGTACAGCGAGATCGGAATGCCCGGCAGCGACACCGCACCGGCAAGTACGATCAACAGCGCGCACACCGTGGCGAAGATGGGACGGCGAATAAAAAACTCAACCAAAATTCTCTGCCTTTTCTGTCCTGCGCAAGGGCAAGACCTCAACCCTTCAATGTCCTGCCTTTGCCTGCGGTCCCGGTGCCTGCATCGGAACAACCGGCACGCCCTCCTGAAGGAACTGGATTCCCGACAGGATCACGCGGTCGCCCACATTCAGCCCGCCCAGCACGGGATACAGGTTCCCCACCGGCTCGCCCAGTTTCACCGAGACCTGGTGTGCTGCGAATCCGCCGCCCTGCGCCGCCGCCACATACAGGAAGCTCTGGTCGCCGATGCGCGTCACCGCAAGCACCGGGACTGTTGGCGTCTGCGCCGTGCTCCAGGTAATACGCGCATTCAATATCTGCCCGTTGCGCAACTGCTGCGAGGCCTTCGGAACCGGAGCCTTCACCAGAATTCCCTGCAAATTGTTGTCCACCTCGGGCGAAACGAAGTCGAGGCTGGTATGCGCCAGCACAGCTCCATTCACATCCAGCAGGTCAACCGCCAGCCCTTTCCGTGCCTCGGACGAGCGCTCGGTCGGGATGTAGATGTACGCCTCGAGGTCTTTGTCCTCGTCCACAGTGGTCAGCGTTGTACTCGACGAGACGTAGTTGCCCAGATGCACAGGAATGTCACCCACAATGCCCGCGAACGGCGCGCGAATCTGGTAGTACGCAAGCTGCTCGCGCTGCGTCCTGGTCTGCGCCCCCGCCGAATCCAGCGCCGCCTTTGAGTTCGCAAACGCCTGCATCGCCTGGTCGTACGCCTGCTTGGAGATGATGCCGTCCTTGTACAGTTGCGTCTGCCGCACCAGGTCGGTCTCGTTGTACTGGTAGATGGCCTTCTGTTGCTGCTCGGCCGCCTGCTGCGCCTCCACCGTCGCCACCTGCTTCAGCGGATCGATCTGCATCAGCACCGCGCCGGCCTTCACCGCGTCGCCCGACTTCACCAGTATCTTCGTCAGGTTGCCACCCACCTGCGGCTCGATCGTCGCCGAACGCCGGCTCTTGATCGTCGCAACATAGCTGTCCGTGCTGGGAACGCTCGCCAGCGTTACCGGCTGCACCATCACAGGCATCGCCTGCATCGCGGGAGCGGCGGCCTGGGCTGCCTTCTTGTTGCATCCTGCCGCTAGCGCCAAGAACGACACACAAAGCACTCCGGCGAGAACCTTCCCCAACACGCGCCGATCTTTCTCGAAGCATTCAAACAAACGCAAAGCGAGTCTCCTTCAATTCATGCAGTGTGCAAAATGCGCAGATCCAATTTCGGACTACAGCTCCCCGGCCGCGCCATAGGACTGCAATCGCTGCAATGGTGAAAATAGCGACAATCTCAGGCAGATCGAAATCCATCCCCGTTAGATTCCAGGCACACCTTTGATGATAAGGGTTTCCCTCCAATGTGAGAAGCGCGCGGTAAGACCCATGCGCCTTCTATATCGCAAACGGCCCTCTTGAAATCGGGGTGTGTACCAATTACTTCCGCGCTGGTGGCGTAAGCCCAAGCTCGCGCATCACCATCTGCAGGTCCTTCCACGCCTCCGCCTTCTGCCGCGGATCGCGCAGCAGAAACGCCGGATGATACGTCACCGCCAGCTTTGCGCCGCGGCAGTTGTGCCATCGTCCGCGCAGCGAGCTGAGCGACTGCTTCACGCCCAGCAGATAGGTCGCCGCGGTCGCTCCCAGCGCCACGATCGCCTCCGGCCGCACCACGTCGATCTGGCGCAGCAGAAACTGCGAGCAGGTATTCGCCTCCGCCGGCTCCGGCACGCGGTTGCCCGGCGGACGGCACTTCACGATGTTCGCAATATAAACCTCAGCCCGCGCCAGTCCCATCGCGCCAATCATATTGTTCAGCAACTGCCCCGCCTTGCCGACGAACGGAAGTCCCTGCGCGTCCTCGTCCGCCCCCGGCCCTTCGCCCACAAACATCAGCCGCGCCGTCGCCGTCCCATCGCCGAAGACAATCTTATGCCTCCCCGCGTAGGCCAGTGGACAGCGCGTGCAGTCGCCAATTTCTTTCTCGATCGCGCGCAGCGCAGCCTCGCGCTCCGCAGCCGGAATGGCCGCCGATGGCATCGGCGCAAGGTCGTTAAACGAGATAAGCCTGGCTGGCGGTGGCATAAAGTTCGTCTCTGCTATCGGCGGCGTTGAAGGTGTATCGCCCGAAAAATATCCGCTGCTCTCCACCGCTGCGTTCACTGTTGCCAGACCGTCGCACGCATCGCACGCGGCCTGCGGCACCGGCTCTCCGCGTCGATAAAAGTCATGAACGCCTATGTCACGGAAGTACTCGACCCATGCGCGCACCTGCACTCCGCCCTCGTTCTGCATCGCGCCGGCTACTGGTCCTGCTCCACCGGCTCTGGCGCCACAGGCTCCGGCTTATGGTTGACCACAAAGGTCACGCATCCCTGGTTGATCTCGTCCTGCGCCACGCGGCAAGCCTTTATGCTCTTGGTGGTCATCAACGGAAGCGCGCCCGACTGCAACTGGCGTGCCCTGCGCGCGGCACCCCTTACAAGGCTGTACTTGTTGTGCAGAGGATCTTCATTCGCCATTATTCGCACCTCCCGTGGGATGCTTTCAATCTACCCCAACCGCGCCGATTTGTCCTGTCACCCAACCTGAAAGCTCTCCAGCACGGCGCGCAGCCGCTCTGAGCGCGCATCCGTCCTGCAACTCGCCGCCATCGCCTGAACGCCGTCGCTGTCGCCGCGCTCGCAGAGTACAATCGCACGCAGCTCCGCCGTGGCCTGGTCCAGCACGTCGTTCACCAGCGCGTACTTGTACTCCCACACCTGCTCTACCTCGCTGCGTGCTTGCTGCAGCCGCCGCTCAATCACATCTTCCGATGTCATGTGCTCGGCCTCGCTGCGGTGGCGCAGCCGCATCTCCAGAACCTCGGGGCTGGGCGGCAGGATGAAGATCGACACCGCCTTCGGCATTCGCCGCATCACCTGCTTCGCACCCTGCACGTCGATGTCCAGCAGCAGGTCCTTGTCCGCCGCGCGCGCGTGCTCCAGCGCCGTCCGCGCCGTCCCATAGTAGTTGCCGAAGACCTCGGCCCACTCCATGAACTCGTCCGCCGCAATCATCCGCTCGAAGGTAGCGCGGTCGGTAAAGTGGTACTCGCGCCCGTCCGTCTCCGAGCCCCTCGGCGCACGCGTCGTGTACGAGATGGAAAACTCCAGCCCCTCCACCAGCGTGCGCACCTGCGCCACCAGCGTCGATTTGCCCGACCCCGAAGGCGCCGAAATGATAAACAGTATCCCAGCCATGCTTTACAAACAGTGTAACCCGCTCGCAGCATGGGAACGAACCGGGAGTCCTTGAAGGCTTGGTCATGAAGCCGCGTTGACTTGCCCTTGACCCGATGAGTACTGTGGGAGCATCGAAAGGCAAGGTCAAGCATGTCCACTCTCGATCGCCGCAGGTTTCTCGCCAGTTCCATCAGTCTCGCAGCCATGGCTTCCGTTCCTGAATCGGCCTTTGCAGGGTCGGAGACCATCCGTCGCGACGCGGGTGTCAAACTTAAACTGGGCCTTAACGCCTACTCGTTTAACAAGCAGCTTCGCGAGGGCTCCATGAGCCTCGCGGATGTCGTCCATTTCTGCGCGAAGCAGGAGGTGGATGCGCTGGACGCGACTGGATATTACTTCCCGGGCTATCCCAATGTGCCAACCGACGAATATATCTACACCCTGAAACGTGTCGCCTTTGTGAACGGAGTCGCCATCAGCGGCACCGGAGTCCACAACGACTTCGCTGTAGCAGACCCGGCAGCGCGAAAGAAGGATGTCCAGTTCATTAAGGACTATATTGTGGTCGCAAGCAAACTCGGTGCCCCTGTAATTCGCGTCTTTTCCGGCTCATCGCGTCCCGCCGCGGAGTTCGAGAAGACCTTCGCATGGATGGTCTCCAACCTCCAGGAATGCGCGGCATTTGGCAAGGAGCATGGCGTGATCGTTGGGCTTCAGCAACACAACGACTTTATCAAGACAGCCGCGGAGGAGATTCGTCTGATTGACGCCGTCGGCTCGGATTATTTCGCCTGCATCCTGGATATCGGCAGTCTGCGTTCCGCGGACCCATACACCGAGATCGAGAAGATGGTTCCCTACGCGGTCTCGTGGCAGATCAAGGAGGAGGTGGGTCGTGACGGAAAGAGTGAGCCCACCGACCTGACAAAGATCAAGGCAATCATCGACCGGTCAGGCTACCGCGGCTATCTTCCGTTTGAGGCTTTGGACTCCGGCGATCCCCAGGCGAAGATCATCGCGTTCCTGGACAAGATTCGCCGGACATTCGCATCATAAACTGTCTACCCATATCCAACCCCGCCGAACCGCCCACGCCTAATTAGCATCCGCCAGACCGGACGAAAACGCCTACTCCAGGTTCTGCACCTGCTCGCGGGCGCGCTCGATCTCGGACTTCATCTCCAGCCCCAGCGTCGTCAGCCGCAGCCCGATCCCCGGATCGCCGCCTGTTGTCTTCGACAGCATCGTGTTGGCCTCGCGGTTCAGCTCCTGCAGCAAAAAGTCCAGCCGCTTGCCCAGCTCGCCGCCCGCGTCCAGCATCTCCAGAAAGCTCTCGATGTGCGTGCGCAGCCTCACCAGTTCCTCCTCGATGTCCGACCGCTCCACCAGCAGCGCAGCCTCGGCCAGCAGCCGGGAGTCTGTAACCTCGCCGCCCGCCTCATCGGACTTCAGCAGCTCGCCAATCCTCGTCCGCAGCCGCTCGTAGTGCGCCTCGCGTGCGCCGGTGCGCAGCTCCGCGGCCTCCTCGGCCAGCCCGCGCAGACGCATCAACTCTGCGCGCAGCTCCGCCGCCAGTGCCGCGCCTTCCACCGCGCGCACCTGGTTCAATTGGTCCAGCAACGTCGGCGCCAGCGCCATCACCGCAACCTCCAGTGCAGCCCCACGCGTCGCATCCGGCGCAGCCGCCTCGGACGTGATTATTCCCGGCATACGCATCAGCTCGTTCAGGTCCGGCTCCACATTAAAGTGGTGCAGCTTGGCCGCCTCGTGAAAGCACTGCAAGTGCGCTGCCAGCAGCTCGTGATTGAGCTGCACGGTCTGCGTCTGTTCCCGCACGCGCCGGTCCAGATGCAGCGTCACGTCTACATGCCCACGCCGGACGCGCTCCTTGATCAGCCGCCGCAGCGAAACCTCCAGCGCGTCGCAGTCGCCGGGCAGGCGCAGGCTCAGGTCGAGAAAGCGATGGTTCACGCTCTTCAGCGTCAGCGTAAACGCCGGGTCGTCTTCGGTCGCCGACTGCGCGCTCGCAAAGCCGGTCATTGAATAAATAGGGTGCGTCTGTTTCGTCATCTCTTGCTTCTTGCTCACTGTGTTCCTTCCATAACTTCTGCTTCAGCGCACTCAGCCTCTGTTGCCACGCGCTGTTCACTTTCGGGTGCATCGAACTGAAGATCGTAGAGCCGTCGGTAGGTCCCCGACTGCTGCATCAGCTCCTCATGTGTGCCCGTTTCGGTGATACGTCCGTCCTCGATCACCACAATCCGAGTAGCCCTGCGCACGGTCGACATGCGGTGCGCAATCACAAAAACGGTGCGGTCCTGCATCAGGTTCGCCAGCGCGGCCTGCACAAACGCCTCGCTCTCGGTGTCCAGCGCACTGGTCGCCTCATCCAAAATCAGGATCGGCGAGTTCTTCAGGATCGCGCGCGCAATCGCCAGACGCTGCCGCTCGCCGCCCGAAAGCCGCACGCCCTTCTCGCCGATCATGGTGTCGTAGCCATTCGGCATGCGCAGAATAAAGTCGTGCGCCAGCGCCATCCGCGCCACCTCTTCGACGCGGCTCAGAGGCACGTCGGGCTGGCCATACGCGATGTTGTTGCGTACCGTGTCGTTGAACAGGATGGTCTCCTGCGTCACCTTGCCGATCTGCTTGCGCAGGCTGGCAATGGTCACGTCGCGCAGGTCGTGCCCATCGATTGTGATGCGTCCGCCCGTTACATCGAAGAAGCGCGGAATCAGGTTCACCAGCGACGACTTCCCCGCCCCGCTCGGCCCCACAATCGCAATCACCTCACCCCGCTTCACCTCCAGGTCGATTGCGTGCAGCACCTCGGTCACCTCGCCACCGCTGGCGTATGCGAAGTTGACATGCTCGAAGCACACCGACTCCTTGAAGCCCCGCAGCACAAACGCGCGCTTCTTCTCGACCACATCGTCCTCGGCGTCCATGAAGCGGAAGATCTCGACGCTCGCCCCCAGCGCCTGCTGAAAGTTGTTGTAGTAGACCGGCATTCTGCGCAGCGGGTCGTATAGCATAATCACCGCTCCGAGAAACGTGATGAAAGTCCCCGCGGTGACGCCATGCAGAATAATGGTCCGGCCGTACCACAGCAGCAGCGCCAGCAGGACCGCGCCCATTGCGTCCATCAGCGGCGAGGAGATTGCCTGCACTGCGACGGAGCGCATGTTAGCTGTCAGCAGGCGGTCGGATGCACGGCGGAAACGGTTCATCTCCCAATGCTCCATCCCGAACGCCTTCACAATGCCGTTGCCCGTAATCGTCTCCTGCACAATGTTCTGGATCTCGGCCAGTTTGTCCTGTCCCTTGCGCGTCGTCGTGCGCACGCTGCGGCCCACCCTGCGAGAAGAGAGGATCACCACCGGGACGAGCAGCAGCAGGATTAACGACATCGTTCCGCCGGTAATCACAACCACCGCGATCATCACCGCAAGGGTAAAAAATTGCTGTAGAAAATCGCTCAGGATGCTTGCCATCGCGGTCTGCACCCGTTCCACGTCGTTGATCAGCGTGGAGATCAACGTGCCCGACGGATGGCGTTGGAAAAAAGCAGTGGAGCGACGCAGAATCGAGTCGTAAAAGTCGTTGCGCAGGTCCGTGATCATGCCGTACCCGGCCTTATTGGCAAGCAGGGTGCCAAGGTAGTCGCAGATCGACTTGATGATCGCCGAACCAACCAGCGCGACCGCAACCACGGTCCACGCATTGTGAAAATGGTGCGGAATGAAGAACTGCAGATTGAGGACTCGGTGCGTGTGCGGGATGGTGTAGACCAGCACCTTACCGGGCGACTGCATGGGGCTGAGCACGTTGTCGATGATGGGCTTGATCAGCAGAACGCGCAGTCCGGCCATCGCGCCCACCACCGCCATCAGCGCCATCGACGCAAGTGAATAAAGCGCGTACGGGCGCGCATACCGCAGCAGCCGCCAGACGCGCCTCATGCAGTCCACCCCCGGTTGTCGTCGCCATTCAAGCGCATTAAGTCATTCTATTGTTTTTTGCGAACAGTGATACAGAGCCAAGGATTAATGCATGATCGGAAGGGCACGCGTTCACGCGTGCCGAAGTGTGCTGCTTTAACGACTGCTCTGCTTTGATTGCAGCGCGATCAGAACAGAGCAAGAGAGCAGCCTTACCGCGGCATGTCCCGGTGCGCCGTCTTCACGCGGTAGCCCTCCGCCTCCAGCCGCTTCTTCATCTCTTCGGCGATGAACACCGACCGGTGCTGTCCGCCGGTGCAGCCGAACGCCACCGTAAGATAGCTCTTCCCCTCCGCAATGTAGTGCGGCAGCAGGAACTTCATCAGTTCCGTCACCTTGTCCAGGAACTCCAGCGTCTGGGGGAACTGCCGGATGTACTTCGCTACCTTGGGATGCCGCCCGGTCAGCTTGCGGAACTCTGGCACAAAGTGCGGGTTGGGCAGGAAGCGCACGTCGAAGACCAGGTCTGCCTCGGCGGGTACGCCGTTCTTGAAGCCAAAGCTGGTCGACGAAATGGTCAGACCGCGGTCTCCCGCTGCGCGCTCAAACTGCGCGATGATATGGGCGCGCAGCTCATGCACGTTGAATTTGCTGGTGTCGATTACGATGTCGGCGACGTTGCGGATGGGGTCGAGCCGCTTGCGTTCTGCGCGAATGCCATGCACCACTGTCTCGTCGCGCCCCATCGGATGTGGCCGCCGAGTCTCGGAGAACCGCCGCACCAGAGCGTCTTCGTTGGCCTCCAGAAAGACAACGCGCGTCGGCAACACCTTGCGCACCTGCTTCAGAATTGCAGGAAAACGCTCCAGCCGTATCCCTTCGCGCACATCCACCACCAGTGCAGCGCGCTCGATCTCCGGCGATTGGCTTACCAGATCGGCAAACCTCGGCACCAGTTCCAGCGGCAGGTTGTCCACCGAGTAGTAGCCCAGATCCTCGAACGCCTTCAACGCCGAGTCCTTGCCCGAGCCGGACATGCCGGTCAGAATCACCAGCTCGCGGTCTTCCGTATGGTTGACCTGCTCGGATGCAGGCTTGCCTGCCTTCGCAACGCGTTTCGCCGCCATGCAGAAATCCTAGCACCCCACCATGTTTAGATTATTTCAAAATTGCTTCCTCACGCCGCTTCGGACACGGACCTCACAACCGACTGGATTCCCTGCGGGGAGGTTGCAGCCGCGCCCGGTGCAAAAAATACATGGCAAGCCCTGCCCCTGTCCTTGGCGCTGTACATTGCCACATCCGCGTCCCGCAGAATGTCTTCGACTTCGTTGTATGCCGGCGAGCCGGACACAATTCCCATGCTGGCGGAGACGCAAACCTCTCCCTGGCCAATCTCGACGGGCCGTTGCATCTCGAGTTGAATGCGTCGCGCCAGGCAATCGATGTCCTCCACGCTCCCGGCCTCGTCAAGCACCAGCGCAAACTCGTCCCCGCCAAAGCGGGCCACCGTGTCCTGCGGCCGCAAGCAGGCGCGCAGACGCTCGGCCACAGCCAGCAGAAGCGTGTCTCCCGCCGCATGGCCCCAGGTGTCGTTAACCTGCTTGAAGCGGTCGAGGTCGAGAAATATTACCGCGAAGTTGCGGTCCGGCCTGCGCCGCAAACGCGCCATGGTCAGCGTCAGCCGGTCGAGAAACAGCACCCGGTTCGCCAGTCCCGTCAACGGATCGTGCAGCGCCTTATGCTGCAACCGCGCCTGCAACTGCTTTTCCTTGCGTATGTCGCGATAGGTCACCGCGTGGCCGCTCCTGCCGGCCCCAAGACGCACAGGCGTGACGACAACAGACACATCCAGATATTCGCCAGAGATGGTCCGCCGCACCGTCTCAATCGACGCCCTACCCTCGGACTCAACCGTGTGCATCAGCATTTCGGTCTCATGCATCCGGCCTTCGGGAACAATCAGATCGAAGAGCGCACTACCCAGGCAGTCCTCGCTGGAGTATCCGAAGATGCGCGAAAACTCGCGATTGACGCGCAGAATGCGGTCCTCCTGAATGATGACCATGGCATCGGACGCCGAGTCGAATAGCTCCTCAAGAAAGCTGCATCTGCGCTTGCTGTCGTCGCCTGCCACGCTCTCCGCGTCCTTTTCCAGCGGCTCCATCAGCAACACCAGACGTGTCCCCGGGCCGGCGGCCGAGAATCCCTGCACCACCCCGGACACATTGCTGGCTGGGCCGCCGTGGGATGCAAACAGACACTCGAAGCGCTGACGGAGCGCATCTCCTGCCGCGGGATAGGCGCCCAGAAACAGCTCGTCCGTCTTCATGCTCTCGCTACTGCCGACAAACTCCCGCGCCAGATCGTTGGCTGCGGCAATCTCATCACCACGCTCCAGGAAAGCCATCACTGGCAGCATCCCAAGCCACTCGTGAAGTGTGACAGGAGAGCCGGATTGTCCGCAATCCGCCCCAGGCAAACTCTCAGGCAGTAGGGGCAACGGGGAGCGCACTTCCCCCTCTGCCGCGACCTTCCACTTAACTTGGCAGTTGGAACTCATGCACCGATCTCCTGCATGTTCTATCGGCAATTAAGCAAACATAGGTTAGACAGGACGCAAAATACCCAGGTTTGCTTAGTAGCATGGGTTCACAAACTGCGAAATATCCTTGTTCGGTTTATGAATACGGCTTCGCAGCCTGTCCTGAGCAAGGTCGAATGAATGCCATAAATAGCCAGTTTCAAGGGACATAAACCATTCATGGCATATTTCCCCCACCCAGGGACACGTCCACACCTCTTCCGCCCACCGATAAGGCACATGGTCTCGCTGTACTTCAGCCAAGGACCTCCTATTTGTCCCGCTGAATCAGCCTTCTTCTGCCGCCGCTACAGTCCCCGTGACTTCGACGTCTTCCGCTGGAATCTCTCCAGCTCGCGGATGCCGCTTGATCGTCGAGGTCTTCTGCTTCTGCCGGATGGCCTTCTGCTCCAGCTTCTCCAGCGCATCATGCAGCGCTGTTGTCATCTCCTCCGACTCGCAGTTGGAGACCATGCTCTGGCTTCCCTCGGTCACCGTGACCTCCGCGATCTTGCGGTATTTGTCCACCGTCAGCACAACGTGCGCGGTTGCAGACGCGCCCACGATCTTCTTGATCCGCGTCAGCCCCGCTTCGGCCAGGTCCTTGTATTTCTGCGTGACAACCGTCTGTCTTCCTGTGTACTCGATGACCATCCGCTCACCTCACATGTTCCATTCAATCTGCTTGGATGCGTCCCGCACCTCATTCGACTCGTCGCATCCGATTCACTCCACCCAATTCACTGCGTCCGATATCGACCAGCTCCTTTCTCCCCATCAGCGTACGCGTCTCTGATGGGTACTGGGAATCTGCATGTCTTCGCGGTATTTGGCCACCGTTCTGCGTGTGACGTTTATGCCCTGGCGCTGCAACTCCGCCGTAATCTGGTCGTCGGTCAGCGGCTTTCGCGGGTCCTCATCTTCAATCAGCTTCTTTACCCTGCGTTTCAGCAGCACCAGCGGCAGGTTTCCGCCCTCCGGCCCGTTCACCCCCTCAGTGAAAAAGTAGCGCAGTTCGTAGACGCCCTGCGACGTATGCACATACTTGTTGGCCACGGCCCTGCTCACTGTCGAAGGATGCACCCTAATCTCCTCGGCCACCTCCTTGATCATCATTGGCTTCAGGCCCTGTTCGCCGCGCTCCAGAAACTCCGCCTGGCGGCGCACAATCACCTCGCAGGTACGCACAATCGTATTCTTCCTCTGCTCGATATTGCGCAGCAACTGGATCGCGGCCTTGTAGCGCTCCTTGACGTACTCGCGCACATCTTTCTCCGTCGTCTTCTCGCGCAGCATCCGGCGGTATGCCCGGCTCAGGCGCAGCGTGGGCATGTCCTCCTCGTTCATCAGCACAACATACTCGCCGTCCCGCTTGATGAAGGCAACGTCCGGCTCGATCAGCCGCGTCTCGCTCAGGTTGTATCGCTGACCTGGCCGGGGATCGAGCGTGCGGATCAGGTCCACCGCCGCCTGCGCCTCCTCAACGCCTCTGCCGCAACTGCGCGTCAATTCGCGCATGTCCTTCTTCTGCAACAGAGCCAGGTGGTTCGATATGATGTGCGCTGCAATCTCGAAGACATCGCCGTCGCCACTCCCCTCGCGCGCCACACCACTCCGCGCAGCAACATCGCGGGACGAAGCGCCATTCAAGGCCTCCTGGCCAGACGAATTTGAGACCGGCTCTGCCGCCCGGTTCCTCTCCTCCGCCTCGGCGTCCGCAAGATCGTGCAACACTCCGGCGGCGCGCTGGCCCCCGCGCTCATCGGCGCGTTTTCTCACTATCTCGGCCTCGCGGCGCATGGCGGTGATCTGGATCAGAAGGCACTCACGCAGATCGCGCGCGCCAACCCCCAGCGGGTCGAGATTATGAACAATCGTGCGCGCCTCCTGCACCGTCGCCAAGCACTTCGCGCGCTCGCCGAAGCGGCCGCCATCGTTGAAGGTTGGTCCCGAACCGGAGGCAGCCACATCAAGCCCCGCGTCCTTCGCCGAGCGGGGTTCCTCCCACGACGGCCGTCCTTTCAACCCGCGCTCGAATGGTATCGGCTCCGTCAGTGCGGGGTCGAGCATCTCAAGTAACGACTCCACCAGTTCCTCGTCCGTGGCCGTCAGGTACCCGTCCTGGTTCAGATTGCCAACCACCAGGTCGGCAGCCATCCGCACCTCCGGGGCCAGGACCATCGAGCCCAACTGCCATTCCAGGTGGTCGGTCAGCGTACTCGGTTGCGACAAAAAGTTCTCGAACGAAGGCCGGTCGTATTCTTCGAAGCTGGACGCTGTGCGAAACCCAGGATCCAGGTAGTCCTGAAAGTAGCTGCCAAAGTCGATCTCGTCGAAGGGGTCCTTCTCGTCCTTCCCCTCCCGCTCGGCCTCGCTCGCAATCTCCTCGGCGGAGCGTTCTCGTTCAGCCTCTCGTCCCGCCATCTCCTCGATCGTAATGGCAGACTCCTCTACCTCCTCCAGCACCGGGTTCTCCACCATCTCGGAGTTGATCATCTCTTTCAACTCGAGCTTGTTCAGCGCCAGCACGCTGACCATCTGAACCAGTCCAGGCGTCAGCACCTGGCGCTGCGAAACTCTCAAATTTAGCTTCGTCTGTAACAATCCTTCAACCTCTTCGCGCTTCCTGGTTTTGCGCTATTATCGCGAACTGACCCTATCGGACGATACACATCCTGGATTTGTCTGCTTGGTAACTTGGCCACAGTCTACACGCCGCGCGACATTCGTGCAGCGTGCTAACTCCACGCCTCAACGGACGCGTAACAACGATTGATCCTGGACTGTAGGACATGTAGACGAAGCCGCCACCACATAAGACGCAACCGTTCCATAATCCACCGCGCACTTTCCCCTCCCGCGCTGGAACCGCGCTGGCTAAAGAGTATGGACTGTATGTTGAACTTTGACTTTCTGACCCTGAGCGTAGTCGAAGGAAAAGAATCCCTGTATTCCGTTCGAGGCGCTATGCTCCGCGCCATTCTTGAAGCCGGCCCTAATCCATGGAAAATTTTTCACCCAGGTAAATGCGTCTCACCTCGGGGTCGCGTCCAAGCTCTCCGGGCGTTCCCGCTCGAAAGATCTTTCCCTCGTTGATGATGTACGCGCGGTCGGTCACCGACAGTGTCTCGCGCACATTATGGTCCGTCACCAGCACCCCGATCCCGTTCTTCTTCAGCCCGAAGATGATCTCCTGCAACTCCAGCACCGCGATCGGGTCGATCCCCGAAAACGGCTCATCGAGCAGAATAAACGCCGGCTCAATGGCCAGGCAGCGCGCAATCTCCACTCTCCGCCGCTCGCCCCCGCTCAACGCATAGCCCATCGTCTCGCGCACATGGTTCAGGCTGAACTGTTCGATCAGCTTCTCCGTCCGTGTGCGCCGCTCCTCCCGGCTCAACGGCTGCGCCTCCAGCACCGCCAGAATGTTGTCCTCCACCGTCAGCTTGCGGAAGATCGAAGGCTCCTGCGGCAGATAGCTGATGCCGTACTCTCTCGCGCGCAGGTACATTGGCAACCGCGTGATGTCGTCGCCGTCGGCCACAATGCGCCCCGTGTCCGGTCGCACCAGCCCGACGATCATATAGAAGCTGGTCGTCTTGCCCGCACCGTTCGGCCCCAGCAGTCCCACCACCTCGCCCTGCCCGATCTGTATATTCACGCCGCGCACCACCTGCCGCCCGGCGTAGGCCTTCCCAATCTCATCCGTCTCAAGCGTCCGCATCGTGCTCCCTACTTCCCTTTCCCCATCGTTGCATCTTTGTCCACGCGTGTCTCGATCCGTACCTTCTGGCCCGCAGCCGCGCCCGTCGCTCCCGGCGTCCCGTTGAAGACCGCGACGCTGTTGTCGCCCATGTGAAACTGCAACACCGCGCCAGCAATCGTACCCCGGGCCGAATCCACCAGCCGCGGCATCGCCTTGCCATCTCCGGTCAGCATAAAGAGCTTATCGCTCGCCGTATACACCAGCCGCTCGCCCGTCGCGCGGCGTCCCGGTTGTTCGATCACAACCTGTCCGGTCGCGACCATGTGCTCCACATCTCCCGCAAGCGAAGGAACTGCATTCGCCGCGCTCGTCCCGGCAGACTGTGCCGTCCCCGCCGGCTGCAGATAGATTGTGGCCTCGCTTGCTCGAATTGTTCCATCCACCGTCTCTGCTCGCACTCCGCCGCTAAACTCTGCCTCGCGCAGGTCGCCGGAATAGACCAGCCCGCCGCTCGCAATACGCACCACCCCCGGCAATCGCGTACCTGTCCCCTGCTTACTCGCTGCTGCCTTCGCACCAGCGCCGGATTTCGCTGTCCCAGCCGCATCGTTTCCCGTGCTCGTCAGAATCGTATGTACCTGTTCAGTGGCCGATCCACTGCGCGCAATCATCCGTTGCCCGGTGCGTTGCAGTTGGATCACCGGGGCCTGCACCTGCGACCCGCCCTGCCACAGCCGCACCGGTTTGCCATAGAAAGTTGCCGCGCTCGTCGCATGAACCAGCTCAGCCCGGTCCGCAATAACGTGCGTCGGCTCAACCGGCGCCGTTGCGTGGCCTCCTCCGCCCTGCGCGGAATTCTCCTGCGCGTAGTTCACTTTAACCGCACCCACCGCCTGTGCATCGCCCGTCTTGCGGTCCGACGCAACCTGGTTCGCCCACAGCACGCTGCCTGCATCGCTCATCTGCACACCGCCGCTCAGCGTAACGCGGTCCAGATCGCCGTCGTACTCCGCGCGCTCCGCACTCGCGCGCTCCACGTCCTTCTGTGCAGACACCGGCCTCGTCCCAGCTTTGGCCCCACTCTTCGCCGGCACAAGACGCATCATCGAAACATGTCCATGCTGCACCGCGCTCCACAGATCGTCCACGCCCTCTCCACCTGCCGGTCTGCTCGCACCTTCGTGCGACGGGCCTCCAACCGCAGCCCCAGCGGGACGAGTCTTCACCGAATTCAAAGTTGCGCGCGAAGTGCTCCACGGCCGGAACTTCGCGTCCAGCATATCTCCTGTACTCGTCTGCTCGGTCCCATCCGCCGTCACCTGTCGCAGCAGCGTATGACCGCGTCCTGCAACCGTATCCAGCCGTGGCGGCTGCCTCCCATTCTTTGCATCGATCAGGTGTGCCTTCAGATCGTCCGCTGCAAGCTCCGTCGTTCCCGCGCCGCGAGCGCTCGCCAAACTCCCGTTGCTCTCCACCGTCAGATGCGCGCTACCAGCCGCATCCACATCCCGCAGTTGCGACGTGCCTGCGCCTGCCGGCGCCAACCTGGTCTCAACCTTCGCGGCGGTCAGATCGCGTGTGCTCCACGGCTCCTTCGCTGTCTGCGTAGCTCTTGTCCGCTCGATCATGTGGACCGCACCGCTGAACACCGCATCTTTCGGCTGCGGCTTTGCCTGCGCATCGAAGGCGATCGTCGCCTCCTGTGCCTCGCCCCGCAGTTGGCGCAGAGGCTGGTCGTCCGAGTACCTCACCCCTCCCGTCAGCAGCGCTGACTGTGGCTGGCCCGCTGCATTCAACGCCACGTCGGCCCGCTGCGAAACCTCCGTCCCGCCGTTTGCCTCTATCGTCACATTGCCCTCGGCCTCCACCCGCGCCAGCGTTCCATCGGGCCGCCGATGCAGCGTTGCCCGCTGGGCCTCCACCGTCTGCCCCTGCGCAACGTACCGCGCATTGGTCAGGAAGGCCTCCTGATGGAGGTTGTCGAAATCGGCTGTCGCTGCCGTCACCTCCATCGCACGCTTGCCCGACCCTCCGCTCATGCTCACCGCCGAGTGCATCGTCAACACGCCCGAGTCCCGGCTGTAGTCCGCTCCCGTTGCGTGCCCCGTTAGCGCGCCAGACTGGAACTCGACATAATCATTGGTCGCCGCCACGCCCAGCTTCTCCAGATACACCAGCCCGCTGGTCGTCACATGCAAAACCTTCGCGCTGGCAGCGGAATCATGGCCACCGCCAGCATCCGCCGACTGTAGATCGATGTGCACAAGCCCGGTTGCGCGCACCACGCCCGCCTTCTGGTCGTACTCGAACTCGTCGCCGTAGATGCGATCGTTGCGGTCCTGCTTCTCGCCATACAGCGTGATCGACACATCGTGCAGCACAAACTTTTCGTCGGCGTGTTCCAACTCTTTGGCCGCATGAATGCAGTAGACCGTCTTCGACCCCACCGTGTCACACCAGGACACGCCAGTTGAGTCGATCTTGACGTTTGCGGCCAGCTTCTCCGGCAGATACTCCTGCAAGCGATGCCTCAGGTAGCGCGCAGACCCAAGAAACGCAACAATCACCAGCACCAGGAAGCCCGCGCCCCCCAGCAACCAAATTCTCAGTCTCTCTACTCGATTGCGCATTCGTCCGCCCCATCTATCTTCTCATCCTTCTCATCTGCACTGCTCTTCCCCCACATAAATCCCCACACAAGTTTCTCTCCCAGCATAAGTCGTGAATAAATGCTCTAAAATGATCCTCCATGGCAGACCGCCTCTATCTCAGCCTCTGGTATCCCAACTTCCGCCTGGAGACCCTTCCAGCCGCGCTCGCCGGAGTCCTGCGCCAGTTCGCCCAGGTTGGTGCCAAACGTATCTCCGCTGCCTCCGCCTATCCCATCAACTTCACCGAGCCGCCCACCTACCAGCGCATCTACGTCGAGCCTCTCTCCGCCAACTTCGACCCCACCGTTCCAATCGATCCCTCCATCGAAACCTCCGACGAACTTATCGACGCCGCCGTCGCTGAAGCCACCGAGCAGCTCCACGACGACATGGCATACGAGTTCGAGATGCGCTGGCAGCTCTGGATACAGGAGGACAACGATCCCGCATACAGCCGCCTCGGCATGGCCTCCAGCCGCTACGAGGACGACGCCGACCCCGATCTCGATGCCTCCTCTCTCACCCCCCCCGACGACGACTGGCGGTTACGCTCCCACACCATCCGCGTTCTCGGCTTCGGCCCTGGCTTCGACGTCGCCGGCTACGAGCAGAACGGCCACCTCCTGGTCGACTTCGGCATCGACACACCCTGGGTCCCCAATCCCCCGCGCTCCAATCCCGCGTCGCGAACCCCCGAAGACGAAGCCATCGACGAGACCGCGCAGATCCACATCCAGCAGAACGTCGAAAAACTACTCGCCTTCACCCTCCTGGTCGAGAAGAACTGCGGCATCAGCAGCCGCCTCCTCTGGACTGAGTCCGGCAAGCCCCTCGCCGAGAAACTCATCGCCCGCCTTCAGCGCGTCCACTAGATTCCTTGCGGAAGGCCGCACTCAACGTGCTACTGTACGGCATATGACTCCCGGCACCGCCCGCCTCTGTAAAGCCATCTTTCGCGGCGTCTCCTACTTCATTGCAGCATGGGGCGCTCTCTTCATCCGCAGATGGCTCAAACGCCACCGCGAACGCGTCGCGCAGAGCTGGCCCCTCGTCGAAGGCGTCATCCTGAACGGCGCCGTGACCCGTATTCGCAGAACTTCGCACTTCCACGCCACCCTGAACTACACCTACTTCGTCGGCGAGTACCGCACCGGCAAGTACATCCACGAGTTCTCCCAAGAAGCCGACGCCGACGCCTTCGTCCGCCTGATGAAAGACAAGCGCGTTCATATCCGCTACAAACAGTCCAATCCCAACAAAACGGTCCTCGAACAAAGCGTCGTCGAACAGCATGCCATGCTCTCCCCCACGATCGACTGAACCCTTCGACTCCGCCCAGCGCCCAAAGCGGGATACGATAGAGGAATGAATACCAAGCTATTGTTTGCTGATGCCGGCGCGTTTCAGACGCCGATGCTTGCTGTCTTTGCGGTTGACCTTGCGACGGGCAAGAAAGAGGAGCCGCGTCCCGTTCTGCTGACCTCGTCGCGTTCTCTGGCCGATGCGGCCATGCATCTGCTGGCTCCCGGAGAGTTCAGGGCCGGCTTGGGCGAGACGGCGTTGATCCACACGACTGATCGCTTGAAGTCCGCTGGGTTGCAGGCGGAGCGCCTATTGCTCGTCGGGCTGGGCAAGGCGAAAGACCTCTCGCTCGACAGGCTGCGCAAGGGAGCCGGGACCGCCGTCCGTGCGGCCAAGTCGCGCTCCGTACGCGATCTGGCGATTGCATTCCCAGAGGCGTCCGCTGATCTGAATGCTCCGCTGGCGGAACTCTCCGCCAAACTGACGGCGCGCGCACTGGCAGAGGGCGCGGAACTCGCCGAACTGGACTGGGATACATATCGCAGCGACCGCAAAGATTGTTCTTTGAATGGTCTATCTCTTATTTCTAAAGTGTTGGATGAGGATATAGCGCAGGAGGCGCAGGCAGGCTGCGCCGAGGGTTTGATCGTCTCCGCCGCGCAGAACTTTACCCGCTCGCTGGTCAACGAGCCTGGAAATGTCCTCACCCCCACCGAGTTGGGCGTGCGCGCCAAGGCAATGTGCGACGAGGCTGGCCTCACCTGCCAGGTCTATTCAACCGAGAAAATCCGCGCTCTGAAGATGGAGTCCTTCTGGTCGGTGGCCAAGGGATCGGCCGAGCCGCCAGCCCTCATCGTCATGACCTATCAGCCTGCTGCCGGCGTGGCCGAAGGCGCTCCCGTGCTGGGGCTGGTGGGCAAAGGAATTACGTTTGACTCGGGAGGCATCTCGCTGAAGCCGGGCGACGGCATGGAGAAGATGAAGTATGACATGGCCGGTGCCGCCGCGATGATCGGCGCAATGCACGCCATCGCGCGCCTCAAGCCCGCGGTCAAGGTCGTCGCTGTGGTCTGCGCGACGGAGAACATGCCCGATGGGCGCGCGTCGAAGCCCGGCGATGTGGTGACGGCGATGAGTGGCACCACCATCGAAATCGTAAACACCGACGCGGAGGGCCGCCTGGTCCTGGCCGACGGCCTGCACTACGCCAAAACCCTGGGCGCAACCCACCTGATCGACGCCGCTACGCTGACCGGAGCCTGCGTCGTCGCGCTGGGAATGCTCAACGCCGGCCTCTTCTCCAACGACGAGGCTGCCTGCGCCAAATTTGTCAACGCGCTGGCCGTCTCCGGCGAGAACTTCTGGCGGCTTCCCTGCACCGACGAATATCGCGAGCGCATCACCAGCGAGATCGCCGACATCATGAACACAGGCAAGAACCGCTGGGGTGGCGCCATCTCCGCCGCAATGTTCCTCAAGGAGTTCGCTGGAGATACGCCCTGGGTGCATCTGGACATCGCCGGTTGCGCCTGGAACGAGGAGAAGAAGCCCTGGATTGCCTATGGGCCGTCGGGTGTTGCTGTGCGTTCCATCGTGGAGTGGGTCAGAGGCTATTCCGCGGAATCATAGGCCGCTCGAGCGAGGTCCTGGTCTAGACTAGGGACTCCGGCAGCGCCGGATCAACGTGCCTGGTAGAGATTGAGAGGCGTCTGGACAATGGTCGGACCGCTGGGATTGCCTCATGGCTTTGGTTCTTTGGGAGACACGGGACTGCTGCGGCTGCACCTTGTCTCGGAGTTGCTGATTGCCCTGGCCTGCTTTCCCATCTCCATCGCACTGCTGCGCATTGTGCGCTCACGCCGCGGCTTCCGCTATAACGTCGCTCTGTTCTGCCTTGCTGCATCCATTCTGGCTTGCGGGTTGACCTATGGGATGGAGGTGCTGACCCAGTGGCGTCCGGTCCTCTGGGTGAGCGTTGCCATCGAGGCTGCGGCAGCGATAGCCCTGATCGTCGTCCTGGTGGTGCTGCTGCGAATCACCCCGAATATCCTCGCGGTTCCTCACAAACTTGCCGACAGCCGCTTTCGCGAGTTGATCGAGGACGCGCCCGACGCCATCCTGCAGGTGGATGAACGTGGGACCATCGTCATCGCAAACCGCACCGCCGAGCGGATCTTTGGATATAGCCGCGTGGAGCTGCTCGGCAGCAATGTTGACCATCTTGTCCCGCAACCCAGCCGTGCCGCGCACGCGCAGCAGCGGGCCGGTTTTCTGCGCTCAGGAGTCCCCATGTCCATGGAAAAACGCGTTGGTGACCTCTATGCCCGGCGCAAGGACGGGACG
>Ga0181529_10002150_pt1 | contig 24124 bp, 15 predicted proteins | sample PEATcosm2014_Bin_36_FD_119763 | JGI IMG/M metagenome (GOLD analysis project Ga0181529, IMG submission 119763) | Peatland microbial communities from MTU Mesocosm Facility, Houghton, MI, USA - PEATcosm2014_Bin10_30_metaG | ecosystem: Environmental > Terrestrial > Soil > Wetlands > Peat | place... | reverse complement strand
CCAGTGTTTGCATTGGAAGCGGCCTAGGCATCATTGATCGCCGTGGCCAGATCCGCCAGCGTCTTCGTGGTTGGCCCCACGACAACCGAGAGTGCGGTCTGCGTGCCGGACTGGATCGAGATGGTCTGTCCTTGTGTGAGCAGTGAGCTGGCCGAGCTCCCGGACAGGCTCAGCGTGCCGCTGGTGCTGACCGCATTGGGATCGACGCCCACCGATACCACGCCGCCGCTGATCTGGATTCCGGTCTCTGTGCCGCCGCCGGCCACTCCGGCCTGCGATTGCGTGGAGAAGTTGGCCGAAAGTCCCAGCCCGGAGTTGTTGATTGCGCTGATCAGTCCATTGGCGGTGTTCGAGTAGGAGGTGCCGGTTCCAACGGTGATCGATGTGGTTGCCGTGCTCTCCTGGCCATTCGACCCCTTCACCAGATAGTTGACATTGATCGACGTGGTTCCGTTGGTGTTCAGGTCGTCGGTAGCCTGCGCGTTCACGGTGCTGCTGGACAAATTGACGAAGACGCTGTTCGAGCCGCCGCTGTAGGCCATCACGCCGCCCGAATCGCCCACATTGGACGAAGAGAGCGTACGGATATTCAAGTCGTCAATCGAAGAGCCGGTCGTCGAGCTGTCGCCCGTATAGATGTCCGTGCTCTTGTTGAAGACCGCCGCATCATTGTAGGTGGTCGTGGTGCCGATATTCGAGATTTCCGACAGGATCGACTGGTACTCCTGGTTGGCCGCCGTATCCTGTGAGGAGTTGAGGGTGCCGTTCGAGGCTTCGGTAGCCAGCGTCACGGCCCGGTTAAGCAGGCTTGTCACTTGCGAAAGTGCGCCATCAGCGACCTGGAGAAGACCCACGCCTTCCGTGGCATTGGTCACCGACTGGGTAAGAGCCATCTGGTTGGCCTGAAGGCCATCCACCAGTGAAAGACCGGCTGCATCGTCGGCGCCGGAGTTGATCTTCGACCCTGACGACAACTGCTGCAACACGGTGTTCAGGCTGTTATTGCTGTTATTCAGGTTATTCTCTGCATAGAGGGCAGAGAGGTTATTCAAGACACCCAGGGACATGGGGTTCTCCTTTTAGACGCGTGGAATTGCGGACCGCCCCGGATGTGCGCCCATTTTTTTTGCTTACCCTGGGTCGCTGCCTCCGGCTTTAATCCGTCGCATCTGGCCACTTCTTCGGCTTGCGGGGCAATGGCTTTATTCTGAGGCACTACTGTCCCGCCACCGGACACTCTTTGTTAGAATCCTCTAATTTATTGTCCCGTTTCTTATCCTTTTCTCCCTCCCGCCGATAACCCCTTCAAAGGAGTTGTGAGGCGATGATCGAATTGACGCGGCTCAACGGCACTCCCATTGTTCTCAATAGCGACCTGATCAAAACGGCCGAGGCCGCACCCGACACCATGTTGACGTTGATCACCGGAGAAAAGATGATCGTGCGCGAGGATACTTCGGAAGTCATGGAACGCATCCTGGCCTATCGTTCCCGCTTGCTGGCTTCGGTGGCCAAACGCCTGCCCACGTACGGCGAATTGCAGAGAGCGGTTTCACTGACCAGTCTGGATCTCTCCGACAAATCCAAACCGGCGCCAGCTTTGTCCGCTCGCGGGACGCTGGAGGAATAATGCGCAAGCAACACAGGTCTCCGCAGTTGATGACCCGAGGAGTGACTCATGGATAAAGGCAGTGTGGGCGGAGTCTTGCTGGCGGTTTTGGGCATCGTGGCTGGATTGCTGATCGAAGGCGGCAATCTCGGCCAAATCCTGCAGCCGACCGCGGCCCTGATCGTCTTCGGCGGAACCATGGGCGCCGTGCTTTTGCAGTTTCCTTTGCCCACGGTGGTGGCCGCCTTTGGCAATCTGGCGCATGTCTTCAACGCGCCGCGCAAGCAGAATGATGAACTGATTCATCTCCTGGTCTCCTTCGCCAACAAGGCACGGCGCAATGGCGTCGTCTCGCTCGACAGCGATCTGGAGAGCATCCAGGATCCATTCCTCAAACAGTCCCTGACGCTGGCCGTGGATGGAACAGAACCCAGCGATTTGCGCAAAATCATGCGCGTCAGCCTGGACACCAGCGCGGAGAACGACGAACGCCTGCCCGCCGTCTTCGAATCCGCCGGCGGCTTCTCGCCCACCATCGGCATTCTGGGCGCGGTGCTGGGACTGATTCAGGTGATGCAGCATCTGGATAACATCCAGGAGGTTGGCCGCGGCATCGCCGTCGCCTTCGTGGCAACCATCTACGGCGTGGGCGTCGCCAATCTCTTCTTCCTTCCCTTCGCCGGCAAAATGCGCATCCGTATGCACGACAACCAAATGCGCCGCGAGATGATGCTGGAGGGCATCATCTCCATCCTCGAAGGCATCAATCCGCGCATGCTTGAAGTCAAACTGGCAGGCTTCATCCAAACCCCTGAAAAGAAGCAAAAAGGGCCCCAGAAATGATGCGAGAACGGCGCAAAGGCAATATCAGCAGAGATCGCTGGCTGGTCTCATACGCGGACTTCATCACTCTGCTCTTTGGCCTTTTTGTGGTCTTGTTCGCCTTTGCCAAAGCTGACCAGAAAAAGCAGTTGCAGGTCTCCGAAGCCATCGACGCCGCCTTCCATTCCCTGGGCATCTTTCCCGACGCCACACGCTTTCCCTCCAAGCGAAACGCCGGCGCCGCTGGCACCGACGCCGCGGCCATTCCCATGAATATCGTGATGGGAGAGGATATTCTCTCGCCGGCTCGCGTCAAAGATGATCTGGAGCGCATTCACCACGACCTGGAACAAAAGCTCTCCAACGAAGTGGCCACCCATACAGTTTCCATGAAGATGGGGCGCGACGGCCTGGTCATCAGCCTGCGCGAGGCCGGATTCTTCAACTCCGGTTCAGCCACGCCCAAGCCCCAAACCCGCATTATTCTTGAAGAGATCGCAACCCAGTTGGCACAGACGCCCTACGATCTGCGCATCGAGGGCCACACCGACAACATCCCCATCCACAACGCCGCGTTTGACTCCAACTGGGAGCTATCCTCAGCCCGCGCCACCAACATCGCCAGGCTCTTTCTGGATATGAATTCCATCTCTCCCGACCGAATCTCGGCCGCCGGCTTTGCTGAATTTCACCCCATCGCCTCGAACGAAACACCCGAAGGCCGCGCCGAAAACCGCCGCGTGGATATCGTCGTCCTGCCGCGCACCAAAACCAACCTTTCCATCCCCGGACTCACCCATCCCACCGGCGATTGGCGCAAGATCACCGATGACGATGCGCCGCCAGCCACCAAGCCGCAATAAAGCGGTGTGAGCGGAGATAGCGGAGATAGCGGAGTTAGCGGAGTTAGCGGAGTGAGCGGAGATAGCGGAGTGAGCGGAGTGAGCGGAGTTAGTGGTGGTAGCGGAGTGAGTGGTGGTAAATACCCCCGGCAGAGCCAGGGGCCTTACTGCATGTGGCCCCTCAAAGGGGCCAACATGAGTGCATTGCTAAGGAACATCTGATGATGGAGAGGTTTTGAAAGGGCGCGGCTTTAGCTGCGCCGCAAGCGGCTCTCATTCAATACGGGCTTTAGCCCCCGAGGGATTGTTTGCTGCAAAGAAAGAATTCATTCAGAGGTTCCCTAAAGCAACAGCGCAAACAACGCCAGCTAGCCCGCACCGTAGGCGCAACGGTCATTAGCCCACCGTTTCAACGGTGGGAAAGGAACAGCAAGAAGGTCGCCGGAGTCCCGTAGGGACGGCGCCTCTGCGACTGGAACCCCGGCAAATCCGGGGGATCTCCCGTTGATATTAGCCCGGCAAACTCCGCCAACTCCGCGAACACGCGCGCAGCGCGGCTAACTCCGCTACTCCACCCCCAGCACCTTCACAATCACCCGCTTGCGCCGCTGCCCGTCAAACTCCGCATAGAAGACCCGCTGCCAGGTTCCCAAGTCCAGCTTGCCATTGGTCACCGGCAGCGTCGTCTCGTGATGCAGCAGCAGAGACTTCAAATGTGCGTCGCCGTTGTCCTCGCCCGTCTGATGGTGCTTGTAATCAGGCCGCGCCGGTGCCAGCTCCTCCAGCCACTTGCCGATATCCTCAATCAGCCCGCTCTCCAGATCATTCACATAAATCGCCGCGGTAATGTGCATCGGCGATACAAAGCACAGCCCGTCCCGCACTCCGCTGCGCCGCACCACCTGCTCCACCTGATCGGTAATATGCACCATCTCCCGCCGCTTCCGCGTCTCAAAAACCAGATACTCCGTGTGACTCTTCATCCATGCCTCCTTGAACACATCATAAAGAGAAGCTAGACTCGCCGCATCGTGATATATCTGCGATGAACCCGTTAATTCGCGAACTCGCCGGGTACCCTATCCAGGCTCCGCTGACACGCGCGAATTGATCCAGAGCCTCATCCATCACAATTCGGGTGTATACTCCGGTGTAAACGAGGAAGATCGAATGCTTCGATTACGAATTGTTTTTGCTCCCATATTCCTGCTTCTTTTCCTGAGCGGACTTGCCGCACAAACCAATGCGTCGCCTGCAACTGAAGACGACCGCAAACATGCCTTCGAATTGTACGATCAGAACAAGTTCACCGAAGCCCTGCCCCTGCTGGAAAAGCTCGCCGTTGAGCTTCCCAAGGATTTAGTGGTACAAGAACGGTTGGCATACTCGGTTCTCGCTACGTCGAGCGGCATTGAGGATCCAGAACGGCGCAAACAACAAGTGTCGCGCGCCCGTGCGCTGCTGCTTCACGCGAAAGAACTGGGAGACAATAGTAATCTGATCCAGGTTCTGTTGGATGAGTTGCCGCCAAACGGAGGCGATTCCTCTTTCTCTTCGGATGCCAAGGTCGAACAGGTCATGCGGGAGGCCGAGTCTGCATTCCAGTCCGGCGACCTCGGCAAGGCTCTGGAAGGCTACTCTCGAGCGCTGGTGCTTGACCCCAAGCTATATGAAGCGGCTCTGTTCGGCGGAGACGCGCTCTTCAAGATGAAGCAGTACGACAAGGCAGGCGACTGGTTTACTCAGGCGATACAGATCAATCCAAACGTCGAGACCGCTTATCGTTACTGGGGCGATTCGCTGATGGCCGAAGGCAAGATGAGCGAAGCGCGGGCAAAGTTCATTGATGCGGTCGTGGCCGAGCCATATGGGAAGAGGTCGAATATCGGTATCCAGCAGTGGGCGCAACGGAATAATGTGCGTTTCACTGTGCCGCGCATTCAGTCGCCGAATTCGGTGCAGCCAAACGACAAAGGCATGACGTTGACTCTGGACTCCAATGCTTTGAAGAGCAAGGATGGCAGCGCCGCCTGGATGATCGCCGACATGAGCCATATGCTCTGGCAAAGTGAAAAGTTCAAGAAGGAATACCCTAACGAAAAGGAATATCGCCATTCACTGAAAGAAGAAACGGAGAGGCTCGATCTCGTAGTGGAATCTTTACAGCAGATGATCAAAGACAAGAAAGTCAAGAATCTCGACCCAAATCTTGCCATGCTGCTTAAGTTAAAAGACTCCGGATTGGTCGAAGCCTACATCCTGATCTCTGCCGCCGACCAGGGGATTGCTCAGGACTATGTCGCCTATCGTGAGCAGCACCGTGACAAATTGCGCCAATATCTTGACGAGATCGTCGTGCCCAAAGTGTAGAGGCTCCCCATGCCCCAGATCCGGATCTTCGGAATTGGTAATCAGCAAATTTTATTTGCCCGGTTCCCATCCTTTTCACGTTCTTTGTGAAAAGGATGGGAAGCCGCGAACCCCAGCCAAAACTCCGCTAACTCCGCTATTCTGAAGCAGTCATGACTCCCAGGCCGCCCACATCCGCCCAGCGCTTGCGCACGATGCACGACCAGCTCTTCGCGGCCTATGGTCCGCAGCACTGGTGGCCGGCGGAGACGCGCTTCGAGATGATCCTGGGCGCGTATCTGACGCAGAACACCGCATGGAAGGCCGTCGAGCGGTCGCTTGAAAATCTGCGCGCGGCGGCAGCGCTCACTGTCGATGGCCTGCGCCACCTCCCGCTCGCCGAGTTGCAGCGCCTGATTCAGCCCTCCGGCTTTACCACCCGCAAGGCGCCCGCGCTGAAGGCCTTTGTCACCCTGCTCGACGGCGAGTTTGGCGGCTCGCTCGATGCGATGGCCGCGCAGCCCACGGCAGCCCTGCGCGCCCGCCTTTTGGCGCTGCCCGGCGTGGGCCCGGAAACAGCCGACGCCATCCTGCTCTACGCTCTCGCTCATCCGGTTCCCGTCGCCGACGAGTATCTGCGCCGCATCGCCGAGCGCCATCACCTGCTGCCCCTTCCGCCAGGCCGCAACCGCAAAGGCTATGACGCGCTGACCGCGCTGACCCTCGCCGCCTTCGCCCGCGATCCCCAGGAAAATCAGCTACAGCTTTTGAATGAATTCCATGCCCTGACGGTTGCGGTGGGCAAGGCGCACTGCCGCCGAAGCGCCCAATGCGCTGGCTGCCCTCTGGCCGCGGACCTGAAAAGAACTATTTAGATACTTTTGTTCCTATTTCATCCGTCCATGGACAGTAATCCGCGCTACGATAAATGTGAAAGTAATTTGAAAGAAGCGAGACGATGGCGCAATCCAGTTCCACCATGCAACTGACAAGAGCCGCCGATTATGGCGTGCGTGTGATGATTCACTTGGCCGCACTGCCCGGAGCACAACGCGTGCGCCTTCCCGAACTGGCCCGCGCCACCGGCGCCCCGGAGAGCTTTCTATCCAAGGTTCTGCAAGCCCTTTGCCGAGCCGGATTCATCGTCTCCCAGCGCGGCCAGACAGGCGGCTTTGAGATTCTGCCCGCCGGACGCGCCACCTCCATCAGCGCGGTCATCGAGGCCATTGACGGCCCCATCTGCCTGAATCTTTGCGTCAACCATCAAGTCAATTGCAAGCGCAAAAGCTTCTGCCCGGCTCATCCCGTCTGGGCAAAGGCGCAAAAGGCCGTAATGACGGTGCTGAATGAATCCAGCGTCGCCGAACTGGCGCTCGGCTCGGCTGCGCCCATCGCGGCGCCTTACGTTGAATCCGCCCAAACTGCCTAGTGGCCGGGGAAAAAGTGTAGCGCCGGTCTCCAGACCGGCTGTCGCGTGGACCTCCCGGTCCATGGAGAACTCCTCACAAACATGAAATAGTTCTAGACCAGCAACTGTCGGGCCACCTTGATGTAAAGCTCGACCGCCTCCAGCAGCTCCCGCTTGGCCAGCCGCTCGTCCGGCGTGTGCGCCACGTGAATCGAGCCCGGCCCCAGCAGCAGCGGTTCGCCCCAGTTGGTGAGCTGCGGAATGTCTGTCGAGAATTTGGCCACCATCGTCGGCAGCCCCTCCACCGCGCGCAGCCGCACAAACGGCATATCCAGCGTGAATTCCACCTCGGCCTCGCCGCCGGCAATCTCCGTCAACTGCGCGCGCACCGGCCCGGAATCGGTCACCGTGCGCACCAGCACCTGCGCCTCGGCCTTGTCGGCAATCACATTGGGTGCGTGCCCGCCGTGGATCTGTCCAATATTGACCGTGCTCACGCCGATTCCCTCCTGCTCGGCCAGCGGCATGGCCAGCACCTTGGCCAGCACTCCAACCAGTTTATGAATCGCGCTATCGCCCAACTCGGGATACGCCGAGTGCGCCATCTTGCCACTCGCCCGGAAGGCCGCGCGCAAAGCGCCCTTCGAGGCCAGCGCCAGCCGGTTGTCGGTCGGCTCGCCGTTAATCAAAAAGCGGCTGCCTTTGGAGGCCTCATTGGCTGCCTTGGCGCCGGCCGAGTCGCGCTCCTCGCCGCTGGCAAATAACAACCCTATCCGAAATCCCTCGGCACGCAGCGCCTCCGCGGCGGCCACCTGCGCGGCCAAAATGCCCTTGGCGTCGCAGACCCCGCGCCCATAGATGAACTCGCCATCCTCGCGGAAGGGAATATAGGGCGGAACTGTATCCATATGCGTAGAGAAGACCAGGTCGGGCTGCTCGCCCGGCGCCCCGGCATAGATATTCCAGCGCGCGCCTCCGCCCGCATTCTCGCGCGGCTGCTCCACTGGCGTCTTCTCCACCGCCCAGCCGCGCCGAGTGAGGAAATCCTCCAGAAAATCACCCACCGCGCCCTCGTGGTACGTGGTGGATTCGATCGCGCACAACTGGCTGGTAAAGAGGATGGGATCAAGTGGATGCTGAGCTGCGGCCTGCGGCGGAAGATCAATCATGATACTGACAGAATACCTTAAAGGCCCCCGTAGCTTTTCGTCGGTTTTGTACCGTTTTTGCGCAGCTTTTGTTCTCTGGAGATAAAGAAATCTTTATCTCCAGCGCGTAAAATGAAAAGAGAAATGACCACGACTCAAGCGCCCGAACTATCATCTTCCCGGATCGCGCTCCTCCTTTGCGCCGATAAACTGCTTGGCGCAATCAAGCCGGGTGCCCCATCCATATTGCGTTCATTGCAAAGTGAGTGGGATGCCAAACTCAAGGAGCAATCACGATGACTCCGGCAAACGATTACGCTCTGGATGCCCTGCATGATGCGGCTACGGAGATCTTTACCACCGCCGTCAAAGAATGTAGCATCGCCTCGGCCTTTGATCGCCGCCTTTGTTTTCATGGAGATGTCCTCTATCGCCTCTTGCCGGATGGCAGTGGGCCGGACACCATTGATCTAGCCTGTTACAAGAAAATTATGGTTATTGCGCTGGGCAAAGCCGCCGCTCCCATGCTCGAGGTTCTGCTCAGCCGCATGAACCGCCGCAAGGGCCTGCGCGGCATCTGTTGTTCCAATCAACTGCCTAAAAAACGCAGTTGGCGCTTCCGCTACTTCGAGGGCGGTCATCCCCAGCCCAATGAAGCATCCTTTGCCGCCGCCCGCGCCGCCCTGGCCATGTTGCGCCGCGCCGATAAAAAGACTTTGGTCTTCTTCCTCATCTCCGGCGGCGGCTCGGCCATGTTCGACCTGCCTCTGGACCCGCGCATTTCGCTCGACGACACCATCGCCTTCCATCAGCTTCTGCTTGCCTCCGGCGCTCCCATTCATGAAGTCAACACGCTGCGCAAGCACTTCTCGGCCGTCAAGGGAGGCCGCTTGGCCATCGCCGCGCCCGAAGCCGCCAAGATCAGCCTGCTCGTGCCTGACGTGCCGCTGCGCTCGCTCGACGCACTCTCCTCCGGACCAACCTCGCCCGACCACTCCACCGTCGCCGAGGTTCGCGCCCTGCTGGAAAAATACAACCTCGCGCCCAAGCTCCCGCCCTCCGTCCGCTCCTTCTTTGAGCGCGAAGACCTGCCCGAATCGCCGGGCAACAAAGGATGGCGTCCGCCCTTCTTTCCCAAGTTTCCCAAGCTCGGCAACCTGCCCATGCGGCGCATCACAACCGCCACCTTCATGAAGGATGAGGACGCCCCTTTCCGCGATTCCGTCTACGAGATCCTGCTCTCCAGCCACGATCTGGCTGAAAATGCCCGCCTGCTGGCGCAAAAGGCAGGCTTCCATGTGGAGATCGACAACACCCCCGACGACTGGGATTACGCCGATGCCGCCCGCTACCTGCTCGAGCGCTTCCATGAGCTGCGCGCCAATCATCCCCGCCTCTGCCTCATTTCGGTGGGAGAAGTCACGGTCACCCTCGACCGAACCCCCGGCGCCGGCGGCCGCAACCAGCAATTCGTCATGCAGTGCGCCCTGGAACTGGAGAGCTATCCGCGCGAAAAACTCACCGTGCTCAGCGCCGGTTCGGATGGCATCGACGGCAACACCCAGTCCGCCGGCGCGGTGGCTGACCCCACCACCGTCACCCGCGCCCACGCCTTCGGCTTCCACCTCAAGTCGTCGCTCGCCAACTTCGACGCCTGCCCCATGTTCACCGCCCTGGGCGACGCCGTGGTCACCGGCCCCACCGGCCAAAACCTCCGCGACCTCCGCCTGCTGATCGCCGACAACGAGTAGCGGCATTCGTTCAAAAATTACTCAGCTTTGTAACAGGGAACAACTGTAAAAATCCCCCGGCAAAGCCGGGGGCTTTCCTGTTTGTGGCCTTTCAAAGAATCCAACATAAGTGCATTGCCAAGGAACCTCTGAATAAAGTTGATGTTTTGAAAGGGCGCGGCTTCAGAGCTTATCCGGGAATTGTAGCGCCGGTCTGAATTGTAGCGCCGGTCTCCAGACCGGCTGTAATGTGGACCTCCTGGTCCACGTTGATTCTCAAACCATTCAGAAATAGGCTGGAGCCATCGCTCAATCCAAACAGGCCTGAAACCAGAAAGAGAATATCCTCAATTTCCGGATAAGCTCTTAGTCCAAGTTCTGAAAAAGCACGGCTTTAGCTGCGCCGCAAGTGGCTCTCATTCAATGCGGGCTTTAGCCCCCGAGGGAATCTTTGCTGCAAAGAAAGAAATGAATCAAAGGTTCCCTAAAGCAACAGCGCGAACAGCGCCAGCTAGCCCGCGCCGTAGGTGCAGTGGTGAGCAAACAGCGCCATCTCGCCCGCGCCGTAGGCGCATCGGTAATTAGCCCACCGTTTCAACGGTGGGAAAGGAACAGTAAGAAGGCCGCTGGAGTCCCGTAGGGACGGCGCCTCAAATTTATGCTGAGGCCGTATTTCGAGGGGCAAACGAGAAAAACACAAACCAATAACGACTCCCGTAAACGTCAAACTACTACTGCCACCCCGGCAGAGCCGAGGGATCTCCCGGTGATATTCGTCGTGCCGAATAATGCTCAAAAAAACGATCGGGGTTAGCCCGTGTACAAATATTGAATTGCATTCGAGACTAAACCAAAGATATACTCGGCGACACGTTTTATCTTCCCTCATTTTTAGCGTTCTCATGGAATCCAAAAGCAACTCATTTTCACACACAATCAATATTCTTTAATTATTTGACCTAACCTGTTGAGAAAAAAATTGTCTAACGTGGAAGCAGGCTTCATCGGGCACGGAGAAGACTGCGCCTTGACGCGGATACTTCTTATCCAAAAAACCAATGACGGCATGAATCAGCGGAGCGGAAGGCTCTGGTTGATTGGAAACGGTGGAGGAAATATGGCGCTTGATCGGAAGCGGATAGTTCTTCTTGGAACAATCGCTGGTGGGTTGTTCTTTTGTGCGGGGCTGATGGCGCAGAGTTACCTGCCTGCCACGCGTATCGTCGAACCAATCGACGAAAGCCGTCTGGTCCCGCTCACCGGGCAGACGCATCCACTGGCCAATGCCGCCAACGACCGCGGCGCGGCGCCCGATGCCATGCCGCTGGAGCGCATGCATCTGGTGCTCAAGCGCAGCCCGAGCCAGGAGGCGGCACTGTGCGAACTGATCGCCGAGATGCATAGCCCCAGCTCCCCCAACTACCACCAATGGCTCACCGCCGATGACTTCGGCAAGCGCTTTGGCCCATCTGACCAAGACATTGCGACGGTCAGCAACTGGTTGCAGAGTCACGGCTTCAGCGTGACCAAGGTCAATGCCGGCAAGCAGACCGTCGAGTTCAGCGGCAATGTGGCGCAACTGCGCTCGGCCTTTCACACCCAGATTCATAACTACCAGGTCAATGGCGAAAGCCATTATGCCGCCGCCGGCGATCCCAGCATCCCCGCCGCGCTGGCCCCTGTGGTCGGCGGATTCGTCTCGCTGAACAACTTCCGCCTGAAGAGCTATGCCCATCTGCTGGGCAAGGCCAGTTACGATCCAAAGACCGACAAAGCCACTCCGCAATGGACGATCGGCGGCAACGGCGGCTTTACCTTTGTCCTTGCGCCCCAGGACTTCGCCGTTCAATATGACCTGAATCCGCTTTACAAAGCGGGCGTTGACGGCAGCGGCCAAACTATCGCCATTGTCAACGAATCCAATATCAATATCGAGAAGGTCAACAGCTTCCGCACTCTCTTTGGCCTGCCTTATAACCCGCCGCGAGTCATCATCGACGGCAATGATCCGGGCGTGGACGGCATCAACAATCCAGACGGTTGGAATGATGCATCCATCGAGGCCTATCTGGATGTGGAGTGGGCAGGAGCCGTTGCGCCCAATGCCCAAGTCGATCTGGTGATCGGAGGCGACACGGCGCTCGAAAACGGGCTCATCCTGGCGCTGGAACGCGCCGTTTACAGCAATGTCGCGCCCATTATCAGCCTTAGTTTCGGTCAGTGTGAAGCAACGCTGGCCGCCTCGAATCAGTTCTTTAGCTATCTCTACGAGCAAGCCGCCGCCCAGGGCATCACGGTGCTGGTCTCCACCGGCGACAGCGGCTCGGCGGGCTGCGACAGCTCCGGCTCCGAATATGCCTCCGCCGGTCAGGCGGTCAACGGGCTGGCCTCCACGCCCTACAACCTCGGCATCGGTGGAACCGACTTATATTACAGCGATTACAACGCCTCTTCAACCGCGCTGAACAACCAGGTGGCGAGCTACTGGAGTTTCACGCCAAGCAACGCCACTCCAGCTGTGTCCATCCTGGGCGTCATTCCCGAGCAGCCCTGGAACAACAGCCAATTCGGCTTGAATGCCTACAACGAATTTAGCGAAACCAACGGTCTCATAACCACCATCGCCGGCGGCGGCGGCGGCGCCAGCAACAGCGCGCTCTGCAGCAGCACCTACAACTCCAGCAACGCCTGCACCGGCTCGCTCTCCGGTTATCCCAAACCCGCATGGCAGTCCGGAAGCGGCGTGCCAGCCGATGGCGTGCGCGATCTGCCGGATCTGTCGCTGTTTGCCTCCAACGGCGTCAATTACACTTACTATCCCATCTGTTATTACGATGGAGACTGCCAGCCGGTGTCGAGCGGCCAGAGCGTGCAATTCGCCGGCGTCGGCGGAACCTCGGCCTCCACTCCCTCCTTTGCCGGCATCATGGCGCTGGTCAATCAGAAGTACGGCCGCCAGGGTCAGGCCGGCTTCGTGCTCTATCCGCTGGCAACACAATTCCCCAACTCCTTCAACGATGTCACGGTGGGAACCAACTCGGTGCCCTGCGACATCACCACCATCGACTGCATCCCGGTCCCCGATCCACCCACGGTCGAGAATTGGTCGACGGGAGGCAGCGTCGTCGAAGGCCAGATCGGCTATGGAAGCACCCCCTCTTACAACGCCGGTCCCGGCTACGATCTGGCCACTGGCCTGGGCACCGTTGATGCCAGCAATCTGGTGAACAACTGGAACAAGATTGTTCTGGCCGCCACCAAGACGACTCTTACGCCCTCCCAGACCACCTTCGCGCACGGCACTACCATCCAAATCAACGGCGCGGTAACCTCATCGAGCGGCACGCCAACCGGCGATGTGGCGCTGATCGCCAATTCCACCGAATCGGCACAGCAGGGCCAGACTTTCTTTACCCTGAGCAACGGCTCTTTCTCCGGCAGCGTCAACTATCTGCCCGGCGGAAGCTACAGCATCTGGGGCCAATATGGCGGCGATACGGCCAATAGCCTCAGCTCCTCCACTCCGGTCCAGATCACCGTAACACCTGAGGCCAGTACCACCAGCCTCATTGTTGAGAATCTGGAATCCTACTCTGGCCCGCAATATGTTCAATCCGGAACAAGCGTTCCCTATGGCTCGGATCTGACTGTCTATGCGCAACCGGTGCCGGCCTCCAACTCCAACTCCTACACCGTGCCCACCGGCACGGTCACCTTCGCCGACAACGGAACGGTCATCGCCACGGCTGTGCTGAACGCCGAAGGCTCTGCCGAACTCGATGCCCCATGGAGCTTGGGAGCTCACTCGGTCACGGCCAGCTATTCAGGCGACCAAAGCTACAATGCATCCGCTTCGGCGGCCTTCCCATTCAGCATCGTTCAGCAAACCCCAACCCTTGGCTTTACCGAAGAAACTCCCTATGGCGCGCCCACTCTCAACGTCACCGATGGGACGGCCCACCTCAACATTCAGGCTTGGAGCAGCCTCTTCAATTCGAATCTCGGCACCGTCGAACCCACCGGGACGATCACTATCAGCAGTGTTCCGGCAGGCATCACCGGCACGGCTACCTTGAGCCCATCCATCGGCCAAAGTGTGGCCAGCTTCTCCATTGAGGCTCCTCCCGGCAGCTATGCAATCATGGCCAGCTACTCCGGCGATGCCAATTACAAAGCCACCTCACAAACTGTCACGCCCGCCGGAAACCCCATTGCAGTTTCAGCGCAAGGCAATCTGCTCCCCTCCACCACCAGCGTCGCCCTGAGCGGCAGCATATCGCCCACCACGTCCATCACTGTCACCGTCACCGTCGCTGGACAAACAGGACATCCGGCGCCCACCGGCGAGTTGCTGGTGATTGACGCTGGAGTCTTTTTGCATGGTTATTGGGTCAGTAGCAATTCCGGCAGCGTTTCAACTCTCATCTTTCCACTCAACAGCCAATCGCTGGCAGCCGGAGCCAATTACCTGAGCTTTGCCTATGCCGGCGACGCGAATTACAACCCCTCCGTTTTTGTGCTGGGCAATCCCATCCTCAATCCGCTCTCCGACTTCACCATGATTCCGAATTCAAACGTAGTTTCTGTCGCGCAGGGCAACAGCACGACTGAGACAATCAATCTGGGATCTGTGAACGGCTTCAACGGCACGGTGAATTTGACCTGCACCGGGCCATCCCAGGTCGCCTGCGCCATCCTGCCCACCTACAACCTGACCAGCGGCGGAACCGCCAGCGCATCCGCTATCCTCACCGCATCGGCCACCGCGCCCGAGGGAAGCTATGACGTGCTAGTAGTGGGCAAGGACTCCACCGGCCAGACCGTGCACACTCTCAGCCTGACCGCGGTCGTCGGCGCGCACGTCGCTTCAACCCCGGACTTTGTCTTCACCAACGGCGGCAACATCACCGTCTCGGCCGGCGCAACCAGCGACAATACCTCCTCCGTAACCATGACCTCGATGAATGGGTTTTCCGGCATGGTCAATCTGAGCTGCGCCGTCACCACCAGTATCGCTTCTCCCAACGATCCGCCAACCTGCACCCTGGCCTCCTCGTCTGCCCAGGTCAACCCCACAACCATAGCCACAGTTCTTCTCACCGTGAACACAACCGCGGCAACTGCCCGTATGATCAGCCCGCACCCTCTCTTCTGGCCCTCCACGGGAGCCACAGCTCTGGCCCTGCTCTTCCTCTTCCGTCTGCCCAGGCGGCGGCGTGGCTGGTTTGCCATGCTGGGAGTCCTGGTTCTCCTGATCTCCTTTGCCGGCATGGGCTGCAACAATACCCCAGGTAAAAGTGGTAACAGTGGCACCACAAGCGGCGCTTATACCGTCACCGTGACCGGCGCTTCAGGAAGCCTTTCGCAGACCACCTCCATCAACCTCACCGTGCAATAACCGCGCGCTCGATCTCTTGGCGCAACAAACGCCCCAGCTCAAAGGATCAGAGCTGGGGCGTTCTTGTCTACCGGTTGCCCTGTTCTTGAATCAATCTCTGACACAAGTGCAAGGCAACCACAAAACTGTAAATATCCCCCAGCAGTGGGGTACCAGACCGAAGGTCTGGACAATCAGGGAAGGAACAAGGATAAGAGTTGTTCCTTAGGAGAGCCGGGGGCTTTACTGTTTGTGGCCCCTCAAAGGGGCCAACATGAGTGCATTGCTAAAGCAACGGCGTGGACAACGCCAGCTCGCCCGCGCCGTAGGCGCAGTAGTGCGCGGACAACGCCAGCTCGCCCGCGCCGTAGGCGCAGCGGTCATTAGCCCACCGTTTTAACGGTGGGAAAGGAACATCAAGATGGTCGCCGGAGTCCCGTAGGGACGGTGCCTCGAATTTTTTACTGAGGACGAATTTCGAAGAGCAAATGACAAAAACACAAACTGGGAACGACTCCCGTAAATGTCAAACTGTTTCTGCCACCCCGGCAGAGCCGGGGGATCTCCCCACTCTTCAGTGAGCCGATAGCGAGTAGCTGGCCCCACCGCGCAGGTGGTCAATGGCGGAAGTGCCGCATGCCGGTGAAGACCATGGCCATGCCGAGCCGGTCAGCGGCGGCAATCACTTCCTCGTCGCGCATCGATCCTCCCGGCTGAATGACGGCCGTCGCTCCGGCGGCGGCAATGGCTTCCAGTCCGTCGGCGAAGGGAAAGAATGCGTCCGAAGCCGCGACGCAGCCCTTCAGCGGCAGGACGGCCTTCATCGCGCCGAATTTAGCCGCATCCACGCGGCTCATTTGCCCCGCGCCAACGCCCAGAGTTTGGCCCTCGCGCGCATAGACAATGGCGTTCGATTTGACGTGCTTGCAGACGCGCCAGGCAAAGAGCAGGCTGCGCAACTCCACCGCCGTCGGAGGACGCCAGGTGACCACCTTCAAGCCGGGATCAAGCGAGGTTGCGGTCACGCAGCCGGTGTCGGCGTCTTGCAGCAGCAGCCCGCCGGAGACGTTCTTGACCACAGGCCGCGGCAGCGCCGATTCAACTTCAACCAGGCGCAGATTCTTCTTGGCGCTGAAGCGCTCGCGGGCTTCTGCGCTGAAGCCGGGAGCGGCGATGGCCTCCACAAAGAGCTTGGCGATCTCCTCGGCAGCGGCCAGGTCAACCACGCGGTTGATCCCTAGAACGCCGCCAAAGGCCGAGACGGGATCGCAAGCCAAAGCCTTGGTGTAGGCCTCCAGAATCGTAGCGCCGGTGGCCGCGCCGCAGGGATTGGTGTGCTTCATAATGATCGCCGCCGGCTCGTCAAACTCCTTGGCCAGCTCCCAGCAGGCATCCAGATCAACAATGTTGTTGAAGCTGAGCTCCTTGCCCTGAAGCTGCCGAGCGCCGGCAATTCCCTGCCCCGTTCCGTCCGCGTAAAGCGCGGCGCGCTGGTGGGGATTTTCGCCGTAGCGCAGTGACTGAACCATCGCCATGTTGATGCGCAGCGTCGATGGCAAACCGCCCGCATCCGGCGCGGCTGCCGCTTCCGGTGCGGGAGCATCCACAATCTGATCCAGCGTATTGGCGATGGCCGTGTCGTAGGCCGCCGTCGTCGAAAAGGCCTGCTTGGCCAGCTTCCACCGGGTCTCACGCGAGAGCGCGCCGTGGTTGGCCTTCAACTCTTCCCTGAGCGCCGGATAGTCGCTGACCCGCGTCACAATCGCCACATCTTCAAAGTTCTTGGCTGCCGAGCGCACCATCGATGGACCGCCGATGTCGATGTTTTCAATCAAGTGTCCAAAGGCGACGCCGGGCTGCGCGGCAGTCTTCTCAAAGGCGTACAGGTTGACCACCACCATATCGATGGGATCAATGCAATGCGCGGCCACAGCCGCCTGGTGCTCCGGATTGTCGCGGATATACAGCAAGCCCCCATGGACCTTGGGATGCAGCGTCTTCACGCGTCCATCCAGCATCTCCGGAAAGCCGGTCAGCTCGCTGATATCCTTGACCGCGAGGCCCGCCGCGCGCAACGCCTTGGCCGTGCCGCCGGTCGAGATCAGCTCCACGCCAAACTCCGCCAACGCCTGCGCAAACTCCACCAGCCCGGCCTTGTCCGTCACACTCAGCAACGCCCGCCGAATCTTCTTTTCCGCACTCATCTCTCGCTCCTCGATCCCCCAAATACCTCTAGTCAAATTCAAGAATACGGGATGGGAGGGGACCGAGAATAGTTTTTTGGGTTTACATCGGTAATTCTGATCCGCAAGAAATAAATCCGTAGCGCCGGCCTCCCGGCCGGCTGAAGCGTGGACCTCCCGGTCCACGCCTGCTTCTTCCCATTTCCCAACCGGTTTCGCCATCCCGCAGAAGATAAAACCTTTCCCTTGCCCATGCCGCCGCTAACTTGCCAACTCGCCATCTCCGCAGAGCGGACGCTAACTCGCTCAATTGATTCCAACAATCCGTTCACGCCAAACTCCTGCATCTTTTTTGTTTCTTTGCAGAAAGCCAATCCAGAGCGGCCTCCTCCGCGCGCCAATCCACCGCATTCCACATCGTGGAATGAAACACATTGGTTCTTCTTGTTCCGTCTTTCCGCCCGCCAGGTTGCCTGAAATGCTTTAAAGTTAAAGCATGGGCACTTCCTCCCCCACGATCCAACCGGAGTATCCAGATCCGGACGCGGAGTTCACTCCACAGCACGAGCCGGAGCGCAAGCCCAGGCCGTCATGGTCCTATGCCCCGGCAACGTACGTACTGGTCGGCATTAACTGCCTGGTCTTTCTGGTGATGGTGGCGCGCGGCGTCAACTGGTGGAATCCCGCGCCCGAGCAACTGATGTTCTGGGGCGCGGACAACGCCGGCTCCGTGCTGATTCAGGGACAGTGGTGGCGCATCTTCACCGCCATGTTTGTCCACGTGGGAATTCTGCATCTGGCCACCAACATGTGGTGCCTGTGGAATCTCGGATTGCTGGCCGAGCCGCTGATGGGTTCGGCGGGAGTTCTGGCGGTCTACATCCTGACCGGCGCCGCGGGCAACCTGCTCTCCACGCTTTTCAACTGGCGCCATCACTACACCGACTGGCTGGTTTACCAAAGTGAATGGGCGAGCCATCATGTGGCCGGAACCATCTTCGATCCCACCGCCGTCTTTCCAGGCGGCGCGGGCGCCTCTGGCGCGGTCTTCGGTATCGCCGGCGCATTGATCATTCTGCTCAAGTCGCATCGCCTGCCGGTCCCGCAACTGGAATTGAAAAAGCTGCGCAGGTCGGTCATATACTTTGCTGCCATTAATCTCGGGATCGGATTCACCATCAGCCTGGGCGCCGTCGTGAAACACACCGGCGTCAGCATTGATAACTCCGCTCACCTGGGCGGCGTTCTCTGCGGGTTGCTCTTCGCAACTCCAATGGTTCCTCGGATTGGCTCACCCCGCAACTTGTTTTTCTTCCGCTTGCGCGTGGCTCTGATCCTGGTGGTTGGAATCCTGGTGCTCTTCGGCTTCTATCTGGCGCAGTTGCCCCGTTGAGCAGATTGTAGCGCCGGTCTCCAGACCGGCTGTAACGCGGGCGTCCCCGCCCGCGCATCCCCATCCCCGCACACAATTTCATGCAGTCCGGAAATTATCGCGTCGCCGTGGCGGCGAACTTCTTCACCATGGCCAGCAGCAACTTGCGGTCGCTCTCATTCAGGTTGGTCGAATAGCGGCGGATCTGCGTCAAAAAGCGCAGCTCCTCGTCCGAGAGCTTCTGCAGATTGGCTTGCTTGCCCATGCTGGTGTCTTCCGAAAAGAAGACGGTGATGGGCAGATCAAGCGCCTGCGCAATCTTCGAGAGCGTATCCAGCGAAGGAACCGTATGACCGTTCTCCACGCGCGAAAGATAGCAGCGCAGCAAGCCGGTCTTCTTTTCGATGTCTCCCTGGGAAAGCCCCTTTTGCAAACGGTGCGAGCGGATGGCGGTGCCAATCTTCAACATGAAATGATCCTCTTCGATTGTTGCCAGGGTTTACTCGCTTGGTAGCAACCAATCCATTATTAGCATTATAGTAAACAGATTTCAAAGCGGATTGCAAGAGCTTTTTTACGCATCGATTGATATGGACCGAATTAGAGTGTGACTCGCGTCAGCTTGAATCACGCGCCGTAGGCGCAACGGTCAATAAATATTCCTTGGCAGAGCCGGGGGGCTTTACTGTTTGTGGCTCCTCAAAGGGGCCAACAGGAGTGCATTGCTAAAGCAACAGCACGGACAACGCCATCGCGCCCGCGCCGTAGGCGCAACGGTCATTAGCCCACCGTTTCAACGGTGGGGATAGATGAATCACAATGCCGCCGGAGTCCCGTATGGGACGGCGCTCCGGCTCCACATTCGCCAACTATATTATTAAATGAAATGGAAGGTAAAATCCGGCAAGACTCCCGTACTTCCCAAACTGTTACAGTCAACCCGGAATATACAACGGATTCTTCTTTTTGCAAACAATCAAATTCCGCAGAAATGCATCCATCCGTAAACTCTTGCGGCAATTGGCCGTCTCAATGAGTGCGAGCGCGAAAGGCCAGGGAGCGGTGAAGAAGCGAATGATCATGCGGCGGACAATCCTGGCGGGAGCTTTCGCGGTCTGCGAATTGATCGCGCTGGCCCAACCGCCCGCGCCCCAGCCTGTTGCGGAAGTGCAGGTCGGCGGCAGGCTGCACGGCGTAGTCAAAAGCGGCGCCATTCCCCTGCCCGGCGTCACCGTCACCGCGCAGAACACACTCACCGGCAAGCGCTACTCCACCACCACCGAGATCAGCGGCGCCTGGTCACTCACCATTCCGCAGAATGGACGCTACGTGCTGCGCACGCAATTCGCCGGCTTTGCACCCGCAGCGCAAGAGGCGCTGCTCAACGCCGCAAGCCACGATCAGACCATCAGCTTTGATCTGTTGCTGGCCTCGCGTGCCGCCGCGCTGCAGCAGACGGAGAGCACGTCGCAGCAGTCGAGCGCAACCTCCATCCGCCAACTCATGGCCAACGGCGCGCAGAACCTGAACCTGGCGAGCACACTCTCCACTGAAACAGAAAGTCAAGCAGGCCCATCCTGCGCAGCGGGCGCGGCGCTGCCCTCGATTGCCGGCAACTCCGATTTCAGCTCGGATTCAGTGGCCATCAGCGGCCAGTCAGGCGCGGTCAGCCCGATGGCTGGGCTGGACATGGACCGCATCCGCGACGCCATTGAATCAGCGCGCGTGCAGGGATTGATCCCGAACGGCGTATTGAATGGCGAAAACTTTGGCGGCATGGGCGGCGGATTCGGCGGAGCAGGCGGCTTTGGCGGCGGCGGGCGCGGCAACTTTCGCGGCTTCAATCCGGGCCAGCCGCACGGCGCCATCTTTTGGATCGGCAGCAACTCGGCACTCAATGCGGAGCCGTTCAACATTGGCGGCGGCGCGCAGCAACAGCAACCGCCCTCCGGCAGCAATCGCTTCGGCATCACTTTCATGAGCGCGCCCTACCTGCCGGGAGTCACCAAGCCCAGCGGCAAAGACACAATCTTTCTTACACTCAGCGGCACGCGCACATCCACTCCTTTAACCCAGTTCGCCAACGTTCCCACGGACGGCAGCTTCGGCACATACGACGAGCGCACGGGCGACTTCACCGGACAGCCAACCATCTACGATCCAGCCAATGACGCCACCTGCGTCAATTTCCACGCTCCAGCAGAGCCTTCGCCAACGCCGGGTCAACCCTTTCCAGGGAATAGGATTCCCCAAGGCTGCATCGTTTCGCAAGCCGCAATACTGCTGCTTGGAACAACCTCCGCCACGCAAACTCTGCCTCAATTTTTTCCCGCGCCCAATCTTCCCGGCTACGCGCGCAACTATGAGCAGCTCGCCACGCAGCAATCCAACTCGACACAAGCCGGCGTGCGTTATATGCGCAGCCTGGGCGCGAATGCCACGCAGCCCGGAGGCAGTCGCGGAGGCTTTGGCAGCGGACGGCGCACGCAGAATCAAGGGCTGCGCCAAAGCATCAACGTCAACTACAACTGGAGCGGTAGCGCTGCCGATAATGTGAATGTCTTTCCGCAGTTGGGCGGCAAGAACGCATCGAATGCCAACAGCTTGCAGGCCGGCTACACGGTGGGTTATCACAAGATCACGAGCATCTTCAACGCCAATTGGAACCGCAGCACCAGCCAGGCGGTAAATTATTTTACGAGCAAGAACGATATTGCAAATGGCGTGAATGGAATAGGCATTGCCGGGACAGACAGTTCACCGCTAAACTACGGCCTGCCGAATATCGTACTCAACAACATTCAGGGACTCAGTGAACAGCAGCCCAAATTTTCACTCTCGCAAACCATCTCATTCAGCGAAACACTGAGCTGGATTCATTTGAAGCACAACCTGCGCTTCGGCGGCGATTACAGACGCGTGCATCGCGATTTTTTGGGCAGCTCAAATGCAACCGGCACATTCACTTTTTCCGGCCTGTTCACAGAGGATGCCGCGCACGATGCAACCACCGGCTCATCGCTGGCCGATTTCTTGCTCGGCTTGCCGCAGGAGACAACCATCGATGCCTCGGCCGGCAAGAGCTATCTGCGCGACAATGTGTGGGACGCCTACGCTACCGACGATTGGCGCGCGCGAACCAATCTCACGCTCACCTACGGATTGCGCTACGAATACTTCGCGCCGTACACCGAAAAGTTCAACCGCCTCGGCATGGTGGACACTGATCCGTACGCTTCCTTCGATTTGAATCCGCCGGTCGAGGTTGCGCCCGGTGGAAGTTATTCAGGCGGAAGATTGCCGGACTCCCTGGTTGATCGCTTCCGCACAGCTCTTGCGCCGCGCGCGGGCGTTGCGTGGCGGCTGCCCCGGCAAATTGTTTTGCGCGCGGGCTATGGTGTCAATTACACGGTCGGTCAATACGCCACGTTTGCATCGACGATGGCGCGCCAGCCCATCGCCGATCAGCCGTCGTTCGTCAACGAGCAAACCAATGAAGCAACAGTTGCAGGAGAGCTTACGCTGGCCGATGGATTCCATTCAGCAAATGCGAATGTTGTGCCCGGCAATTACGAGCTTGATGCGCATTATCATCTGCCTTACGTGCAGGCCTGGAACCTCGATGTGCAGAAGACACTGCCGTGGAGCGTGGTGTTGAATGTGGGCTACAACGGATCGCGCGGCAATCATCTGGACGTGACCAGCGCGCCGCGCGCAACGCCAAGCAGTCGCAACACGGACCCGACGAATTTGATCTTCAATTACGAGCAGTCCGCCGCATTCTCAAAGTTCAATGCGGGAACATTGCGCGTGAATAAGCGGCTCTCAAACGGCATCTCATTCGGCGCGAATTATCAGTACTCACATTCGATTGACGACGCCGGATCAGTGGGTGGAACTTCAACCGTGGTCGCACAGGACTGGCAGCATCTCAATCACGAAGAAGGCAACTCCAGCTTTGATGTGCGCCACAAAGTCACCGGAAATTATCTCTACGAATTGCCTTTCGGCAAAGATAAATTTTGGTTTACCAGCGGAGTTGGCGCGCATATTCTGGAAGGGTTTTCTGTTTCAGGAAGTTTTACATTTGCCACGGGAATGCCGCTCACGCCAAGCTATCAGGCTGCGTCCGCCGATGTGGCGCGCGGCACGGCCGGCACATTGCGCCCCGACCGTCTTCCAGGTTCTTCACTCACAGCCGGCGGCGGATCTCTGAAGCACTGGTTCAACACCGCGGCATTTGCAGCACCCGCGGGAAGCTACGGCACGGCATCGCGCAACTCAATTTCTGGGCCGGGAACAATTCAAAATAATATGTCGCTCGCAAAGACAATGCAGTTGGGCGGAACGCGCAGCATGGAGTTGCGCGCTACTGCGAACAATGTCTTCAACACTGTGCAGTATACGGGCGTGGATACAAATTTCGCTTCGCCAACCTTTGGGCAAGTGACTTCAGCAGGCGCGATGCGCTCGTTTCAATTCACGGGAAGATTTCGGTTTTAGAGTCTATAAAGCGAAGAGCAAACGCAGATCCTTCAACTACGCTGCGCTTCGCTCAGGATGAGAGATTTTTTTAGAGGACAACGATGACGAATTGGGCGCACAAGATCGGAGCGGTGGTTGCGGCGCTGGCGCTTGCCTTGCCGTGCGCGCAGTGCTGTGCGCAACAAACGCAGCCGACCGAAGGCCTCTTTGTGCTCAAAGCCAACAGCGAACTGGTTCTGACCAACGTAGTGGCGCGCGACGCAAAGACCGGCGAGCTGGTGCGCGGACTCAAGCAGAGCGACTTCACCGTCTTCGAAAACGGCAAGCCGCAGCGCATTGCCTCCTTCGATTTTCAAACTGTCGATATGGCCGCGCCGCTCAACGAAGCAACCATTAGCGGACCGGCCGCTGCCGCAAGCAGCGCGAAGTCAGCCGTAGTCGCTAAGCCCGAAGAGCTGCGCAATCATCGCTTGATCGTACTGTTCTTTGATCTGACCTCAATGCAGCCCGAAGACTTGGATCGCAGCGTTGCAGCGGCCGAGGATTTTTTGCGCGCGAAGATGCAGCCCGCTGATCTGGTGGCGCTGATCTCGCTCGGCGACACGCTCAAAGTCGATCAGGATTTTACCGCCGACAAGAATGCGCTGCTGCATCAAGTGGCTGTCTACAACGGCACTGAAGGCGAGGGCTTCGCGCAAGGCGCAACGGCAAACTCGAATCAGGTGGAGGACACAACCGGCTACACACCCGATGAGAGCGAGTACAACGATCTGAATACTGATCGCGAATTATTTGCCTT
>Ga0181529_10002149_pt1 | contig 24128 bp, 24 predicted proteins | sample PEATcosm2014_Bin_36_FD_119763 | JGI IMG/M metagenome (GOLD analysis project Ga0181529, IMG submission 119763) | Peatland microbial communities from MTU Mesocosm Facility, Houghton, MI, USA - PEATcosm2014_Bin10_30_metaG | ecosystem: Environmental > Terrestrial > Soil > Wetlands > Peat | place... | reverse complement strand
TGAGTCAGCAAATTCACCAGTTGGAAGAGGAGCTTGGGGTCATGCTCTTCGATCGCACCAATCGAAGAGTGCAGCTCACCCAGGCTGGCAGTGCCCTCCTGCCACGGATTCGCGGCATCCTTCAGAACATCGACGAAGCGGTCCACCAGACCAGAAGGGTAGGCCAGGGACTGGAGGGGCTTTTGACCATCAGCTTCGTGAGCACCGCACTGGTAGGGTTGCTGCCAGCCGCCATGAAGGAATTGCAGACCAGCACCCCGGGCGTGGACCTGCATCTCAAGGAGTGTGCCCCTCAGGAACAGATCGAGAGCATTATCCAGGGAATCTCCGACATCGGATTCATGCACGCAGTGCTCGACAACGACGAACTGGATTCAACCGTCGTTCAGAGCGACGAACTCGTGGTTGCCCTTCCATCGGAGATCGCGAAAGACGGTCCCGTGAACCTGTGCGACTTGAAAGCATATACATCGATCATGCCGTCGCCGTTCACGGCGTTCGGCTTCTACAATCATGTGCAGCGAGCCTACAATCTGGCGGGGGTCACGCCAAAAAGAGTCATCTATGCAAATCTGATCATCGGGGCCATCAACCTTGTGGCCGGAGGAATCGGAATTGCTCTGGTCCCGGCTTCATTTCAGTTCATTCAGGTAAGAGGCGTTTCCTACAGGCCTTTGGTCACTCCGGCACCGCCAGTTGAGTTGCTCGCGGTTTGGAGGCGAGATTCAAATTCAAAACTGTTGCCCCGTTTCCTCGATATCCTGCAGCGTCTCCGCCGCCACTGAGCGGATTGCAGCGTCTGGTCGTGAGAGAAGCGCAGGCGCCCCGCTTCAGCGACTTGGCGAGTTGCGCTCTGCCAGGCAAGCCTTCGCTTGCAGAAGATCCGCCGGGGCATTGACATTCAGAAACCAGCACTGCACTGGCAGTTCTTCTCTAAGGGCCAATGCCCTCTCCTTCACAATCCGCTCGATCGGGACAACATTGATCGACTTCTTCATGCCCTCCGCGGCGGCCTGAAACGCAGCGAAGCATCCTCCACGCCCAGATTCGAGTGCGGAGCGAAGCCACGGAAGGGCCGCGCGGCGAACCACCGCCGGGAAGGTCTGCGCAAACCCTTCCACAGCGGCCACGGTGACCGCAGTCCCTTCATCCTGTGTCTCTTTCAGCAGGAAGGTCACCAGCAAGGCGGGCAGTAGCGGCAGATCAACCGGCAGAAAAACCGCCCATGTTGCCTCCGTCGAGGCCAGCGCCGCGCAGATTCCGCCCAGCGGCCCCATATCCGGTTCGTGGTCCGCAACCACCGGCGCAAAGCACTCCAGCGGCGAGCGCGCTCCGGCGATTGAGGCTGTCAACCCCGCGAGCCGAAGAGTGCGCAGCGCATGAACTACCAACGGCTCCCCCGCAAACTCAACCAGCGCCTTCTCCGAGCCCATGCGGCTCGACCGGCCTCCAGCAAGAACAAACCCTGCCACATCCATCGTTACCCTCGGCGGCTTGTGAGTTCTGACGGGCGTTGTCGTTCCGTTGCCATCGTCAAACCTGTTCACGGAGACTAATTGTTTCCAACCTCGGTTTCAATTATGGCCACCCCGGACGGAAACGGTTCACCATCCGCCCAGACAACGCCATCGACGAACGTCTCCTTCTTCCAGATCGGGACCGTTTTCTTCAACGTGTCAATGATCCAGCGGGAAGCCTCGAAAGCTGGCGCACGGTGCGCCGAGGCCACCACGATCAGCACACTGCTTTCGCCCACCTCGAGCCGCCCCAGGCGGTGAACGATGCTCACATGGCGTACGCCAAATTGGCTTCGGGCCTGGCGTGCGAGTTTATCCAACTGCCGCGCGGCCATCTCTTCATACGCCTCGTAGTCAAGGTAGAGCGTCTTCCGTCCACGGGTTTCGTTGCGCACGATACCGTCGAAGACCACCACCGCGCCATCCTCGCCCTGCTTGGCATCTGCAAGCAGCTTTGCCGCGTCGATTGGCTGCCGAGTCAGAGCCGTCGAGCCTTCACGATTCGCCGCGCTTTCTTCGGCAGCATCCACGGGACGCGAACTCCCTCCCGAGACCGGGGGCAGCAGGCCAACTTCGTCGCCATCGCATAGAACCTGAGTTCTTGTAGAAAACTCGGCATTGACACTGACAGCGATGCTGCGGCCCAGCGGCGCGTTAAAGCGTGAAATGAGGAGTTCCAGCAGATTCGCGACCGTAGCGCCTTGTGGCAATTCGATCTCCGACTCGGCCGCGCCCAACCAATTCTTCAATACCCCGAAGGGAATTACTTTTACCTTCATCACCAAAAGAGAATATCACCGGCGCATTTGCAGCAGAGATTGGCGGCAGTTTCCACTACCCACGGACAGCATGGAGGATCTGGGCAATTCACGGATGATTCTGCCCACCTGCTGCGACTTCCAAGCCATGTTCGAGCAGGTCGAGAATGGTTGAAAGGCTCTCGGTCGCTCCTCGACGGCTACCGGGAAGATTCGCTATGACCGTACTCCCCCTGAGCCCCGCCACGCCGCGCGACAGCCAGGCAACGGGGTTGAGTTTGGCTCCCTGAAAGCGCATGGCCTCGGCCAACCCTGGAGCCTCGCGATCAATCACCCGGCGCGTAGCCTCCGGCGTGCGATCCCGCGGGCTGAATCCGGTGCCGCCGACGGTCAACACCAGCGCCGCGCCCTGGCGGCTCAACTGCTCGAGCTGGTCTGCGATGGCCGTTTCGTCGTCGGGCAGCAGGCCGGTCCAAATCTCAGCCATCGGCCAGCGGAGCTTGAGTGCGGCGGCCACTGCCGGGCCTGCGGTGTCTATCAAGAGGCCCTTCGAGCACCGATCGGAGATGGTTAGGACGGCCAGAAGCATGAGGAAATTGTATAGCCCTCAGTTCCAGCCGCCCGGCAGGGAACCAGAGAAGGCTGCGGTTCCGCGCGGCGCACTCGTCATCCAGGCCAGCAGACCAAGCGTTTATACTAGGAGGAACAAGAACCGATCTTTACGATCTTATGGCAACCACCAAGAGCAAGAAAACGATTCGGAGCAAGGACTCCGGGAGCGCCGGCATACGGGTCATTGCCCGGGCAGCGGATATCCTCAACGCACTCAGCAAGCACCCGGACGGCTTGACTCTCGGGGAGATTGCCCAGCAGGTGGATTTGCCCCGCTCGACCGTGCAAAGAATCGTTCAATCGCTCGACGAGGCCAACATGGTCATTGCCGCTTCGCCTACCAGCGGCGTACGGCTCGGCCCTGCGTTGCTCGTCCTTGCGGCATCCGTGAAGCAACTGGGCATCGCCGAACTAGCCCGCCCGCTGGTTGTCCAACTGTCGAAAGATACCGGGGAGACCGTGGACCTGGCCGTGCTCGGCACCGACAAGGCCGTCGTGGTCGATCAGATTCATGGGACCCACCAGCTGCTGGCTGTCTCTGCATTGGGAGGGTCGATCCCTCTGCACTGCTCGGCCAGCGGGAAGGTGCTGCTCGCGGCGCTGCCCCCCGCGCGCCTGGCGCTGCTCAGAAGCCGCCTCACGCTGCCCGCCATGACAGAGAATTCGATCACTACCTGGGCTGCTCTCGATCGGGAAATCGAATCCGTGCGCCGCACGGGCGTGGCCTTCGACCGGGAAGAATACCGGATGGGCATCTGCGCCGTGGCAATCGCCCTCCGCGGGCCAGGGGATGAGGTCATAGCGGTTTCCATGCCCGTTCCCACTGACCGCTTCGTTGCCACGGAAAAGCGTCTGATCGACGCACTCGTCGATCGTTCCCAGGCATTTCAGCGGCGCATCTGATCGTCCTGCTCCCCTTCCGTAGACTTCCCAAATAGGCCCCTCCTGTCTCCCTCCACAAATCCATCTTGACAAGGCTTCCCGCCCGTTATATCTTTTTCACTGTTCGTCAGACAGTACACTTGTACCGTCTGTCAATACAGACAGGGGCGCTCACATGCCGCTCACGATCGCTGAAAAAATTGACTTCACGACTCAGTATCCATCCCACGACTCGACAGGGTGCGCGATGATTCACTTCAAGACTCATCTTCAGCCGGACCCAACCTTCTACTTCGGCAATCGGATTCTCCACGAGTTGCCCCCGCTTCTCGAGCGCCTGACGCCCGACCGGGTCTACCTGGTCGCGACCCCGGCATTGGTGGCCCTCTATGGCGCAGAAATCCGAGATGCTCTTCGCAAAGAGGGCCTTGAATGTGTGCTTGTCCCCATTGAGGACGGCGAGGACCGCAAGAACTTCCGCACCCTGGAGTACCTATGCGAAACTCTCGTGGAATTGAACGTTTCCAAGGCATCCGTCATCATCGGATTTGGCGGAGGATGTTTGACCAACATCGCCGGTCTGGCCGCGGGCCTCATCTTCCGGGGCATTCATTATGTCGAGATGCCCACCACGCTCATGGGCATTACGGACAGTTCCCTGAGCAATAAGCAGGCCATCAACGGCGCAAAAGGCAAGAACCACTTTGGGATGTATTATGCGCCTGCGTTCCTCTTCGGAGACACGCACTATCTGACGACTGAACCTGTGGAGGGCAAGAAGGCCGCCATCGTCGAGGGGATCAAGAACGGGCTGATCTCCGATGCCAGCCTGCTTGACTACTTTGAAGCCGCATTGCAGCGTCCTCTGGAGAGCTTCAGCGAACTAGACTTCCACGAGTTCGCGTATCGAATCATCTGCTCCAAGCTGGAGATTCTGCTCCGGGATCCATCCGAAAAGGGGTCGGCCCTCACGCTCGAATATGGCCATACATTTGGGCATGCGATGGAGTTTCTCTCCCACGGAAAGGTACATCACGGATTCGCCGTCGCCAAGGGCATGTGCATTGCCGCTGAGCTTGCTTACCGGCTCGGATACATACCGCGTAAGCTCGCCGACCGGCATTATTACGTGTTTGGCACCCTTCTCGGTCTGGACCTGTCTATTCCGGAGGAGATTGGCATCGACCAGATTCTCTCTGCAATCGACTCCGACAACAAGAGGACCGATGGGGGAACGAAGTTTGTTCTCCTGAAGAAAGCCGGCGAGTGTTTGAACCCGGATGGCGATTTCCAGGTGTTTGTCGACCCGCAGATCGTACGAGCCGTACTGGCTGACTACAAGAACAGGATCTAACCGCTGTCTTGGTTCTCCCGCTAGGCAAGCGGAAGACGGCTTGAGCAGAAAAGAGGAAGCATGTTTAAGTTCAGCTTCAACTCAACAACGCTGCGTTACATGGAAATATTCGAAGCACTGTCGCAGATCCAAGCATACGGCTATGACGGTGTGGAATTGATGTTGAACGACAGTCACCTTCACCCCCTGCGCACTCCCGATTCACGGGTCTCGGAGATTGCGGATTTCTGTTCTGGACAGGGAATCCAGATTGTCTGCGTCGCCGCTGGAGGAGATCGGCTTCTCAGCGATGTTCCCTATCAGCCATCCTTGATCGCCCGCGAAGAAAGCGGCCGCCGCAAGCGAATCGAACTGCTGAAACGGTCGATCGGGATCGCCGAGGTCTTGGGCTCGCCGGTGTTGAATTTCAACTCCGGACCGCCCGAAGAAGGCGTCTCGCAATCCGAAGCGTGGAACTATCTCCGCGAGGGCGTTAGCCAATTGCTGCAACACAACGGAGACCTGATTCTGGCATTGGAACCGGAGCCAGGATTCTTCATCGGGACCACAACAGATGCCCTGGCGTTGATCCGGGAGATCGACAACCCGAGATTCTGCTTGAACCTGGATATTGGACACGTGAACTGCAGCGAGGACGACTGCTACGCCGCAATCCAGCGCGCCGTTCCCTTTGCCCGCCACATCCATATCGAAGACATCAAGCAGCGTGTGCATCGCCACGAGATTCCAGGCGAGGGCGACATCGACTTTGCCCGGGTGTTTGCAATTCTCGAGGGCGCCCATTACGAGCACTTCATCAGTGTTGAACTGCATCACCACGCGGAACTTTGGCAGCGTGCGCTTGGGGAGAGCCTGCAGTACCTGCGCGGGTTGAGTGAGGCACAGGCATGAGGAACCATGGGCTCCGAATCGTCGCTCCGGGAAAGCTCCGGCTGGAAGAACTTCCAATGCCCACCCTGGCGGATGGGGAAGTCGCCGTCCGGGTTCATTATGTTGCGCTTTGCGGCTCCGACATCAAGCTCTATCATGGCTCCTACAAGGCGCCCCACAGCTACCCGATTGTGCTGGGGCACGAGTGGGTGGGGCAGATCGAAGATGTCTCCCCTTCGGCGGCCACGCACTGGAAGATCGGGGAAATCGTAACCGGCGACTGTTCGCTTTTCTGCGGCGCATGCATCAACTGCGCCACCGATAAGAACCACTGCCTCTCAATTCAAAAAAGGGGCATCACGCGGGATGGTGCCTGCGCGCGGCATATTGCCGTTCACTTCAGGCATGTGCATCGGTGTCCAAACGTCCCCGACGTGAGGCCCTATGCCCTCGCCGAACCAATGTCGGTAGCCATTCAGGGAATCCAGAACCGCATTCCGCACACACGACTTGGCTCGCTTCGCAATGCGCTGATTATCGGAGCGGGAGGAATCGGCATCTCCACTCTGATTTCCCTGCTCGATTTCGGAATTCCATCGATTGTGATCGCCGATCCCATCCGCAAGAAGACCGATCTGGTCTCCTCATTCAATCTCAGCAACGTCGCAACCGTTTCGGAACTACCAACTGAAACCGATAGCTTCGATTTGATTGTCGAAGCCGCGGGGAGCGGACCCGCAATTCAACACGCTTTCAAGTTGGCTGCTCCGGGCGCCTCCATTGTCTGCCTGGGGCATCAATCGAAGGTGGAGCTCGACTGCGGTGCGCTGGTCAAGAAATCGCTGAACCTCTTAGGGAGCATCGGCAGTTCCGGAGGATTCGAGCGTGCCATCGAGATCGTACAATCAAGGACCCCTTTAGTCGCCCGGATGATCACTCGCACAGTGGCGCTCGCGGACGCAGAAGCCTTCTTTCGGGACGACCTCGATCGCGAGCAGAATATCAAGATCCTCATCGATCTCAACTAACCACCTGCAATCGGCGGCAGCATGGCGCCAGTGAGCACCTCATGACGCGACCGGGCAAGATCGTTTCGCCAAACCACGTGTCTGCAGCGACCTGGTTTCAGCTTGTTGCTATTGTCGTCTTCTGGTCGGCCAACTGGCCCATCACCAAGTCGATCCTCGTCTACACCTCACCTCTGACGTTCACCGCCATACGCTTTGTCTGCGCCTTGCTGGCAATGTCCGTTGTCTCATTCCTGGCGCGCCAGCCGTTCCTTCCGGTTGCTGGAGAGAGAGTCGGACTCGGCGTAATTGGGTTGCTGCAGATCGGAGCCATGCTCGGCTTCAGTTTTGCCGGCCTTGAATATCTCGGCCCTGGACGTGCCGCGGTGCTGGTGTATACCATGCCCATCTGGTGCATTCCTCTTGGCTGGCTGATCACGCGGGAGCGCGTAACCGCAAGCGCTCTGATCGGCGGAGCGGCAGGACTCGCGGGCATACTGGTCTTCCTCAACCCTGCTCTTGTGAACTGGGCAGACCGCCGCATGATCGTCGGCAACAGCCTCGGCCTCGCTGGAGCAGTGAGTTGGGCGCTGGGTGCGTGTCTCTACAGGCGTCGCCGCTGGCAAACAGGGTTCTGGACGCAAACCTATTGGCAGGTTCTTTGCAGCGCGGCGGTATTGTCTATCCCACTATGGAGTCTCGGCGCGCAACGCCCTCTATTCTGGTGCGCGCCACTGTTTGCCGCGCTGGCGTACAACGCCGTTGTGACCACAGCCCTGTGCTACTGGTGGTGGGGAAAAGTCCTGGCAACAACCTCCGCTTCCCGAGCGGGGCAGTTTCTTACGCTGGTTCCCGTTTGCGCCCTGCTGATGAGCAAAGCCTTCACAGGCGAGTCCATTGGCCCGTCTGTAATCGCCGGCGTTCTTCTCATTTCCACCGGCGTCGTCGTTGCGTTGCGCGGCGGCAATCGGAAATCAGGATAGCGCAAATCCGCCTAGCTTATTCTCTCTGACTCCAGTAGCCATCCCCAGCGCAACTCCGGCAGAGAACCCGGCCGTCCTTCACCACTTCACGCTGGTTGAGTACCTCTTCTGCGCACTCCGCGCAGGTTGCGCGCATGCCGGGCTTCCCGATAATGGCATCCAGATCGATTGTGAGTCTAACCTCGCGCAGGGTAAACAATTCTTCGTTCGGGATTCGTTGGTAGGCTTCGAGTTGCGCCTGCCAGCGGTTGGCAGATGAAGGCACAGTCGCCGCCGCACGTACCCGCGCATCCACCGATGGCGCAATTCGCAGGGCCACCTTGGAGAGCGTGTCGACAAATGTGACCGCAACCTTTCCGTAGTCCATCAAACGCATCGTGCGATGTCCCATCGAGCATCCTGTAGCAACACTCACGCCGTCGGCAAAACAGCCATCGGTCTCGACAAAGGCGCGCAGACGTTTGCCACTCTGCGGCAGCTCGAACGGAACTCTTTCCGCCACAAACATCCCCATCCTAACGCCAAGCACCTGGCGCGGACAGAGATGTTTGTGCATTGCAGCCGTCTGTTCAAGCAGGGTCGCCAAATCGGAGTTCACGCTCAACCTCTCTGTACCGGTTTCGTGCCAGCAGTGCTTCCACTTCTAGCGCTGCCGCTCTCTAAGATGCTATCGCATTATCCTTCACCGATTTGCATGACGGGAACCTGCTCAGGAATGATCAATGAGGCCTGCGTGGCAGCAATCACTTGATCCCTTGTCACCCCCGGAGCCAACTCGCGCAGCACAAGTCCGTCCTCTGTCGGCTCGATCACTGCCAGTTCCGTGACGACAAGACTGATGCGCCGCTTCGAGGTGAGCGGAAGAGTGCAGCGTTTCAGGATCTTCGGCCTTCCCTTGGCAGTATGCGTCATGGCGACGATCACACGTTTGGCACCGGTCACCAAGTCCATCGCTCCACCCATGCCAGGCACCATTTTTCCAGGGATCATCCAGTTGGCGAGGTGCCCTTCCTCATCGACCTCCAAGCCGCCCAGTACCGTTAGATCCAAATGTCCACCGCGAATCAATCCAAACGATACACAGCTGTCGATGCTGGCCGCTCCCGGAATGGCGCCAACATAAACGCCACCCGCATCCACCAGCGACGGAGCCTCCAAGCCCCGCCCCGGCATGGGAGCCATACCGATGATTCCGTTCTCCGATTGCAGATAGACCTCGACTTCGCTGGAGAGAAACTCCGGGATCATGGTAGGCAGTCCAATGCCAAGATTCACAAGGTCCCCGCTCTTCAGTTCCAGAGCCACGCGCTTTGCAATCAAAACCTTATCGTCCATACAGATTGCCTCTTTCCACGATGTAATCAACGCAAACGAACGGAGTTGCGACCAGGTCCGGAGGAATCACGCCGACGGGAACGATGTGCTCCGGCTCAGCAATGACGGTGTCCGCGGCCATGGCCATCACCACGTTGAAGTTGCGCGCCGTCAACGAGTAAGAGAGGTTGCCGCGATAGTCGCAATGGTGCGCCGCGAGAAGCGCGTATTGCGCGCGAACCGGCGTCTCCAGCAGAAACTCCTTGCCATTCACCTCGACGATGCGCTTGTTATCCTCGACCAGCGTGCCGAGGCCGGTTGGTGTAAGCACGCCCCCAAGCCCGAATCCACCTGCGCGGATGCGCTCCGCCAGGCTCCCCTGGGGACAGAGTTCCACTTCGATGTCGCCTGCAATCATCTGCCTACCCGTTTCCGGAGTGAGGCCGATATGGGAGGCGATCAATCGCTTGATCAGGCGGGCTTCAACCAGCTTTGCAATTCCAAATCCAGGCTGACCTGTGTCGTTGGAAATGACTGTTAGGTCCTTCTTCCCTTGTCGCACGAGTTCATCGATCATGCGGTGCGGAGTGCCGATTCCCATGAAGCCGCCGATCATGAGCGTAGCGCCATCGGGAATCATCTGAACCGCTTGTTCACAACTTACCGATTTGTTCATTTCAAGTATCCTCACGAAAATGACAACGAAACTCTGTTTGGCGCTTCCCCGACGTCCGCCATCTCTAGCCTCCGATGGCCGACATCGGAATCAACCCTCCGGGGTCACGACCCTCCAAAAGATTATGTCTAAGAGGCTTCTCCTGTATGAGGCTGGTCAGAACCTCTCTGACAGCCTCATCGCCACGCAACAGGTGCGGCTTGAGGTCGATCGTCTCCGGAGAAAAGAGACATCCGCGAGCCAGCCCATCCGATGTGATGCGGATGCGATTGCAACTCGCACAGAAGTGCTTCGAGATCGGACTGATGACTCCGATAGTGGCCAGACTGTCGTCCAACCGAAAATACCGCGCCGGCCCAGCACCTTCCGTTCCTGGCACTGGCGTCAATCGATGACGGCTTCCCACCTCTGCCAGGATTTCACTGCTGTTGATATACGAGGAATTCCAGTTGCAGTCACCGTTTACGGGCATGTATTCAATGAAGCGAACCGTCAAACCCCAATCGATCGCCATCGCCGCGAAGCTGAGGATCTCTTCACTGTTGATTCCCCGTAGAACGACAACATTGATCTGCGGGGGAGGAAACCCTGCCCGCTCCGCCACGGCAATGCCCTCAAGAACACGCGAGAGGTTTCCACCGCCGGTGATCGCTGCGAATGTTTCCGGCTTGAGCGAGTCGAGACTGATATTGAGCCTCTTAACCCCGGCCCGGCGTAAGGGATCTGCCATCCTGTCCAGCAGTATTCCATTGGTCGTAAGGACAACTTCCCCGATTCCCGGAATTCCGTTGACTCGTTCCAGGAATTGCACAATGCCAGGCCGGACCAGCGGCTCTCCACCGGTCACCCTGATCTTTCGAATCCCCAGAAGTGCTGACTGCCGGGCCACACGATACAGATCCTCGAAGGACAGCAGAGGCCTCTTCGGGAAACTTTGCAAACCGTTTTGCGGCACGCAATAGCGGCAGCGCAGGTTGCACTGGTCTGTGACCGATAAGCGAAGGTAGCTGATTTTGCGGTCGTGCTTGTCTGAGATGTTCATTCGCAGTCCCCTCCGGCACTCGCATGGCCGCTCTTCAATTCGGAAGTCAACACGCTCCGGTCCAGTATTAGTCTGCGTCTCGTTGGGAACAGCGATATGTCATAGCGCTTTGCAAATGTACCCCAAAGACCTGAAGGCATCTTCAGCATGACCACGACTGCGACCGCACCCAAGACGATGAGGTACCAGCTTCCAAGATCGGCGAGGTACTGGCGAAGGAGGAAGAAGACCATCGTGCCTACGATCGGTCCCTCCAGCGTTCCGATCCCACCGATTACCACAATGAAGATCATGTAGCTGGACCAGTTGATATCGAACGCCGCAGGCGGAGAGATGCGTAGCTTTGAGAGATAGATCAATGCCCCGGTGAGAGCGGTGCCAAAACCGGTCGCGACAAACACGAACAACTTGATGCGGAGACTGTTGACGCCTGCGCTGCGGGCCGTTGCTTCGTTATCCCGAATGGCCGTCAGGGCCAGCCCTGCCTGCGAACGCAGCAGTAAGTAAGAGCACACCGTAGAAAGCAAAGAGATAAGAAGCGCTGCGCCATAGAGCACGGTATCCCGGTGCAACGGTCCCAGGTTTACAGCGCGGGCGACCGATGCCGGCAGGCTGATTCCCGACCCAGCTCCAAGGCTTCTGATCTCCGAAAAGGCCAGTTTGAAGGTCTCCGCAACTACCCAGGTGCCAATCGCCAGATACGCTCCATTTAGCCGGAAGACAATCAACGCACCGGGAATGGCAACCAGCGCACCCACAACGCCGGCCAGCACCAGCGCGGCAATTGGGGTCCAGCCCAGTTGGATGGTCAGCAAGAAGAGCACATAGCCGCCCAAGCCGAGAAAGGCCTGCTGCCCCAGCGAGATGATTCCTGCAAATCCAGCCAGCAGATTCCACATCTGCGCAAGCGCCAGGAAATAGCAAAACTCCATCAGCAAGGAGAGATGGCCGCGATCGATCCACGCCGGGGCAGAGAGTAATGCAAGCATCAGCAACCCAGCGAACGCCGCGGCCATCCGGGATAACCGCGAACTCTGTTCAACTCGGACGCTCCCCCACTCTTTATGGATGCTCATTCCGTTCTCCTTGGAAAGAGCCCTTGCGGCCAGAGAATCAGGATCGCGAGAAAGACGAGATGCCCAGCAAGCATTTGCCAACTGGGCGAAAAGCGCGCGCCTGTCGTCTGCGCCATGGCCAGAATCATTCCGCCCGCCAGTGTCCCCCACAGAGAGCCCAACCCGCCGATGATCACCGCTTCAAATGCAAAGATCAGCCAGTCCGGCCCGGATACCGCATCGAAGCTCGCACGAATTCCAGTGAATACACCGGCCACGGCCACCGTCACCATGGCAATCCCCGTGGCCATCGCAAACAAGTGCGGCGTGTTCACGCCCATCAGCCCGGCCGTGCTCAAGTCGTCGGAAGTCGCCCGCAGCGCACGGCCCAGCTTGGTCCTGTAGAGAACCCATTGCAGCAGGCCAATCAGCGCAGTGGATACAACGAGTGTGAGGAGCGGCAGCGTCCCCACCGCCAGGCCTGCCGGAAGTGCGATACTCGCCACCTCGACCCTGCCGCCATGGAGTTTCTGCGAATCCGCTGAGAATGCTTGTAGCAAGCCGTTTTGGATGATCACGGAGAGGCCAAACGTAATGAGTACCGGCCGCAGAATGTCTTCGCCCAATGCTGGATTCAGGATCGTGCGTTGCAGAAGGTATCCGACCGCAAACATCAGCGGCACAAGCAGGATCAAGGTCAGGAACGTCGAAGAGAATCCCATCAGCCGCTGCAGCCACATCGCAAGAAACGCGGAGAGAACAATCAAGTCTCCATGCGCCACGTTGACCATGCGCATCACACCAAACACAAGGGACAACCCGGCCGCAAACAGCGCGTAGAGAGCGCCAAGCATGATTCCCTGAAGAATGCTGTCAATCCATCCGCTCATGCAGCGCCATCCAGTCCGAAGTATGCTCGCGAAACCTGTTCCTGCTTGAGCGCCCTCGCTCGTCCCTCCAACGACACGCGGCCTTCCTGGAAGCAATACACACGGTCGGCAAATGCCAGCGCCTGCCGCACATTCTGTTCCACGATAATCAGCGTGACTCCGAGATCCTTGATCGCCGCCAGCGTCTCGTAGATGTCGTGAATCACCATGGGGGCCAAGCCCAGCGAAAGCTCATCGCACATCAGCAAGCGCGGATTCGAGATCAGCGCCCGCCCGATCGCAACCATCTGCTGCTCTCCGCCGCTCAGCGAAAGCGACGGCTGCTTACACTTCAGTTTCAATTGCGGAAACAACTCGTAGATCTGCGCTAGCGGCCACGCGCCATTCTTCTTTGCGTAGGCGCCCATCAGCAGGTTCTCCTCGACCGTCAGGCTAGAGAACAGCCTGCGCCCTTCCGGCACCAGCGCGATGCCGCGCCGCACAATCTGCCAAGGACGCAACCCGCAGATCGCCTCCCCGTCAAACCGAACCGCATTGCCCTGACTTTTGACATTTCCGGCTATTGTATTTAGAAATGTTGATTTGCCCGCGCCATTCGCGCCGATCACCGCGATCGCTTCCCCTGCGTTTGCTTCAAAGTCAATCTCGAACAGCGCCTGGAAGTCGCCGTAGTACGCATTCAACCCGGAAACCGTCAGCAGACTCATACGGACTCCATTCCCATGTAAATGCGCTTTACCACCTGGCTCTCCATCACCTCGGCAGGCTCTCCCTCCATCACTTTTGCACCAAAGTCGATCACCGCGAGCCGGGTCGCGACCGCCATCAGCGCATGAACAATGTGTTCGATCCAAATAATTGTCGTGCCGTTCCGGTGCACTGTCTTGATCATCTTCACAAGTTCAGTCGCTTCCTCTTCCGTCAACCCACCGGCGATCTCATCGAGGAGTAGCAGCCGGGGCTGGGAGCTCAATGCCCGCGCAACCTCCAGCGCCTTGCGTTCCAGAAGCGTCAGGCTTCCTGCCAATTCATTGGCCTTCCGGATCAGCCGCATTTGATCGAGAATCTCCGCGCATCGCCCGTAGCACTGGCTCTCGCGCATGCGGCCACCTGCGGTCGCTGCCACCAGGCAGTTCTCCAGCACGGTCATCTTCGAGAACGGTTTCGGAACCTGGAAGGTGCGTCCCATTCCAGCACGGCAGCGTCCCTCCATAGCTAGCGGGGTTACATCCTTGCCGAGAAAATGCACCCTTCCCGAGTCCGGCTTGAGCTTACCGCCGATGAGATTGAAGAGGCTTGTCTTGCCGGCGCCATTGGGGCCGATGATCCCCAGTGCATCGCCTTCCGCAACCGTCAGACTGACCCCGTCAGCCACTCTGATCGCGCCAAAGCTCTTCGACACATCTTCAATATGCAGCAGTTCCATTGCGTTCAGGCCCCCACACTTACCAGCGGCTGCAGAGCGGCCTGCGTGGGGATTTCCTTCTCCCCTTCGTCGTTCACAACCAGCAGATTGAAGTGTGGCTTGTTCCCGCTCACCCACTGCCCACCAACCAGCGGAGTCTTGCAAACGTTCTTCACCGGACCCCTTTGCCACGAAACCGGGCCTACGATCGAGGCATAGTTCGTGGCCACGATTGCGTCGCGAATTGCCTCTGGCGAGTCGATGTTCCGGGTACGCTTCAGCACATCCAGAGCCACACTGAACAGCGCATGCTTGAAGCCCATCGGCTGCGTCCACTGTTTGCCCGTCTGGCGCTCGTAGTCCGCACAGAACTCAGCCGCAGATTGCCCTGTAACCTCAGAGCGGAACGGATGGTTTGGCGACCACCACACTTCGGTCGACAGTCGCTCGGCACGCTCACCGAGGCTCTCTACCGCAGCAGGAAACAGCAGAGCTTTCGCCATTGTGGCTATCTTCGGCTTGAACCCTTGCTGTGCCGCCTGGCTCCAGAAGGTTGCAAACGCCGGCGGCGAAAGGACTCCGGTCAGTATCTCCACATGCGCGTTCTTGAACGCGCTGATCTGTGCAGAAAAATCATTGGTCGAGGGTTGAAACCTCCCCGAATCGACTAGCTTGAAGCCCTTTGCTGCAAGGATCGGCGGAAAACCCTGTTTCGGGTCGGAGAACGCATTGCCATCGTTGTCGTTTCCCCAAAGCGCGCCGACCACCTTGTTCGTCGGCAGGCTCGCCCACATGTTCGTATAGACCGCTGCCAGTTCCTCGGTGCCCCAAAAGAAGTGGTACGTCCACTCGAATCCCTGCTCCACCTTGCCGCCGCGCCCAAAGAAGTACGGCTGCCACGGCGCATCGGTCGAAATGCACGGCACGCCGTTGATCTCCGCCTGATCCGCAACCGGATTCACCGTCTCAGGAGTGTTCGCTGTCAGGATCATGTCCACACGGTCAGTCTTGATCAGATCGGAGGCCACCTCCGCTGCGCGGTTCGGATCGGATTTGCTGTCCTTCTCGATAATCTCGATGGGGTGCATCTTTCCCGCAATCATCAATCCGCCAGCGACAGCCTTGCGTATGCCTGCGAGCACAAATGCGTCTGCCTCGCCAAAAGCCGCCAGGCTTCCGGTCCGCGGACTGACAAAGCCCAGCTTAACCGCACGGTTTGCAGCGGCACTTTTGCGGCACCCCACCGAGCCGGCTGACGCCAACAATGCCAGCGAAGCTGATCCCCGCAGAAACTCGCGGCGCGATACCGCAGTCATTCTCTTCTGCAGCGGCTTTTCAATTTCAGGTTTGTCGTTCATCTTCGTCTCACCCATTTGTTGGTAATTGGCGTCTTCCAAGGTGCACGATCGCCGTAAATCAGGTACTAACGCGCCAACGCCTTGCCGGCTTCGTACGCACGAATCTTCAGATCTGCGTTGCGTTCCGCGCTTTCCGGATCGTTGCTGTTCGTGCAGACGATGTTCTCAACCAAATCAAAACCAAATGCTGGAAACATCGCGGATGTGTATTCGAAATAGGAGTCGAACATACGAGGATCGTCCATGCCCTGCGAATAGACAGTGAGCAGTTTCTTTTTGCCGTACCGCGGCTGGCAGGCGGCGTCCATCAGTGGAAAGAACCGATCGTAGAGGTTCTTCACCGGACCCGTCATTTGCATCATGTAAATGGGAGAGCCGATGACGACAGCATCCGCCGTCTTTAGCTTGTTGAGCGCCGCAGTGACCTCATCGTTGATGGCGCATTCTCCCTTGCCCAGTCTGCACGCAAAGCAGCTTTGGCAGGCCATGAACTTCATCTTGAAGAGCGTGTAGGTCTTTACCTGCGCGCCTCCGTCCTGCGCACCGCGGGCAACCGTGTTCAGGATCGTGGCGGTATTGCCGTCCATGCGAGGACTGCCGTTGAAGATGACAACTTGTTTCATACCACTGGTTCCGTTTCTGTGAGGACGACCGATCTGCCGACGAAAGGCAGAAGGCGGCGTCCCAGTTCTAGTTCTTGGCCTGGGTATCAATCAAGCCAATCCAGGAGTTGATAAACAGCGAGGGAAGAAGTCGCTCCTTCCCCCGTTGTCCAATGTTGCTTTTAAGCGAGCTGTTCTGCTTTCAATGCTCCCGAAAGCAACTTGATAAAGCCGAGGTTCTGCGAGCCCTTGTCGATGACAACCGAATGCGAGGCTTTGATCCCTGCTGCCTCTACATCCACGGTGTATTCTCCGTTCTCCAATGCGTCGAACTTGAAGTCGCCGAAGAAGTTCGTCTGCTGGGTTGCCAGCACGCCCTGCTGGTTTCTCAGCGTCACAGTGGCGCCTTCGAAGCAGTCCCCATCCATCAGTACACCTGCCGCAATGAAGTTCTTGGTGTACCTATGAAGATTCTTGTAGACCACTCTGGGCGCGTTTTTGAGTTCAGCGGACCTGTATCCCTCGAAGCCTTCCTGTTGGGCCAGCTTCTCGAACTCCGCGGGTTCCATTTCGTAGAACTTCATGGTGCCGGTTGGGCAGGAATGTACGCAACGGGGAACTCCCGGCTTCCAGTCCTTGTCATCCAGCAGATGGGCGCACATGGTGCACTTCTGAGCTACGTTCTGTTCTTCGTTCCAGTAGATCGCGCCGAAGGGGCATGAGGCCGCAAGCGCTTTGTTGCCTTTCGCCGCTTCCATGTCGATAATGACCATGCCATCCTCACGGCGCTTGACTGCGTCTGGGGCCGCCTTCATGCAGTGAGCATCCTGGCAGTGCTGGCAAGGCATCGGGAGATATGCCACGTCGTTGCGCGAATACTGACCGCGTTCCAGGTATTCGATGTTTAGCCAGCGATGGCCGTGGCGCGGCTGAGAAGCAGTGTATCCTGGCCAGTCGTTGCCAACATGCTCATCCTTGCAGGCCATGAAGCAGATATTGCAGCCATGACATGTCGCAATGTCGATGGACAAGTATCGTTGTTTCATTTTCTTAATCCTTTCTCCCCTTCCTTGGGATCAGTCGATCTCGTAGATGCCGCCATCCCACTTCTCGACTTCGAGTTGCGTGGAGTTTGGCGCCATGCCGCAGGCGTACTTGGACATGTAGCGATCGGGAGAAAGAATGTTGACGCAACCGCCACGATCGGCGGACTTGCCTGGCGTGCCCAGCGGATTGTACTCGGCGCAGGACTCGTACGAGTGCACGGTTCCCGGCTGCACGCGCTCGCCAACTTGGGCGCAAAGAATCACGGAGCCGCGATCGTTGAAAGCGCGGATCAAATCGCCTTCCTTGATGCCGCGGGCTTCGGCGTCCTTGCTGTTCATTCTCATGATCCAGTAATAATGTCCGTCAACAAGAACCCGATGGTCCTTGATGTCGTTCATGAAACTGTCCTTGCCGTCGCCCATTGTGTGGAAGCTGTAACGGGGGTGCGGGGCAAGCATGCCGAGCGGGTATTTCTTGGCCAGAGGACTATGCCAGCTTTCCCACGCCTCCACATAGGTGTGCATGGCCGGACGGTACTCATCGACATAGCCTTGCTTTTCGAAGTTCTGAATGCTGGTTGCGATGAATTCGACCTTCCCTGTTGTAGTCTGCAGCCCCTTGCGGTCGACTTGGTTATTGAGACGTGGTCCCCAATCCGGTGTGTCCTTCTGGCGATCCTCGGCGAACCAACGCAAGGCAACCGCCTTGTTGCGATTCGGATTGGTGGGAACGACGAAGTACCCTCTCTCCTTGAACTCCGCAAAGGTCATATACTTCGGCATGTCGGTGGCGTTGTAATACTGCTCGATCCACCCCAACTCGTCCTTGCCCTCGGTAAACATCGGCCCGATGCCCAGCTTCTCGGCAAACATCGCGTAGATGTCATAGTCGGACTTGCTTTCGCCGATCGGTTCGATGCACTTCATCTGCATCGAGATCACGCGATGGTTGACCTGGTTGTAGTTGTCGGGGATATAGCCGGAACAGTTGGAGAATTCCGAAATGTCCCAGCGTTCGAAGTTGGTGCAGGCCGGAAGAATGACATCCGCAAACGGCACTTCGCCTTCAAACCAGATCGATTGACTGACAACGAACTCCAAGCTCTCGTGCGTGTACATCTTGGCATAACGGTTGGTCGCCGTCATGGTTCCCATATGCGGCCCGCCGTATTTCCAGAACATCTTGATCGGCGAATAGCCAGGAGCCGGGTACTCGTATTGATGCATCTGGTGCGCGATGTCGCCGCCAGCAAAGCCCTTTCCGCTCCACTGAAACTTACCTTCCATGATGCATTCTGGAATCTTGAGACGCGGGATATGCTGGCCCGCGCTCGTGTTGAGGTTGGAGGGAGACGGGAACGTCGTCTTGCCGTCGAACATTCTCCATGCGAACTTGAAGCCGGCCGCGGAGTTTTCGCAGTCGCCCGAGATGCCTCCCTCGGCATACCCTGGGAAATAGAACTCGTTGTCTACCGGAGCGCCCTGCGTGGTCGACCAGATGTTCGAGCCTGGCTTGCCCATGCCCTGCATGGTTGCCAGTGCGATCATGCCGCGCGTCCACTCAATGCCATGCGATGCGCGGCAAGCGCCGCCCCAACCACCAAGTCCTCCGGCCGCGAGGTAGGTGTTCTTCTTTGCCCATTCGCGTGCCAGCGCGCGGATATCGCAGGCCGGAACACCGGTCTCTGTCTCCGCCCACTCGCAGGTCTTGGGAATGCCGTCTGTCTTACCCAGAACGTACTCGGACCACTCTTCGAAGCCATGGGCGTGGGTCGCCACGTACTCCTTGTCGTAGGTCCCCTCGGACAGCCATGTGTAGGCGATGGCAAAGGAAAGAGCGTGATCGGTCCCGATCTTCGGCGAGAACCACTTGTCGCCAATCCACGCAGCGGTGTGGTTCATATAGGGATCGATAAACACCATCTTGACGCCAAGATCCTTGAGCCACTGGCGGCGAGGCGTAGATTCATGCGCGGAATAGATGCCCCCGTTGGTCTCCGGATCGGAGGACCAGAAAACGATCATCTCCGCGTGCTTCAAGCCGTCCTCCAGCAGGTTGTACTGCTCTGGATTGCCCAGGCGCCAACTAAAGCCCCACATGTGCATGCCGCCCCAATGCCAGCCTTCCCAACTGTCCGGGTTGTGGTCCGCATAGGTGAAGCCCATCATGTTCATAAAGCGGAAATAGGTGCTGTGCCGGTAGCCGACGTTGCCCCACATATGGTGGGAACTTGGCGTGGAGAGAATCGCGGAAGGACCATACTGGTGCTTGATGCGGTTGATCTCGTTGACCACAAGGTCAATCGCTTCTTCCCAGCTGATCCGCTCGTATCCGGATATGCCGCGGTTCTGAATGTTCCTGTTTCCTGCAGGATCGAAATCTACGCGCTTCATTGGGTACTTGATGCGCTTGTCGGAATAGATCATGGATTTGAATCCCTGCGTGTAGACCGCTACGGTCGTTTTGCGGGGTGGCTTGAAGGTACGCCCTCTTGCCTCGATTTCCCAGGACGCTGCATCTGTCTCGTCCAAATCCATCGGCGTCATGCGAACGATCTTCCCGTCATTGACATAGACAAAAACGGGCCCCCCGGTGGATGAATTCGTCATGCGAACTTCTTTGCTCATCTTCGTCTCCCTGGCAAGCCGCTTCCACACCCCTGAAGCAGTCCTGCATCGGTGTCTCGCGTGCAAGTCTGCCGTCTGATCGTTAGTCAGTACGTCTCGCCAAAACCCGTCTGGCGGTACAGTTGTACTGTCTGCCGGACTCTCAGAAAAGAAGCTACCGATGGCAAACGACCTTGTCAAGAGAATTCTTCGGGGAGCAAAAAACGCCCCAATGGGCGGCAAAAGCAAGGCAGCTGGGCGGGAAAATTGGCCATTGAGAAGTAGCTTCTAGGGTGGGGTGCTGGGAGAATCCCGTGTCAGGGAGGATCTGCGTGCGACCAGTGGTCCAGGGCAATCTCTGCCCCGCCCCCGATCGACTCGGGGGACGGGAAGTTGGATCCTGCGGAGATGGATCGCTCTACGAGCGCAAACCGCTCTTTCGCGGGAATTCGCGGAAACTGGCTCGTCTTGTTGGGCTGGAAAACCTCCACCTTGGCGACGAAGGCAATCGGCAAGGAACGGACAGGCCTCAGCGCCGGAAGTCTCCGCTCTTTCCGCCCGTCTTGGCTTCGAGTTGAATGGCACGAATCACGATGGCTTTGTCCAGCGCCTCGCTGGTTTCAATCAACCACCAGGGAAAAATGTCCTCACGGGCGGCATCCTCCTGGAATCGGAAAGGATGCGAGCGATAACCAACACGCTTGCAGGGGCCTAAGTACTGGACGGCCAGCGCAAGAGCGCAATTCCAGCCTCCGACGGCGATCCGCTGGGCGCCTGTCTGAATGGCCACAGCGATGTTCTTGCACCCCGTCAACCGAGCCGTCATCACAGAACCCGGCTGCTCGAAGAGAGCCTGTTATGGCGATGGGCATGGTCTGCGTCCTGCCGGGGATGTTGCCCGCAAGCATGAGGGTTGCGCCGAACTCGCCCAGCGCGCGGGCAAACGCCAGCACGGAACCAGCCACAACACCGGGCGCGGCTAGCGGCAGCAGCACCCGACGAAAGACACGCCCCTCTGAAGCCCCCAGCGTGCGTGCGGCCTCCAACAGTGTCGGATTTACCAGCTCCAGCGCACCCAGCGAAGTACGGTACATCAACGGAAACGCGACCACGGTCGCCGCAATGACAGTGCCCGGCCATGAAAACACCACCGTCACGCCGACCTGTTCCAACAACAGACCCAGCGCGCTGCAGCGGCCAAAGATCAACAGCAGAAAGAACCCGACCACCGTGGGCGGCAGCACCAAGGGAAGCGTCAGAATGCCGTCAATCCAGGTACGCAGACTACCCAGCATCGCATACATCCGGCGCGCCGCGAACAGGCCCAGGAAGAAGGATGCCATCGTCGCCGCGCAGGTGGTGGCCAGCGAGATTGCCAGCGGCGATGGATCGATGGGCGGGGTCACTGCACGGCCATCGTAAATCCATGCTTTTCAAAGATGGCTTTTGCAGCCGCGCTATGGAGATACTCGACAAACTCGCGCGCGGCTGCCTCATGGCCTCCGCCGGCGATAGCCGCGGCGGGATAGACGATCGCATCGTGCGTGGAATCCGGCGCTGTGGCCACGATGCGCACCTTGGCAGATTTCAGGGCATCCGTTGCGTAGACCATGCCCGCGTCGGCATTGCCGGTCTCCACATAGGCCAGCACCTGACGAACATCCTTGCCCAACACCAGCCTGGGGCGCACACCGTCGAGCAGATGCAGCGCTGTCAGCGTCTGCTGTCCGTAATGCCCAGCAGGCACGCTGGCAGGATCGCCCAGCGCAATGGACCTCACCGATGGTCCTGCAAGCTGCTCGAAACTTCCCAACTGCGATCCACGCGGAACGATCAGCACCAATGTATTGCGTAACAGATCGCGGCGCGAACCGGCAACGAGCAAGCCATGAGCCTGCAAGTCGTCCATGGGCTTGGCCGCCGCCGAGACAAATACGTCCGCCGGCGCGCCCTGCTCGATCTCCAGAGCCAGAGTGCCGGACGAGCCGAAGTTATTCCGCAGCTCGACCGCTGGACGATCGTGCTTGTAGGCAGCTTCTATCTCCTGGAGCGCATCGGTCAGGCTGGCCGCGGCTGAAACCGTCAGCACCGTGGGTTGAGTCTTGTGGCAAGCGGAGACGATGCAGATGCAGAGCATCGCCATGAAGGCGCCAAGAGTGATGGAATCCGCCCCGCGCTTTTTCTGGCGCTTCGCTGTCTCCGCATTTCTCATGCTACTCTCCTGATGACTTACAAGCTACACGCCGACAATTACATTCGACGCCTTGATGATGGCGCTGACGTTGTCTCCGGGTTTGAGATCGAGAGAGTGAGCGCTCGTCTTTGTGATGGAAGCGACCACCTCCGATCCGCCTGGAAGCTGAATAGTTACTTCGCTGCTTACCACTCCGTCTTCAAGCTTGCTGACCACGCCGCCCAGCACATTGCGGGCGCTGAACTGCCCGGCCTGCACACCCTTGCCAACAATCACTTCCGAGGCCTTGATAATGGCGAAGGCAGCTGTTCCAGCAGTCAGGCCCAAAGCCTCCGCACTGACGTTGGTGATGGTGGCAACCACCTTCTCTCCGCCTCGCAGTTTAAGGTCGATCTCCGAATTCACTGCGCCCTTGAGAACCATTTCGACCTCACCTGCAAGCACATTCCGCGCGCTGACTATCATCCGAGTTCTCCTCCCTAGAGCCAACCCCACATTCACTTCACTTTCGCTTCCCGAAAGCAACGCCACATGGAGGGCCACCGCAGAGGCCCACCAAGACAGCCTATTCACGATACCTTATCGCCATATCCGTTACTCTGCAAATCCAGGACATCGATCAAAAATCACCTGCTGATGCGGATTGCGAATTGGACCACGCGAGGATCGGTGACCGTGCTGGTGATACTGCCGAACGCGGCCGACCCAAAACTTCCGTTTGGCTGGGAGAACTCAGGTGTGTTCATCAGGTTGAAGACTTCGCCACGAAACTCCATCTCAGTCTCGCCGGGAAGCTTGGTATGCTTTACAAGGGCGATATCCAGGTCGCGATATGCTGGTCCACGCACAGGGTTACGCGATGCAGTACCAATCGTAAACTGCGGAGCGGTTGCAAATGCGGCGGTATTGAAGTACAGCGCAGGCGTGCGCCGGCCAGAAGACAGTGCCGGATTTCCCACAAGATTCGGGCGCTGCAGCGCAAAGCCGGCAAACGCGTTGTTATTGGTAGCCTGAGTGACAGTAACCGGCATTCCCGATTGCAATGCAAGAATTCCATTCAGTGCCCACCCACCAAGAAGCGAGCTTGCCAAACCAGATGAGCCAAACCGGTGGCCACGTCCGGCGGGCAGATCGTATGTGCCGCTGAACAGCGTCACATTGGGCATGTCTCCGCTCGACAAGTCGCGTTCGAGACGAGGGCGGAATGTATCGGCCGCAATGAGGCTGCTGGAATTTGGTGAAGATAACACGGTCGAGGAGAACACGGACGACGCGTCGTCAATCAGTTTGGAATGCGTATAAGCAAAGAGCACAGAGAATCCATGGGCTAAGCGCTGTTCGACCTTTGCCTCGCCTGCGTTGTAGTTTGTCGTCCCACTGTTGTTTCTGTAGGTTGCCACGTTGAGAAATCGTGGATATGGCTTAAGGAGTTGCGCCGCGCTTACCGTCTTTCCGCCAATCGAGCTTGAAGAAGGCAGTTGCCCGTAATACGGATTCGTAACCTGGGTGAGAAGAGACGCCCCCTGTTCAAGCTGAGCCTCTGTAAGCTGGTTCAAATTCGAGTCAGGGATACCGACATGCACAATTCGCGACCCTACATAGGCTAGTTCTACAGACAGGTTGCGGGTAATCTCCCGCTGCACGGCGAGATTCCACTGCTGTGCATATCCTGACCCGGCGGTCTTCTTCGCTGTATACACGCTTTGTCCTAGGCCTGCATCCGGGGTCAGTGGAATGGGGGCCACGGAAGGCCCTCTCGAAAGCACAAAGGCGGCATTCACGCTATCCTGCGTCTTTTGCTGAATATTCTGAATGTACGGAAACTGGGGTGTCGTAAAGGGCGTTGTAATCCCAGATTGATCGATGAAGACAATTCCATAGCCGGACCGAACCACAGTTTTCGGTGTGATCAGATATGCAAGACCAACTCGCGGTGCGACGTTCGTAAAGTGCAGT
>Ga0181529_10002148_pt1 | contig 24130 bp, 22 predicted proteins | sample PEATcosm2014_Bin_36_FD_119763 | JGI IMG/M metagenome (GOLD analysis project Ga0181529, IMG submission 119763) | Peatland microbial communities from MTU Mesocosm Facility, Houghton, MI, USA - PEATcosm2014_Bin10_30_metaG | ecosystem: Environmental > Terrestrial > Soil > Wetlands > Peat | place... | reverse complement strand
TGCGCAGCATCCAGAAACAGCCAGATCGTGTCCAAAGCTACTTCGGACAGAAAGATGTCTACTATGCCGCTGCGTAGCAATACTTCAGGGCCGGATCAATAGGGAGCAAGGGAATAGTCCCCCACCGGCTTCGCCTACTCATGAAGAGATGAAACGTGCGGAAGGAGCAGGGGCCTTCAGGCCCCTGAATTGAGAGCTTGAATCAATGGGCCTTCAGGCCCTGACGTTTTCTTCGCTCCATTCTTTTGTCGGACTTGCAAAGTGGTTTCTCTTTCGCCTTCCACTGGTTTTCACCGACCCACGGAGGGATGAAACTTTGCATGTTCTGCCCTCGGTTTGCGCCCCAGCGGGGCGCAGTGCTAATAGCCCAGGGCAAGCCGTAGGCGCAGCCCTGGGTTGGCTCTCCAAAATGAACATCGCGCCCTGTAGGGGCGCGGCGAACCGTCAAAAGGGCATTCCAGTTTCTTGTCAGGGAATAGTGCATAAATGCCAAATGCCGCGACTTGCGTCGCGGCATTTGGCGGTTCTTGCGGGTGCGTCCGTTACTCGGTAACGGCGATAATCGAGGCAAAACGTCCGTGGTTGCCGCGGTCGCGGAACTTGACGTAGCCGGTGATCTTGGCGAACAGGGTATCGTCTGAGCCGATGCCCACGTTCAGGCCGGGATGGATACGGGTGCCGCGCTGACGCACGATGATGGTGCCGCCCGTGATGAGCTCGCCGTCAAACTTTTTCACGCCAAGCCGTTGCGCGTTGGAGTCGCGTCCGTTTGTGGAGCTGCCTCCGCCTTTTTTGTGTGCCATTGCCGAATCCCCTTCTCGAAAAGAGTGTGCTCGCCGTTACTGGGCGGCGGTGTAGGTCACGCCGTCGGCCTCAATGGCCTTGATGCGCACCTCGGTAAAATTCTGACGGTGCCCCTGCAGCTTCTTGTACTGCTTCTTGCGCTTCAGGTGGAAAACCAGGATCTTGTCGCCGCGGCCCTGGCCGAGAATCTCGGCGGTGACCTTGGCGGAGGCCGGCTTGGCGATGGCGCCGGGCTCGCCGCTCACGGCCAGCACGTCGCTGAATTCGACCGTCTGCTCGGCCGACGGGAGAGTCTCAATCTTCACCACATCGCCGGGAGCGACGCGGTACTGCTTGCCACCGGTGCGAATCACTGCGTACATGAAAAATCCTCCGGCACGCTGGATTTCGGGCCAGGTGCATCGAACTCGAATCTGTGTGCCAAGTCGGGGCGGATACAAAAGCTACTGCATCGGGAGGGGGGGATGCACACACCCCGCTTGGGCGGTCTCATGAAAAGACCTTGCCACAAGCTCCCGCACACCCTGAAAGAGTGCATCGCCGAACTCTACGATTCTATCGTCAAAGCAGGGCCGGGGTCAATTGAGGCCCGGAACCGACGCAGTGCAGGCCACCGAAGCTGAGCAAAATGAAGAGTTTTAGGGGCAACATAAGCGCTGAACGGGTCGGCCGTGGTGGGGGAGGGCTGCGGATTCAGGTGAATCCGGTGACCTGCGCCGCTCAGCGCTGGGGGAGACTCGGAAGGCCTGCTCAGGGAGTCCAAAGGGCTCCGGAGTTGACCGATCAAGCCAGGCCTGCGGCGTTCCGCAGCGCCTGACAACAGCGTGCCACGAAGCAGCCGGTCAGCGCGTCACCCGTCCGGGCGAGAAGAGCAGGAGAATTCGAAATGGGAGAAGGAAATCGGTTTTGGCACCAGACTGCGGGACGGCAAGCTGCTTTTCCGCAGCCGGGGAGTCTGTGTGCCCGGTTAGCGCGAGCGGCTCCAGAAGGGGAAGACAATCAGGAGCGCAAAGCCGATGGCGAAGGCCAGAGCCAGCGCCACCAGCAAGTACATGGTCACCAGGCGGGGGCCGCCGCGCTCCTCAGTCGGCGGCCTGCTCTCCGGTGCGCTACTCATATTTGAGCGCGTCCACCGGGTTCATCTGCGCGGCGCGGGTGGCCGGCGCGGTGCCAAAGATGACGCCCACAGCAGTGGCCGAGCCCAGCGCAATAATCACCGACAAAGGCGAGATGGGGATCGCGTAGTCCGTAAAGAAGTGGATGGAAAGCGGCACGGCAAGCCCCAGGATGGTTCCAACCACACCTCCGGCCAGGGAGATCAAAATGGCCTCGGCCAGAAACTGGTATTTGATCTCCCGATAGGTCGCCCCCAGCGCCTTGCGGATGCCGATCTCGCGGATGCGGGCGCGCACGTTGGCCAGCATGATGTTCATAATGCCCACCCCGCCCACCGCCAGCGTAACCGCGGCCACCATCACCAGAACCGCGGTAATGGCGTCGGCAATGTTGGCGGCAATGGTCAGCATCTGCTTCATGGTCTGCGTTTTGTAAACGGAGTTGGCGCGGTGGCGGCTCTTGATGATGCGGATAATCTCGTCGGAGGCGGCAGGAACTTCATCCATGGTGCGCATGGAAAAATAAATTTGGTTCACCCGCTCCGTCCCCGTAAAGTAGCGGACCACGGAGTAGGGAACCAGCAGGGTCTGGTCCGCAATCTCAGACATGCCAAAGTCGTCCACGGCCAGTTTGAAGACGCCGATCACCGTAAACGGGATGCCGCTGATTTCAAACACCTGGCCCACGGCGGCGTCGGCTGAGCCGTAGCGCTCCTTGGCGTAGGTCTCTGAGACCACGGCGCATTTCATGTGGGCGTTGTCGTCCGTATCGTCCAGAAAGCGGCCGGAGAGAATCACCAGGTTGCGGATGTTCTGGTATTGCGCGCTGACGCCCAGGATCAGCATGTCTTTGGTCACGCCGCCGCCGTAGCTGATCCGCTCATGCATGTCCATCACCGGCGAGGAGTACTGGACGCCGGGCAACTGGGCCACCACGGTCTTTTCGTCTTCGCGGGTCAGGTAGTCGCTGTAGCGGATGTGCTCGGCCGGGGTGGGGCCGCCGCCGGAGTACTCCACTTCCACGGAATTGGTCTCGATCTTCTGCAACTGCTCCAGAATGTAGCGTCGGCCGGTCATGCCGATGGTGACCACCAGGATGACGGAGGCGGTGCCGATCACCATGCCCAGGGCGGTCAGCGCAAATCGGGCCTTGGAGGAGCGAAAGCTGTCAATGGCCAGCTTGAGAATCTCGCTTAGCTGCATGGTGCTGCTCGCACTACCCAGCGTCTGTTCAAAGCTGGAGCGATTCGGGGGGCCGGTCACGGGTTCATTCGGTGTCATGCACGTCCTGGGGAGCAGACCCGCTCGCGGCAACCAGGTGAGCGTCGCCGGGGCGCAGTCGAAAGTCAGCTCTTAGCTTACGCGGTAAGGGGCCGGGAACAAAACCAAAGAAGATGCGGGCGAGCGGGATACGGAATCCCCGGCCATTCGGGAGTGACGGCGCTCACCGCCTGCAGGCAGAACCGCGGGATAGCCTCGCCGTGCATGAATTGGCAGGGAATCAGCGAGGCGCTGCTGCTGGGGCTGGCCACCGGACCGGTGTGCCTGGCTACCTGCGGCCCCGTAGTGACTCCGTGGATGCTGGCTCAACCCGGGGGGATACTGCGCCAGGGTAGGCAGTTGGGCCTGTTTCTGACGGCTCGGCTGGCGGGCTATCTGGCCTTCGCCGTGGCGGCGTGGCTGGTGGGTTCGGCTGTTCCCCGCGCCTGGGAGGGCCGAGGCTGGCCGCTGGCGCTGGTGGATCTGCTGCTGGCCGCGGCCATGGCGGCCTGGGCAATGGGTTGGCCGCGCCGCAAGTGCGGCACCCAGGCAGAGGGAGCGCTGGTGCAGATTGGACAGCCGCTCGGCAGCCAAAAGGCCAGCGCCCAAAAGGTGAGCGCCCTCTCGCTGGGCTTTTTGACCGGCATCAACTTTTGCCCCCCCTTTCTGGCCGCCGGAATTCGTGCCGCGCAATGTAACCATTTGGGCGCGGCGCTCGTATTCTTTACAGCCTTCTTTTTTGGAACCGTGGTATGGTTTGTGCCCATGGCGGCGCTGGGCCTGGTGCGGCGTACCTCTGCCGTGTTGGCCGTGGCGCGCATGACGGCGTTGTTGCTGGCCCTTTGGTATGCAGGTATGGGTGTATTGATTCTTGCCGGGGAGGGATTGCATGGCTAGTTCGACGATGACCACCAACCAGCTGGTGACGCGCGGGGTGGGCCGCTCCATTCTGCTCACCCTGCCCATGGTGCTGTGGACGCTGCTCATGTTCACGCCTGGGTTGCGCCAGCCGGGCGCGGAAAAGCATGCGGCCGCCGCCGTAACCGGTGTCTTCATGGTTGGTCTCTTCTACTGCATGATGCGGACGGGCCAGACCTATCGCTGGCGCAGAATATTTTTTGTGGCGCTGGGCTTCCTCTTTCCGGTGGGTTTTATCGCCGCGCTGGTGGCGGTGCGCGGATCGATGAGCATTCCCATTGAACACATGGTCTCCGGCGACACGCCCTTCTGCTACATGGTGATCCCCATGCTGATTGTGCCGGCGGCGCTGACCCAAACGCTGGTGTTTCCGGGATCGATTCTGCCCACCCCGTCCAATCCCCACTCCATTGCGGCGATGATCGGGCTGTGGCTAGCAATGACGCTGGTGCTGGGCAAGGGGTGGTGCGCTTATGGATGCTTCTTTGGCGGCATTGAAGAGGGCTTTGCGGCCATTCCCAAGCGGGCACGGTTGCGCAAACTCAATGACCGCTACCGGCTGATACCCTGGGCGGTGCTGCTGACCATTGTGCTGCTTTCAGCCGCCATCTTTGAGCCCGTCTACTGTATGTGGCTGTGCCCGTTCAAAGCTGTCACCGAGTTTCCGGCGGTGCGCGATGTGGAGACGGCCATCCAGTTCGGCGTCTTTGTGCTGCTGTTTACGGGGCTGGTGGTGGTGCTGCCGTTCTTGACCAAAAAACGTACCCAGTGCGGCTTCTTCTGCCCCTTTGGCGCTTTTCAATCAATCTTCAACAAGATCAACATCTTCGACATTCGCTTTGACCGTGAGAAGTGCACCGATTGCAGGGTGTGCGTGGTGAACTGCCCCACCATGGCCATCAACGCTGAGGCCGTGGGAAAAGGCGAAGCGCGGATGAGCTGCATGAAGTGCGGCGCGTGCGTGGATGGCTGCCGGAAGGGCGCCGCGGTGTGGCACATCAAGGGTACGGCGGTGGGCGCCAACCCGGAACGAGCGCGCTTGTTGTTTCTCTATGGTGCCTGGGCCATGGCCACCATGTTTGGCGGCAGTGTGATTGCCCACGGAATCTCCACCATCCTGCACTTTGTTCTGAAAGGCTGAAAGGGGACCTGCCATGCGACTGCGCATTACCTCTGTGCTTGGAACCACGGTTGCCGTGGTCACGCTGTTTGTGGCCCTGCTGGTGCCGCTCAAGCTGATGGGCGGCATTGCGTCGGCCTTCGCCCATGCGGGGTTCCGCATCGATCCGGTCTATAGCGGCGGGAATGTGCTGCGCACCTTCCATGGAACGGGTTACACCGTTACCGTTTATGAAGCGGTGTTTCCGCATTGGCTGCAGCGCGGCAAACCCTTCCAGCAGGTGGTGTTTGCGCCGGCTACGGCGCTGCCCGCGCATGTGGACCAGACCATCGACATGGACGGCGATGGCAAGCCCGATCTGCGTCTGGTTTTCGACCTTCCCTCGGACCCCAACGCTCCTCTGCATGGGAGCGTGGAGGCTTTGAACGCGAAGTACCGGTCGGTGGCGAATCTCGGCAATAACTCGTTTACCGAGCTGCTGGTCCGCGCCGACAGCCGGATTCTGCTCCGCGTTCCGCTGGCCGGGAAGAAGTGAGTGCAAGGCATCCGCAGCCATACAACACTGCATGGAGCGCCGCCTTGCATGGAGCGCCGCTGCGTCCACCAGCACAGCGCTCGCATCCTATACAACGCTGTCATCCCGAGCGAACGGGGCCCCAGCCGTTCTCTGGGGTTCCCAAAGAGCGATCTTGGCTCTTTGGGGCAGAGCCTGGGGGTGGTGAGCAGAAGGATCTGCGGTTGCTTCTAAAAGGCATCTGCGCCAGCAACCTGAATGAAAGCGACCGACTGCATGTGGCGCTGCACAGCGCCCTTTCAGGGCGCGGTCTCTGTGATCGGCCTGATCCCAGCACGTCGCGCGGCTCCGTGCTGGGCTATTTGCACAGTGCCCCTTGCGGGGCACCGGACGATCTGTCTGTTTCGACCCACCTTGGAGTCTTGTCTCCAACGTTCATGGGTATCCCACCCATTTCCGCAAAGAACGCGGAAATGGATGGGGCACCCAGCTGGCCGTGTTTCTGGGCCGGATCAATAGAACGTGCCGAGGGTGGGAACCCTGCGATCAACAAAAAACGCCGCCCTCAACGGAGAGCGGCGTTCTTCTGTCGGAAATGGCGCGCAGCGCGCCCCCCGCACCGCAGGGCATTCCATGCAGCCCGGCCTTTGGTCTCTTTGCGGCGAGGCTCTTTCGACAAAGGGGCCGAAAGTGTCTGTTCCATGCAATGGCGCACAGCGCGTCTGCCGCACCGCAGGTGCTTGCATGCAGCCCGGCCGCCTCTTCGAGGCGAGACACTTTCGACAAAGGGGCCGAAAGTGTCTCTGTTCCATACAATGGCGCGCAGCGCGTCCGCCGCACCGCAGGTGCTGCAGCTCGGCCTTTGGCCTCTTGGAGGCGAGATTCTTTCCGCGAAGAGGCCGAAGGCATCTGCTCCATGCAATGGCGTACCGCAGGTGCTAGTGGCGGAAGTGGCGGATGCCGGTAAAGGCCATGGCCACGCCCAGCTTGTTGGCGGCTTCAATCACCTTGGGGTCGTTTACTGAGCCACCGGGCTGGATCACGGCCGTGGCGCCAGCAGCAACCACCGTCTCCAGGCCGTCGGGGAAGGGGAAGAAGGCGTCCGAAGCCGCAACACAGCCTGCCAGCGGAAGCACAGCCTTCTGCGCGCCGAATTTGGCCGCATCCACGCGGCTGGTCTGTCCGGCTCCGGCGCTGATCAACTGGCCTTCGCGGGCGTACACAATGGCGTTCGACTTGACGTGCTTGCAGAGCTTCCAGGCAAAGAGCAGACCCTGCATCTCTTCCGCGCTGGGCTGGCGCTCGGTAACGATCTTCAGCTCGTCCTGAGCCACGCGACCGGTGTCGGCATCCTGCATCAGCAGGCCGCCCGAGACGTGCTTGATCACCGGACGCGGTGCGGCCGACTTGACCACCACCAGGCGCAGGTTCTTCTTGGTGGCAAAGCGCGCCTTGGCCTCTTCCGTGAATTCAGGAGCCGCAATGGCCTCCACAAAGAGTTTGGCAATCTCTTCGGCGGCCTCGCCGTCCACCACGCGATTGACGCCAAGGATGCCGCCAAAGGCGGAGATGGGATCGGCGGCGAGCGCCTTTTGATAGGCTTCGAGCACCGTTCCGCCCGTAGCCGCGCCGCACGGATTGGTATGCTTCACGATCACCACGGCGGTTTCGTCAAACTCCCGCACAGCTTCCCAACAGGCATCCAGATCCACCAGGTTGTTGAAGCTGAGTTCTTTACCCTGCAACTGGGTGGCGCCGGCAACGCCCAGGCCGGAGCCGTCGGCATAAAGCGCGGCGCGCTGGTGGGGATTCTCGCCGTAGCGCAGCGCCTGCTGGAGCGGCATGTTGACGCGCAGCGTGGTGGGCAGGGCGGTGGTGTCAGGCGCGGCTGGCTCGGCTGGAGTGGGCGCGCCGGCAATCTGTTCGAGGGTATTGGCAATCGCCGTGTCATAGGCGGCGGTGGTGGCAAAGGCCTTTTTGGCCAGATCCCAGCGGGTGGCGCGGCTGAGCGAACCGTTGTTCGCGGCCAGCTCTTCAGCCAGGGCCGGGTAGTCGGCCACGCGGGTCACAATGGCCACGTCTTCAAAGTTCTTGGCGGCGGAGCGCACCATGGACGGGCCGCCGATGTCGATGTTTTCGATCAGATGGCCGAACGCAACTCCGCTCTGCGAAGCAGCCTTCTCAAAGGCGTAGAGGTTCACCACCACCATGTCGATGGGTTTGATCTGGTGCGCGGCCACGGCTGCTTCGTGCACGGCGTTGCCGCGGATGTAGAGCAGGCCGCCGTGGACCAGAGGATGCAGCGTCTTCACGCGGCCGTCCAGCATCTCTGGAAAGCCGGTCAGCTCGCTGATGTCCTTGACGGTGAGCCCGGCCGCGCGCAGTGCCGTGGCGGTGCCGCCGGTGGAGACCAACTCCACGCCGAAGCCGGAAAGGGCGCGGGCAAAGTCGACGAGGCCGGTCTTGTCAGTAACACTCAACAGTGCGCGGCGGATGGTTTTCAGGCCGAGGGCGGCGGAACTCATGGGAACTCTCCTTGTTGTGAGGGTTTTCAGCGCCGGAGAGGAGCTGGGTTAGCTTGTCCGGCGGGGTCCAGGTAGTTTGACGACGAACGAAGACACCAACCAACAGACTACAACCCCGCGCCGCGAACCGCCGGGACAAACCAGCAAGTGAGACGCCCACTGCGACCTTGCCAGGGCGAATAGACTTTGGTGCCGGTGCGGTTCACCGGATTCGGGTAGAGTTAAGGTATGGGGAGTACTCCCGGGATTCCAGCACCTGAGATTCTGCCGCCCGACGGCAGCACGCCGCCGCCTCAACCCAGAGTGCGCCCCAACCGTCCTGCGTGGAAGATTGCTCCGGCCACCCATCTGTTGATGGCCGTGAACATCCTGGTCTTCCTCTGGATGCTGGCCGGGCACGTCAACTTCATGAGCCCTTCGCCGGACGACCTGCTGGCCCACGGCGCCAACAACGCCGGCGCGGTTCTGTTCTACGGCGAGTGGTGGCGGATTGTGACCGCCATGTTTGTGCACGTGGGCATCATCCATCTGGCCACCAACATGTGGTGCCTGTGGAACCTGGGCCTGCTGGCTGAGCCGCTGCTGGGCTCCGCGGGCGTGGTGGCGGCCTACATCCTGACCGGTGCGGCCGGCAATCTGCTGTCAACCTTTGTGAATCAGTTGTCTTATAGACCCCCGGCGGGCGTAGTCGAGCTGTTTGGTCCGGTGGGTGCGGGTGCTTCCGGCGCGGTCTTTGGGCTGGCCGGGGTGCTGATCATCCTGCTCAAGTCGCCCTTGCTGCCGGTGCCGCGCGTGGAGTTGAACGGATTGCGCAAGTCGGTGATCACCTTTGCCGCCATCAATCTGGTCATTGGTCTGGCCACCATGACGCCGGGTTCGCCTGTCCACATTGACAACATGGCGCACCTGGGCGGATTTGCCTGCGGGCTGGCCTTTGCCATGCCACTGGTGCCCCGCATTGGCGCGCCCCGCCACAAGTTCGAAGTGCGCCTGCGCTTTGCCGTGGCCTTGGTGGTGGTGCTGCTCACCCTGTTCGGGTTCTATCTGGCACAGTTTTAAGAACAGTGGGCAGTGTTCAGGGCTCGTGGTGTTCGCGCTCCAACGTTTCAGGAAAACAAAAAGCCTCCCCGAGCACGCTCCGGGAGGCTTTTTGCTGGATCGGAGCTTAGAGCATCTTTCCTTTTGCTCTAGACTTCCGTGCCCCATCCATTTCCGCGTTCTCTGCGGAAATGGGTGGGATACCCATGAAACCCAGGTCCACACCATTTCACAAAGATGAATATCAAGGTAGATCCGGCAACTCTTCAATTTACCGATCAGGCTTACCGATCAGGCCGCATGCTTTGTAACTGGGCACGACTTCAGTCGTGTCCAGTTACGAAACTCTGTTTGCTTGTCTCTTTGCTCACCGAACCTGAGCCAACTTGATCTTCATCTTCACAAAGCGCCTTACCGCACCGCCGTCTGCGAGAACTTCTTCACCATGGCCAGCAGCAGCTTGCGGTCGCTCTCGTTCAGGTTGGACGAGTAGCGGCGGATCTGGGTGAGAAAACGCAGTTCCTCGTCGGTCAGTTTCTGGTTGCCGATCTGGTGATTGAGCGAGTCGTCGGCAAAGAACTGGGCCAGAGGCACGTCGAGCGAGATGGCGATCTTGGAGAGCGTGTCCAGCGAGGGAACGGTGTGGCCGTTTTCAACGCGCGATAGATAGCAGCGCAACAAGCCCGTCTTCTTTTCAATGTCGCCCTGCGAAAGGCCCTTCTGCAGGCGAAGGGAGCGGATAGTGGTGCCGATCTTCATGAGGTCCCCGAGTTCCGTTGGCGGCCAGGGTTTACTGGACAGGCAGCAACAGAATGAATATTGACATAATAGTTAACATGGGCGGAAGCAGAATGCAAGCGCTCGCGCAACCCCGCGTGGTTCCTGAGGTACCAAGGCGGAAACCACTCTGGTCCAAGGGTTGGTCATGCCGCTTGCTGGCCTCTGTGACAGTTTGTTACACACCTTTACGCAATTGTGACGCGGACGGAGGCTGGTTGCGCGTCTCTACCACTGCGTACTGCTGGCGCTGATGGTGCGCCGCCCGGTTGCTGGTCAACCTGGGATGGCTTTGGTACGTCAGTAGAGATGAGACTGAAGAGCAAAGCAGCGGGAGTTGGGACGAGGATGATGCGAGCAAAGCTGGCAGTGGCAGTGGTGGTGGGTGGAATGGCAGCGTGGGGCGCGAGTATTGTGCTCCGTGCCCAGGAGCCTGCCGCGCAGGTGGAGCAAACCGGTGGCAAGCTGCACGGCACCGTGAAGAGCGGCGCAACCCCGCTGCCGGGCGTGACCGTGATGGCGTTGAATTCGCTGACCGGCAAGCGCGTGGCCACCACCACCGACCTGACCGGCGCATGGACCCTGGTACTTGCCCAGAACGGCCGCTACGTGGTCCGCACCCAGTTTGCCGGCTTTGCGCAGGGCGCGCAGGAGGCGGTGCTGAACGCCCAAAGCCACGAGCAGACGCTCACCTTCGACTTGCAACTGGCCTCGCGCGCGGCTGCGGCGGAATTGTCCCAAGCCAAGGCCCAGACCCAGGCCGAAACCGCCGCCACACAGCTTGTCCAGCAGATGACCGGCAACGGCGCGCAGAGCGTGAGCTTGCTGAGCGCGCTGCAGGCCGGCACCGAGACCCAGGCTGGAACGGGCTCACTGAGCGCGGGTGCGGATTTGCCCCAGGTGGCCACCAGCTCCGACTTCAGCGGCGACTCGGTGTCCATCAGCGGCCAGCAGGGCCAGGTGAGCGCGGTGGCGGGCATGGATATGGATCGGCTGCGCGACGCCATGGAGACCGTCCGCTCCCAGTTGGGCGGGCAGAACGGGGCAATGGCTGGCCTCTTTGGCGGCGGTGGACCCGGCGGAGGGGGTGGCTTCGGCGGTGGCGGCATGGGTGGACCGGGCGGCGGCTTCGGTGGCGGCGGCGGTATGGGAGGCATGATGGGTGGCGGCGGCGGGCGCGGCAACTTCCGCGGATTTAATCCTGGCCAGCCCCATGGCGCGGTCTTCTGGTCGGGTTCCAACTCGGCGTTGAACGCGGAGCCCTTCAGTTTGCGCGGGCAATCGCAGGCGCAACCGGCGTCGGGCACCAACCGCTTCGGCCTCACCTTCATGAGCGCGCCGTACATTCCGGGCGTGACCAAGCCCAGCGGCAAAGACACCTTCTTCCTCACCCTGAGCGGCCAGCGCAGCTCCACGCCCGTGGATCAGTACGCGATTGTGCCCACCGACGCCGAGCGCGCGGGCGATTTTTCGGACACGGGTCTCGCACCCATCTACGACCCGGCCGCGCAGACGCAAACCCAGTTCACGGGCAACGTGATCCCCACTGGACGCATTAGTCCCTCTGCAACGGCCCTGCTGACGTGCCCCAATCCGATTGCGAGCGGAACGAACTGCCAGCCGTTCTTCCCAAAATCAAACTTGACCCAGCTGGTGAACAACTACAACTACCATTTGCTGAGCACGCAGCAGAACAACCAGACCCAGGCAGGGCTGCGTTACATGCGCTCGCTGGGCAAGAACGCCTCGCTCACCGGCATGGGACGCGGCGGCGGCAATCGTCGCCAGCAGAACCAGGGCTTGCGGCAGAGCATCAACTTCAATGCCAACTGGAGTCACTCGGCGGCGGACAATGTAAACATCTTTCCGCAACTGGGCGGCAGGAACTGGTCTGACTCCTACTCTCTGCAAGCCGGTTATACGGTGGGCTACAAGCGCTTGACCAACGTCTTCAACGTCAACTGGAACCGCAGCGCCGCCCAAACCCAGAATTTTTTTACTGGCGCCACCGACGTGGCCCACAGCTTGGGGATCGACGGTCCCGGCGGAACTACGCTGAACGTAGACCCGCTGAACTACGGCCTGCCCAACGTGACGCTCAGCTCCATGAACGGGTTGAGCGAGGTGCAGCCGAACCAGTCCATCTCGCAGACAATTTCCTTCTCGGAGACGTTGAGCTGGATTCACAAGAAGCACAACATGCGCTTTGGCGGTGACTACCGCCGCGTGCATCGCGACTTCCTGGGCGGCTCGAACGCAACCGGCTCCTTCACCTTTACGGGTTTGTTCACGGAAGACGCAGCGGGCGACCCCACCACCGGCTCGCCGATCGCCGACCTGCTGTTGGGCCTGCCGCAAGCCACCACGCTCAACGCCTCCGCGGCCAAAAGCTACCTGCGCGACAACGTGATCGACGGCTTTGCGCAGGACGACTGGCGCGCCACCTCCTCGCTGACGCTCAACTACGGCGTCCGCTACGAGTACTTCGCGCCTTACACCGAGAAGTTCAATCATCTGGCCATGGTCAGCACCGATCCCAGCAACGGCTTTACCAGCCAGACCGAGGTGCAGGCGGACCGCGGGCAGCGCTCCAGCCTGGTCGATCCTTACCTGACCGCGTTTTCGCCCCGCCTGGGCTTTGCCTGGCGCGTGCCCAAGACGAAGCAGATGGTGCTGCGCGGCGGCTACGGCGTGAATTACACCGTGGGCCAGTACGGCACCTTTGGCAACACCATGGCCCGCCAGCCCATGCTGAATGCCCCCAACTTCGTCAACGAGCAGACCAACGAAGAGGTAGATGCCACCGGCCACGCCAGCTCCGCCTGCGCCCGCGTGACGTCGTCCACCTGCTTTACCTTGGCCAGCGGATTTGGCATCCCCAACACGGTGGGCAACTACGCCGTCGATCCAGGCTACCGGCTGCCCTTCGTGCACGTTTGGAACCTGAACGTGCAGAAGGCGCTGCCCTGGAGTCTGGTGCTGAACGCGGGCTATAACGGGTCCTTTGGCGGCAACCTGGACATCAAGAGCGCTCCGCGTCCCATCTCGGCCACTACGGCCGGAACCGACCCCAACAAGCTGGTCTTCACTTACGAGCAGTCCCGCGCCAGCTCCAGCTTCCACTCCGGCACCGTGAGCCTGCAAAAGCGGCTTTCCGCGGGATTTGCCGTGGGTGCCTTCTACATCTACGCGCACTCCATCGACAACTCGGTTTCGATGGCCCAGAACTGGCAGGATCTTGCGGCTGAACGCGCCAGTTCCACCTCCGACGTGCGCCAAAGCGTGAACGGCAACTATCTGTACGAGCTGCCCTTCGGCTACGACAAGCAGTGGTTCACCTCGGGTGTTGCCTCGCATATTTTGGAGGGCACCTCCGTCTCCGGCACCTTCAGATTTGCCACCGGCACGCCGCTTACGCCCACCTACTCATCTGGAGTGCAGAGCACGGCCTGCGGCACCAACGCGCTCTTCCGCCCGATTCTGACCGGCGCTTCACCCCGCAGCGGGCTGAGCGGAATGGAGTGGTTCAATCCGACGGCTTATCAGGCGCCCACTGTCACCAGCTCCACACCTTACCCCTGTGGCGTCTTCGGCAACACCCCGCGCAGCTCCTTGCGCGGGCCCGGCACCATGAGCAACAACATGACCCTGGCCAAGACCATGCAACTGGGCTCCACACGCAGCTGGGAGTTCCGCGCCTCGGCCAACAACGTCTTCAACACCGTGCAGTACTCCGGCGTGGATACCAACGCCAGCTCGACCACCTTTGGCCAGGTCAACTCAGCGGCCTCCATGCGGACGTTTTCGTTTGAGTCGAGGTTCAGGTTTTGAGAGCAGGGAATAGGGACTTGGGACTAGGGACCAAGGGACTGAGGGAGTATTGCCAGACAAGCGATGACTGTCTGGGTGCCCCCGGTCCCTCGCTTTCGGGGACCGGGGAAGCAAAGGACGCTGGGGAAACAAAGGAAGCCGGGGAGACAAAGGACGCCAAGGAAACAAGGAACGCATGCCGCGCAAACGGCCCGGCATCCGCAGAGCAGCCGCCCCGGCGCCAAACCGGACGCCCCGGCGGGGCGGCACGAAGATAGCCCAGGGTGAAGCCTGACGCGGAGCGGAAGGCGGAACCCTGGGAAGGCTGCAAAAAAGGTACCTGAGCCCCGTAGGGGCGGCACGAAACAGCGCAACACCAACAGGGAGCACGATGAACAAGTTTGCTGGAAAAGCCGGAGCCATCCTCGCCGCAGCAGCGCTGGCAATGCCAGGTGCTGGCTGGTCGCAACAGAACCCCGCGCCCGCGCTGGGTACCCAGATCGCCACACCGCAGGTGTCCGACACGCCGCAGGGTGGACTGGTGCTGAAGGTCAGCACCAATCTGGTGCTGACCAACGTGGTGGCGCGCGACACCAAAACCGGCGAGCTGGTCCAGGGCCTCAAGCAGTCGGACTTCCGCGTTTGGGAGGGCAACCGCGAGCAGCAGGTTTCTACCTTCGACTTCCAGACCGTGGAGATGGCTACGCCGCTCAAGGAAGCCACCATCAGCGGGCTGGCCGCGGGGACGAGCGGCTCCAAAGCTGTTTTGGTTGCCAAGCCGGAAGACCTCCGCAATCACCGCCTGATCGTCATGTTCTTTGACCTGACCAGTATGCAACCCGAGGATCTGGAACGTTCCGTGGATGCGGCGCGCGACTTTCTGAAGACCAAGATGCAGGCGGCCGATCTGGTGGCGCTGGTCTCGCTCGGCGATACGTTGAAGGTGGATCAGGATTTTACCGCCGACAAGGACGCGCTGATCCGCGAGGTGGGCGCCTACAACGGCACCGAAGGCCAGGGCTTTGAGCAGGGCGCGACCGCCAATACGAATCAGACCGAAGACACCACCGCCTACACCGCCGACGAGAGCGAGTACAACGACCTGAATACGGATCGCGAGCTGTTTGCATTGCGCGCCATCGCCAAGTCGCTCGAAAAGATTGGTGAGAAGAAGTCGCTGCTGTATTTCTCCGGCGGCATCTCCCGCGACGGCATAGAGAACCAGGCTTCCTTGCGCTCGGCGGTGAACGCCGCGGTGCGCGCCAACCTGGCCATCTACAGCGTGGACACGCGCGGACTGGAGGCGATTGGCCCGCTCGGCAATGCCTCCACCGGCAGCCTGCGCTCGGGCGCCAACAACGGCGCTGCGCTCCAGAACAACATGAATGCCAACTTCAGCAGCCAGGAAGTGATGGCCACGCTCTCCACCGAAACCGGCGGCAAAGCCTTCCTTGACTCCAACGACTTTGCGCCCGCCTTTGCGCAGGTGCAGAAGGACTCGTCGGCGTACTACGCCATCGGTTTCCGCAGCTCGAACCCGGCGCACGACGGCAAATATCGCAAGCTGAAGATCACCGTGAATCGCCCCGGCATCAAGCTGGAGTACCGGCCCGGCTACTACGCACCAGCCGACTTCCAGCACGCTGGCCGCGAGGATCGCGAACAGGAGCTGAACGAGCAGTTGGTCAGCGACCTGCCCGCCACCGACATGGCGCTCTATATGGACGCCTTCTTCTTCCGCGTGGATCGCGATCGCTACTACGTGCCGGTCTCGCTCATCGTGCCGGGCTCGCAGATTCCCTTTGTGAAGGGCGGCGACAAGGACAAGGCCACGCTCGACATCTTGGGCGGCGTGCTCGATGAGGTGAAGCGCCCCATTGGCCGCGCCCGCGAGACCGTGAAGCTCAATCTGGATCAGGGTCTGAACGCGCGCCAAAAAAACATTCAGTACACCACCAGCTTCAATCTGCCGGCGGGCAAATATCACCTAAAATTTGTGGTCCGCGAGAACCAGACCGGCCGCATGGGCTCGTTTGAGGCCGACATTTTGCTGCCAGAGATGAAGAAGGCTCCGCTCAAGATGAGTTCGATTCTGCTGGCCAGCTCGCGCCAGCCCAGCAAGAAGCTGGAGCCCACGGTGCGCAACGGCCAGGAGTACGTGCCCAACATCAGCCACGTCTTCCGCCGCGATCAGCATCTTTTTCTTCTCTACGAGATCTACTCGCCGATGCGCGCGAAGGTAGAAGGCGCCAAGGGCGGCGGCGAGCCGGTGCGCGTGCTCACCAGCCTGCAGCTGATGCAGGGCTCGGTCAAGGTGTACGAAACCCCGCAGGTGGAGGCCAAGACCATCAATGTGGCCGGCCGCGATGCGGTGGCCATGGAACTGGACGTGCCGCTGGACGCGCTCAAGCCGGGCCAGTACACCTGCCAGCTCAACGTGATTGACGATACGGCCGGTGCCTTTGCCTTCCCGCGTTTCGCGGTGCTGCTCAAAGATCCGCCCGCCCCGCCCGCTCCGCCAACTGCCCCGGTTGCCCCAGCGGCTTCGGCTCCCGTGGCGGGAACAGGGAAATAGACGATCTGCCATTGTGGCAAAAATATGTGCCAAAATGGCAGAATAGGCGTAAGCTGGATCCATGGCGTCCACGGCTCCCCTGCGCGGCAGGGCTCGAACTCGGGAAGTTGCTGGCGGCGGCGCGCATGGCGTGGCCCCAGCCAAGGCGGATACGCCGGCCATCCTGCGCCTGCTGGCGGCGGGGATGAAGTGGGCCCAGGTGGCGCACTTCATGGACCAGTCGGGGCTGACGACGCGGGAGCTGGCGGGGTTTCTGGAGCTGCCGGAGCGCACCTTTGCACGGCGGCGCGAAAGCGGCCGCCTGCTCAAGGCGGAGTCCGAGCGGATGCTGCGCCTGATGGAGATTTTTTCCTCAGCAACGGAATTGTTCGACGGGGATGCAGAGGCCACTCGCCAGTGGCTTACCGAGCCCGCCTACGGATTGGGCCAGGCACGTCCTATTGATTATGCGCAGAGTGACTTTGGCGGGCGCGAAGTGCGCAACCTGATCGGGCGGCTTCTGCACGGAGTTTTTTCTTGATCGAGGCCTGGCGCATTGTGCACAAGCGCTTTGCTGCTGAGGCATTCTCCGGCGAGGGCGCGCGCCTCTACGGTGGCCGCTGGAATCCTCCCGGCGTGGGCATGGTCTATACGGCCGGATCGCGCTCGCTGGCGCTTCTGGAAATCTTGGTGCATCTGGGCCGCAGTCGGCTCTTTGCCGATTACGTGCTGATCCCGGTACAGTTCGACGCCGCGCTGGTGACCCCGGTGGAGGAGTTCGGCCTGCCCGCGGAGTGGGATCGCGAGCCGCCTCCGGCGGCCACGCAGACGCTGGGCGGCCAGTGGCTGGCTGCTGGCGAGCGTCCGATTCTCTCCGTGCCCAGCGTGGTGGTGCCGGAGGAGCGGAACTACCTGCTCAACCCCGCGCACCGCTCCTTCGGCCAGATCCAGATCGGCAAACCCACCCCCTGCCGGATTGACCGGAGACTCGTGGAGCGCTAACGATCCCGTTAGAATAAAAACATGACACAGAGCGCGCGGGACAGAGCCCGCAAGATCAAGGTAGTTCTTTTTGACGTGGACGGCGTGCTGACCGATGGGCGCATCTGGGTGTTTCCTGCGCCTGTGGCCGACGGCAAGGGCGGCTTTGAGAGCCGCATGGTGGAGTTCAAGGGCTATAACGCGCACGACGGCACCGCCTTTTCGCTGCTGAAGATTGCCGGCATCAAGAGCGGCATCATCACCAAGCGCATCTCCGAGACGGTGGCCATGCGGGCCCGCGACCTGAAGCTGGAGTTCGTCTACCAGGGCCAGAGCTACAAGATGAAGCCGATCCGCGAGATCATGGCGCTGGAAGGCATCACTCTGGACGAAATTGCCTACGTGGGCGACGACGTGATCGACCTGCCCGCCATGCGCGAGGTGGGCTTTGCCATTGCCACCGCCAACGCCCGCGAGCGGGTGAAGGCCGAAGCGCACTGGGTGACCCCGAACGTGGGCGGCGACGGCGCCGGCCGCGATGCTGTGGAGTTCATCCTGGACGCACAGGGGATTCTGGACCAGACCATCGAAGCCTACATCGACGAGGGCAATCCGTTGCCGCCATCCATGGACATTGGTAAGGGTGGGGATCTGAAGGCGTAGCCCGGATAGCAAGTCAGCAGGTCAGCCGCGCCTGCGGCGCTCGTCAGCAAGTCAGCGGAATGCTCTCCGGGCTGACTTGCTGACTTGCCGACTCGCCACAAAAACATTCAACATCAGGAGATTTGAGACACGATGAGCAGTGCAAACAAACGGGCGGTGGTGCTGTTGAGCGGCGGACTGGACTCGGCCACGGTGCTGGCGATTGCGCGCGAGCAGGGGTTTGAGGCGTACGCCCTTTCCTTCCGCTACGGCCAGCGCCATGTGGTGGAGTTGGAGGCTGCGCGGCGCGTGGCGGAGGCGGGCGGAGCCAGCCAGCATCGCATCGCCCAAATCGATCTGCGCATCTTTGGCGGCTCGGCGTTGACCGACGAGATTGCCGTGCCCAAGGGCCGCGGGATGGAAGAGATGGGCCACGGCATTCCGGTCACCTACGTGCCGGCGCGCAACACCATCTTTCTCTCCTTTGCGCTGGCCTGGGCTGAGGTGCTGGGCTCCAGCGATGTTTTTATCGGCGTGAACGCCCTCGATTACAGCGGCTACCCCGATTGCCGTCCCGAGTACATTGAGGCTTTCCAAAAGATGGCGAACCTGGCCACCAAGGCAGGCGTCGAGGGCCACCAGAACCTGAAGATTCATACTCCGCTGATCGCGCTCTCGAAGGCCCAGATCATTGCCGAAGGCCTGCGGCTGGGCGTGGACTACGGGCTCACCAGCAGCTGCTACGATCCATCGCCCGAGGGCGCGCCCTGCGGCGGCTGCGATAGCTGCCTGCTGCGTTTGAAGGGATTTCGTGAGAACGGGATGGAAGATCCGTTGCCGTACAGCTCTTGAAGAGCAGCTTTTAGCTGCTAGCTTTCAGCTTTTAGCTAGCGGTCTGCGCAGCCCGCAATCGTTTCACAGGGAAGCGGACGAAGACGAAAACCCTTCAACCAGCAAAGATGCGCTAGAAGCTAAAAGCTAATAGCTGAAAGCTGCTCTTATGTACACAGTCAAAGAAATCTTCTACACGTTGCAAGGCGAGGGCGCGCAGGCGGGCCGCGCGGCGGTCTTCTGCCGCTTTGCGGGCTGCAATCTGTGGAGCGGCCGCGAGCAGGATCGTGCGCAGGCCGTCTGCCGCTTCTGCGACACGGACTTTGTGGGCACCAACGGCGAGGGCGGCGGGCGCTTCGAGTCGGCTGAGGCGCTGGCGGCTGCCGTGGACGCTTGCTGGCCTGCAGGCGTTGCTGTCGAGAAAGAATATGTGGTTTGTACCGGTGGTGAGCCGCTGTTGCAACTGGACCCCGCTGCGATTGCCGCGCTTCATGAGCGTGGTTTTGAGGTGGCGGTGGAGACCAACGGCACCCTTCTGGCTCCAGAGGGCATTGACTGGATCTGCGTGAGCCCCAAGGCGGGCGCGGGGTTGAAGCAGCGCACTGGGTCGGAGTTGAAGCTGGTGTTTCCCCAGGAGGGCTTTGGGCCGGAGCAGTTTGAGGGGCTTGGGTTCCGGAATTTCTTTTTGCAGCCCATGGACGGGCCCCGGCAGGCGGAGAACACCCGGGCGGCGGTGGAGTATTGCCTCCAGCATCCGCAGTGGCGGCTGAGCTTGCAGACGCACAAAATTGTAGGGTTAGCGTGAGAGCGGAGTTAGCGGGGTTGGCGGAGTTGGCGGGAACCACCCCAGCCAACAGCCTGTGGGTGCCCCTGGTCCCGCTTCTGGGACCAGGGAAAGTAGAAGGCCCGCTCTCGACCCGTCCCGCCCCCAACTCCCAGAAGGAAACGGGAGGGGCCTCACCAAGCGCCAACCCCGCTAACCCCGCTAACCCACAAACCCCGCTCCTTTGGCGTACCCTAGACACAGCACTATGGAAATCTACAAGAGCTTTTCGATTGAGGCGGCGCATTGGTTGCCGAACGTGCCGGAAGGGCACAAGTGCGGGCGGCTGCATGGGCACAGCTTCCGTATTGAGATTCACGTTGCCGGCCCGGTGGACGATCATCTGGGCTGGGTGGCGGATTTTGCGGAGATCAAGGCGGCCTTCAAGGACCTTGAGGACCGCATCGATCATCGTTGCCTGAATGAAGTGGAAGGGCTCCAGAACCCAACCAGCGAGAATCTGGCGCGGTGGTTGTGGCAGGCGCTCCGTCCTGCGCTGCCGCTGCTCAGCTCGGTGGTGGTTCAGGAGACCTGTACCAGTGGCTGCGTGTACCGGGGTGATTGAGCCCCGCAAGCGCTCTCCACGCGGGACGCGAGGGGGTGGCCCCACCGCAGGCCACGCAGGACGCGAAGCGGTTTGGCCCCACCGCAGGTGCCGGGTTGGCCCCGCCGCAGGTGGTGCGTCTAACTAGACTTGAGGTAGGGTTTACATTGATGACTATGCGCCGTACACAGTGGGTTGCAATCGTTTTCGCGTCTTTGCTTAGCTCGTTGGCCGGGTTGAACCCCGCCGCGAGCGTGGCCCAGCAGTCGAGCAGTTCGTCCTCCGCGCCGGCCCAGCAGGGCTATGTGCGCGAGAAGACGCCCACCCTGGTGGATCCGGCTGGCCCCACCATCTCCACCATCAGCTCGGAGCCGGTCTTCATCATGGCGGCGGCGTTGAACGTTTGCGGCTACGATGAGGGCCTGGCCGACAGCGCGCCGGAGCGCCAACGGGTGCGCGACAAGATTGCCGACGTGCTGACCAAGAGCGAGGACGCACGCGCGCGCCGCGACGCCGTCTGCCTTTATATTGCACAGCACCGCATGACCGGCACCGAGCGCGACATCTCGCAGTACATCTCGCTCTCGCTCTACATCACTCCGCCGCCGGAGATGGAGACCACCGCGGAGCTGGCGGAGATGCCGCCCGACGCCACCCAGGTGCTGGAGTTTGTGCCCATCCTCAAGGCCTTTGCCGAGGCCGTGGATCTGCATGGGATTTGGCTCACCACCCACCGGCTCTACGACGACGAGGCCGACAAGTTGCACGATCAGCTCTCCAAGATGATCGTGGACGCCAATCTCTACCTGAAGATGCCCACATCCACCTACGATGGCCGGCGCTTTGTGGTGGTGATTGAGCCCCAGTTCTCGCCCAACATTGTGAATGCTCGCGTCTACGGCACCGATTATGTGGTGGTGGTTTCGCCCACGGCCGAGGGCAAGATCCGCCTGGCCGATGTGCGCCACACCTATCTGCACTATCTGATTGAGCCGCTGCTGTTTGCCCGTTCCAACGCGATTGACCGCACCGGTCCCATCCTGAAGGAGATCCGCGAGGCTCCGCTGGAGTTCCGCTACCGGTCCGATACCGTGGCGCTGACCATTGAGTGCCTGATCAAGGCCATTGAAGCCCGCACCATGGATACCGGCATTGCCGACATCAAGGTGCCCACCACCATTGAGCGCGCGGAGCAAACCAAGCTGGAGATCCAGCGCCGCGCCGTGCAGGCCAAGATGGAGGTGGTGCGCCAGGCGACTGTCCGTCACGACATGACCCAGGGCTTTGTGCTGACCCAGTACTTTTACGAGCAGATGGTGCAGTTTGAGCACGATCCCTCTGGCCTGAAAGACACCATCGGCGAGATGGTGTACAGCATGGATGTGGACCAGCAGGTGCATCGCGTCCGCCAGATCGAGTTTGACAAGGAAGGCGACAGCGACGTGCTGATGCGCTCCAAGCCCAGGAAGCTGGAGGGCATGGACCTGGCCGAGCAGAAGCTGGCCACCGGCGACCTGGGCGGAGCCCGCGCCATGGCCCAGGAAGCCATCAGGCGCGACGCCGGCGTAGACACCATTCCCGCCCTTGCGGAGACGGCTCGGGCCAACTTCATTCTGGCGCGGCTGCAGGTCCTGTCGGGCCATCCGAGTGAGGCCATGGAAGGCTTCCAGACGACTCTCAAGACCAGCAAGGAGCCCCGTCTGCTGGCCTGGTCGCATATTTATCTGGGCCGCATGCTGGACCTGGATTGCAAGCGCGACGAGGCGGTGACGGAGTACAAGCAGGCGCTCGAAAACCGCGACGGGCAACTGGACACCCGGTTGGCAGCCGAGCGCGGCGTGAAGACCGCCTATCTGCCCAAGGGCGCCAGCTGCAGCGACGATGCCGACGCACCGCCCCCGGCGGATGGGCCAGCCGGTGGAACGCCGCTGCAGGGTGGGACGCCGCCGTCGAAATAACCAGCCTTGTTCCTGCTGGAATCGGTACCACGTGTCGTTTAATGGAAGTAGAGTCGGAGAACTGGCGCAGAAGCTCCGGCCGGATGGAATTGGGCTCAGGATGAGCGAGGAGATCGACGAAACAGGGTTGGAAGAGCTGGAAGCTGCACTGGGATATACGTTTGTCCAGCGCCGGGCGTTGGTGCGCGCGCTCACCCACCGTTCGCTGGCTCATGAGCTGAAGGTCAAAGAGCTAGCCTCAGATCATCCGGCTGTGATCCAGCCCGGCGACAATGAGCGGCTGGAGTTTTTGGGCGATGCGGTTCTGGGACTGGTGGTGGCGGATGCACTGTTTCGCCAGCACCGGGAGTGGCACGAGGGCGAGCTGACCCGGGTCCGCTCCCGTCTGGTGAGTCGCCAGAGGATGGCGGAAGTAGCTGAGTCTATTGAACTGGGGCAGCATCTTCGGCTGAGCAAGGGCGAAGATCGCAGTGGACTCCGGCGCAAAAGCACGGTGCTCTCCAACAGCATGGAAGCGGTGATTGGCGCTATTTATTTGGATGGCGGGCTGGATGAGGTCAAGTCCTTTGTGCGCCGCCAGGTGATGGGCGAAGAGGCAGACCAGTTGGCCGAGGAGCTGCGCTCGGGCGCGGCGCTGGGCAACTTCAAGTCGGCCCTGCAGGAGCGCGTGCAGGCCGATGGCAGCGGGGTTCCGGTGTACCGAGTGAAGAGCGAGAGCGGTCCGGACCATCGCAAGCGGTTTGTGGTGGAAGTGCGGCTGATGGGCGGCGATGGCGGGCCGGGCCAGGCGCTGGGACGCGGCTCCGGCGGCACCAAGAAGAATGCCGAGCAGGATGCGGCGCGGCGGGCTCTGAGCATGATGGACCGCGCCGCGGGCCTGGCAGGGTCTGGGGCGGACGACGAGAAAGAGATGGAAGGATGAGAGGCGCGGCGGAAAATCCGAAGACAGGCATCACGCTGCGGCCGTGGCAAAAACCATCTGTGACAGAGGTTGGCTCGTCGTTGCTGCGTACCGTGGTGGTGGCGCTGTTCTTGCTTACCTTTGTGCTGCAACCCTTTCTGATTCCCTCTGAGAGCATGGAGCGGACGCTCTTGGTGGGCGATTTCCTGCTCTTCAACAAACAGGTGTATGCGCCGGAGGGCAAGCTGAGCCGCTGGTTGCTGCCTTATCGCGGCGTGGAGCGGGGCGATATTGTGGTCTTCCACCATCCCGATCCGCCGCTGCTGGTCAAGCGCGTGGTGGGGGTGCCCGGTGACCGGCTGCGCATTGAACAAGGCCGCGTACTGGTGAATGGCCAGCCGCTCGACGAGCCCTATGTGGCTTTTGAGCCGGCCCCGCCCAACCCCTTTCGCGACCACTTTCCGGCCCACGTGTATACCGACCCCCAGGTGGACCCCGACTGGTGGCGCGAGATGCAGGGCCTGGTGCGCGACGGCGAGCTGGTGGTGCCCGAGGGCCAGTACTTTGTGCTGGGCGATAACCGCAATCATAGCAAGGACTCACGCTTCTGGGGCTTTGTCCCGCGGGAGGCCATTGTGGCCCGTCCGCTGGTCATTTACTTCTCCCTTACCCGGCCCTCCACCACCGATGTGGACGTGGCGCACGATGATAGACTCGGACACGACAGGGAACTGCCGTCGCGTCTCAAAGGCTTTGCCCGCTGGAAGCGCATCTTCCACGTGGTGCACTAAAAGCAGTGAGCAGTGAGCAGTGAACAGTGGGCGCACGGGGTGAACGGTCGTTCGCAGTCTGGCAGCCAGCTCTTCCACTGCCTCCTGTCCACTGTTTTCTGACCACTTCTCACTGACCACTGTTCACTGACAAAGAGCGACCCAATGACCATGAAAAAGACCCCGGCAGCACAGACCGAACCCGAGATCGAGACCGCCCCCGCCGACAACAAGGTGGAAGAGAC
>Ga0181529_10002146_pt1 | contig 24138 bp, 21 predicted proteins | sample PEATcosm2014_Bin_36_FD_119763 | JGI IMG/M metagenome (GOLD analysis project Ga0181529, IMG submission 119763) | Peatland microbial communities from MTU Mesocosm Facility, Houghton, MI, USA - PEATcosm2014_Bin10_30_metaG | ecosystem: Environmental > Terrestrial > Soil > Wetlands > Peat | place... | reverse complement strand
CCGGCGATTATCAAAACGACATCCGCGCCTTCGCAGGCGGTCTTGAGCGTGGCAAATTGTTCCTCGGCGATCGCGCGTCCGCGTTCGGGGTCGCCGCCGGTGCCGAGACCGCGCATCAATTTTGTTTCCAGATGGATTTTCACCGCCGCAGCAGAGGCATCAAGCGACGGTGCGTCGGTATTGACGGCCACAAAACCTGCGCCGGCAAATTCATCGCCGGGCAACGTGTCGAGCAGGCTCACGCCCGCGCCGCCGACGCCGATGATTTTAACCGAGCGGGTCTGGTTCGATTCGGGCGCTGCCGTTGAGGTTTCAATTTTGGTTTTCATGGTCTGTATCAATAAAAATCAACCATTTTACAAGGGCCTCGATAGTTCCAATTCTTCTTTTGGTTCAATTTCATTTCCGAAAACATCAAAAGATTCAACGTAGTATCGTAAAATTTCATCACTCGGTTTTCCTCGTCCCCATTCACCTACGACTATCATATAGACAGCATTTTGATCTAAATATTTATGATGAGTCGCTATTCTTTCTTTCCAGCGTGGAAGAAATTGTTCGCGTGATCCATCGGCCCACGGACAACACAGAAATATAGCCTTTACTGGTGAACTAACGGCGCAAAGCTTATCAGTCTCGCGGACTGCCGATTCGGCTGAATGTTCAGATTCAATAAAAACCACCGGAACGCGGTCTGCATTCAAAATGGAATAATCGACGAGCAGAAATTCAGGTTGAAATACATAGCCCAACTCCGTAGCAATCTTCGGTAGCAGTTTGTTTTTATAAAATCGGGTTCTATCAGGCACTTTGCCTTTGCCCCAAATCGCCTCGAAATCATCCGATGGCGTGACTTTAAGCTCTTGAATCAAGGCACCCTTAAATTTCCGCCATTCAGTTAATGCATCGAACTTCATATTAGATCCATAAAATGTGTAAGCAAAACTAGAAACTTTTCAGGGGCGTTGCATAAATTTTCCAAACACGCCTTTGATTCCCTGCGCGAACGACGATTTGCCTTCGCGCTTGCGCGTTTTGAGCGAGCCGAATTTTGCCAGGCCGATGGCCGTGACAAATTCCGGCTGGTCGAGCGCGGACTTCAGGCCGCTGATGGAATTGGTCTGGCCGAGCGAGACGGGCATCTGAAAAACCGGCTCGGCGAGCTTCGCAATCTGCGGCGCGCGCGCGCAGCCGCCGGAAAGAAAAACGCCCGCCCGCAAATAATCCGTGAACCCGGCCTGCTCCAGGTCCTGCGCGACAATCTGGAAAATCTCCTCCAGCCGCAGCGACATGATGCGTTGCAGATGCTCGACGTTGACGGTCTTGAGCGGCAGGCCGAGTTCGTTTGTCAGCGTGAGCGTGCGGCCTTTCATCGCCTCGTCCACAAGCGCCGAGCCGTGTTCCAGTTTTAATTTTTCCGCGCGGCTCAACGGCACCTTCAGGCCGTGGCCGAGGTCGTTGGAAACGTGGTCGCCGCCAAGCGCGAGCGCTCCGGTGTGCTTGATGACGCCGTCGGCATAAACGACGTAATCCGTCGTGCCGCCGCCGATGTCAATCACCAGCGCGCCGAGTTCCTTCTGCTCGCTCGTCAGCAGCGCGAGCGACGACGCGAGGCCGTTGAAAACAATTTCCTCCACCTCAAGCTGCAATCCTTTCACGAGCCGGACGGAATTTTGCAGGCGGTTCGTGTTGCCGTGGACGACGTGCATGTCCACCTCGAGCCGCGCGCCGAGCATCCCGACGGGATTCGTGATGCCGTCGTGGCCGTCCACGAGAAAATGCTGGCGGACGGCGTGAACGACGGTGTTCTCGGCGGGCAAGTTGATCGCCTTCGCGTTTTTGATCACGTCCTGAACATCGTCGTCGGAAATTTCGCGGTCGGCTGAAACCACCGGATGCACGCCGCGATTGTTGAAGCCGCGAATGTGGCCGCCGGTCACGCCGAGATAGACGCTGCGGATTTCCACGTCGGCCATCTGCTCGGCCTCGACGATGGCGTTGCGCACGCATTCCTCGGCAAGCGCGGCGTCCACGATCTCGCCCTTGCGCATCCCGCGCGCGGGCGACTGGCCGAGGCCGACGATGTTCATGCCGGCGCTGGCGGGATCGGCGTTCTGCTCACCGACGACGGCGCAGATTTTCGACGTGCCGATTTCCAGGCCGACAATGATGTTCGAGTCGTCAAACATTTTTCCTCCAGGTTGTTGTGGTGTTGAAATTCTTTGGCGCGTTCAACGGCACGACGCCGGCCGCCATCCAGCGCACGGGATTGTTGTTGGCTTCCGCCAAATCGAGCGTCGCGATGTCGCCTTTGTTCATGCGTTTTCCATAATCATAAACCGCGCGCCAGCGCCCCAATTGTTGCTCCAAATTTTCCAGGCCGAAAGTAATTTCCCCGCCCTGCCCCGTCGTCGCCACGACCACGCCCGGCTGCGAAACGTCCACGCGCCGCAATTCCACCAGCCCGGCCATCGGCGAATGTTTGAATGCGGCGATCAATCGCAGCGCGGCCTGCGCCTGGGGCGACTCGACGCGGCGCCCCGGCTGCAATTGATACACATTCAAGCCCATGATCGCCGGCAATTGCGCGCCGATCAGCGAAAGCGGAATCTCGCGCTGGCGCGGATCCAGCGGCTTCATGACATAGCCGTTCATGTCGAGTTGAAAAACGGAAACGGCGATTCCACCCGCGGCCACCGCCGTCGGCACGTTGACCTGCGCCACCGGCCTGCGCTCCGTCACGCGGACTTTCAACGTGCGCGGCAGCACTCGCTCCACGGAAACTTCATCAATCACCGGGACCAGCTCGAGATTGCGCTTCACCGACGCCAGATCAAGCGCGATCAGGTTCGCGCCCGGCTTCACGTTCGTCCACCGGCGCAACTGCTCCGGCGCGATCACGCCATCCGTCTGCACTTCGACGCTTTGAATTGCGAACTCGGAATTTTCATAAACGAATTTGTCCAGCGTCCATTCGCCCGTGCGCCAGAACAAATAAAGGCCGAACACCGTCCCGCCCAGAACGCAGAACGCAAACGCCGCCAGCCGCGCGCGCGACGCCCGGATTTGATCCGAGCGCAGCTTCACGTCGAGCAACCGCCCGCGACGCAGCCGCCGGTTTTTTTGTGTGCGCTTAAACCACATTTTCAAAAGGCAGAATTATTAATGATGAATGCAGGAGCAAAATCAAGAACTTGCCAGCGACCGCCGCGCAAGCCGGATTTTTTCTTCATTCTGCATTCTTCCTTCTTCATTTCTTTGCAACGCCAGATCAATCATCCGCTGGCACAATTCTTCGTAACCGATTCCTGCCGCGGCCGCCGCCTTCGGCAACAGGCTCGTTTCCGTCATCCCCGGCAATGTGTTCACTTCCAGCACGACCGGCTCGCCGTTCGGACGAACCATTACATCCACCCGCGCGTAATCGCGTCCGCCAATCGCGTCAAATGCGCCGAGCGCGGCGGCTTGAATTTTTCTAGTTGTCGCCGCATCAAATTCCGCCGGGCAAAAATATTCCGTCGCGCCCGTCGTATATTTATTTTTGTAATCATAACTGCCGGCCTTCGGACGCACTTCCACAATCGGCAGCGCCTCGCCGTCCAAAATTCCTACCGTCGTCTCGCGCCCGACGATTTTTTCCTCGACCAAAACTTCCGAATCAAATTTCAACGCCTCCGCCAGCGCATTTTGCCAGTCTTCCGCGCGTTCGACAAATTGCAGACCGACGCTCGAACCCTGCCGCACCGGCTTCACGACCAGCGGCAATCGCAAATCTTCCGGCAGCGGGGCTTTCTCCGAATTGACGACCGCAAATTTCGCCGTCGGCACGCCGGCCGCGATGCACTTTTGCTTCGTCAAAACCTTGTCGAACGCGATGCGGCTCGCTTCCGAATCGCAGCCCGTGTAAAGCACGCCGAGTTGCGCGAGCTGCCGCTGCACCGTGCCGTCCTCGCCGTAAGTGCCGTGCAACGGCGCGAGGCAGACGACCTCCGTGTCCGGCGGCAAAATCCAGTCCGGCGTTTTGGGATCCAGCCCGACCACCGTGTGGCCGAGCGACTGTAACGCCCTCACCACGCCCGCGCCCGAACGCAGCGACACTTCGCGCTCGGCGCTTGGGCCGCCGAGCATCACGACGATTTTTAATTTCTTGCTCACTTTCGCTTTGCAACTTTTTTGACTGCGTTCTGAAATCGTGGAATTTGAACAGTGTTTCGGATCGCCCCACCGAGCATTGTTTCTAAAGTAAAAATTATCTCGCTGTTCAGACTGCGCCGGTTTACCGCTGCGCGTTTTTTTAAAGCGCGGTGTGTCTCTTTCGGAATGCCTTTGATCGTCATCGTTATCATGGCGCAACCATAACGCAACCATTTTGGAAGTCAACGATCTTCGCCGATGATTTCGACTTCCGTGTGCAATTCAATTCCGCGTTCTGCTTTCGCTTTGGCCTGCAAAATTGAAATCAGTTCCAAAACGTCGCGCGCCGTCGCGTTGCCATCGTTCACGATGAAATTGCCATGCTCGGCGGAGACCACCGCGCCGCCCACGCGCGCGCCTTTCAATCCGAGTTCGTCCACCAGCCTGCCCGCAGGGATTGTTCCGGGATTTTTGAAAATGCAACCCGCGCTCGGCGCGGCCGGCTGCGATCCCCAGCGCTTCTCGCTGAACATTTTCATGTGCTTCTCAATCTCCGCGCGCGGCGAAGTGTTGCACTTGAAAACCGCCCCCAGTGCGATGTGATTCTTCAACATCGCGCAACTGCGATAAGTCACGGCCATTTCTTTCGGCGACATTTCAAAAACGTTCCCGTCAAAATCCATGACGCGAACGGACTCGACCACGTCAAACGTCGTGCCGCCCATCGCGCCTGCGTTCATGCGCAGCGCGCCGCCGACGCTGCCCGGAATGCCTTCGAGAAATTCCACGCCGCTCAAATTGTTCCGCTTCGCCTCGACCGAAACATTCTTCAACTTCGCGCCCGCGCCGCAATGCAGCCGCTCGCCGACATTTTTTATCTGGCTGAAATGCGGATGCGCCAGGCAAATCACCACGCCGCGAAAACCTCCGTCACGCACCAGCAGATTCGAGCCGCGACCGAGAGCGAAAAACTGGATTTCATTTTCGCCGCAAAATTTCACAACATTCGCCAAATCATTTTCATCCGCTGGCTCAACGTAAACATCCGCCGGCCCGCCGACGTGCAACGTCGTATGTTTCGACAGCGGCTCGTCGCGGCGAATCACCGTCGCGCGCGAAACGCGCCCGGCAATTTCATCGGCGATGTCCTTTTCAATTCGTATCGGATTTTCCAAAATGTCAGCCGTCGGCACCATGATTCAATGAGCGTGTTTCGCCGGGCGGTGCGCGTGGCCGCAATTGCATTTTTTCACTTTCAATTGCGCCTCCTTTTCTTGCTGCGCGATGGCGCTCAAAATAGATTCAGCGATTTGCGCCGCCGCCGCAGGCTGATGCCATTGCGCGAGGGCGTTTTGAATTTCAGAACGCGCCAGATCATTTTCGACAAGTTCGGTCAAAATTGCGGCTACTTTTTCCGGCGTGGAGTTTTTCTGCTCCAGCAATTTTGCCGCGCCGGTTTTCTCGAACGCGCTCGCGTTGACGAATTGATGATTGTCCGCTGCCGCCGGAAACGGCACGAGCAATGACGGCAATCGCATCGCCGCAATTTCTGCGAGCGACGACGCGCCAGAACGGCTGACACACGCGGTTGCCGCGCCAAGCGCCATATCCATTTCGGCAAGAAACGGTTTTACGACGGCCTTTAATTTTTTTGCGGCGTAAGCCGCTTTTACTTTTTCAAAATCGTTCGCACCGGTGAGATGGAGAAATTGCCAGCTTTTTTCTGCGAGCAACGGCAGCGCGGACAAGATCATTTCATTCAATCCACTCGCGCCCTGGCTGCCGCCGACAACCAGAATTGTTTGAAGGTTTGCTTCGAGGCCGATCGCAATCCGGCATTCAGCAGTATCGCGCGGCTGAAATTGCGGGCGCACCGGAGTTCCAGTCACGGAAATTTTTCGTGCCTTCAACCGCGAACCAGCTTGGGGAAAGCCGACAAAAGCCGCGTCCACGAACCGAGCGAGAAAACGGTTGGCTTTGCCGGGGATGGTATTGGATTCGTGCAAAAATGTTTTCGCGCCAAATGCATTTCTGGCGAGAATTGGCGGTGCGCTGGTGAATCCGCCCATCGCCAAAACGGCCTGCGGCGGACGGGACTGGAAAATTTTCTGCGCCGCGCGCCATGACTGCCAGAAACTTTTTGCGAAGGAAAAGTAATTGCGATTTTGCAATCCGACGGCGGGCAGTGTGAAAATTTCCATGCCGTTCGCAGATTTTACGGCCTGTTGATCCACATCTTTCGGCGAGACAAGCAGTGCGACGGTGCAACCGTGTTTTTTCAATTCCTCCGCGATGGCAAGTCCCGGAAAGAGATGCCCGCCCGTCCCGCCGCAGGCAATGGCGACGAACGGCGCTTTTGCTTCGGGAGCATTCATGCTGCCCTCGCGGCGAAGGGATTGTTGCCGGCTTCGTTGGCGGCGGGATTATTTTCACGGACGGTTTTCTCCCGCACAGGCGCGCGGCGCGCGACGCTCAATAAGATTCCGACGCCGATCAGCATCGCCAGCAAACTTGAGCCGCCGGAACTGATGAAGGGCAGTGCAAGCCCCTTGTTCGGCAGGACGCTGGTGACGACGCCAATGTTGATGACGGCCTGCAGGGAAATCAAAAAGGTGACGCCCGAAGCGAGAAGGCAGCCGAAGTTGTCGCGCGAGTTGATCGCGATGCAGATGCCGCAAATGGCAATGAGCAAAAATGCGACGACGACAAACAGAGTGGCGACCAATCCGAGTTCCTCGCCGATGTTGGCGAAAATAAAATCGCTCTGGATCTCGGGAACATAACCCAGCTTTTGCAATCCGTTGCCAAGGCCAAGACCGGTCACGCCGCCCGCACCGAGCGCGATCATGCCTTGCTGCGCCTGAAGCGCCGCGCCATTCAGGTGCTGCTGCGGATGCAGCCACGCGGCGATGCGGTTCATGCGCATCGGGTCGTGCAAAATCGAGACGGCCAGAACCGCCGCGCCGCCGAGCGCTGGAAGCAGCAGATGTTGCAGGCGAACGCCTGCGACCAAAAGCATCATGCCGCTGACGGCGGCGAGAAGAATTGTCGTGCCGCGGTCAGGCTCGACAAAAATCACGCCAAGCGCAGATGCAGTGATAATGCCGGGGAAAAATATCCCGCGTTTGAACGTGTCCACTTTCCGCTGAGAACGGTCGCAATACCACGCGAGCATGATGATGAGCGCAATTTTGACAAGTTCGGATGGCTGGAAGGTGAAGCCAAACTTGCTGATCCAGCGGTGCGCGCCGTTGAGCTTGATTCCCAGGTGCGGGACGAAAACGCAAACAGCCAGAGCCAGCGAGCCGATAAAAACCGGCAACGCCAGTTTTTTGAGCAGAGCGTAATCGAGAACCGCCGTCACCGCGCACGCGATGAAACCGAGCGCGCACCACACGAGCTGCATCTGGAGCAGATGCGCGCCGACTTCGATGTGCGTGCGGGTGTTGACAAGCCCAAGGCTCGCGCTGTAAATCATCACCAGCCCCAGTCCAAGCAGGGCGGCGACGCAAATGGATAGGGTTGTGACGGCGACTTTCATTTCAAATTTTCAAAACAAACGCCGACCGTAATTTTTTTCGGCGTTTAATGCGCTGGTGTTGCACTCGGCGCAGGTGCCGCCGGAACGGGCGGAACCACCGGAGCGACCGGTGCCGGAGCCGCAGCTTCGGCCTTCGCCGGGATTTTTAATTTCTGGCCGACTTTGATTTTTGTCGTGGTCAGGTTGTTTTCCGACTCAATCGCCTTGACGGTTGTCCCGTTCGCCTTTGCGATTTTTGTCAGTGTGTCGCCTGATTTGACGGTATAAGTTTCATCGTCGGTGCTGCTGGTCGCGGTTGTCGTGTCACTTGTCGCGGTTACAGATGTTCCACCGGTTGACGCGGGAATCACAAGCTTCTGGTTGACTTTCAACTTGGTTGGAACAACTCCGGGATTCGCATCTTCGAGCGCCTTGAGGGTCACGCCATTTTTCTTTGCGATTTTTGCAAGCGTGTCGCCTTTGGCAACGGTGTATTCGCTCGTGGCGGGTTCGGGTGCAGGCGGCGGCACGACAACTTGATTTGTCGGAACTGGCGGAACTATAGCTGTCGTATTATTGGTGGCTTCCGTCGGCAATGCGTTTGTATCGCCAACAGCCAGTGTGTTTGTATCAGCGGACGGATTGTTGTCCGGATTTTGCGCTTCGCGTTTGCAGCCCTGGATGAGCATGGCGGTCAGGCCGCAGACGCTGACGGCGAGCACGCAAAAGACGGCGAGCTTCATGCGCGAGCGGCGTTTATCTTGTTCGAGCAGGGAGCCTTGGGGAACGAATGGATTCGGGTTGTTCATGAGTTTGGCGCTATTAGCGTCCTTTCTTCGAGGTCTGTTTTGTTTGTTTGATTTTTCCGCGCCGAAACTTTCCCTCGAAAAATTTCGCGACGGGTTAAATTTATTCCGTTCATTGTCACTTGCGCGAGGCCACCGCAATTATTCCTGTCGGCGGGGAAAATTAAAAATGCCTCGCCGCCGACTGCGCGCCTTGCTGCTTCCGGCAGGATTTTTAACAGCCGCGCGACCCGCGCGCAAGACGCAAAACGCATTTTCTCCAATGCCAATGTTGCTTTCATCTTAATTTCAAAGTGGCCAGCGCGACCACCGCGCACAGCACGCACAAAATGTAAAACCGCATCACCACCTGCGATTCATACCAGCCTTTTTTTTCAAAATGATGGTGCAGTGGCGCCATCAAAAATATCCGACGCCCGGTTCCGGTCCGCATCCGCGTGAAACGGAACCAGCCGGTTTGCAACAGCACCGAAACCGCTTCCATGACGAACACGCCGCCCGCGATGACGAGGACGAAGGGCTGGTGAACAAGAACAGCGATGATTCCAAACGCCCCGCCGAGCGCAAGCGAACCCGTATCACCCATGAAAACCTGCGCCGGATGACAATTATACCACAAAAATCCCAGTCCGGCCCCGATCATCGCCGCGCAAAACACGGTCAGTTCGCCAGCGCCGCTGACAAAGGGAATTTGCAGGTAGCCGGCGATTTTCACGTTGCCCGCGACATAGGTGAAAACCAAAAACACAAACGCCGTGATCAGCGTGCAGCCGATTGCCAGTCCGTCGAGGCCGTCCGTCAAATTCACCGCGTTAGAACTGCCCACGATCGCGAGCAGCACGATCAGCACGCCGACGATTGCGCCGACTTCAATCGGATATTTGTAAAACGGCAGCATCAAATCCGAAACCAGATTCGAGTGATAAATTTCCGAAGTCATTTTATCCTTGGCCAGAATCAATTCGCTTTTCGCCGGAAGTTCCAAAAGATAAATGCCGACGAACAAGCCCAAAACCGTTTGCACCAGAAGCTTCAGCCGCGGAGGGGTGCCGCCGCCGCTTTGCCGGATTATTTTCGCGTAGTCGTCGTAAAATCCCAGTCCCGACAAAACCAAGACGCAAAGCAGCGTCAATTCCACCTGCGCGTTCCATTGCGTCCACAGCATCGTCGAGAAAACCAGCACCGCCACGATCAAAACGCCGCCCATCGTTGGCGTTCCCTTTTTGCTCAAGACGCGCGCGGCAAAATTTCCGGCTTCTTCCGCCCTGTCCTTGTAATCCTGGCCGAACTTCAGCGTCTTGAGCCAGTGGATGATTTTCGGGCCGAGCCACCAGCTCAAAAGCAGCGCCGTGACCGCCGCACCCGCGCTGCGGACGGTGATGTAGCGAAACAGCCGCAGAAACGAGACGCGACTTTCCCAAGCCGTTCCGTGCGACCAATCCAAAATTTGCTGGCTCAAATAGTAGAGCATTTTTGTTTCAAGATTTTTCCATTTTCAATGTCTCCGCAATTCTTTCCAAACGCGACGCGCGCGACGCCTTCAACAAAACCACGTCGCCCGCCTTCAAAAATTTTCCAATCGCCGTCATCGCCGCCTCGACATTTTCAAGCTCGATCACCCGGTTCAATCCGCCGTCGCGTGCCGCTTTCGCCGTGACCGACGCCATTTTTCCGATGGCAAACAACTGCCCGATCTTCAATTCCGCCGCACGGCGGCCCACTTCCGCGTGCGCCGATTCGCTGTGCGCTCCAAGCTCTTCCATGTCGCACAGGACCGCCACGCGCCGCCCTTGCAACGGCAGGTCACAAAGCGTTTCGAGCGCGGCAACTGTCGAATCCGCGTTCGCGTTGTAGGCGTCGTCCAGAACGCGCACGCCGTTTGCTTCCCAAAATTGCAGCCGCATCTTCGGTGGCACGCAGGCGACCAGGCCGTCGCGGATTTCGTCGCGCGTCAAACCCATTTCCAAGCCGGCCGCAATCGCCAGCAGCGCATTTGTCACCTGATGGCGGCCAAGCAAATTGATCCGGTGTTCGCCGCAAAAATCTTTTTGCGCGGTTGTCACGCGAAACGTCACGCCATTTTTGTCCAGCCGGATTTTCTCCGCGCGCCAGTCGTTTTCTTTTCCAAACCCGACTCGAACAACCTTCGCCTTCGCCCGCGCGACAATTTTTTCACTCCATTCATTGTCGCCGTTCACGAAAAGTATTCCGTCCGCCGGCAACAATTCAGCAAGCCAGCCTTCTTCCTGCGCGACGCCTGCGACATCGCCAAAAAATTCCAGATGCTCGCGGCCGATGTTCGTCAGCACGCCGAATTTTGGCTGGATCATTTTCATGAGCGGCGCAAGCTCGCCCGGATGATTCGTTCCGGCTTCCAGCACGGCGGCTTGATGCGACTTTTCCAGCCGCAACAGCGTCAGCGGCACGCCTATGTCGTTGTTAAAACTCGCCTCGCTCGCCAGCGTCGAAAATTTCTGGCGCAAAACCGATGCCAGCAATTCTTTCGTCGTCGTTTTGCCATTTGAACCGCCGACGCAAACAATTGGCAGATCAAATTGCCGCCGGTAAGCCGCCGCCAATTTTCCAAGCGCGATTCTTGCATCGTCAACAACGAGCGTTGCGCAATTCAGGACTTTGGACTTTTCCACGACAATTGCCGCGACATTTTTTGCCGCGACTTCATTTACAAAATCGTGGCCGTCGAATTTTTCTCCGCGAATTGCAAAGAACAAATCGCCAGGTTTCGTCTGCCGCGAATCGGTGCAGATATTTTTCACCAAAGTTTCCCCCCCGCCGTTTCGGATTTCGGCGTCGCAGGCTTCGGCGACAAATTTCAAAGAGCATTCTTCCACAAATTTTAACGTGAAACACCCGTCGCGACCAGCGGCGTCGGCGATTTCGGCGGCGAATTTTCATCCGCCGGAATGTTCAGGTAGCTCGCGCAGCGCTCGGCGACATTGTGAAAAACCGGGCCGCAAAGAGCGCCGCCGAACGCATGTCCGCCTTCCTTCGGCGAATCCATCACGATGGAAACGCAAATCTGCGGATTGTCCGCCGGAAAAAATCCGATGAACGAGACGACGAAGCGGTCGTTCGCATACTTTCCATCCACGACTTTTTGCGCCGTGCCGGTTTTGCCGGCGACGACATAATCCGCAAGCCGCGCCTGCGGAGCGGTGCCTTCGTCCGACACGACAGTTTTCAAAGCTTCGGTCATCTGCTTCGCGGTCTCTTCGCTGACGACGCGGCGGACGGCCTGTGGCTCGTATTTTTGCACCACGTTTCCGGCGCTGTCCTGCAATTGTTTCACGAGCATGGGGCGCATGAGGACGCCCCCGTTGGCGATTGCGCCGACGACCATCGCCATTTGCAACCGTGTCACGGCCACGCCCTGCCCCATTGGAATTTGCGCGATGGAATATTTTCCCCATTCGTTTGCCGGGCGCACAAACCTGTGGGCGCTGGTCTCGCCGGGCAGCGGAATGCCGGTGGCCGCGCCGAGGCCGAAATTTTCCATGTAATCAAAAAGCCTCGGTGCCTGGAGCTTTATCCCGATTTTTGACGCGCCGATGTTCGAGGATTTTTCCAAAACCTGCTCGACGGTCAGGTTTCCGAAATGATGGCCTTCAGAATCGTGCAACGTGATTCCGCCGTAATGGAAAACTCCGTTCTCGCAAAACACAGTGTCGTTGAGGGAAACAATGCGGTCGTTCAGCGCGCCAGAAATGACAATTGTCTTGAACGTCGAGCCGGGTTCCATCACGTCGCTGATGACGCGGTTCGGCTCGTTGTTCGTATTGATGCTTTGCAGGTTGTTCGGGTCAAAATCCGGGAACGAGGCCATCGCGAGAATTTCCCCCGTGGCCGGGCGAGTAATGATGCCGGTGATGCTCGCGGGCGAATGTTCGCGCATCGCGCCGGCAAGCTCGGTCTCCAAAATGTTCTGCACCGCCGTGTCAATCGTCAGCACCACGCTCAGGCCGTCGCGCGCCTGAACATCCTCGTCGCGCAATTGCGCCAGCTCGTTTTTCCGGCTGTCCATGCCGGTCACGCGCCAGCCGGACGCGCCTTCAAGCTTGCCGTCGAAAAATTTCTCGATGCCGTCGTAGCCAAAAAGCTCGGAGGTGTTGTTCGTCGTCTGCCGCGTGCCGACAAATCCCAGGACGTGCGCCGCGAGCGAGCCGTTTTGATAAACGCGCAACTGGTCTTCCTCTCCAAAAATCGCATATTGCCGCAAGTTCCAGGCGAAGTTCCTGAAATCAGCCCGCCCGGCCTTCGACAATTTGCTTTCGTCAACCGCCAGCGGCAGATTTGTCATCGTGCAATAAATTTTTTGCCACGTTTCGTCGGAAACTTTCCGCTGAAGCACGGCATATTGGTTTGTGACCATTTCATCCCTTGAATTTTTCATCAGACGCGGCTGCAACTTTTGAAGCAGATCTGCCTCGCTCATCTGCAACAGCGGTGCCAGTGCGCGCGCCACGGCGGCCTGCTGGTTGCCGAGCAGCGAAGGGTTTGCGCAAATCGTTTTCACCGGAACTGTCGTCGCCAGAATATTTCCGTTCACGTCCAGAATGTCGCCGCGACGGGCGGCCTGCGGAATTTTTTCCAGCGAACTTTTTTCCGCGAGCGCCGAAAGTTCGCCGTGGCGCCAGACCTGCAACTCCACGAGCCGGAAGCCCAGCCCAATGAACACAAGCGCCACGAACGCCAGCATTGCAAGCAGCCGAGCGAGTTGTTGACCGCGATTTTTCATCTTAAAAAGGCCAGCCGCCCGTGGCGATCGGTTCCTCAACCAACGGCGTCACGAGCGGCGGCCAAAGTTTTTCTACTTTATTGCGTTGTTTCTACAATTGGCCGCGCGGCGAATTGTAGCGTCGGACTTTTATTTTCCGGCGACGGAATCGAAGGCTCGGCCAGCCGCACAATTTGCGCCGGCTGCGCGGGCAAAAGACCAAGATTCAATTCCTTCGCTCGCATGTCCAGCTTCACCGGCGAACGCAATTCCGCAAGATCCTTCACGCGCTGGGCGTCGTTCTTCTGCAACTGCGCCAGGCGGATTTCCTTGTCACGGATCTGTTTTCCCAGCTCGTAAATCTGGCCTTTCTGCCAGACATAACCGACCGCCGCGCCCGCAATGACGAAGCACGCGAAAAACGCCCCCAGCGCCGGGCCGAACCGGATTGATGCCGACTGACTGTTTCGATTTTTTGCCATCTTAAATTTTTTCCAATGTTCTCAGATGCGCGCTGCGGCTGCGCGGATTTTCTTTCAATTCATTTTCTGCGGGCAAGATCGCCTTGCGATTCACCCATTTCATTTCCGGCTGGCGAGGCCGCCGCAATTCCGGCACGTCCACTTCGCCGCTGAACGTGTAATCCCGCGTTTTTTCGCGGCCAAAATCTTTTACGATTCTGTCTTCGAGCGAATGAAACGTGATGACCGCCAGCCGTCCGCCCGGCTTCAAAATTCTCACCGCCGCCGCCAATCCGCGTTTCAAAGAGCCGATTTCGTCGTTCACCGCGATCCGCAGCGCCTGGAAAACTTTCGTCGCCGGATGCGACTTTTTTCCATGCCTCGGCGCAAGCCTTTCGATCAATTCCGCCAGATGCTTTGTCGTCTCAAATTTTCGCTGCGCACGGTCGTAGACAATTGCCCCAGCAAACCGCCGCGACTCGCGCTCGCCGCCGAACTCCCAAAAAATCTTCGCCAGTTCCTCAGCGCTCAAATCGGCCACCAAATTTGCCGCCGTCAATTTCTGCCGGTCGTCCATCCGCATGTCCAGCGGGCCGTCGTTTTGAAAACTAAAACCGCGCTCCGCCGAATCCAGTTGCGACGAGCTTACGCCCAGATCCAAAAGCACGCCGTCGCAGCTTGCCGCCGGAATCCAGCCAGCCATTTCCGAAAAATTGCCGCGCCGGATTTCAAATCGTCCGGCGAATTCTTTCGCGAGCCGTTTCTGCGCGGCCTCAACCGCGACGCCATCGCGATCGCACCCAGACAGCCATCCAGTCGGCGAACTCGCCGCCAATATGCTCGCGGCGTGGCCAGCCCCACCGAGCGTGCCGTCGGCGTAGCGTCCGCCCGCCTTCGGCTTCAGCGCGTCCAGCACCTCCGCCGCCATCACTGGTTTGTGAATGAATTCTGGCACTGCCCATTTTTGTTTTCGGTTAAAGCGCCGTCACCTTCAAAAGCCGTTCGCCCAAAATCTCCCACGATTTTTTTGCGGGCTGCAAATCGGGCACGTCCATGCCCCGCGCCGGACGCGATTTCATCGGCACAATTTCCACGTCCGCGTCCGTTAAATCATTGTGAACCACTTTTACGCTGTCCAACGAAAGCTCGGCCTGCACCGCCGGGCGCGAGTAATTTTTCGCCTCAAGCTGCGGGCCGCGCAGCATCGTCATCGGGTTCAATTTCGTCGTCCAAGTCGCCAGGGATTTCGGCGATGAAGAAATCGGCTGCATCTGTTGCGTTTTTGCCCAGGCCGGCGTGGAAGCTTTTTCCATGGACGCAACTGGATTTTCCAGCGGCACCTTCGACGGCTCGGCTTGCGCCGGAGTCGTGAACGGATTTTTCGGCGAACTGAATTTCGGAAGATAAGCCTGTTTGCTTTCGCGATACGCAACCGCGCCGCGTCCGCTGACCAGGTTTTTTCCCGCTGCAAGCAATTTTCCAAGTTTCATAATTTTATTCCATGAGTTTGAAGGCTTCCGACGCGAGAACCGCGTCGGCGGCCTTGACGTTTTCGTGACGGGACGGATTCCAAATCTCAAAACGGTCGAGCAGCCCGACGAACACCGCCTCGTCCTTGATGCCCGCCGCGCGCGCCATTTCTTCGGGCAGGCAAATCCGCCCGGCCTTGTCCAAATTCACCTGGACAGATTCGCTGCCGATAAATCTTTTCAAAACGGTTTTGTTCGGGTTGCCGTTCGGCATCGCGTCAATGTCCGCCTTCATCTTCGCCATCTGTGCCGGAGGCAAAACGCGCAGGCACGTTCCCGCGTGATGCTGCGGCCAGAGCATGAGCGTCAATTCCGTCCCGGCTTTTTCGGGCCGCCACTTGGCCGGGATTTGGACGCGCCGCTTCTCGTCCACTCCATGCCGATAGAGCGAATTGTAATAACTCGGCCCGTTTGTTTTCACTGCGCTCATTTATTCACCAGTAAACCAAAAATGCTTCAATCACCCACAACACCCCACTGTTATCCACTTTAACCCACTCCATGTCAACAAAAATATGACGGAATAATGAAGGTTTATTGGAAAGTTATTCACAATTTCAAAACCGCCGAAAGACGGCCAAATCTCAATTCTGTTTTCAAAACCGCGATTCTGCTACGTTTTGCGCGCGATGCGAACCGCTGATTTCAATTTCAAACTGCCGCCGGAACTGATTGCGCAACATCCCGCAGCCAAACGGGACGCATCGCGCCTGCTCGTTTTGCATCGGAAGGAAAACCGCATTGAGCACCGGCAATTTCGTGATTTACCCGATTTTCTCCGCGCCGGAGACGTGCTCGTGCTCAACAATTCCCGCGTGATTCCTGCGCGACTGCGTGGAACAAACGCAAAAAGCGGCGGAAAATTCGAAATCCTGCTGCTCGAGGAAAATGCGCCGAACGAGTGGTGGGCGATGATCCGTCCCGGAAAAAAGGCGCGGATCGGCACGCAAATCAATTTGTGCGACGCAACAGGCCAGCCGACGAAAATTACCGCCACGGTTTTGGCCGCAAATTCAGAATGCCACCGGCGGCTGAAATTTTCCGGCACAAATGATTTGCGCGGCGAACTGGATTTGCTGGGCGAAATGCCTCTGCCGCCCTACATTCACCGCGACGAAAAACTGCCGGAAGACAAAACTCGTTATCAAACCGTCTTTGCAAAAACCGGCGGCTCGATTGCCGCGCCGACAGCCGGCCTGCATTTCACGCCGGAATTGCTCGAAGAAATTCGCGCGCGCGGCGTGAAGATTTGTTTCGTGACATTGCACGTCGGACTCGGAACTTTTCTTTCGGTGAAATCCGAAACGCTTGCCGCTCACAAAATGCACGAGGAACGATTTGAGATCGGCGAAGAAACGGTTCTCGCCGTGAACGAGGCGAAAAAAAACGGCGACCGCGTGATCGCGATTGGAACAACAAGCGTCCGCGTTTTGGAAAGTGTGGCGGCGCGAAACGCTGGAAAACTCAATGTTTATGAGGGTAAAACCGACATGTTTATATTTCCACCGTTCAAATTCAAAATCGTGGACGCTCTGCTGACAAACTTCCATCTGCCCTGCTCCACCTTGCTGATGCTGGTGAGTGCTTTTGCCGCGCCGGATGAAATGCGCGGGCGTGAAACGGTTTTGTCCGCCTATGCCGGGGCAATCCGCGAGCGTTATAGGTTTTTCAGCTATGGCGACGCGATGCTGATTTTATGAACAAGAAACTGCCGTTTGTCTTTTCCAATTTCGCGATGACCGCCGACGGCAAAATCGCGTTTGCAAGCGGCAATTTTGTCCCGTTCGGCAGCGCGCGAGACCGCGAGCACATGATGGAACTGCGCGCGACGGCGGATGCGATCATTTGCGGCGCGACGACGGTGGACGTGACGGAAACAGTCCTTGGAACGGGCGGAGAAAAGTTTCGGAAACTGCGGCTGAAAAACGGGCTGCCTGAATTTCCTTTGCGGATTGTCGTGAGCGGCACCGGTTCGATTGACGCGGACGCGCCCATTTTCAAAAAACATTTTTCCCCGGTGATTGTTTTGACAACGAAGCGCATCGCCAAATCAAAGCTGGCCAAATTGCGCGCGGCTGCTCAAGTCAAAATCTGCGATGAAGGCGAAATTGATTTTCGCGCGGCCTTCGCATGGCTTCGTGAAAAATGGAATGTGAGGCGTCTGTTGTGCGAAGGCGGCGGCGAGCTTCACGGCGCATTGATCCGTGCCGGTTTGGTGGACGAATTGCATCTGACGGTGTGCCCGGAGATTTTTGGCGGCCGTCATTCACCAACAATTGCGGAAGGCTATGGATTTTTAAGAGTGGCCGATGCGGGACGATTCACATTGAAGTCAATGAAACGGGTTGAAAACGAGCTGTTTGCGGTTTTTCGAGCGAACAAAAACCGCGTGATTTGACGAAGTTATTCACATTCCCGTTTCAGAAATTTTTCGCGCAACAGAACTTGGTTGTCACAAAATACTGCAAATGAATGAATTAAAAAGGCAGGACGGCTTTCGCCATCCTGCCTTTGAGGATTATCCAGACTACAGACTATTGAGTCTGCAAGATATAGAACTGCGCCGCATTGGTCGCATTCGGGTCGGAGAATTGATAATTGCCGGGCGATACTTCCGTGGCTGAACCGAGGTTCGACCATTGGTTGAGCGGAAGCGCGACATTTGTCGTGGCCAATACTGAAAAGCTCGCTCCGGGAGTGTTTGTGAAACTGAATTGGAATGGCACACTGCCGCCACCTGATATAATTCCCGAACCGGAACCGAACTGTGTCGGGGTGACTGCCAGCGTGTTGAAGCTGATGTCACCGCCGAGACCTGTTCCCGCGCTGTTGGTGGCCACCAGTTGATAGTGATACGTCCTTCCCTGTAACAGATTGGATACAACAATTCCAAACGTGCCCGTGCTGGCAGTTGAATTTGTGACTATGAAGCTGCCGTAACTGGTGTTGGCTCCATATTGGAACCAGTAGGCGGTCGTGCCGCCGTTCGGAGTGACCGAACCGCTCAACAGCGCGCTGCCGGCGGTAATGTTGGAGGCGGCCAGCGTGATGACTGTCGGCACTGTCACCGACGGATTGACCGTAATGCTGGTCGCATCAACCGCGCTTGTCAGGCCGCTGGCGGTAAACGTCAACTTCAGTCCGCTTTGCGCCGTCGCCGGTGCTGCGAGACCACTGAACGTGACCACGCCATTGACAGCCATGGCCGTCACTGTGCCGGTCAACGGGCCTGTGCCCGTGCCCACCGTGGCCGTCACTACTATTGAACTGTTGGTTCCCACCAAGTTGCCGTTTGCATCTTCAACATACAGCGCCGGCTCGGTGGCGAATGCCACGCCAGAGAGAACAGTCGAGGACGGTTCAGTGGTCACCACCAGCTTGCTGGCAGCACTGATGACAACCGCCTGTGCAATCGAGTTGGTGCTATAACCTGCGGCACTGATCACGATGGTCTTCGTGCCGTTGGTTTGGAGCAATTGCGATTTTGAAACATCAAACACAATCTTGCCCGCTTGGGTCGTGTCATACGCAGCGCTCGGCAAGGTCTGACCGTTCACCGTGATGCCGGTGATGGCCGAACGCCATGCCGGATCATCCGGGGTGTTTGTGACCGTGATTAGATTGTTCACCAGAGTCGCTGCCTGCGCCGTGAGAATCGGCGGCGGAATCAGCTCGGTGGCATTCGGCGTCTGCTGTGGCACAAACGTGAGCCCCGCGATGTTTCCGTTGGTGGAGGTATAAATCGTGTTAGTCGAGATGAGGTTGAGCGTCCCGCCAGCCGTCTGGTCGGTCAAGCGAATGATCTTGTTGGCACCATTGACATAGAACAGATAGACGCCACCGCTACCGTTGGTGGTGGCGAACAGCGTATCGCCGCCATCCGTGTTGGTCCATGAGCCAATGTTGATCCAATTGAAATCACCAGCAATGGAACCGAAACCGGTCCCACTGGGTCCAGTCATTTGCCACTTACTGATGACCCCCACACTGCCAGATACCTGATCCAGAACGTAAAGAATGCTATAATCGTTTCCGTTTGTGGATACGATATAGAAATCCTGGGCAACGCTATCCGAAGGCGGTGTTTCATGCCCGATGTTGAAGACAGAATCAGGATTTTGGCTGGAAGGAGGGGTTGTGTAGTCCAAACCAGTCCCGTCGGCATTGTAGCCACTCGAAAAGATAAACACGGATGCGGTGGGCGGGTTGGCCACTTTTGCCGTTTCCACCCAGCACACGCCGCCAAAGGATCTGGTGCTGATGTTGTTTTGCTGATAAAGATTATAGTTATAAGTGCCGTTATCAGCGATGTATAGCCCGCCCTTGTCATCAATGAGGTAGTTGCTGTTGTCGGGGCTGCAAGCGGCACGAGCCTGGCTGCCACCATACGAGTTGGACACATACTTTGCATGTAAGGCGAAGCCGTTGGTGTAATCCAAGGTGCCCACCCCGCGGTTCAGATTGAAGCCTTCATCCGGGTTCGCCACCGAACTGCCATCCAAATATCCGGGGAAAACTATTTTGGTGCCATCGTCACTGAGAGTGAGGTGGCCTCCGGAACCGGCATTGTCCGTGCGCAACGCGTTTGTGCCGGTGGCACTGATGGGAACGATGTTGATCGGGCTGGTCTGGCCGGCGGCCGAGGGTTTGACTTCAATAAAGCTCATCGTCGAATTTTTCGCCGACGTGTCCGCTTGAAGAACCACCAGATTACCCGGCGTGAACGGAACGGGCGCTTTACCGATGACGAAGGGTGTTGAATTGGTCACTGCAATCGGGCCGTTTGCAACCGTGAACGTAATGGCCGCATTTGCAACCGCCGTCGAGCCGCTGACGGTAGCGGTCAGATCAGTATAGGTGCAGGCGCCGTTATAGATGGCTTGTGTGATGGAACCGCCCAGCACCCATGTCGGTGGTGAATTGCTGACGGTGGCCACCACCTGCATATTGGGATAGGTGTTGGTGGTAGGATTGTAAAATTGGTCAATGCACGTGAACGAGGGTTGAACGGTCAAGGTGCCGGTGCTGGCCGACGGGCCGGCGGGCTGAACGTAGTTTAACCTCACGAACGCACCGGGTGTGACCAATTGTGTGACTTTGGCACTGGTGTAGTTGGTGGCAAAGATGATGATGTAATTAGTTCCGGCCACCGTCAGCGGCGCTTGATTCGTGTTCTCCCCAGGCTGTGCAATCGGCGTAAAGACGATATTGGACGAAGTAATCGTATAGCTGGCATGATTGGTCAATTTAACACCATTGACATAGATGACACCGATGTTCTGGCTCCAAGCCAGATTGTTCGCAAAAGTATTCGTGAAGGAATAATCCACCGTGGCCGAGGCGGCGGGCGTGATGGCTGGCGCGATATTTCCGGTATACTTGCCGTTGACGGCCACGTTGTCCAAGCGACAGTTGCCGGAATTGTTGTTGTAGGGCTGATAAAGATAATTTACGCAATCCGCGCCGGTGGCGGCATTCACAATCCGAAAACCGAAGTGCGGATTGCCGGCCACTCCGGGAAGGCCGGTGAAATCAACGATGCAGTTGTTGAAAAAGATGGAACCGTAGTTGTTGAAGAACATCGTTCCGTCCACTGTATTTGGGCTATAAATGCCGCTCCCGCTCTGCGTCAATCCCGGGGATTGAAAACCACTGGCGGACGAATTGGTCATGACGAATGTTGGATTCAGCGCGTAAGCCAGAGTATTGGCCACATTGGTCGTCGTCCAGCCGTTGGTGGTGTATTCCACGCACATTTTCGCCTCACCCTGGGTCGTAAAGTAGAGGTCGAACGACAGCATGATGTTGGTGTAACCCGTCGTGTCCACATCAAACTCGCCACCTTGGCTGCCAATCGGCTGCGTGGATAGCCAGCCATTGCCTTTCTGCCCACGCAGACGCCAGACATTTTGTCCGGCTGCCCCGGTGGAACTATATGGGACTCCATTAGCTAAAATATCTGCGGCATTGGTGCTAAAATTACCTGTCGTAGCAAAAGTGGTGGAAACCAAATGGTTGGCTGGTGTCCCAAAGCCGAAACATGCGGCGGACGCCGAGAGGACGTTGGAGACTTCCGGAAAAGGATTGTTGTATGGAGCGATCACGCCTTCACTATCAAAGGTCCAGTCCGCAGCGATGTCGAAGGGCACACCTTGAATAACCACGTTGTCAAACGTCCAGTCACCGCCGCCGGAATCTTGATAGTTGATGCCGGTCGTGTCCGGACAGTTCGTTCCGTTGGCAGCGTTCACAATGCGGATGGCAAAATTAGGGTTGTTGTCCGCCCAGGAAATGCCACTCAAATTGACCGTGACATTGGTATTCCAGACAGCGGTTCCACTGCTGTTGGTCATGATCAGGTAGGTTCCTGTGACAATATCATTAGTCGTAATGCTGTTGGTGGCGAGCACACCCGAACTGCCCGGTGAAGTGATGTTGGCATTGAACCAGGTCAGGCCATCCGGCGAGTATTGCACTTGAAGATATGCCTCGGCATTGGTCTGGGCGTAAACATCAAAGGAAAGTTGAACCTGATAATAACCCAGAGTGCCGACAGCGAACTGCGCACCTTGGGAGCCAATGGCACTATTGGTGGACCAGCCGCCGGTGACTTCCCAAGCACTGGTGCCAACCGTGGTGCCAGTGGAACTCCCCGGCAAGCCCACCACTGTCCCGGTGGACAGGCCGACAACGCTGGCAGTGCCGGTGTTGGTTGAGGCAGCGGGGCTGTTTGTTATGGTGCCTGCTGTATAGTTGTCAAACGTCCACCCGACAAGGCTATTGGTTTGGGCTTGCGCCGCCGTCAAGGTGGCGAGCAGCAAGGCTCCGATACTGGCAATGTTTTTCAGTTTCATTTTAAGCGTTGGTTGTTTTGTTGGATTTCCTATTAAATCTTACACACTCCAATTTGTGCTGTGGGTATTATCCATTGTCAGGTTACAAACAAATGGAGGCTGCATGACAACTTGGCAACATCGTCATCCTATCCTGTTTTTGTTTTCAACCTAGGTGTAAAGACAACACTGAATGATACCTCTTGATTGTAACTATCCTGCTACTTGATTGTAACTTTGGTTGCTCACTATGCTGGAAATGGTAAATGTGCTCCATACTAATAGTATTAGGTGACAAACAATGATATCGCTTGATTGTAACTATCCTGCCACCTGACTGTAACTGGGATTGCTCACTATTATTCCCATGGAAGTGGTAAATGTTCTCCCGGTTAACAGTATAACAGTAATAATAGATGACAAAAATAATGAATTTGAATCATAAGAAACCCCACGGATTTACATTGATTGAACTGCTGGTAGTCATTGCCATCATAGCAATCCTAGCCGCAATGCTCCTGCCGGCGCTGGCCAAGGCCAAGGCCAAGGCGCAACAAATCGCCTGCTTGAGCAACTTGAAGCAGTGGGGTCTGGCCGACAACATGTATGTGGGCGACTACAATGAGACATTTCCCTATGCAAGATTTCAAGCTAGTTATGCTGGCAGTTCCAGTCCAAATGCTCAAGATACACCCACCTGGCAGGAAATTTACGCCTATGGCGGAATGACTCCCCCCGTGGGTAACGATGTCTGGTTCAATGCCCTGCCTCCCTATATCCACAGCAAGACTTTGTATGAATGGGCAACTGGCGTTTACAAAAGCCAGTTTAACCAAACCTTCTCCAGCGGCATGAGCATTTTCACCTGTCCGACCGTCCTCGCCCAAGGATATGACGCAACTGATGTTACTACGAGTGATATGAATCTGGCCGACCGACCACTATTTTCCTTCGGCATGAATTCCAAGATGACCGTCATCGAAACCCCCGTTGGCAGCACCGATGACCTCCCTTGCAAAACCTCAATGGTGGTTCATCCTTCAGCCTTTGTATTGTTTGCGGATACCCGCGACCGTTCTAAGGAAACTCCCTATTCTTCCAGTGCGGCCAATGCTTATCCCGCAGGCAATTCCTTAAAACTCGGCACGCCGCAATCTTACACCACACGCTTCTCCTCCCGGCACGACCTGGGCGGACAGATCACCTTCAGCGACGGCCATGCCCAATTCTACAAATATAATTATGTCGTGTCCGACGGCACGGCCGTTTACACCAGCGGCCCTACGGCTGGATTAACTGTCAGTGCCGGCTATGACCCCGGCCGTCCGGATATCAATTGGGATTGTCAGGGAAACGCCATCATTCCGGCAAATGGGAATTAAAAAGCGGGTTGCAGCCGTGATTTATCAAATCAATTTAAAGTCCGTTTTTTATTTGTTAGCGAGTTGAACGTGCTCCTTCATCCGATGAACGTGGACGTAGCTCCGATGAACGTGGACGTAGATCGGAAGAACGTGTTCTTAACCCGGATGAACGTGAACGCAGTTCCGAAGAACGTGCTCGCAGCCCGGAACTACGAGCACGTTGCCCTGATGAACGTGCTTCTTCATCCGAAGAACGAGGTCGTTGTTCCTAGGAACGCGCGGACGCCATTTCAGAAGGTTTTCGCGCCGGGCCTGCGAACATGGCAAAAACGCACCAAGCCATTCAATGATTGATCCAGAGGCAGTGTCTTAATTTGGATTTGGAACCAGAAAATGCTGCCATCGGTCGTTTTCTAAAATCAAGTCGTGATACCCCTGCTGACCGAGTCTGTCCTGCATTTTTTGGAAAATGTTTGCATTGGGATACATGTCAAATTTAATCGGACGATTTTGGCTGACGAGCGTTTGAAATTGGTTTTCCCAATCCTTCATTAAGACACTTACTTCCGCAAAATCACCCTGCGGCACTAAATTCACGAGCGATGTATTCATATCGCCTCCCAGTAAATCACAATATGGGACCTCTGCGAAACGTGACATTGACTGTCTGATTTGATGTCTGTGCATTTTACAAAGATAAAATTGTGTTGGCCGCGTCCGTTGGGAGCGGTTCATCGCTGGGTTTTTGACCAGTTT
>Ga0181529_10002145_pt1 | contig 24142 bp, 21 predicted proteins | sample PEATcosm2014_Bin_36_FD_119763 | JGI IMG/M metagenome (GOLD analysis project Ga0181529, IMG submission 119763) | Peatland microbial communities from MTU Mesocosm Facility, Houghton, MI, USA - PEATcosm2014_Bin10_30_metaG | ecosystem: Environmental > Terrestrial > Soil > Wetlands > Peat | place... | reverse complement strand
GACGAGGGACATTCCCCAGCGTCAGCAGCGCATGGCGGCGCCGATGGAGGACCGCCATGCGGCTTAACAGGGTTCAAGCCAAAGCCGTCTACCAGCTCTACAAGGGCAACCCCGACGGTTCGCCGAGCTATCTGCACTTCCGCCACCGCGTGTTCCCGCTGTTCGGAGAGCCCAAGGTGGCGATGATCGTCTACGTCGGCATCTTCGTCGGCATCGAGCCGGACGGCTACGTCCATTCCTAGGGTGCACAACATGCAACTCTTGCTCGACCTCTCCGAAGGAGAGCGCAAGCCTGTGCGCGTTGAGGTGCTCGCCATCCTCTTCCACGCAGGGCAAGGCCTCTACGCCGTGATCGGTATCGTGGACGGCGCGCCGTGGTACGGGCTCGTCCACGAGCACAGCACCGCGCTTCTGCGCACCTAACCTTGAGGGTTACGCCCTCGCCCCGCCACGAGCGGGGATCTTTTTTTTTGCAACAGACACTGGATGCCAGTCATCGATGTGAAGAAGCGCCGGACCTGGACCCCGCCGGGAAACGGTAAGCGGGACAAACCCGGGGCAAATATAGAACGGTGGCGGGTCGATCTGCAGCCGATCAGCGAAAAACGGCGGATTTTCGCCATGGCCATTCCACTGGCGAGAGTATGCTGTGTGAATCGGCAAGCGACCGGGGCCCCGGGCTGGAGCGCCGCAACGCATTGATAAAACGCGTAAAAGCCGTTCGAGGTGGGGTCCCGATCGGCGCCGATCGGGACCCCACCTGTTTGCCGATTCCGGCTGCAAATCCAGCTCTTTACTGCCACTTTGGAACGGGGCCCTGGCTCGGTGCGTATTCACAGTTGCGTGCCCCCGCAACCACCGACATGCTCAGCCCACTACTTCGCCGACATGCAGCGTCGTGCCGAACCGACGCAACCCGGCTTGAATCTCCTGCACGTTGAGGTCCCGCGCATCGCAGCCGGCCTGGGCCGCGAGCGCCGCCGCCACGCCGGCGGCCTGCCCAGTCACCATGCAGGCCGGTTGGTTACGCGTATAGCCGTCGGCTTCATGGTTGGCCGAAATCGTCCGGCCCGCCATGATAACCCCCTCGACGCCCCGCGGCAGCAGGCAGCGGTAGGGGATCTCATAGGTGAACAGGGTCGCCACCATTTGCCGCGTCTCAATGTCGCTCTCCGCGCCCTCCATGCCATCTGGGCTGTGGCGCGGCCCCTTCGGATTCTGCCGGTTGGAATCGACCCCGATACTGTCGGCAAAATGCACGGCGCCGACGATGTCCTCCTCGGTCAGGATATAATCACCCTCGATGCGGCGGGTCTCGCGGACGCCGATGTGGCTGGCTGTGTCGACGACATAGGCGCGTTCGAAGCCGGGCACGAAGGCGTGGGTGAATTCAAGCAGCTTGCGCTGCTGGCGGCGACCCTCGATCTCGGCCCGGGTCACGTCATCCGGATTGGTGCCGTCGACGTCGTAGATGCGCACCGTGTTCACCAGGGTGGTGCCGCGTTCCGGCATGACCGCTTCGATACGGAAATAGTGGCAGTCCGGGAAAAGATAGCCCTGGCGCTTCGCCTCTTCCACCAAGCCGAAGAAACCAAAGATGCGGATGTTCTTTCCCTCGATATCCAGCATCATCTGGTTCGGGTCTTTGGCGAACTCCTCGGGATGGGCGCGTACATAGGCCAGCAACGCGTCCACATCGATACCGCCGAGGCGAAACAGCAGACTCATCGGGCGCATCTTCTGGTCGGCGTCGCGGCCCCGCATCAGGCGCGCACCGGCCCGCGCGGCGATGTCGGCGTCGCCGCTGGCGTCGACGAACATTTTTCCCAGCACGGCACTCCGCATGCCCTTGTTCTCGATCACCAGCCCGCAGACGCGGTTGCCCTTCATGATGACATCGGCGCAGATTGTATGAAGCAGCAGGCCGATGTGCTGCCCGGTCACCATTTCGAAGGCGACGGTCTTGAACACTTCGTGGTCGAACGAGATCACCTCGCCCGGAAACGCGCCGCCAGCCTCGATCAACCGGTCGAAAATGCGTTTGGGGATGCCATGGGCGCAACGGTACGGCGTGTAGAACAGCGTCATCATGCCTGCCGTGGCGGTGCCCCCCAAGCAGTTGCCGCGCTCGATGATGAGCACCCGGCTGCCGGTTTCCGCCGCCGCCAGCGCGGCTGTGAGTCCGGCCACGCCGCCGCCCAGCACGACCACATCGACGCTGGCCGCGACCGGCAAGGTGCGCGGGTCTTCGCGCACGACAACCTGGCCATCATTGGTCTCGATTCGAGCGGGCATGCAGAATCTCCGGCTTCAGGCGGGTTCACGCGGCAGCATGACGATTCGACCGGCATCAAAACGCAGTGAGACAGGATCTCCGACCCGGGCAACGAGTGCGGTGCCGCCATGAGCGATGTCAACCTGGACCAGGTGTTCGCCGCCGAACCGCACAGCCGCACGGAACTGGGCACCGAGCATGGTCACGGCAACCAACTCGCCGGGCGTACCGTCCGGGGCATCCGCCGGGCCCAGCGCGATGGCTTCGGGTCGGACGACAAGCCACACGTCACCTGGCGCCAACCCTTCCGACGACGGCAGAGGGAGGAAGAAACGGTCGGCGACGCGCAGTGTCAGGCTGCCCGCCGCTGGCTCGAGGCGGGCCGGCAGAATGTTGGCGGTGCCGACGAAACCGGCGACGAAGCGGGTCCGCGGCCGGTTGTAGAGCTCCCACGGCGCACTGAGCTGTTCGATCCGCCCGCGGTTCACCACCATCACGCGATCCGAGATGCTGAGCGCCTCCTCCTGGTCATGCGTCACGTACAAGGCGGTGACGCCAAGCTGCTGTTGCAAGGCACGGATTTCCGTGCGCATCTCGACGCGCAACCGGGCATCGAGGTTGCTCAGCGGTTCGTCGAGCAGCAGCACGCGCGGCTCGTAGGCCAGTGCCCGCGCCAGCGCCACCCGCTGCTGCTGGCCGCCCGAGAGCTGCCGGGGCAGCCGGTCGCCGAAATCGCCGAGCCGCACCATGTCTAGGGCACGGGCAACCCGGCTGCTCAACTCCGACCCGGCGACACCGCGTACGCGCAGCCCGAAGCCGACGTTCTCGCTTACCGACAGGTGCGGAAAAAGCGCGTAGGACTGGAACACCATGCCGAGGTGCCGCCGATAGGGCGGCACCCCGGTCATGTCCTTGCCGTCGATGCTGACCCGCCCGGCATCGGGTTCGATGAAGCCGCCGACGCAGCGCAGCGTCGTCGTCTTGCCGCAGCCCGACGGGCCCAGCAGGGTCAGCAACTCGCCCTGGTCGACATCGAAGGAAATGCCGTCGACCACGGCCAACGCGCCATACCGTTTGGTCAGCCGTTCGACCCGGATGAACGGGGACGACGGCATGCTCAGTAGCCGACCTTCTCGGCCCAGACATCGGAGATGTGCTGCAACGCCGCCGCCGACGGATCCGGGCCCCGTGACTTGTCGAAGATCTCCCGCGTCGGCATGACTTGGTAGACCTCCGGCGGCAACTTCGCCCAGACATTGGTGCCGGGGAACTCATACATCTCCTTCACCATGGGCACCTGGATGTCGTCGGACAGAGCGCAGTTGATGAAACGAGCGGCCGCGTCCTTGCGAGCCGGTGGAATGTTGCGCGCGATCGCCAGATAGCCGGCACCCTCGGGAACCCCGTCTTCCATCAGCACGGTGCGGATCGACGGCGGCACCGTGCCGAGCTTGCGGGAATAAAGCGCGAAATCGAGCGCATGGAAGCCGACCGCGATCTCGCCCGTGGCGAACTGAGCGACATGTGCGCCGCCGGACTCCGCGTGCTTGCGCGCGTTCGCCGCCTCAAACTCCTTCAGCCGCGCCCAGGCCGGTCCCCAGCTCGGGTCTTCCTGACCGTTGGTGAGCGCCAGGTTGGAGCCGAAAGAACGCAGGAACATCGCCACGAAGAACCGGCCGGAACCGGACACGGTCGAGCGCGGATCAACATAGGAAATGCGGCCCTTCCATTCGTCGCGACGCTCATACAGCTCCTTCCATGTATGCGGCGGATTGGCCACCCGGTCGGCGTTGTAGATGAGCGCATAACTGTAGCGGAAGAACACCGCGCCGGTACCCTCCAGCGACGTGCCGGCGGCATTGTCGTTGTCAGGCGGCTCTGTCTTGGCCAGGTTCGGCATCAGGGCGGCATGCGTGCGCAGATCCTCCAGTACGCCCTCGCCTTTGAAGGCGGCGATCTTGTCCGGGGCCAGGAACAGCACATCGATGTCGCCGCCCTGTGCGCCGGCCGCCTTGATGCGCTGCAGGACTTCCGGCGAGCCGGCCGAAGTGTAGCGGATGGCGGCCTGGGTCTGCGTCTGGCAGGCCGGAATGGCGGTGGTCTGCCACCACTCCACGAAGTTGGCGCCCGACATCGTGTCGTAGAAACTGATGTTCTGGGCAACGGCCACGCCCGGCAGCACAGCCAGGGCGATCGCGGCAACGCAGGCTCGCAGCTTTCGTCTCATGTGCTTTCTCTCCAGAGTGACATGGTGGGGGATTAGCCTGTCACGTGCAGGTCGGTGCGTAGGAAGCGGGCCAGCACGGCGGACAGCAGCAGGCTGGGCAGCAGCAGCAGAATGGCGAGCGCAGAGCTGACCTGCAGATAGCCCTCGCCCATGGCGCCGTACATCTGCACCGGCAAGGTCGCGGTCTCCGGGCTGGCAACCAGCAGCGTCAGCGTGAACTCGTCCATCGACAACATGAACACATAGCCGGCCTGTGCCAGCAGGGCCGGCACCAACTGCGGCAGGATGATTTTCCAGAACACGGCGGCCGGTGCCGCACCGCAGGCCAGCGCGGCCTCCTCGACCTCAGGCACCAGTTCCTCGACGGCACTGGTCACGATCAGCACGCCAAAGGGAAGCGCCGCGATCATGTGGGCAAGCACCACCGCCGCGTAGGTTCCGGTCAGGTGGGCCGTGTAGAACACCGAGGCGATGCCGATGCCGAGGCTGATATAGGGCACCAGCAGCGGCACCGAAAACAGCCAGCGCACCACCGTGCGGCCGCGAAACTCGTAACGGCCGATGGAAATGGCGGCCGGCACCGCGATGATGCTGGTGGCGATGGTCACCAGCGTCGCGACGAACAGGCTGTTCTGCAGCGAGCGTAACACGTTGGGCACGGTTATTGCCCACTCGAACCAGCGCGTGGTGAAACTGGTCGGCAGCAGGCTGGGCCAGAACCATTGCTGCGCGACCGACCACAGCGCCAGCACGATCAGCGGCCCGAAGATGAAGCCGGCGAACAGCGCGAGGAACACCCCCCGCAGCAGCGCCAGCCCCACCCGCATCGGTCGCACGGCGGTCACCGTGCCACCCATCGATTCATCGCGCCGCGCAACCCAACCAGCGTGGCGATCTGGAAAACGGCCATGATCACCACGATGGTCGAGGCCGACTGCCAGTCGAAGCCGCCGGTTACCTTGCGATAGGCCATCACCGACAGCACTTCGGTACTGCGGCCCATGATGAGCGGAATGCTGAACGTGCCGAACGTGCTGACGAAAGTCAGGATGCCGCCGGTCAGCGCGGCCGGCGCGATCAGCGGCAGGGTCACCCGGCGGAACACCTGCAAAGGGTTCGCCCCGGTACTGGCAGCGGCGTCCTCGAGGTTGCGGTCGAGCGTACCAAGCGCGGAAATCACCAGCAGCCCGGTGTAGGGAAAGAAACGCCAGATGCAGGCGATCACCAGGCCCGGCCAGCTGTAGGAAATCGCCAGCGGCTCCGACAGCAGGTGCAACGCCCGGACGAGAATGCTGTTGAACAGCCCGTTCTCGGCAAAAAACAGCGTCAGCGCGTAGGCCGCGATGAGGACGGGAACCGCGAGCGGCAGCGTGACCAGCAGACGGACCGGGGTGGCGAACCGCCGCGAGGCACGGGCCAGATAGCCGAGCGGGATGCTGAGAATGATCGCCCCCGCCGTGGTGGCGAAGGCGAGAGCAAATGTGTTGAGCAGGGCCCAGTAGCTGCGCGGGTCGGACAGGAAGGCGAGATAGTGGGAGATCGTTGCGGTTTGCCCACGCGCCAGGCCGAGGCTGTTGGAGACCGCGAGGCCGAGCGGGTAGGCCACCAGGCCCACCACGATGAGCAGTCCTGGCGACAGCGCCAACGCCAGCCAGAGCAGGTTCGGGCTGGCGACGTAGCTCCGGCTTGGGTGCCCTTGCGGCACGAACGTTACGTCTCCCTGCGCCGCCGCGACATGATGTCGTGGTCAATGTTCACGTGAACATATACGCCGGCCGACGCCGTGACAAGCCGGTCAGCGGCGACCCGTGCTCTGCCGCACGATCAGCGTGACGGGCAGCACGACCTCACCATCCTCCGCGGCCGCGCCGCCCTCGATCTGCGCCAGCAGCATACGCAGGCTGGCGGCCCCGATAGCCCCAAAATCCTGCCGGATCGTGGTCAGCGGCGGCGTAAAATACGCGGCTTCCGGCAGATCGTCGAAGCCGACGACGCTGATGTCGCCGGGCACCCTGCGGCCCGCTTCGTGCAGCGCGCGGAGCAGCCCAAGTGCCATCTGATCGCTGGCAACAAACACCGCACTGGCCTGTGGCAGCCGCAACAACCGCTGGCCGGCGAGATATCCGGACCGCGCGCTCCAGTCGCCGGCCAGCACTTTCGGTACCTCCGCCCCAGCAGCACGCAAAGTCGTCCGCCAGCCTCTTTCTCTCTCCTGCGCCCCGTAGCGCCTCGGCGGGCCGGCCATGTGCCAGACCGTGGCATGCCCAAGCTCGAGCAGGTGCGTTGTGGCCAGGTGCGCGCCATGCGCCTCGGCGGCGACGATGTTGGGCACGCCAAGATCACCCTGCCCCCACAGCGTAACCATCGGCAGCGGGTGCGGCATGTCACGCAGCGCATCGGCCACCGCGAGCTGGGGCGAAATGATCGCTACCCCAGCGACACCCTGGTGCTGCAACGCTTGCACCGACCGTTCCACCGACCGGGCGTCGAGCCGGTCGATGCCGACGATGGTTACGGCATAACCCGCTTCCCGCGCGGCCTCCTCAAGGCCAAGCAGAGCCGCCGCCGGTCCAAACAGCGCAGTGTTGTAGCAGACGACGCCAATGCTTCTGGAACGTCCGGTGACCAGCGCGCGGGCGGCCGCATTTGGCTGATATCCGAGCTGTCGCATGGCGGCCAGAACGCTGTCGCGCGTGGTGGCGCGCACACCGGGAACCTTGTTCATCACCCGCGAAACGGTGATGTGCGAGACCCCGGCGAGCCGGGCTACATCGAGAAGAGAAGGCCGCCCGCTGCGCGTGGGCATTGATGTGTCGCTTGCTTCCGCCAAAATTTCTCAAATGGACCGGTCTTTCCCCGATGGGTTGCCTTCGCGCCGGCCGGGGAATGACGCTGCGCCATTACTCTCGATCATACAAGACTATGGAACAGCGGGCTGGCCGAAGTGGTGCCTGCCTCCGTGGCAGCTTCGCAGGCGAGAGGCTGTAAGCCAGTATCGGAGTGGGCCCCCTGCCATAGCCAAGTCAAGTCGCTCATTTATTTTGTTAAATAGGCAATCCGCAGGGGTTCCGATCACATTGCAGGAATTCACGTGGGTGGCTACCGTTAGCTCAATAGTGAGCCAAAAGGGTCTCGTGTCCCTTCAACAGGTCACCGGAGGCAGAGTCAACTGTCGGTGGTTTCCTGCCCCCGCAACCGGAATTTTTTTGGATCTTCACACCATGTAAAATCGGTAGCGGGGCAAAGGCCCGGGCGAGAGGAGAAGCGGCTGACGAAGGCTCGTTGCTATTGCAGGCCGCGGAGTATGCCCACGCCAATCAGGTCATGGAAGCCGCCTTAGCTGCGCTGACGCGGCAGCAAAGCAGGTGGCCTGTCATCCCGGAAATCTAACCCTGCGCACTCGCCAACACGGCGTCCAGCTCGCCGGTGCTGTCCGCTGGAATGGTGTGATAGGGGGCGCACGCGTCCACTCCCCTCGGCCCGGCGTGGGTCCGGAATTTCGCTGAGCAAGCCGCGTAGATGATCGAACGAACGCACGGCAACTTCCTGGTGGTTTGGTTGCCGTGCATGGACTCTGAAATTTCGCCGCGCCGGAATCCTTCCGCCCCCGTTCACTCGCACAATTCGTGGAATGTGTTGCGTCCGGGACTCACCCTTTCCAGTCAGGAGTATAACGCGTTGAACAGCCCTGCATGGCTGCCACTCACAGGCGCCTGCGGACTTCTGCGGCGACCCGCTCCGGCGTGATGCCGAAATGGACGAACAATTCGGCCTCCGGTCCTGACGCGCCGAAGCTGCTCATACCGACGAAGCCACCATCCTCGCCGACCCAGTGGTCCCAGCCCTGCCGCACCGCCGCCTCCACCGCCACGCGCACCGAGCCACGCGGGTTGACAGCGGCGCGGTAGGCCGCGTCCTGCGTCTCGAACAACTCCCAGCACGGCATCGACACCACGGCGGTCGGCACGCCCTCGACCTGCAGCGTGGCGCGGGCGGCGAGCGCGAGCGCGACCTCCGAGCCAGTGGCGAGCAGCGTGACGCGGCGCGCGCCACCCTCTGCCTCGGCCAGCACGTAGGCACCGCGAGCCGAGCGGTTCTCCTCGCCGGCCTCGGTGCGCACCGGCGGCAGGGGCTGGCGGGCGAAAACGAGCGCGCAGGGGCCACCGCGATGGGCGAGTGCAACTTCCCAGCACTCCGCGGCTTCGACCGCGTCGGCGGGGCGGAACACCAGCATGTTCGGCAACGCGCGCAGCGTGGCCAGATGCTCCACCGGGTGATGCGTCGGGCCATTGCGGCCGACGCCGATGGAATCGTCGCTGAACACGAACAGCGAGGGCACCCCCATCAGCGCCGCTGTCCGCAGCGCCGCGCGCTGATAGTCGGAGAACACCAGATAGGTCACGCCAAGCGGCACCACGCCGCCATGCGCGGCCATACCGTTCACCATCGAGCCCATCGCGTGCTCGCGCACGCCGTAATGCACGTAGCGCCCACCTTGGTCGTTGGCGGTGAAGTCGGCCAGCCGGCGCTTGTGCTGCGTCGCCCCCTCGAGATCCGCCGAGCCCGAGATCAGTTCGGGGATCACCTCGGCCATCCGCTCGACGATATCCGCCGAGCTGTTGATGCCGCCCTGCGTCAGTCCTTTCGCCGCCGCCTCCTTCCGCCAGGCGCGCAGCGGCCGCTCCCAGCCCTCGGGCAGCCGCCCGGCGCGCAGTCGGTCAAGTAATTGGCGCTGCTCCACCCCCATCGCGGCGACGCGGCTCTGCCAGGCATCGTACTCCGGTCTGCCGCGCTCCCCTGCGGCGTTCCAGGCCGCACGAATGTCGGGCGGGATAACGAAAGGCGCGTGCGGCCAGCCGAGATTGATCCGCGCCGCCGCGCTGTCCTCGGGGAAAATCCGTCCGGCATGCGCGGCGCGCTGGCCCTGCACGCGCAGCCCCAGGCCAATCGTGGTGCGGCAGGCGATCAACGAGGGGCGGGGATCGCGGCGCGCCAACAACAGCGCGGCGGAAACCGCTTCCACGTCGTGCCCGTCCACCTCTTGCACATGCCAGCCGCTGACGCGAAAGCGCGCGGCAATGTCATCGCTCAGCGAGAAATCAATGCTGCCATCGTCGGTGATGCGGTTGTTGTCCCACAAAAAGGTCAGGCGGCCGAGGCGCAGATGCCCGGCCAGCGAGATGATCTCCTGCCCAACGCCTTCCTGCAGGCAGCCATCGCCGACGATGGCGTAGGTGCGGTGATTGACGATGTCCTCGCCGAGCCAGGTGCGCAGGAACGCTTCCGCCACCGCCATGCCGGCGGCGTTGGCGATGCCCTGGCCGAGCGCGCCGGTGGTAACCTCGATGCCGGAATCGGGGTCGCGCTCGGGATGTCCGGGGCAATGCGAGCCGAGCGTGCGGAAATTGCGGATCTCGTCGAGGCTGATGCGCGCATAGCCGGTCAGGTGCAGCAGCGAATAGGGCAGCATCGAGCCGTGCCCGTTCGACATCACGAAGCGGTCGCGGTCGAACCAGCGCGGATCGGCGGGGTTGAAGCGAAGATGGCGGGTGAACAACGCCGTGGCCATCTCCGCACAACCGAGCGGCGCGCCCGGGTGCCCGCTGCCGGCGCGCTCGATCGCGTCGATCGCGAGAAAGCGGATGGCGTTCGCCATCTGCCGTGGATCCTCAAGCATCATGGGAGGTCTCCGCTGTATGAGATGTCAGCCAAGGAAGCCGATTGAGATCCAGGGCACGGCGGCGACCAGCAGCAGTCCGACGATGAGCGCTGCGATATAGGGCCAAACCCGCCGCATGCCGGCGTCCGGACTGATGTTGGCGATGCGACTGGCCGCGTAGTAGCCCATGCCGAACGGCGGCGCATAGAGGCCAATGCCCATGGCCAGGATGACGACCATCGCGTATTGCACATCGGGAATCTGAAGCAGCCGCGCCGCCGGGAACAGCAGCGGCCCGAACAGCACCATGGCCGGGATGCCCTCCAGCACGCTGCCGAGCACCAACATCACCACGATCGTAATGAGCAGGAAACCGTAGCGCCCGCCCGGCACGTTGACCATAAAAGTGGCGATCGCATGGGAGAAGTTCGACTGCGTCAGCGCCCAGCTCATCGAGGTGGCGGCACCGATGATGAACATGATCGCTGCCGCCAGCGAGGCGGTGTGCACCAGCATGGGGAACACGTCGCGCAACCTGAAGCCGCGATAGACGAACGTGCCCACGACCACCGCGTAGGCGATGCCGATGGTCGCCACTTCGGTCGCGGTGGCGACGCCCTCCACCACCGCGAAGCGCACGATGAAAGGCAGAATCAGCGCAGGCAGGGCAATGGCAAAGCGCCGCGCCACGTCGCGTGGCGAGACTCGCGCCTCGTTGCTCGCCCCCATGCCGGCCTTCGCCGCCCGGAACCGCGCGACGACGGCAAGAGTAATCGCCATCACGCAGCCCGGCATCAGCCCGCCGGTGAACAGGGCCGAAATCGACACCCCGGCCACCGAGCCGATGATGATCAGCACGACCGAGGGCGGAATCGTCTCTGCCATGGAGGCCGAGCAGCTGAGCAGTGAGACAATCTCGCCCTCGTTCACGCCGCGCCGCTTCATTTCCGGCACCAGCACCGGCGCGACTGCCGCGAGATCAGCGGCCTTGGCGCCTGAAATGCCTGAGACCAGCAACACGCCCCCGATCAGCACATAGGCGAGCCCCCCACGCACGCGCCCGAGCATCGAGGCGAGGAACGCCACCATCACCTCAGCCATCCGGGTCGAAACCAGCAGATAGCCGAGCAGGACGAAAAGCGGGATCGCGAGCAGGATGATGGAACTCATCCCCTCCGACATTTCGCCGACCAGCACGGCAAGCGGCGTCGTGCTGGTGGTCAGCAGATAGGCCGCGGTGCAGAGGCCGAAGGTGAACGCGATCGGAATGCCGGAAAGCACACCGGCGGCCAGCAGCACGACGAAGAACAGCACCAGGCTCCAGTTGCCGAGCACAACGAGCGCCGGGGAGGCGAACCAGAGCGCCACCGCGATGACGCCGATCACGCCCACGCCGAACAACGTGTTACGCAGGCCGCGCAATGCCAACCCCAGCACGCAGGCGACAATCATCAGCACGCAGCCCACCGGCATCGCGGCAGCGGCGTAGGCATCGGAAATGTCGAGTCCCGGCAGGTCCACCACCGCCTGCATCTGTGTATAGGCGATCGCGCCCGGCAGCAGCGCGATCAGCATGGCGCCGGCGCCGGCGAAGGCCAGGGCATCCAGCCGGCCCCGCCAAGCCCCCGGCAGGCTCGTCACGATCGTCGTCATCCGCATGTGCTCGTGGCGGAGCAGCGCGATGGTGGCGCCGATCATGCTGAGCCAGAGGAACAGCATGGTGGCGAGCTCGTCGGACCAGATCAGCGGACGGTTGAAGACGAAACGGGCGACCACGCCGGCGAAGGTGACTACCACCTCCGCCAGCACCAGTGCCGCCGCCACCACATCGATGCCGTGGCCAAACCACTGCTCCGCGCGCTTCAGCGCGCGGGCAGCGGCGGAGGCCGTCTGCGGCAGATCGGGTTCGGCGGCATCGAAGGCGGCTTCGCTCTCCAGCACCGGTACGGCCACTGCGCCCTCCATCAACCGAGCGTGCCGACCACCTCTTCCAGCAACCTCCACCCTTCATCGCCGAAGCTCTTGCGCCAGGTCGGGTAGAAGTCGGCCTTGCCGAGCACGGTGCGGAACGCCGCCCGGTCCGGCTCCACGAAGGTAAGGCCGTCGCTTTTAAGCGTCGATTGCAGCGAGGATGACAGGGCCGCGATGTCCTTGCGTTCGTCCAGCCCGGCAGCGGCGAATTCCTCGATCACGGTCTCCTGCACCGCCTTGGGCAGCCGCGCAAACGCTGCCTTGTTGCCGAGGACGAAATAGCCGTCCCACACGTGGTTGGTCAGGCTGCAGTATTTCTGAACTTCATAGAGTTTGGCGGTGGCAATGATCGGCAGCGGATTTTCCTGCCCGTCCACCAGGTGGGTCTGCAGCGCGGTATAGACCTCGCTGAAGTCGATCGAGGTTGGCGCTGCGCCGAGCGAGCGGAACAGCGAGGTGAGGATCGGCGCGTTCGGCACGCGGATCTTGAAGCCCTTCAGATCATCGGGGTTGTGGATCGGCGTCGCGGAGGAGGTGATCTCGCGGAATCCGTTGTCCCAGCTCGGCCCGGCCATGAACATTTCGGTCTGCGCAATCTTATCGGTGATGAACTTGCCGAGCCCGCCGTCCATGCCCTTCCACACCTGGTCGTAGCCGGGGAAGGCAAAGCCCACGTTGACGATACCGGCGGCCGGCACGAAAGTGGCCAGCACCGAGGCCGCCATGTTGATGAACTGTACGCCGCCGAGCCGCACCTGGGCAATCAGTTGCGCGTCGGAGCCGAGCTGCGCCGCGGGGAACAGTTGGATCTCCAAACTGCCGGAAGTCTTTTCCTTGATTTTGTCGATCGCCTGCTGCGCCCGGACGTTCACCGGATGCGACGGCTCCTGGCCAGTGGCGAACTTGTAGGTGAACTCAGCGGCGCCAGCCGGGCGGGTCCTGATCGCCACCAGTGGCAGCGCGGCACCGGCCGTCAGGACGTTGCGGCGCGTGATTCTGATTCCTGGCATTTTCCTCTCCCGTTTTCTATGTGTTTAGCGTCAGGCAGGCTTTAGGATGACAGCCATGCCCTGAGGTTTTTCGCCATCGTCGAAGCCGAAATTCCGTACTGGTCGTGCAGCGTTGGCAGCGCGCCGGCGTCGAGGAAAGCGTCGGGCAGGGCGACCTGGCGGAAGCGCGGCGTCACGCCGGCACGCAGCAGCGTGGCGGCCACCGCCTCGCCGAGTCCGCCGATCACGGTGTGGTTCTCCGCCACCACCACGGGCCGGCCGCTACGCGATGCGGCCGCGATGATGGCGGCCTCGTCCAGCGGCTTGATGGTGGCCACGTGCAGCACCGCGGCGTCGATGCGATCGGCGCCGAGCAGGGCCGCAACCTCCAACGCGCGCATGGTCATCAGCCCGGAGGAAATGATCAGCACGTCGGCGCCGTCGCGCAGCAGCGCTGCCTTGCCGAGCACGAAATGATAATCGTACTCCTCGAGCACCACCGGCACGTTGCCGCGTAGCAGGCGCATGTAGACCGGCCCCCGGTGCGCGGCGATCGCCGGCACCGCCTGTTCGATATCCACCGCGTCGCACGGATCGACGATGACGAGCCCCGGGGTGCCGCGAAACATGGCGAGATCCTCGGTGGCTTGGTGGCTCGGCCCGTAGCCGCTGGTCAGGCCCGGTAGCGCGCAGACGATCTTGACGTTCAGGTTCTCCTCGGCGATCGCCTGGTCGATGAAATCGTAGGCGCGGCGGGAGGCGAATGCGGCGTAGGTGGTGGCGAAGGGCATGAAGCCCTCGCGCGCCAGACCGGCGGCCGCACCCATCAGCAACTGCTCGGCCATGCCCATCTGATAGAAACGGTCGGGGAAGGCTTTCGCGAAGATGTGCAGGTCGGTGTATTTGCTGAGGTCGGCGGTCATGCCGACGATCTCTGGCCGCTCGGCGGCGAGCTTGGTCAGCGCGTGGCCGAACGGGGCGGAGCGTGTGGCCTGCCCCTCCGCGGCAATCGAGGCGATCATCGCGGAGGTGGTGAGGCGGGGCTTGCTGCTGCTCATGAGACCCTCCCGGCGTCCAGCGCATCGATCGCAAGCGCCCATTCGTGCGGCTCGACGCGCAGGAAATGATTGTGCTCGCGCGTTTCAAGGAAGGGCACGCCTTTCCCCATTCGCGTGTCGCAGATGATCACCCGGGGCCTGGGTTCGCTGAGAATGCGCGCAGTGTCAAAAGCGGTGCGCAACGCGGCGATGTCGTTGCCGTCCACGCGCTGGGTATGCCAGCCGAAGGCTTCCCATTTCGGCCCCAGTGGCTCGCTGCACAGCATTTCGGTCGAGGGACCGTCGGCTTGCTGGTTGTTGAAGTCCACCAGGCAGATCAGGTTGTCGAGTTTCCAGTGCGCGGCGGACATCGCCGCTTCCCAGGTCGAGCCCTCGCCGAGCTCGCCGTCGGACATCAGGTTGTAGACGAATGCGCCGGAGCGCTTGCGCTTCAGCCCGAGCGCCATGCCCACCGCGATGGGCAGGCCGTGGCCGAGCGAGCCGCCGCTGATCTCCATACCCGGCGTGTAGCGCGCCATGCCCGACATTGGCAGCCGGCTGGCGTCGGAGCCATAGGTCTCCAGCTCTTCGGCTGGAAGGATGCCGGCCTCGATCAGCGCGGCATAGAGCGCGATCGCGTAATGGCCGATGGAGAGCAGAAAGCGGTCGCGCCCCTCCCAGTGCGGGTCCTCGGGGTGGTAGGTCAGGGCGTGGAAATAGGCAACCGCCAGCACGTCGGAGATCCCGAGCGCCTGGGCGATGTAGCCCTGCCCTTGCACTTCGCCCATCCGCAGCGCGTGGCGGCGGATGCGCCGCGCACGTTCGTCAAGGCCGATGGCGTTGCTAAGCACGGGGGATTGAGTCATTGCGCTGCTCCCGCTCAATGGATGAGCATGCCGCCGTTGACGTCGATGACGGCCCCGGTGATGTAGGAGGACAGGTCGGAGGCGAGGAACAGGAACGCGCCCGCCACGTCCTGCGCCTCGCCGAGGCGGGGCAAGGGGATACCCTTCAGGATCTCGACCTTCATTTCCGGCGTCATCATTCCGCCGGTGATGTCGGTCTGGATCAGGCCGGGGGCGACGCAGTTGACGCGGACATTGTCCGGGCCGAGTTCGCGCGCCATCGCCTTGGCCAGTCCGAGCACGCCGGCCTTCGCCGCCGAATAGTGCGGGCCGCCGAAAATGCCGCCGCCGCGCTGCGCGGAAACCGACGACATGCAGGCGATGGAGCCCTGCTTGCGTGCGCGCATATGCGGGACGAAGGCCTGGCTGAGGTTGAACACACCGTCGAGATTGACGGCCATGATCCGCCGCCAGTCGGCCGGGGTGATACCCATGAACTTGACGGGCTGGGTGATGCCGGCGTTGTTCACCAGCACGTCCACCTGGCCGCAGGCGGCGAGCACGCGCTCGGCGACCGCCTTGCAACTCTCCGGCTTCGTGACATCGCAGGCGAAGCCGAGATGGCCGCTGCCGAGCTCGGCGGCGGCGGCGGAGGAGGCGGTCTCGTCGAGGTCGAGGATGACGATGCGGGCGCCGTGCTGGGCGAACAGCCGGGCGGTGGCGCGGCCGATGCCGCGTGGGCTCGCCGCACCAGAAATGACGGCTACACGGTCGGTCAACAGCATCGGTTCCTCCTGAATTTTTTGGCGCCACGTTTCCTGCGACATTGCGGCGGCGCGGGCAAACGCGAAGATTGCATCTTTTGGTGAATTGATCTCATCATGACGGCCCGATGTCGTATCTTCCGCTCACCGCTTTGCGCAGTTTCGAGGCTGCCGCTCGCACCGGTTCATTCCGGGCGGCGGCGGCGATGCTCAACGTCACCCCCAGCGCGGTGAGTCATGCGATCCGCGGCCTGGAGGATACGTTGCAGACCGCGCTGTTCGTGCGCAACGGGCCGCGGGTCGAACTCACGCCGCAGGGCGAGACCCTGCTGATCCACGTACAGTCGGGTTTCGATGCGCTGCAACGCGGTATCGGCGCGGTCTCCGGGCAGCAGCGGAGCGTGGTGCGCCTGCATTGTGCGCCGAGCTTGGCTGCGCAGTGGCTGCTGCCGCGCCTGCCCCGCCTGCTTGCCGCCTACGAGGGGCTGGAAGTGCGCATCGCCGCCAGCAACGACTACTCGCGCTTTCAGACCGACGCCTTCGATGTGGACATCATCTACGGCATGGACTGGGCGGAGACTTACGCCAGGAGCCACCACCCGCGCATCGTTGTGGTGCCGCTGGGCGAGGAGGTGGTGACGCCGCTGTGCAGCCCGGCGCTGGCGGCGCGCATCTGCGACGTGCGCGACCTGCTGTCGCAGACGTTAATCGAGAGCGACAACAAGGGGGTGCGCTGGCCGGTCTGGTTCGCCGCCAACGGTCTGGCCGCGCCGGAACCGCACGGGCCGCACTTCGACCGCAGCTTCTTTTCCATTTGCACGGCGGCGGATGGGCTGGGTGTGGCACTGGAATCGACGCGCCTGGCCGAGCGGGAAATGGCGAGCGGGCGGCTGGTGCGTCCGCTGCCGGCGTGCAACGACGTGCGCTACGTCGGCCACTGGCTGACCTTTCCGCGCGCCGAGCGCTACCGGCCGAACGTGCTGGCGGTGGCGCGCTGGATCGGCGCCGAGCTTGGTATAACGCTCGACCTTCCGTAATCGTGCCTTACGACCTCGTGACGTAAGTCTTCTGTCGGCGACCCGGTATCCCATGAACCTTACACGGCGCGCTGCTCAGCGAGCACGCGGTGCAGCGCATCCAACGAAAGCTTCCTGCCATGCTGTGACGCCAGCACAGCCTGGATCGCCCGGAGGGTGGCGCCATCCTCCCGCAAGGCGCGAGCGTGGGCAATCAGCGCTTGTTCCGCCGCATCGGGCACAAGGCCGCCATCCTCGCCGAGCCGGAAGCCGAATGGGACGATGCCGCCGAGGTAGCGGTTGCGTTGGCGCTGGTCCCTTTTCACCTGCGTGATGCGCTCCCGGATGCGATCCCGCTCCGCCTCGGCGACCGCGGACAGGATCGTGAAGACCAGCTTGCTGATTCCGTTGCCGGTCACGTCCCCGCCTAGGTCGATCATGTGCAAGCTGACGTTGCGGGCCTTCAGCCTGGCAAGCACGTCCAGGGCATCCAGGGCGGATCGGAACATACGGTCCAGCTTCGCAGTGATCACCACATCCCCTGCCTTCAAGACCACCAGCAACGCGGTCCCTTCCGCCCGCTCGGAAAGGGGAACAGAGCCGGACAGGCCCCGTTCGACAAACATCCGGTCCACGGTCAGGCCGAGCATGAGCGCGTAGCCCGCGACGGTCCGCTGTTGCATGTCCAGGCTTTCGCCGTCGTCGGCCTGCCGAGAAGTGCTGACCCGCGCGTATCCGTAAACTGCCATGGTTGCCACCCGTTCGCTTGATCGCTTGCAAAATGGACACTATCCCTGTTCGTCTGCTGCAGCAAGCGGACAAATGCTTTCATCACGGGGAATTCGAGGGCTGCATATGTTCACTTGGTTCGCGCAGTCCCCGATGTTGGCGCGCTTCGATCCAATTGGGTTTTCTGGCCCCCTGGCGGCATCGTATCGACTGTGTGGATGCAACGTGTGTTTCGGCCCCAAAGTGGGACCCCATCCCAATCGGTAACGTGGGCATAACCCCGGGCGACTGGCCGGTCAGGCGGGCTGGCCGCGGCAGCGGATGAGGTTGGCGAGACGGGGGACGGCCGGGGCGCCGGCGACGCCGAGTCTGGCGCCGAGATAGTCCCAGAAGGAAACGCAGAGCTTCTTGCAGGTCTTGCCGAGGCCGAGGAAGGCGTCGCGGCAGTCACGTCCGATGTCGGTCCTGGTGCCGCCGCTGACTTGGCGCTTGGTCACCTGGCAACGGATGTCGTTCTCCGAGCCGTTGGTGTGGAGCGGGATCTTCGGGTGATCGAGCACCATCAGCAACTCCGCCTTGTTGGCGTGCAACCGTTGCAGCAGGCGATCGAGGGTGGCAAAGCCGGTGGTGTGCAGGAAGATGCGGTCGAAGCGCGCCCGCAACTCGCTACGCCGGCGCGATGTCGGATCGGCGCAGTAGGCTTTCAGGTCGGCATAGTACCACCAGATCAGCCCGCGGACGTGCTGCTGGGCGGCATAGTGCTGATCAGTGAACGTCTCCAGCTTGTGGACCAAACGTTCCGCGTGGATCCAACACAGGCCGTGCTCGCCCACATTGAACTGCCCGGCGTCGTCGCTGACGATGACCGCCTCGTTCAGGAATCCGTGTTCGGCCACCGCGCCCCACAACGCGCCCTCGGTGGCGACACGCGCCGGGTCGGGCGCGACTTGCAGAGCGCTGATGCCGAGCCGCTGAAGATGGTCCTGCCAGGCGGCCTGATCGGCAAACTGCCGCCGCTCGTGCGCGGCCAGAAGCTGGATCACCGGCCCGGCCAGGGCGTACTCACGCATGTAGTCCAGCGCCGCGTCGTTGACGACGTAGTCGGTGTGACCGGCCCGCAGCAATTCGAGGAAGTTCAGCCTGCTCTTGCTGCCCGTGGTGCCGAACCAGGCGAACGTATCGTTGCCGATCTGCATGCAGACGGCGTTGGCCCCGCGATGGCGTGCCCCGGTGTCGTCCACCGTGATCCAGGCCGCACTCTCCAGGCCGGCGCGCAGCACCTCGCGGCCTTCCGCGAGAAACTCATCCTGCCCGGCGATTAGCAGGCGCATGACCTGCCGCTTGGAGATGCTGACGCCGGCCGCCTGCAGCAGCCTGACCAGCCGTTCCACCGTGACCTGGCCCTCGTGGTACTGCATCAGCACGAACCGACGCAGCTCGGGTCCGAAATGGCCGCGGATGCCCTCGGGCAGCGGCGCCACGAGGGTCTCGCCCAACGGCGTCAGCCAGCGTTCGCGGCGGTAGCGCACCACCCGCGCGGTGAGCACCAGGTCCTGCACCTGGTACGGCTCGTAGCCCCTGAACTTCGAGCCTTTCGGCGCCGCAACCCGGAGCACCTCGGTCACCGGTGCGACCCGGGGTGTCACCACACCACGGCCGCGGCGCTTGCCCCGCTTGCCGCCGCGCCTCGGCTCGGTCGCATCCTGCATGCCGCTCGGCTTGATTGACGGACGCCCCTTCAGACCTTTGAACCGGGCGATCTCATCACGTAGCCCCGCTATCAGCCGCTTCAGCTCAGCGACCTCGCCTCGCAGCGCCGTCACCTCAGCTTCCAGCTCGCTGCGCGTCAGACCGGACAGATCGGTGGGTGGCGACATGCCGTGAGCGAATCGTACTCGCCCGCGTCGGGGGAAGCCCCAAAAGTATCCCTACCCCAGGGTTATGCCCCTCTTACTTTGATACCAGGCCGGGTCAGGCGAAGAACTTCGCGAGCCCAGTGACGAGCTGGACCAGCGTGGTGACGAAGCCGATCGCCTTTACCACGTCCTGCAAGGTTGCAAGTTGGGCGTTGATGGTTTGGGTTTGTGCGTCGAGCGCAGTCTTGGCGGCGGCGACATCAGCCGGCGCGCCGGCAAGCTGTTGCTGCAACGCGACCAGATAGGTGTTGGTGACGTTGATCGAATCCACCCAGAGCGGCTTGGCCTTGACCGGGTCGATCATGGCAGCGGCGGTGAAGGTGGCGTGCGCAGCGTCGGCGGCCGCCTTCAGGCTCGCCAGGGCGTCGCTCTGCGTTGTCGCGGCGGGCGTGTCGTTCATGTCGGGTTCTCCCTCGGATCACTTGGTGGGCAGCACGGTGGCAAGCCGGGCGACGGTCTGCTGCAGTGCGGTGAGGTCAGCCTCAAGCTGCGACAGGTCCAACGGCGTGCCGTTTTCAAGTGCGGCGTGCTGGGCCGGCAGTTTCTGCAGCGCCGCCAGGCTCTGGTCGTAGGCGGTGCTCACCAGCTTGAGTTGATCGACCGTTTGCGATGCCTGTGCCTGGGCGAGTTCCTGGCGGAGCGCCCGGTTGCGGGGCTGGCCCAGGAGACGATCGGCGTCCGGACTGGCGGTGTAACCGTATTGTGTACCGAGCTGGTTCAGCAGTGGGCTCATCGAGAACAGGCCACTGCTGTAGAGCACGGTGGCGGCGTCGCCCCCCTGGGACTCTGCGATCTCCTTGAAGCCGGTGAAAACAGGTTCGTAGCTCTGCATCGCGGCGATGGCCTGATTCAACTGCGGCACCATCTGATGGCTGGCGCTGCGGACCATTTCGGTCTGCACCATGCTTGCCAGGAAACCTCCGCCGGATGGAACCTGTGCGGCGACGCTCGGCGGGGGCGACAGATTGGCAGCTTTGGCGTAAGCGGTCACGGCGGTGTTGAGACTGCTCAGCGCGGTGTTGAAGCTGCCCGAGGCATCGTAGGAGGCGAGGGCGGCAAGCGCTCCGTAGGTATTGGCAAGGCTGCCCAGCACGGCTGCGCGCAGCGTGAGCTCCTGCTGGATCTTCGCGATCAGCTCGCTGCGTTGGGTCATGCCCGTGGCCGCAGTCGGGCCCACATAGCTCGCCATGAAGGCATCGCTTAGCTTCAGGCGCTGGATGTCGTCGGGGCTCGCCAGGGCGGCTTGCTGCATCGCCGTTGCGGCGGCCTTGCCATCGGCACCGAGCTTGGCCGCCCCGGGCAACGTTGTGGAGGCACAGGCCGTGAGCAATAGGCCGAGCAGCGCCAGGACGATGGCGGCCGCGTGGCTGGCTGCACGATTCCCGACTCGTCGCGGTTCATGGAACATGCCGGAAAATCCTTCTGCTTGCCGCTGGTTCTGCTCCCCTAATCCGGGATGAACTTGGCGGTGAGGTAGATGCCGTTGCTGATTCCCATCAGGAGCAGGAAGCCCTGGGGGATCTCGGGGATGGTGGTGGTGACGACGATCTTCATCGCCACGAACAGCGCGGTGATCACCGTAAAGAGCAGCATCTGCATGCGCGTGACATCGACTTCAGAGGTATCGCCCGGGGTCACCAGAAGGTCGGTCCAGCGCGGACGGCGCAACGGGCGCACAGTCAGCACGGCGGAGCAGCGGCCGGTGATCTCACCGCTCTGCGCGGCGACCTGGAGATCGACGTGGCTGGCGCCGGGCACCTCGCCCGCCACCAGCAGGGCGGTCGCGGTCGTCGTACCGCAGGGCTGCCAGGTGCCGTCGCCGCCATGGGCGCGGCGTTGCACCAGATAGCACTGGGCACCGACGACGGGCGACCATGACAGCGGCAGTCCGCCCACTTGCGGCGGTCCCCTCAGCGCCAGACCGACTACCCGACCCGGCGCATTGGCCGGTACAGCGGAAGCTGCGGTCACGACATCCTTTACCGTCAGCGCGGTGCCGTCGCCGAACTCGTTGCGGGGCGTTACCCGGAAGTCATAGTGCGCGGCCGGCTCCAGATTGAGCACGCGGCAGCGTGGCCTGAGGTCGGTCTGCGTCACCGTGCGCCACGCTTCCGGGTTGGTACCGGCGGGCTGGTACTGTACGAGCCAGGCGCGCACCGGGCCGCCGGTCGTGGCCGCTGACCAGGCGAGCGCCACCTCGGTGTCGGTCGCTTCGGCGCCAAGGTCTGCCGGGGCGTCGGGCTTCTGCTGAACCGGCGCGGCCTGGGCGGCCGGAGTGGGCGAAGTCTGTGCGTTCTGCAGCTTGGAGGCGGCCGTCGACACCCCGGCAATGCCGAGCAGCACCAATGTGCCGTTGGAGATGTCGATCAGGCTGCCGGAAATTGAGATGACGTAGACGGCGCCAGCTCCGATTACGAAGGTCCAGAGCACCACCTGCAATTGCGACAGGCTGGCGAACCCGCCGCGCGTGGAAATCACCTTGAGGAGCCCGCTGCCCGGCACGTTCAGTGCCGAGGCAATCTTCCAGACGACGGCGCTCGCGCCCAGTGTCACCAGAACAGCCAGCAACAGGGCCGAGGAAACCGAGGTGATGCCGATCGGCGTCGTCACATCCGCCAGGACTTTGTTATCCCTGTCGGCCACGACCACGCGCATCTGCGCGGCATCGGCAAGCAGGCCGGCCGGCTGCGCACGTGTTCCCAGCGTGGCCGGCATCACGGCGCTGTAGGAGGAGCTGCCGTCGGCAGTATTCGTGTTGTCCAGCGTAACCCGCATGGCGGCGGCGAACTGCTGACCAGCGTAGCGGAAGCAGACCTGCGTGGACACGCCACTTTGGGCCAGAGGGGCGCCACGAAGCGTGAATCGGATGGTGCCGCCGAGCGGCTGCCAGGCCGTGTCACTGCCGATTGGCGTGCCGTCGGCATGCACCAGGGTAAAGGCAATGGCGGACGACCCGGCCTGTTCGCCGGGGGATGAGGGGCTCGCACAGAGCGGGGCGGCGTGCGCCGTTGCGAAGGAACCGAGCAACACGAGCGTCGCGACGAGGCCGCGCATTCGTTCCTCCCCCGAACAACCGTTGCTTAATTCATTCCCCAACCATGATCGAATTGCAAGGGGAAACGGTCTGCGCGAAACACGCTCTCCTTGGGCCGCTATCGAACCCGTTCAGCGCGGTTCACCCGCGAAGCCGTCCTGCACCGCGGCGATGCGGCTCAGCACGTTCCCAGACAGGCCGCCCCGCGCGACTGCGCGTCATTCGCCGCCGCGTCGCCGCTTGTATTTCTGCACGCAACCGGGGCTCTGGAGCACACGCTGGCCGTCTCATGCTAAATCCTTCGCTTCCCTGAAGGGCGGAGAAGGACTTCCCATCACGTCCTTGCCCCGACTTATGCCCCGGCTACCCTTCCGGAAGGGGCCCGGATTTGGAGTTTGTCCACAACCGCTCCAAACGGATAACGTTTCGTGTATTCTCGCTTGTCGCTGATGATCTTATTCGGCTAACGTTCCGCGTCCAGGAAAGGTCGGAAACGATGCCAACGACCGTCTTCTTCGCGAGCAACCGAATCCTGACAGGCGATCCTACCGTTGTGACGAGCTACGGCCCCAATATCCAGCCGCCCTCGGACTCAACCGGCATAACTTACGGCACCGCCTTCGTAGATCAGGTCAATATAGGCGCCGATCAGCAGGGCTCGATCACGTCCATTCAGAATACCAATATGGGCGCGTTCGCTCCAGCTGTGGCAGCCGATCTGTCGAGCGCTGGCCGCAATCTGTTGGTCTTCATCCACGGCTTCGATAATACCTTCGAGGATGCGGTTACGCGTGCCGCGTTCAATCGAGAGTTCCTCGCGGCTTCGGGCCAGCCCGGCACGAACACGACAGTCATAGCCTTTAGTTGGCCATCCCTGGGCCAGATCGTGAGTATCCCTGTGCTAGACGGCGACTATCGCCATGACCAAAAGATGGCAATGCTCTCCGGCCTCCATTTGATGAGCTTCTTCGCTCAACTCGAACCCCTCCTGCGGTCCGCGCGCGCGAACAAGTGTCGAACGTACTTGCTCGCCCACAGCATGGGGAACCTCGCCCTTGAGAGCGCGGTCGAGAACTGGTTCCTGCACGGGAACGGAAATGCACCACTCTTCAACGTCGCCATCCTGGCCGCCGGCGACTGTGCCTTCGACGCATTCGCACAGCCGAACCTGACTGGTTTGGATGGCCTGTCGCTCCTTTCAGAGCGCATTTCGGTCTATTTTAGCTCAACTGATGATGTCCTCGGCCTCAGCAGGATTATAAACGGTCAGCAGCGCCTCGGTCAGGATGGCCCGAAGGATCGAACAAACCAACTCTCTTTTCCAACGGCCATCTATAAGATGTTCGATGCAAGCGCGATAAGCGACTTCGATAAGAATTTTCTTACGTCTCATCAGTACTATAGGTTGTCGCCCGTGGTCCGTAGCGCGATAGCTGCCGATATGGCACCGTCTCAATAGTCGAACGATGGCCTAGCAGGATGCGGAATATTGGTGCCACGTCATAGGGCGGCCGCCGACCACGGCGGCGGTTCCCCGGTCGATCGCTGTCTTCAGCCTGTCAAATTGCTTTCAAAGCCGACCCCCTTTTCGCGTCCAATTGCGCCCCCCTGAAGGTGCAGGATCGGTCATGCCCGTGAGGAGCATTGGGTAGGTGCGGGTCGTTGGCGTGGTGCCTGCAG
>Ga0181529_10002144_pt1 | contig 24144 bp, 10 predicted proteins | sample PEATcosm2014_Bin_36_FD_119763 | JGI IMG/M metagenome (GOLD analysis project Ga0181529, IMG submission 119763) | Peatland microbial communities from MTU Mesocosm Facility, Houghton, MI, USA - PEATcosm2014_Bin10_30_metaG | ecosystem: Environmental > Terrestrial > Soil > Wetlands > Peat | place... | reverse complement strand
TGATCCAGTTGACAGCCAGGGCGCTGCCATTCATGAGGACAACTGCGAGCGGCTTGCCAGTAGCTGCCACAGCTTCAACTAATTGTTCTTCCGGCGCGGGAAGGTCGATGCTGGTGCGATCTCCACCGAGGAATCCGGGTTCAGTCACCGGCATCTCTTCCCCTTCGAGCCTGCTGGTGATGCCCACGACAGCAATGACCAGATCGGCGTTCTTTGCCGCGGCAATCGCCTCAGGCGAGGGCGCATCGTTGACCTTCGTCCAGATCAGTTGCGTTTGCAGCTTGTCACCGCTCATACTGCCGCACATCAGGTTCAGTTCCGCTTTTTGTCCCTTCTCGAGGTGAACACGACCGGCGCTGGCGTCGACTTCGCCGCGACTCCACAGCATCGCCACCTGCTTGTCGTCGATCGACAGCCTCGCGAAGCCCATGCCGCGCACGCCGACCAGATAGTCGCCGGATTCCGGGGCCGTCACGAAGCCCGTCCAATGCACGCCGATGGACTTCTTTCCCGCAACCTCGGGTGGCAGTTTGTCACCACTGAGATTGACGTTTGCCTCATTCCGCGTGACGAGTACGGGTGGGGGCGCTCCCATGCCTGGCCGGCCCATCGACTCGCTGTATTCCGCTTTCAGGCCAGGCTTGCCGTCGGGAGTGGTCAGCACGGCGTCGGGAACCGGGTTTCCATCGCTGCGCAGGAACTGGGTTCCCGGCACAAAGCTGATCGCCACGTTCGGGAACTCGGCTTTGAGGCCTTCCATGACAGAGACGATATGCGTAGGCTGACCGGCATAGTTGCCGATCAAAGGCCTGGTCTGGTCAGCGAGCGGGCCAACTACGGCAATCTTCTTGATCCCCGGTTTGAGCGGAAGGAGGCCGTCGTTCTTGAGCAGGACCATAGCCTCATTCGCGAGCTTGTGCGCCAGGGCGCGATGTTCGGCGCTGTCCAGTTCCTTGGGGTCGATCTTTGTATAGGGAACCATCTCCGGCGGATCGAACATGCCCAGCTTCATGCGAGCGGTGAAGAGTCGAATCAGCGCTGTGTCCAGCGTGCTTTCTGGCAGGTAGCCCTGCTGCACGGCATCGATATAGGCCTTTTCTACCGGTTCGCCAAATCTTGAAGTGAAGGTGACGCATTCGTTATCCATGCCTCGGATCACGGAAATGGCCGCACCTTGTGCCTGCGTTGGGCGGTAACGATGATTGGCGGCAACGTCCCGAACTGCGTCGCAATCCGAAACAACATACCCCTGAAAGCCCCACTTGCCGCGCAATTGGTCCTGCAGCAGGTACTGGCTGGCGCATGCCGGCTCGCCATTGATGGCGTTGTAAGCGCACATGACTGAGCCGGCCTTGCCTTCCACGATGGCAGCGCGGAACCCAGGCTCGTAGGTGTCCACTTCGTCGTGCTTGCTCACGTCCACATCGGCAAAGTGGCGTGTCGGCTCAGGGCCGCTATGCACGGCGTAGTGTTTGGGTGTGGCGATCGCGCGATAGTACTTGGGATCGTCGCCCTGCATCCCGGTTACATAGGCAACGCCCATGCGGCCAGTGAGAAACGGATCTTCGCCGTAGGTCTCCTGTCCGCGGCCCCAGCGCGGATCGCGGAAGATGTTCAAATTCGGGGACCAGAAATCCAGGCCGCCGCCGATGCCTGTGTGCCCGCTGGCGGTATCTTGAACATTCTTGATGCGTCCCTCGATGCCAATCTGGATTGCCATGGCGTGAATTCCGGGCGTATCGAAGGTCGCGGCCAGCCCAATCGGCTCAGGGTACTCGGTTACGCCCTGATTGATTACGCCATGCAGCGCCTCGCTCCACCATTGGTATGCGGGAACATTGAGCCGCGGAACAGCCGCGGAATTGTTCTGCATTTGTGTTGCCTTCTCTGCAAGGGTCATGCGATGCACCAGATCGGCAGCTCGCTGCTCAGGTGACAGATTTGGATTCATGTAGGGGAGCTTCGCTGTGTCCTGGGCGACTGCGGATTGCAGCACTGCGCCAAAGAAGAGTGTCCCTGTACACGCGACGATTGTTGCAACGATTCGCGCCATGCGGCTTTTCATATTGTTTCTCCAGGTTGAATGTGGGCGGCCGTCGAGCTTCACTGCGCTGACTGAGCTAATGGAAACCGATAGATGTTTACGCTGATGGGCGCCACGGTAATCGTCGCCGGAGCGTTGCCGATGGAAGACTCCTTGATCGCAAGCTGCGGCGCCTGTCCGACACGGTTGAGGGCGTCGGCGCTCTTGGCGGTCAACTGCCACAGTGTCGAGGGCCCGTCCACGTGCGCACCTGTTACGTTCAGATCGACCTTCTGCTCCGACTCCGTCGCATTCACCAGAGAGACGATCAAGAACTTGTGGTCTGGACTGAGTGCCGCATACATGTCGAGGGGATAGGTCGGGCTGCCGGAGCTTTTCTCCGGCTGATCGGGACTGCCAGCGGGATACTTGGGCGCTGGCTGAGGTGAATTTCCAGAGAGAGCAACCGGAATCGCACCGACGAACTGATCGCCATACATCTTATAGACGAGTCCTAACCCGTTCAAGGTCGAGGCGGTGCGGTTGAAGTCGATCAATGAGACGCCGGTGGTCTGCGCACCCATCGTAAGGAAGTCGGTGTAACGTTGCATCTCGTTGAGGATCATCGCATAGGCGAGGGCCTGTTTGAGATTCTCACCGCCAAATGGTCCGCCCTCTCCGCTGAAATTGAAGTAAGCGTACTCGTCAATGGAGAGCGGGATCTTCTTCTCGACCAGCTGCGGGAAGCGCTGCTGGTAGCCCTGCCATTCTTCGGCCTTCAAACGCACGGTATCGGCTGGATAGCGAGCCGACTCAAGCAGTGTCATTTCCGTTTTAACATAGGCGTCGTCCGAGTTCTTATCCGGCGCAAGAGCCTTTCCCTTCTCAATATCCCAGTGATGGCCTCCGCCCGCATACCAGTGCTCGGCGACGATGTCGAAGTTCCCCATGCAGCTCTTCAGGAAGCCGCCTGTCCAGTCGGAATCCGACCCGTACAGAGGCTGGAGATTGCCGACATACTTGGCGCGCTGCTCGGGCGGAACGTTATCGTTCTGCAGCATCATGCCCGATGCAATCAGCGTGATCGATGGATCCACCTGGCGCATGGCTTTGGCGAACTCGTTGTGCTTCAGCATGAAATACTTCAGATCCGTGCGGCCAAGCTGCCACGTGCCCCAGGGCTCGTTGCCGATGTTCCAGAACTTGACGTGGTATGGCTCCGGATGGCCGTTCTTCGCGCGCTTTGCTCCCATATACGAGGTGGCTGGTCCGTTCATGTACTCGACTTCTTCGGCTGCCGAGTGCGAGTCGCCGAAGCCCGCGTTGACGCTGATATATGGCTCCACGTTGATGAGCTTGCACAGCGTCATGAACTCGTCCAGGCCAAGATCGTTGGTCTGCATCGCACCCCACGCATAGTCGAAGTCGGGCGGACGCCTGTCGATGTCGCCAACAATGTGATACCAGATCAGGCCGGAGGTGTAGTTGCCGCCATACCGCCAGAAGCCCATCTTGATCTGACGGAGAAGGGAAGTCGTGTCGGGCCGAAATCCGTCCACATTGTCTGCCGGCATCAGCGAAAGCGTGCCGATATGGAAGTTTCCCGTGCCAGTGCCTGAAATCTCAATAACGCCGTCAGAGGTGTCGGCTTTCGCCGTGAAAGCCAGCGAAAACTTCTTGTACCCATTTGTGAGCACTGGCATCGCGATGGTCTGGCGGTCGTTTTCACCTGCACCCCAGATCAACGAAACCTCGACCTTGCTGCCCGGAGTTCCGCGAAGATAAATCCGCCCGGTGTACTTCTTGTCCTTGACCAGAGCAAGGCCCCCTTGCCGGATGCCGTGCGGAGTGGCGGCGTCGAGTGCGATACGCGGGCTCTGGTCGCCCACAAACGGATGGTCCTTATCCATGGCAACTGCGTCTTCTGGACCGACGGGATGCCATTGGCGAAGCCTCATACCGAATGGTCCATCTTGCGGCCGGGCCGAGGCCTCGGGCTTCTTGGCAGTAATCGGAAAGTAGAACTTCCGGTCGTCGAGCATCTCAGCCCAGAGACTGCCGTACATTGTGCCGCCAATGTGTTCGATAAACTGACCGTACAAGTACTTCGAGACTGGCGCCGATGTTTGTTGTGTATCGATAGTTACCTTCAACCGGGCTGGAACAGCAGGACCCGCTTGTTGAGCGGTGGCTGCAACAGCACTCCCAAGCCACAATGACGCCGCGGCGAACATCAACATCTTCGCGTTCATCGTATCCCTATCCTCATCCTTCGTATTCGTCCGAATCCGAGCGCTGTCGTCGAATCGAGCCTGATAACCCTGTTCATCCAGACGCCCTCTGTCCCACTCATTCGATGAATAGACGGATTGGCAGGGGAAGATTTCCCATGGATGTTCCCAGCGGCCGGAGTTTTTCCAGGAAAGCGTTCCCTTCAGATTGAGAAAATCGCTTTTCTTGGGCACTAAAGCATGGTATTCACAAAGCACTCGCCTGAAAAGCAGCATTTTTCGAACATTGCCATCGAATTTCTCGATATGACAGTTTCAGGCCGGGAAGGGGTGTCGACAGGCGCTAGAGAACTTCGCTGTCCTGGCCGATACCGAGCCGAAATAGGTGAGGGCGGGGAGATCTCGAATCCTCTGCAAAGTCGCCAAAGCTGGTTTTCTGCTGGACTACGTCCGGGATCGCGTCTACAGCTGGTTGCAACTTAATGCGGGGCCAACGTCCTATTGATCCGGCCCTGAATCGTTGCAACATTATAAGGCCGTCATCCCGAGCGAACGGGGCCCCAAACATACTTCAGTTTGGGGGTGGTGAGTCGAAGGATCTGCGGTTGATTATTTCTTTTCCGTTCCAATACTTAAGGACCGGATCAATAGGTGGCATGCTCCGCCCCTCTTGAAGACTCACTGGATGGATGCTTCTGCCTATAAACTCGATCAGGGCAGGGAACTGGATTCTCGATGCTTCAATCTGTGAGCTTTCGCGTGGGGATAGGAAAAGACAACGACAGCGTTGGCTTGAGACCGGCATTTTCGCGAGCCACAGCTATTGAAGTTGGCGTTTCCGAATGCCGATAAGACATGGGGCCGCATCTGGCGGCTTCTGAGCGGGCTGCGGGGGAAGGTAAGGAGTTTGCAATCCGATACTTCCGTTGCGCCTTGCAGGAGCGGTGCACGGAGCCGCATGGGAATGAACATGACTCGGATTCGCCGGGCACTGCCGTCTGCCGTCTGCCGTCTGGTCGTTCGCTGTGGTGTCCTGTTGATGGCGGCCGCGCTCCTGCTTGCGTGGCTTCACGCTGAGCGTCCGAGATCTGAGGCAACTGCGCCCAATTCGAAATCCGCAAGAATTCCAGCGAACGGACTGCGAACCCTCACCACAGCCCGCGAAGCACACAGCCTCACCAGCGAGGAGGCCACGCGCGCACTCCCCATCCATCTTCGCGGTGTCGTTACCTACTTCGATCCGGATTTCGGCAGCGGACAGCCGGCCATCTTTTTTCACGACGCCACCGGCTGCATCTTTATCAAACAGACGTCCAAGCTGACCGAGCAACTATTTACCGGAGCGCTGGTGGACGTGCGCGGTGTCAGCGCCCCTGGAGGCTTCGGTCCTGTCGTCGGCAACCCGGAAATTCGTGTCCTCGGTCGGGCTCCTCTCCCCCCGAACGCACCGCGCGTCAGCCTTGCCACCTTGAAAACTGGTGCGGAAGACGCCCAGTGGGTAGAAGTCGAGGGCTCCATCCATCGCATCATCGAATATCCCCACAGCGTTACGCTGCTCCTGGAGATGGAGGATGGACCCATCGATATAACGATGGTCAAGGAAGCGGGCGCAACGTACTCCAATCTGGTCGACGCCCAGGTCAGAATCCATGCCAACGCTGCGCCCACCGTAAACGCCGACGGCCAGATGATCGGCGTCCACCTTCAGCTGCCGAATCTTTCCGCTCTGCATATACTCCAACGAGCTCCGGCCGATCCCTTTGCGGGCCCTGCCGTTCCGCTCGCCAGCTTATTGCATCTGGGGCATTTCTTCACTCCCTTCCATCGCACCCACCTGCGCGGAAATGTGACGCTGCAATGGCCCGGTTCCTCGCTCTGCATTCGCGACGGGACGCGCGGAATCTGCACACAGACAAGTCAGGCTACCCCCGTCGCCGTGGGAGACCTGGTCGACGTCGCGGGATTCGTGGATACCGAGAATAGCGTCCCGGTCATCACCGATGCGGTCTTTCGAATCGCCGGGAACAGCCGCCCGGCTGTACCCCAACCGGTGACCGCCGACAAGATTCTGGGTGGGGGATTCAGCTCCGAATTGATCCAAATCGATGGCCAGTTGATCGGCTACGATCTGACCTCTTCCGAGGCCACGCTGCAGCTCTCCTCCGGCGACACCCTATTCCCCGCGATTCTGCCCAAGAGCCTCGCGGGGTCCGAAGTGAGCGCCTGGAGGGTGGGGAGCAAGCTGCGCGTCACCGGCATCTGCTCGGTCAGCATCGATGTCCAGAGCCGTGTGCGCGCAGGGGTCACCGTGACCAAGTCCTTCCGTGTCCTCATGCGCTCTCCGGCCGATGTGACCATTCTGGAGCGTCCCTCCTGGTGGACGCCCACTCACGCCATTTTGCTGTTGGCATTGGCGTTGGCCGCCACGCTAGCTGTGCTTGGCTGGGTGGTGGTGCTCAGAAAACGCGTCGAACACCAAGCAGTTCTCCTGCGCGAAAGTGAACGACTGTTTCGTCACATGGCTCTGCACGATGCATTAACCGGATTGGCGACCCGCCTTCTGCTGCAGGACCGTTTGGATGTCGCATTGGCAAGCGCAAGGCGGCGGCGAAGAGGGCTGGCGGTCCTTATGGTGGATTTGGACAGGTTCAAAGAGATCAACGACACCTATGGCCACCCAGCCGGCGACGAGGTCTTGCGGGTTACGGCGAATCGCCTCTTGGAAGTGGTGCGCGGGGAGGATACCGTTGCCAGGCTGGGCGGCGACGAGTTCGTCGTGCTGCTTCAAGATTTGAGCGATCTGCACGCGGCGGAGAGTATTGCTGCAAAAATCGTCGAGGTCCTGGCAGTTGCCATTCCGTTTGATGAACGCCAGATACCGATTTCAGCCAGCGTCGGAGTCTGCGCTCTTGCCGCTGAAGAAATCGACGCCCACGACCTGTTGAAGAATGCGGATGCCGCCCTGTACAGGGCCAAGGAGAGCGGCCGCAATCGTTTCCAGGTCTTCGCGCGCGAGTTCGATTCTCTGCACAGGCCCTAGTGTCCTGAGTCGTTAATTCGCTTAACAAAAGACTGTCATCCTGAGCGGAGTTTGGCGCGTCCTTTGCGCCAAATCGAGTCGAAGGACCTGCGGGTGCACTTCCGAATTCTTCAACGAACTTCCCACTCAGGACACTAGAGCATGTTCACCGATGGTGGAAGGAAGCTCCGTGCCCCATCTATTTCATGCTCTTTGTGAAATGGATGGGACACCCCAAAAACCAACCCTGCAGAAACTGTGAAAACGCTCTTGTCACGTATGCTTCGCTGCAATCTCCGATAGGAATTGCAGCGAAGCCGGGATTTCATTGGCACCACGGTCCTCATTGCACAGGAAGACTCACGCTGATTTCCTTGCCATCATAGGTGACCTCTTTGTCAGCCTTGCCTGTCACCTCGCCGCCAGTCCCGTGTCCGCTTCCCACCACCACAATCCGGAATATGCGCTTTTCGACCATTCCAGGGAAGGAACCTCTGCGTCCGCCGATTGTGAGCACACCGGCACCCTCGTTCCAACGGAGTGGAACCAACGAATGCTCTCCCTTCTCGTAGTCGTAGCTGTCCCCCGCATCCTCATAGAGATCGAATGTGCCATCTGCTCCGCGATAGATGCGAAGTTCGATGGGCCCACCGGGATCTTGCGCGGCGTATTCGATCTCCGGGCCCATCGGCAGAATGGACCCGGCGCGCACGTAGAGCGGCATTCGATCGAGCGGCGCCTCGGCATCAATCTCCTTGCCACCCGGCGTCGACCCTCCGGTCCAGAAGTCGTACCATGCGGGAGACGGCGGCAGATAGACGCTGCGCCGGGTAGAATTCGCCTTGAGCACCGGATTGACCAGGATGGCAGGACCAAACATGAACTGGTCGCCGATATTCCACGTTCTCTCGTCGGTGCGCCAATCCATCACCAGCGGGCGCTGGATGGTGTAATCGCCGCTCGACACCTTCCACGCGAGCGAGTAGATGTAGGGCATCAGGCGATAGCGAAGCTTGTCGAAGCGGATGAGCGTGGGCTCGACCCGGTCGTAGGACCACAGCTCATTGTGGTTCCGATGACCGTGCGTGCGGAAGATGGGGCAGAAGGTTCCAAACTCGAACCAGCGCGCGTAAAGTTCCTGATACGCGGGCCCGTCCACCGAGCCCGGATAGGGAGGCCAATATCCGCCGATATCGGTTGTCCAGTATGGATAGCCGCTCATTGCGAAATTCAGCCCGGCTGGAACCTGACGCGAGAGCGCCCAATAGCTGCTGAACACATCGCCCGACCAGACTGTCGCGCCAACGCGCTGTTGACCTAAGAATGCCGAACGCGTTAGAAGAAAGACGCGTTTGCTACTGTTTTCAGCCTTCCAGTGATTCTGCACACCGAGTGTATGAAGCAGCGGAAACACGTTGGTGTACTCGGCTCCATTGCCGATGGCAAGCTGCTTGTTGCGCAGGATACCGTCGCCCATATGCGGCCAGAATTCTTCCGGCTCGGCGCTGTCGAGCCAGAATGCGTCCCATCCCTGAGCAAGCAGCTTGCCGGGCAGCCGGTTCCAATAGATATCGCGTCCCTCGGTGTTGCTTGGGTCATACACATGCGCTCCGGGAATCAGGAGGCCACGCGCATCGAGCGTTTTATAGGTTTCAGAGAGTGGGTCGAGCAGTCCCCACACGGAGATCATGGTGTGCACATTCTCTTTGTGCAGACCTTCGAGATCCTTGGCGACATCGTGATAGTTGGAGTTGAACTCCGGATCGCCCTCGTTCTTCCACCAGAACCAGTCCTGCACCATCGCATCCAGCGGAATGTGCTCCTGGCGATAGCGGTGCGCGATACCGGCGATTTCATCGAGCGATACATAGCGGTCCTTCGATTGAAAGAACCCATAGGCCCACTTCGGCAACATCGGCGCATGTCCGGTCAGGTTGCGGTACTCGTGGATGATCTCGTCCATCTCCGGACCATAGAGAAAGTAGTAGTCAACCGACTTGCCCGCGATGGAACTGAGGTTCAATTCGGTTGGAAAGCGATTGTCCGCGTAGGTGAGAGCGGCAGTGTTCCACATCAACGCATAGCCTTTGCTCGAAACCAGCAGAGGAATCGCCACCTCCGTGTTGTTCTGCGCCAGTTCGACGGTTGCGCCGCGATAGTTGAACATGCCGTTCTGGTGCTGTCCGAGCCCATAGAGCGCTTCTGTCGGTGTGGGCCAGAACCTGTCCGATACCTGGTAGGTGCTCTCGCCATTCAATTGCACGGGCTCATAAGTACGGGGGACGCTGTCTCGCTCGCGCAGCAGGTCCTCTCCATTAACCGTGCGGAAGGTAAGGTTGCCGCGCTCGAGGCCAAAAGACACTTCGATCTTGTCCGTCTTAACCGTGGCCGACTTGTCATTTTGGGTGAACTGAAACGGAGCGCCCGCGCAGGATTGACTTGCATCCAGCATCCAGGGCTGTGGCCCAGGCTGCGCCGTTCGATTGGGCCGTGCCAGCACATGGATCGCCGAACCGTTGCACACCGAAATTTCGAGAGTCTCGGACCCAACGGTGGCGCGCATTCCATGGGGCGATTGCTCAACAGCAGTCGGCTCTAAACCAGGAAGTTTCTGGCCAGGCATCTGGGCTATGCCGCATGACGCAGCCAGCAGCAGAAACAGGATTGGCGTGCAGAAACAGACACCACGTGGAACGAATCGAATCGCGTTTGCTTCAGAAGTCCCGAGTTTCATCGCATTGCACCTTTTTGGATTTGGAGCGTTCATGTTTTGGAGATCGCGGCGAGAAGGATAGAACCCTCAAGGCACTCGCAGCCAAGCGTCGCAGTCGAAGGATGGCGGCTGTCTTCGGCCGCCGTCATGCCGGTAGTATCTTGAAACAACAAGCATAACGGCATGGCGGCTCTTGCGGGACCTGAATCCTGAGTCCATCGGCGCCTCTTGTCCACTGAACCTCGTTATCCGCCCCCAGCAATTTCACTTTGCCAATCTGGCCCTCGTAGTGCGCTGATGCGGTCGCGAGCGACTTGATGAGCACCTGGCGATCAACGGGCCAGCCAAGGGTTATCGCATACAGGATATTCCCTTTGGTCGTGAAGCGAATGTCCGTGGCTTCGAATTTGTATCTGGACAGTTGATAGGCTGCGATGCCTTTAGCCGCGGTCGACGGTCCCTCGCCGAAAACCTTCCACGGACGAGTGCCTTTGATGGCCTCGCTATTGATCTCCTGCCACTGGGCCAGCTCTTCGAGGAAAGCGAGCTCGTCGCTGTCTGGCTCTCCGTGGCCAGGCAAGGGAATACTCAAGAGAAGGTTTCCGTTCTTGCTGACGATATCGACCAGGAGAGGGATCATGAGCGAGGCCTTCTGGTAAGCATGGTTATCGAGCAGCTCGCGCTTATAGTGCCACTCCCCGATGCATGCCTCCGTCTGCCACGGGCTCTCCTGCAGAGTGTCTGTCAGGCTCGCTTCGAAGTCGCGAGTCAGCGTGCCCCAGATCGGCTCTTCGACCTCTTTGAGATCGACCACGCCTTCCAAGTGCCCCGAGTGAGCCAGGATGTTTTTGTTGTAGTAGTACGCCATGATCTGGGGCGCAAGGTCCGGAATGCCCAACCAGACCTTCAGGTCAGGAGCTCCGGTCCCACCATCGTCAAAAGTGAATTTTGTTCCGTCGTCGAAGTTGAGAATGTCCGGGCTGTACTTATCGATCACATCCTGAACGCGCAGCATGAACTGCTGAACGAACTCCGGGCATGGCGTGTTCTTCTTGTGAGGCTTGCCGTTGAGCAACTGCGGATCCAGTCCCTCCCACCACTTGCCCTTGCCGTCGGTGATGGTCTGCATTCCGTCGTAGGGGACTCCGGCCAACGGACCTGTGGCGTCGCTCTTGTAGCGAACCGGGAGAAACTCATCCCAGGTGCGATGCGGGGTTCCGTGATAGCTGACTCCGAAGCGCATTCCGTTTGCGCGGGCCGCCTTTGCCCAAGTCCCCACAATGTCGCGCTTCGGGCCGACGTTCACCGCATTCCAAATCTGGTGTTTCGAATTCCAGCAATCGAAATTGTCATGATGAGTTGCCAGGGAAACGAGGTATCCCGCCCCGGCCCGCTTGTAAAGCTTGACCAGCGCATCGGGGTCCCATCGCTCCGCCTTCCAGAGGTGGCATATGTCCTTGTATCCGAACTGCGACGGGTGCCCATATTGCTTGACGTGATACTCATATTGCCGCGAGCCCTGGATATACATATTCCGTGCATACCAGTCGCCTTGCTCGGGGACACACTGCGGGCTCCAGTGCGCCCAGATGCCGAACTTCGCATCGCGAAACCAATCCGGGCAGCGATAGGACTTTAGAGACTCCCAAAATGGCAGGAAGGGCCCCTGCGGTGCTTCTCCCTGAAAGAACTGCGGATTTCCCAATGCGCGCGCCATGCGACCCAGCGCAAGCAGGGAGAGTCCGCTCCCGAGGAACGATCGGCGATTCATGGTTGCAACTCCCCCTTTCGGAATTAGAGCGTTTTCACTGAATCGGCCTCTTTGCTATTCGGGTAGGGCGATCTGCCCGCTAATTCGGAAGCGCCCGGTAACACCAGGCGCTCCGGTACCTGGCTGACCACCACCAACCGATACAGAATACTCGCCTTCTGCGATGATCGGCTCGCCTGCTTCGTTTACCATGCTGAGGTCTCTATCCTTCAGTTCGAATCGCACATTCTGGGATTCGCCAGGAGCCAGATGCACGCGTTTGAAGCCGCGTAGCGCGCGCAGAGGGGCTCCCGGAACATGCGGGAAGTTGAGATAAAGCTGTGCGACTTCATCCCCCTCTCGCTTGCCCGCATTTGTAATCGTTACTTCTGCGGTAAGCGGGTCACCCGCGCCGATCGGGTTTTTCGGAAGCGTCAAGCCGCTGTATGAGAAGGTCGTATAACTCAGGCCATAGCCAAAGGGATAGAGCGGCTTGCCACTGAAATAGCGATAGGTGCGATTGTGCATTGAATAGTCTTCGAATGCCGGCAACTGTTCTATTCCGGTATAGAAGGTAACCGGCAACCGGCCTGAAGGATTGTTCTTCCCCGAGAGGGTCTCCGCAATTGCCGCGCCGCCCTCTTCGCCCGCATACCATGAATCGACAATTGCGTTCACATGCGCCTGAGCCCAGTTCACGGCAAGAGCGCTTCCGTTGGCGAGCACAAGGACCACGGGCTTTCCTGTCGCTGTCACCGCTTCAAGCAACTGCTGCTCCGGCTTCGGAAGGTCGATGCTGGTGCGATCGCCACCTTTGAAGCCTTCCTCGCTGACCGGCATCTCTTCCCCTTCAAGATCGCCGGTAATGCCAAGGACCGCGATGACAACGTCAGCGTTTCTGGCCGCGGCAATCGCCGCGGGACTCGGCTTGGGGTCGTACTTCGCCCAGAATAACTGCGCCTCGACAGGGCCCTTCTCGTTCAGCTCATATCTGACTTTGACGGCCGCTTTCTTGCCTTGCTCCAGGGGAATGTGCCCGGCTTTTGCCTGCAAGTGTTCGCTGTCGAGATACTCCATCGCGAGTGGTTTGCCATCGATCATGACCATCGCGGAATTGCCCTTGGCGCGCACTCCAATACTGTACTCACCGCTTTCGGCTACGGCAAGAAAACCCTCCCATGTGACGGTTAGAGGAGATTTGCCCGCTGCCTCCTGAGGAACATCCTCGGTCTTCAAATCGACAGTGCTCACTTGTTTCGCCGCCAGCACGGTGCCCTTGTCCAGGAACCCGCCTCCAGTGGAGAACGTCATTGTCAGTCCCGGCTTTCCCTCCGCCGTGGTCAGCGCGGACTCAGGAATCACATCTCCATCGGTCCGCAGAAACTGCGTTCCTGGCACAAACGCGATCTCGGCTTGCGGGAACTCAGCCTTGAGACCCTCCAGCGCCGAGACGGTATGCGAAGGAGATCCGTTGTAGTTACCGAGCAAATACTTTGTTTGATCCGCCAAAGGACCGACCAGCGCGATTTTGATTGGGCCTGGCTTCAGCGGCAGCGTTCCGTCATTCTTCAGCAGCACCATGGACTCGTTCGCCAGCAAGCGTGCCAAGGAGCGGCTCTCCGCACTCTCGATCAGCTTCTCATCGATCTTCGAGTATGGAACCATCTCGGGCGGATCGAACATGCCCAGTTTCATCCGCGCCGTGAAAAGCCGGACCAAAGCCGCATCGATTTCGCTCTCCTTCAAGATGCCTTGCTTGTATGCATCGAAGTATGCCTTGTAATCGTGATCGTCGCTGACCTTGGCGAAGTCGATGCACTCGTTGTCCATGCCGCGCTGAATGGCAAGTGCGGAAGCTTCCGGCTGGGTCTTGGTGAAGTGATGATCGCGATAAATGTTCACCACGGCATCGCAATCGGAAACCACATAGCCCTTGAAATTCCACTTGCCACGCAACTGGTCCTGGAGCAGAAACTCGTTTGCGCAGGCAGGCTGCCCGTTGATGCTGTTGTAGGCACACATGACCGAGCCAGCCTTGCCCTCGGTCACGGCCGCGCGGAATGCGGGCAGGTAGGTATCGATTTCGTCATGCTTGCTCACGGTCACGTCCGCAGTATGACGGGTCGGCTCGGGTCCGCTGTGCACCGCGTAATGCTTCGGCGTTGAAATGACGCGATAGTATTTCGGATCGTCGCCCTGCATTCCGGTGACGAAGGCAACGCCCATGCGCGCGGACAAAAATGGATCCTCGCCGTACGTCTCCTGGCCGCGTCCCCAGCGAGGATCGCGGAAGATATTGACGTTTGGCGCCCAGAAATCAAGTCCTTCGAATACATTGCTGTGCCCCTCGCGCATCGCCTGCACATGCTTGATTCTTGCCTCGGTTCCGATCGCCACGGCCATGCGGTGGATGGACTCCGGATCGAAGGTTGCGGCCAGGCCGACCGGTTCCGGGAACTCCGTCACGCCGGGCCGCTGAACGCCATGCAGCGCCTCGCTCCACCAGTCATACGCTGGAATGTTCAAGCGCGGCACCGCGCGGGACTGGTTCACAAGCTGCGAGACTTTCTCTTCAACCTTCATGCGGTGAACGAGGTCAGCGGCCCGTTGCTCGGCGGGCAAGGCAGGGTTCAAATACAGCGGCTGCCCGGGACCTTGGGACCACAGCCGGCACGCGCTCAGGATAGCAATCACCGCAAGAATAATCCGAAAGTTGACTGTCCGCATGTCTCTCCTTCTCAAAAGCAAATGAATCGAAAACTCTCTCGATGAACTTCTATTGAAACAGTCTTGGCGCAAAGTCTTTCAAATCGCGCCACCATGTGAGCCACTCGTGCGCCGTGCCGGGCGAAGAGAAGTACACGTATTTGATGCCCGCCTTGTCCAGCATCGTGCGGAAGGCGCCGATGGAGCCATGGAAGAAACTGGGCTCCTCGGTGCCCATGCCGATCCAAAGCAGCTTTACCTTCTCATTGAAGGCTGCTCCGTCCTTGAAGATGCCGTTGAACGCGGTTGCTGGATCCAGCGGCTCTGCACTCAGGCCGTTCATGGTGCCGCTGAAGCCGGCCATGTAGGCGAAGGTATCCAGATGGTCCGTCGCCAGATGAAGGGCTTGGTTGGCGCCCATGGAAAGCCCGGCCATCGCGCGGTGGTCGCGGTCGGGAACGGTGCGGAACGTCGAGTCGATCATGGGGATGACTTCCTTGGTCATCACGTCCTCGAAGGCGCTGAAGTCACCTGCCCGGCTGGGCGGGGGACCGAAGGGCCCACTCGGCACGGATGCGTAGCCGTTGTCCATGACGATGATCATCGGGACGGCCTTCTTCTCCGCAATCAGGTTATCCAGAATCAGGTTGGCGTGGCCCTGGAAGATCCATCCGGTCTCATCCTCTCCCGAGCCGTGCTGGAGATAGAGGACCGGGTAGCGCGTGCTGGTGTCTTTGTCGTAATCGGGAGGAGTGTAGACGAAGCAGCGCCGCCACTGGCCGGTGATCTTCGAGTGGTAGATACGGATACGGACATCGCCGTGGGGCACATCCTTTGCCAGGGAATAGCTCACGCCGTCTTCAGGCACATCGATGCCGCTTGCGTCCATCCCCATGCCGAAGTAGGTGTGGCTGCCCGGATCGTTCATCCGCACTCCATCGGCGTCGAGCGCATAGTAATGGAAGCCCTCAACCAGCGGCGGAGTTGTCACGCTCCACACGCCGTCCGTGCCGCGCGTCATGGGGAACTTCTTTCCGGTGATATCGACATCGACCGACTGAGCCGTGGGCGCCTTGAACTGAAATGCCACGCTGTGGTCGGGAAGCACGCGCGGAAATTGCGCGCCCATGACATTCGTCGTGGCGGGCTTGGCGTCCTCGACCGCCGAGGCGCGCATGCCCTCCGCGGACCGCCGCCAGGCGAAGTACTCATCCAGCGTCTTGAGTCCCTGCTCGTTCGGGACAGGCCCAACGTGCGGCGTTCCAGCGAAGTACATGAGTTCTGGATGCTGATCGCTGAATGCGGGCCACTTGGGCATCGCTTTGCCGTTGGGATCGCCGTACTTGGCGAAGTTGGTCCAGTAGGTGGCCATGGCGTCAGAGATTGTCAGGTCGGTTGCGCTCGGCTTTCCCGAGGGGCCGCCCGTCACGTGCCCGAAGACATACTCGACTTCCATGCCATGCGGCGAGCCGTGCCCGGCCTGCGGCGAGTCCGCAGGATAGTCCGGATGCTGATCGAAGTAGTAGTAGAAGACCTTGGAACTGCCGCGTTGGGACTGCAACCGCGCCCAGATCCAGGTATGCCAGCCAAAAGCCGCGTCGCGGCTAAGGTCTCTGGCGGTCTTTGGCACGCTCGTGTCGCCGGCAGGATAGGCCTTGAGCAGGCTGTCGGCAAAGCCGCCGTAGCGCTTGCGGGTCGCGTCAATGTACTCCTTCGGCGTATGGTCACGAGAAAAGCTCGCGCCTTCGTCCGAGTTGTACCCGATCAGTACAGGCACGTCGTTAAACCGTTTCGCTTCGTAGAGCGTGTACTGATCGCTGGGAATGACCCAGCCGTCGATATTGGGCCAGGCCATGCCGCGCTGAGCGGCCAGCAACTTCTCCGGCGGCAGCTTGCGAAGCTCCGCGATCGAGGTTGCTCCGGCGGTGGCCGCGAAGGCCTGGCCGTCCTTCTCCGCAATGGCGAGAGGGCGCATGTTCTCGCCTGGCATACCGCCGGTGCGAGCAGGTCCAAAGGACCCCCCGCTTTCTGAAATAGCCCGCTGGAACAAGCCCTTTGCCAAGGGGGAAGCGCATAGCTGGCTCACGGCGATGCCTCCGGCTGACTCGCCGAAGATGGTGACTTTGTTGGGATCGCCGCCAAATGCGGCTATGTTCTTTTGAATCCACCCCAACGCCGCGATCATATCGAGCAACCCGTAATTGCCCGATGCGTGCTGAGGCGATTCCGCGCTCAACTCTGGATGCGCGAGAAAGCCGAGCGGCCCCAGGCGGTAGGCGATGCTGACCAGCACAACCCCCTTGCGGGCCAGTTGTTCTCCGCTGTAGGTCGGAACGGAGGTCCCACCGACGCTGAATCCGCCGCCGTAGATCCACACCAGCACCGGGACGCGGGCGGAGGCCGACTTGGCCGGGCTCCAGACATTCAAATAGAGGCAGTCCTCACTGGTTGCGATCCCCGGAATGCTCTGTACACACTGCGGCGCGAACTTGTCCGCGGGGCGCACGCCTTCCCACTTGGCGGCAGGCTGCGGCGCGCGCCAGCGCAACTCCCCCACGGGCGGGGCGGCGAAAGGAATGCCTTTGTAGACGGTGAGCCCTGCCTCTTTTGTGCCCTGAATCACTCCCTGCTCAACCTTTGCAGTGGTGCTGGCGGCCAAACCCATACACGGCACTGCCGCGAAGGCGAATGCGAGTAAAAGCGATTTCATTGTCGAGTTCCTCTCTTCCGTTAGAGCGCCTTGCTCCGGAGCGCGGGCGGTAAACGTTGTCTGGCTAGCCCAACCCAACGGCGGAACGCCATTTCTTGCCCGGAACAAAACCCTGCCCATCGTACCTGAAGGACAACTAGAGGATAAAGTTCGATTCTTCGTCATCGATGATCGAATTTATCGATGCATTGCACAACCCTTGACAGCGCCGAAAACGGTGTCTAAGGTTCTTACGGCAATCGTTTACCAAGAATGATTTCCTCCAGCGCTCGCCGCAGGCTGGCTGAAGCCCGCACCGGCCTGCAGAGGCTCGCTGCCGGGTGAGGGAAGCAAGAAACCAGAAGGAGCATCCATGCCCAGTTCAGATTCCCATAATGGCGTCACTTTGAATCGTCGCGATCTTCTGCGCCTTTCCGCAGCGGCCAGCCTTGGCGCGGCTTTGAGCAAGCCGGGAATGGCGATGGACAACAGCAAAACCGCCGCGCATCAGGAGCCCGGCAACTGCGCGACACCGCGCGGCGCGGTGGCAAATACCCAGTACGGCAAAGTGCGCGGATTCGTCGATGGGGGCGTCTTTACGTTCAAAGGCGTGCCCTATGGCCAGGACACCGGGGGCGAGAATCGCTGGCTGCCCGCCAAAGCCCCCAAGCCCTGGCAGGACGAATACCCCGCGCTGGTCTACGGCGCCAACTGCCCCCAGCGTCTGCATGACTTCACGGCAATCGAGCAGTCGTTTCTTCAGCAATGGGACGACGGCTACATGAGCGAAGACATGCTCAAGCTGAATGTCTGGACGCCCAGCCTCACCGGCAAGCGCCCGGTGATGGTCTATTTCCATGGTGGGGGCTTCAGCTTTGGCTCGTCCTACGAGTTGGCCTCGCACGAGGGCGCGCAGATGGCGCGGCATCACGATGTGGTGCAAGTCTCGGTCAATCATCGGCTCAACATCCTTGGCTTCTTCGATCTCTCCGAGATCGGCGGCCCGGCCTATGCCGATTCAGTCAACGTGGGAATGACCGATCTGGTCGCATCGCTGCGCTGGGTCCACGACAACATTGCCAACTTCGGCGGCGATCCCGACCGGGTCATGATCTACGGCCAGTCCGGCGGCGGCTCCAAGGTTACTACCCTCATGGGCATGCCTTCGGCCGCGGGGCTCTTCCATCGAGCTTCTGTGCAGTCGGGCGGCGGAGGCAATCCGCCCAGCGCCGAGCAATCCAAAGCGCTCGCCAAACAGGTGATGATCGAGCTGGGCCTGCAACCCAACGACATCGCCAGTCTGAAGAAGATGGATTGGGCCAAGCTCAATGAAGCCGGCAACGCCGCCGCCGCCAAGATCAACCCGCCGATGAAGCCGGGGATGGGTCCATTTTCCGCCCCGGGCATGCCGCCGCGGGTTGGCTTTGGTCCCACCGTGGATGGCCGGATCATCACCGTGCGCTCCTTCAATGAAGCCGCCCCGGAGATCTCCAAGAACATCCCCATGCTCATGGGCTCGGTCAGCGAAGAGGGCAACAGCATGCGCTCCCGCCCCAGCGAAGCCGAGTGGATGGCCTCGCTCACCCGCCTCTACGGCGAAGCCAAGGCAGCCGCCGTCGCTACGGCCCTGAAGAAGGCTCATCCGGAGAAGAGCATCCGCACGCTCTCGTACATGTGCGGCGGCTCCATGCTGAACAGCATCTCCATCCGCAACAATGTCGTGCGGATGGCCAATTTGAAATGCGCCCAAAAGGCGGCGCCAATCTACACCTACTACTTCACCTGGCAGTCGCCCATGTTGGAGGATGCCGGTGCCTGGCACACCGCCGAGCTCGCCTTCTGCTTCGACAACACCAAACGCTGCGAACAGGGAACGGGCAACACGCCGGAAGCCCAGAGGCTGGCTAAGAAAATGGCCACCGCCTGGGCCAACTTCGCCCGCACCGGCAACCCCAGTCAGCCCGGTTTGACCTGGGAACCAGCGGATCCGGTTCGCTGTCAGACGATGGTCTTCGACAACGAATGCCGCATGGTTGACGATCCTGAAGGCGAGATACGGAAAATCTTGTTGAGCTGAGCGCAAACCCGCTACGCGCAATGCCCGCAGGCGATTCCTCGTTCTCGAATGTGAACTAGGTCTCTGACCGTGTGATTTCGCACTTTGGGTTAGTGCTTTTCCAGGTCCCAGAATCGGGACCTGGGGCAACCAGCGTTGGTACAAGAAGAGGGGGGCAGAGGTGTTTGATATGGAGTACCCCTGCCAATACCTGCGAATCCGTGGGGTTGTTTTTGCTGTTGTGGTTGCTTTTGCCGTTTGTCGAGCACAGAAGACTGCCGAATATCGGGAAACCTGCTACGTCTGATTCTAGGTACATATGGACGCCTGTTGCGTGAATATGTCTCTATGTTTCATATAAATACGTCTGTAATATGGCGGAGATCTGTTGCATACCGCAAAACGACCGATTTGTTGCGCAATATCCGGCCCAAAAAGCAACACTTTCGATTGCAAAATCGGAATGAATGCGCAATCGCGCATCTATTCCGACAATCACACTCTCTTCACACGCTGTTGCTAACAAACAACTTAGACGAGAGATGTCGATTGATAGATGTGTATGGTTAGACCTGAACCGGCTCCTTGTGAGATCCGAGGTGTGAACCGGTACAAGGCTTGAGAGGTCGACCCTGGTTGAATGGGAAGAGACGCGAACCTACCGTGACCGGCTCTGCTGAACCCGCTCTTCTGCTGCCTGCAAGAGTTCAGAAAGGCGAATGCTGAGTGCTGTAGAAATGCTTATGAGGATGCCGAGGGTGGGGCTCTTTTCTGCCCGCTCAATCTGGCCTATGTAATTCACGTCGCAGCCCAGCAAGTCAGCGAGAGCCTGCTGCGACCAACCTGCAATCGTCCTGCGGTTGGTCAATTCCGCGCCGAGGGCCTCTGGCAGGCTCGCGCTCGACCTTTTTCGATCAGCTCCAATTTGTTTGGGCACGCTGTCATGCTCAACCAACTGGCGCCAAACGTTTCAACTACTATAGTAATATAATCAAGAAGTGGAGCATTGCTGGGGGTGGGCGGATGGACCTGGCGATTGTCAACCAACATTCTGAAACGGGCAAGACAGCGATCGCACTTGGCCTTGGTCGTGCTCTTACCGAAGTGGCCCAAAAGGTTTTTATCGTCGACCTTGACCCGAACTCCGACGCGACGGCAACCCTGGGAATCAAAGCAAAGCCGGCACTCTACGACTTCTTGTTTCGGGAAGTTCCGACTGAGGGGCTGACCTTGCCCGGGCTTCGTCATGTGGCTCGGTCTGGGGTCTGAGAAAGTCCCCTTCTCAGCGACCAGCGGCCTTTCCGCGCCGAAGTAGGGATCCTCAGTCCCGCACCCAAAGCATCCAGCCCGTAACCGAAAGTTCGCAGGTTCGATTCCTACCGCGTCCACCAGAATCTCTTCCAGGAAGTTCGGAACCTTCCAAAATACGAAGGTAGGTACTTCATGTTGAAGCCATTGCGTTCGGACAAGCTGTCCTGAGAGGTCCAGCGGCGTCTCTGGAAAGCCAGCGCCGGGAGGGCATCCAGAAGGTGCACCTCCGGAACGCGCATTTACAGTTGCCCCAACTTCGACCTACGCGCGCGAAGCGCCTCATCCCGCTACCAGTAGAGGATTCGCTACTCAAGACCTGCGACAGGCGTCACAGGCATTGATTGTAGATTTCAATCAATGTACGGCGAGATATGTATTGGACAAGAACGATTGTTAGTGTGGAAGATCGTTGCATCGACCCTTGTACACATTCCATTTGCGCTAAGTATTTCATTGAGCGACACAAAGTAGGGAAATCCATGGCGAACGATCTTCAGAAAGACTCGGCCTCAGATGCAACCGAACCGAAACAAGGAGTCTCACGCCGAAGCTTTCTGACCGGTTCAGCGAGTGTTGGCGCTGCTGTCGCCGCTTCGGCAACGGGTCTCCTGGGAGCGCAGCAGGCATTGGCGGCGCCGACCGGCGGTCCCCCGGCGGAAAACGTTGTCCTCGGTGGAGGCTCTTCGATGGAACGTATTGCCGAAGAGCCGCCCATTCCAGTCTCTGTCCCGGCTCCGGGCAAGACAGAGTACTCCTGCGACGTTCTGGTGGTCGGGGGGGGCTTCGCCGGGCTGATGGCCGCTGTTACCGCGCGGGAGGCAGGCCAGTCTGTCGTGCTGATCGACAAAGGCCGTCCGGGGTTTTCCGGGCTGAGCCCCTGGGCCAGTTCGCATCGCTGGTTCGACCCCGAGATGGGCGACAAGGCTGAATATGTACGCGAGCAGATGATGCGCGGAGGCCAGTATATCGCCAATCTCAACTGGGTCGATGTCTGGGTCCGCGAGTCCAAGGGCGTGTATCTCAAGCTGCGGGAACTGGGCATGCTGGATCGCTACGAGCGCGCCGCGGACAAGGGGTTTGCAGACGATCTCAATTTCGTCGGGTATCGCGAGGCGATCTCGAAGCATGATCGCCACCCGAGAGTGATGAGGATTCTTGCGGAAAATGGTGTCGAGGTTTGCGAGAAGACCATGGTCACGGATGTGATCCAGCAGGGTGGAAAAGTGGTCGGCGCCCTGGGCTTCCACGTGCCCAGCGGAGCCTTGATAACCTGTCACGCCAAGGCGGTGGTCTTGTGCATGGGGGGCGGCGTATACAAGCCTGCCGGTTGGCCAACCAGCGGAATCAGCCACGATGGAATCTTCATCGGCTACCATCTTGGCCTGCCGATTATCGGCCAGGAATTCGACGATTTTCATGTCTCCGATTCGAACGAGCCGGCCAATTCATTCTATCCAAACGGTTGGAATTATCTCGAGAATCTCTGGTTTACCGGTGGCGACTGGACCAGGGAAACGGCACGGCGCTCTGCTTCCAGTGCCGAAACCTCCATTGCCAAGATCAATACCGTTTTCGAGGGCCTTGCGCCCTGGGATGGAACGCGTGGCGAGGTTGGCAATCATATCGCCGGTTCGAAGAGCGGCAAGCCGGCAGACTTGCGAACAGGCAAGTTCAATACAACGATTCCGAAGGGCGATGCCTACGGTTGCGCGGCGGGCTTCGGCATGCATCTGACCAACGGAGTTTTCTGCGGCCTTGACGACACGGTCGGCTATTCCGGAATCCCCGGTCTGTACGTGGCTGGCGATGGAATCTGCGGCGGCGCGATCGGCGGCGCTCAGTACACGGGGGGCCGTGGATTTACCACCAACTTTGTTTCCGTACAAGGCAAACGTGCCGGTGAAGCAGCCGCGCATCACGCTTCGCGAAATTCGCTGGAGAAGATTCAAAGCGCAACCATTGCCAGCCGGCAAGCTGCCATTCTGGCGCCCAGCAATCGCAACAAGGGCTTTTCCGCCAACTGGGCGCTCGATTGTCTGCAAGGCATTATGGCGCCGGCCTGGACCATCGTCGTCAAAAGCCAGGAGAGGCTGAATGCCGCACTCTCGCAGATCTCCTTCATGCGCGACAATGTCATTCCAAAACTGCAGGCGACCAGTCCGCACGATCTTCGGCTCTGCCACGAGATGCAGCACAAGGTCCTGCAGGCGGAGATGAAGCTGCGCTCGGCGCTGGCGCGGGAAGAGAGCCGCGGGCCGCATTATCGAGAGGATTTTCCCTATCGCGACGACAAGAATTTCCTCTGCTACATCGCCGTTCAGAAGGGCGAGCAGGGCCAGATGCAGGTCGCGAAGATCGACATTAAAGAGGAATGGAAGGGCGATCCGCGGGAAGACTTCGCCACGCGGTACGCCGAAAGTTATTATCCCGGCGAGCGCGAGGCTCTGCACCTTGCCCCGCCTGCCAAGACCGGCTCCCATGCCTGATGCAGCCAGAGCACCGGCAAGAGAGGAGATAAGATGCCTGTTAAACGATACGATTTGAATTTATGCATTGGCTGCCGAAACTGCGTGGATGTCTGTCCCATGGACGTTTTCCGATTTCATGAGGGGATGAACAAGTCGGTCATTGCCTACCCGGAAAACTGCCAGGTCTGCGGCCAGTGCTACGTCTACTGCCTCGGCCACTCGCTGGCTTTGTCGGGGGAATCCTACAGCTATCCTGTAACGAGCGTGCGAGCCGCGTCGAAACTTCCCATGAACGGACAGCTTTATATCTCCCGCTCGCCAGACAGTAAGTTTGTAACTCCGGCCATTGCGGCGCTGATTGGCTCCATGGGTGCGCACAATGCGCTGATCTGGATGGGAAAAGCAAAAGCACGGCGCCAGGCGCAAGGACCCACCGTTGTGCGCATGGACACCAATCAGCGCCTGCAGCATCTGGTCATGCTGATCAGCTTCCTGACGCTGGTCTTCAGTGGATTCGCCATTCGTTATTCGGGGACCTGGTTTGTCCACAACCTGGGTCTCGGTGTCCGCCTGGTTGGAATCGTTCATCGTCTGGCAGGCTTGGCGCTGATGACCTCAGGACTGTACCACTTGGCATACATTACGGCCACGCGCGAGGGCCGCCGTCTCTTCCGCGATCTTTGGCCGCGCTGGAAAGACTTGAAGGATTTGGTTACAGCCCTGCGCCACCATCTTGGAGCGCATGTTGAAAGGCCGAGGTTTGGCAGATTCACATATGCCGAAAAGGCCGAGTATTGGGCGCTGTTCGCAGGCACCGCCTCCATGGGACTGACTGGAACGCTGCTATGGGCCTACAAGAGTGCGGGCAGCCTGCTTTCCTTCTGGTGGGTCGATCTGGCTCGGACCGTTCATTTTTATGAAGCCATAGTGGCCAGCCTTACCATCCTGGTCTGGCATTTCTATCAGGTTTTTCTGGATCCCGATGCCGGACCCATGAACTGGGCCTGGTGGAATGGAGAAATCTCCGCAGAGCATTATCAGCGAGGACACGAACTCGACGCCTCGCAGGTCGAGGGACGGAACTAGGAGCTCGCGCGCGCTCGTTTGTCAAGGACGCAGACTATGCTATTGTCGTTTGTTGGAGTGTCGAGGGGATTATTGACATGATCGCGCGGAGG
>Ga0181529_10002143_pt1 | contig 24148 bp, 13 predicted proteins | sample PEATcosm2014_Bin_36_FD_119763 | JGI IMG/M metagenome (GOLD analysis project Ga0181529, IMG submission 119763) | Peatland microbial communities from MTU Mesocosm Facility, Houghton, MI, USA - PEATcosm2014_Bin10_30_metaG | ecosystem: Environmental > Terrestrial > Soil > Wetlands > Peat | place... | reverse complement strand
GGGGGCGCCGGTGGCTGGGGCAGCGGACCGGGTTGAACGGGCACGTTGTTCGGCGGCGGCAACGGTTCGCCGTTGCCAGGAGCGGGCGCCGGCGGTGGTGCGGCATTGGCCGGACCCGTTGCAGACGTGCCGCCGTTGTCCATCTGTTGATTCAGCGTTCCACGGCTGATCTCCTCCGGCTTGGTGAAGCCGTAGTCCAAGTGTATAGCAGCGTCGCGGGCCCGGGCACGGCGGCGGGCGTCAAAGTAGGCCTTTCCTGGCCACGGCCCTTCCGCCAAGTACACGCCGTTGTACTCCAGCAGAGAGCCCTTGCGGAAGTGGACCTGCGTAATCGACCGGCTGTAATCGACCAAGGAACGGTAGTAGTCGCTTTCGGCCTGGGCCAGCGAGCGTTGCGCCTCCAAGACACGGTCGATGGTGACGGTGTCGTTTTCATAGGCGCGGCTGACGGCCTCGACCTCGTGTTGGGCGGCGATGCGGCGATTGAAGTTCGTCTCGCTCAGCACGTAATTGGCCTCCAGATCGCGAACCGCGAATGCCAACTGGTGCGAGAGTTCCAACTCCCCTTCCTGGAGCTTGGCCCGCTCCTTGGTCACTTGCAACTCGGCGTTGCGCACGCCCGCCATCTCGCGGCGGAAGCCCAGCGGCATGTTCAACTGGAAGCCCATTTGCCATTGCTGGAATTCACCGCTGGTCAGAGTGCGGTAAGCGTTGGTATCCGGCGGCGGCAACTGCTCTAAGGTTTCCTCGGTGAGCGGGTGGGCGCCGTCCAGGCGGTTGCCCATGCCAAGCCATTGATACTGCGCCAGGAAGTCGAGCCGCGGCATGAGGAAGTTCTTGGCGGCCACCAACTCCAGTTCGCGGCGTTTGACGATCCACTTTTGCTGGCGGAGTTCGACGCTGCGCACCAGCCCTTCGTTGAGCACGTCGTTCCAATCGAAGACCACCTTCGCCGTGGTGGGCTCGTCCTGAGGACGGATGAGCCGGCCGTCGGTGGCGGCCACTCCGAGCAGATAACGCAATTTGGCTTCCGTGGTGTACAAGGCGTTTAGCGATCGTTCGGCGCCGCTGCGGAAGACGAAGTATTGCTCGCGGGCCTGCGCCTCGCGCTCGGCTTCGCCACCCCTGGCACCGGCGCGGGCAAGACTGGAAACCTTTCGCCAGGTCGACAGGGCACTCTCGCGGCCGGCGATCACGGTGTCGAAGTTCCGGTACACGAAGTACAACTCCCAGTAATTGGTTTCCACGTCGTTGATGAGATTCCGCACCCCGATCTCGAAATCGGCCAGGGCGATGTCGGTGTTGATCCGGGCGAGCACCACGCCATTGTATTGCCCCGGTTTTGCCCCGGGCCCGGCAATCCGGTTGAACTCGACGCCGTTGCCCTGCAACAACGGTTGCCGCATCTCGGCCGTAAGCTTTACGTTCCAGTCGGCCGGATATCCCGTCAAGATGTTGTTGAACTGGTTGGTCTTCGCGTAGTCGACTTCGTGCGACACGGAGAACTCAGCGCCGGTGGCAGTCACCTTGGACAATTTGGCTTGGAACGCGCCGATGTCCTCCCGATCGACGTACGGCAAGATGAGGCCCAGACCGTCGAAACGGTCGAAGTTGTTCGGTGAGTCCACTCGCTGCCACCCCAAACTGCTGCTGAATTGGGTGTCGAAGGCCGACAGGGCGGCTTCCACGCCCGTGTTCGGGTTGCTCTCCGCCAAGGCGGGATCGTAAACCGTGGGGACCAGCGCCGGGTTGCGCAAGATGAACTCGGGCGGGCCTTGGACCTGGCCGCCAAGGGATCGCATCACCTTGTTGTTAGTCAGGGCAATCTGTACGGCTTGCTCCAGCGTGAGGTTCCAGATTTCCTTCGGTTCCGTGTTGGTTAGCGAGAACGGCCGATTTGCCCCGCTGACGTCGGCGAGCCGGTCGGCTTCCACGTCCGGATATTCGATCTCGGTGGCTACGACATTGTAATGAGACAGATCGCGGTCTGTGTGGTGGAGGTAGAACGGCTCGCGGGGTTGGCATCCTAGTAGCGCGGCCAGGACGGCTCCCATCACGATGCCGGCCACGTCACGTCTGCGATAATCTATCATGCCCCCAATGCCCTTATATGCAATGCCTTGCATAATACTGCTTTCCGTAGTTTATTGCGTGCGACTGGTTTTTCTGATTGATTCCGTACCATTGCTTCGTTCGGTACAGACGGAAGAACCGGAATAACCAAAATGGCGGTCATCGAACGTTGTGAGCATAGGGCGCGTCGGAGAACGCATTCAATCGGCAAAGTTTCACATTTCGGCTGTAATGCTGTGCGGCTTGTTCTGGCTATGCCATAGATGCCGAAAAGTCCGCAAGGGTAGGCCAGGTAAGCTGTAAGCCCGATCCCCAAGGTGAGTGGCTGGCGCCGCCGATCGTCGGCGCCCCCGGAACAGAGCGATGGTCAGGCTCAAAACTGATTGCCGACCGTTCCAAGTGATGAATTTACGGCAAGAACCGCGCCGCGAGTGTCTTCCGCGACGCTCGCCTAGATGGTGCGTCTTAGGGAAACGCAAAAACTCCGCCTACCCAGGCACCCGCTTCAAACATCGCCCCCCTGACGCTCAGCGGAATCGGATCGATCACGTAGGGCGAACAACTACCCGGGCGCTCGTACCCCAACACATAGGTATCCTCGCGGGGCAACTCCAATCCCATGGTCCCGTTGGAATGCGCCAGTCGTCAGATCGAACTCCAAACCGTCCGTGAATCGTTCTCGCCATGTGTCCGGTCGCCTCCGCAAGTCACCAACGGCATATTAGCGTCCGATCTTGCGACTGCAACGTAACCCCACCAGGGTACGGCCCCATACATTGACGCGCGAGCTACGTCGCTATCTTCAAGCAGGACCGGCTCTAATGAAACGGCTCGCCGCTCTCCGAGGAGATCGGGACCATCGTCATCCTGAACGCAGCGAACGATGTTGTGGGGCGTGCTTCGACACGAGATCCTTCGTTGTGCTTATCGACGACCGGCCGGTGGTACCGGAGCGAGAGGCGAAGTCCATCTCCCACGAAACCACGTTCGAACACGACATCGCCGACAGGGAAGTGTTGCAGGCTTGCTTGGTGGACCCGACCGGCCAAGTCGGCTGCCGACTGCGGCGGCACGGGCTGCGTGGCCGTACCGTGCAGCTCAAGGTGCGGTTCGCCGACTTCTCCCTCATCACCCGCTCACGGACCTTGCCGGAGCCCACGGACATCACGCAGGAGCTGTGGCAGGCGGCCAATGAGCTTCTATGCCGGCGATTACCGGCCGAGTACCGGCCGGTGCGGCTCCTGGGCATGGGTGTCAGCAGCCTGGACGACACAGGCCTAATCCAGGGCATGTCTTTGACCAGGCGGTGCGCGAAAAGCAGGCGCGGTTGTCCGATGCTGCTGGCCGCCGTGTCTTCGGACATTTCGGGCGGACGCGAGGGCTACGTGTTTGTTCCTTTCGATGCGCGGCGCTTGCAATATGACGGTCGATTAAGGCGAGATTATCTCGTCCTCGATTTGGGGGTCGAACAATTCCGCAACGCTCCGCGGATCGAGCGCGACAACTGGGACCGGATTGGCGACCCACACGACCCACAATTCTTGACCCGCACCCATCAGTTCTATCAAAGGACTGAGCGGTCGGCGGCGCGACCGGTGATGCCTGCCGAACGTGATGTCGGCACGGCTTGGGAGACCGGCCGGAGCCGTGAAGTCCCGCGGGGACCGGGGACCTCGAACGATGGCAACCGGATGTCGCCCAATCAACCCCAGCCCGACCGTTCCGACACTGGGAAGATCTCTGCGAATCCACCTCCAGCTCCCGAGCCCAGCAGGGACCAGCGGTGGCACGCACGGCAATCAACCGGCACCTGAACGCGGCAGTCGGCGTTGAAACTGGAAAGGAACGGCCCTTTCAATGTAGTCGGCACGCGCGCGTAAGCCGACTACAATCGTTTGCGTTCACTTCCGCTTCTGCGGCCGGGCCCTTCCTGAAGGAGTTTCTTGGCTTTTTCCAACTCCTCCCTCCGTATGGGCGAAAGCCCCCTCCCCGCTCGGTTAATGAAGAATTGGATCATGCGGATCCCCGAGCCGATGCCCTTGGGGCTCACCTTTTTATCGGCCATCGCCTCGGCAATGGTCGCCGCATCCTTGGTAAAGAGCGACTTGGGCGGAAAGGTGGAAACGGTCTTCACGTCTCCCACCCAGCGTTTCGTGCTTGTCTTGCCTTTAGTCATCTTTTTCTCTCTCCTGTTGATCTTTCGGCTTCCACAACCCATGGTTGTCTTCGAGATCGTTGGCGACCAATTCCTCAATCACTTCGCCGACGCCGGCGCCATCGTCACCGCGGGTGACCCAGTCGACCTGCTCTTTCAGCGCGAATAAGGCGTTGGCTACCGCCACGGAGCATTCGCAGAGATTCAAAAAGGCCCCGTCGTTCTCCGCGTCGCCGATGCCGACCACTGCGTGTGCCGACAGCCCCAGCGAGTCGAGCGCAGCCAACAGGCCGGTTGCCTTATTGATGCCGGCGGGCAAGACCATGACGGCGCCCCGGTTGAGGATTACCTGTAGTTCCATCCCCAGATCGCGAATGGCCGCCAGCACGGCGGCTTCTTCCGGTTGCCGCGTAGAGATAATCACCCGTCCCGTCGAAAGCCAGCGGACGCCTCGCGTTTGCAGCGTGTCCAAGAACTCCTCTGGAGGCGGCCGGCACAAAACCCTCTCCTGTCGCGTGCCGGGGTCGTACAAGATGGCGCCATTTTCTGCGACCACGCGATGAAACCGTGAAAGCGCGAAAAACGCCGCCGACAGATCGTCCATCGTGCGGCCAGTGACGAGGATCAGCTTGCGACCTGTCGCCAGCAGCTTCTCGATCATCTCCAGGGTTTCAGCGCAGACGCGCCCGTCGTGCGCCAATTCGTCCGGGCAATGGGTCCAGGAGCCCAGATGCATTTCGTAGATGGCGATCGGAGCCTGCAACGACTGCCGGGCGCCGCGCTCCCGCATCCAGTCGGCATCTTGCCAATCGTAGTGCAGGTCCCAGACCACCGAAGCCGTTTGCGGGGGCAGTTCCGTGCGAAAAGCAAAGGGATCTGTCTTATCCACCTCGTATTTGTTGTAGCGCGAAACCAGGTGGTACTTATAACGAGCGCCCGGCGCTGCCTCGGGCAGGAGGCCTTCCCAGATGCCCGACGGCCCGCGGCTCTCCAGCGGGTGGCTGGTTTTGGACCAGCCGTTGAAATCGCCCACCACCCACACGCGTTCGGCGTTGGGGGCCCAGATGGCGAAATCGGTGCCCGGCCCATGGCCGCCCTCGGCCGGACGGGCCCCAAGTTTCTCGTAGAGCCGCACGTGGCTCCCCTCGTTGAACAAGTAGAGGTCTTGCTCCGTTAGCGAACTGATCGGCAACATACCCACCTCCCCCTCCGGTAGCCGGCTTGCCGCCTACGAGGGCGTTTCGTTCAACAGTTGGAGGATCCCGTGCAGCGGGATGCGCGCCCAATCGGGACGGTTGTTCAATTCGTAGCGAAGCTCGTAAAGGGCCTTTTCCAACAGGTACACGTCCAGCAACAATTGCGTGTGCGCGGCTTGCCGCGGCACGAAAGGCTGGGCATCGGCCACAGCCAGGTACGATTTCAAGAAGGCGGCACTGGTCCACCGTGTCCAAAACTGCATCCAACCGCGCAGGCACGACAATTCCTCCGGCTCCAGCACCATGCCCGTAAGCCGGTCAGCCAACGCCGAGTAGCAGGCATAATCGAAAGAACGCAGCATGCCGGCGACGTCGCGGAAAGGCGACGACTTCAGTTGCCGCTCGCTGATGGATCGGGCCGGCTCTCCTTCGAAGTCCACGATCACGAAATCGTTGCCCGTATAAAGCACCTGCCCCAGGTGATAGTCGCCGTGGCAGCGGATGCGCATGGCGGCGATGTCTCGTTGGACAATTTGCTGGAGATGCTTGCGGAGTTCGCCTTCCCGCGCCACGACCGCCTCGCCGTGGGCTTCCACGTCCGCCGACACGTGGCCCAACTGGTGGCGAAGCATGGTCAGACTTCGCGCGGCGAGCGTTCGCATGGCTTGGTAGACGGATCGCTGGTAGAAAGGCGAGAAGGGCTCCTGGCCAAAGTGCGGCGCGTCGGTTTCCGACGCCAGCGCGATGTACAGTTCTGCCGTGCGGCGTCCCAAGAGTGCGGCCGACTCCAGGTAGGGTCCGAACAGTTCGTCGGCCGGGGGAGGAGTCGGTTCGGCCGCCAATTTCAGCAGCGGCTCGCACGGCGTCAGGCCGGCGGGCACCTCCGGCGGCGGTTGCCGGCTCACGATATTCTCGAAGTAGTGCTCAACCGAGTCTAACGTGTAGCCCCAGGCGTCTCCCGCGTTGTGAATGTAGCCCTCCAACACGCCGATGGTCACGGGGGGCCGTTGCGGTATCAAGTATTCGATGGCCCCGGCCAACGGCGGCGCGTGCGAAAAGGCCGCCGTGTCGGTGAGGAAGGACTCGATCTCCAGTTCCGGGTTTTCGCCTTCCTGCAAACGGCGGAAGAGCTTCAACAGGAACTGGTCGCCGTAGAACGTGGTGCTGTTGCTCTGCTCGGCCTTTGAGACCACGATCTTCAGCGGCTGCACAGCCTGGCGCCGCAGGCGGCGAAACGCCGGTGACGGCCGGCCGGCCATCACGCCCTTGCCGCCGCGGAAGCGCCGCCGCGCCCCGATCATTTCCAGCAGCACTTGTCCCAACTCTTTCTCGCCGAAGGCATCGTAGAGCACGCCGGCGGAATGCGCTTTCCCCTTAACGACCTCCAGCCGGGCCAGCATAGTCGCCGGACCGAGGGATTGGGAAGATCGCACCCGCTCTTCATCGCCGAATGCCAGCGGAATCAAGCAGCCTTCCGGCTCACCGTCAAAGTACTCCACCCGCAGCAACACGAAGCTGACGTGGGCCGGCGTGCCGACCGCCCGGACGGGCACCACGTCCCAAATCTCCGTCGTGCGGATGCTCTTGGACTTTCCGGCGAACCAGCGGCGGGCCACCAGAAAGCCGGGCAGAACCTTCTCCAGTTTTTGCCGGGCCGTTCCCGCGAAGACCTCGTCCCAATCACCGCGCACCTCGAGCACGGGCAACTGCCCGTCTTTTGCCCCGTCTCGGCCAGGCCTAGCGACCGTTTCCAGACAAGATGCGGCCCGTTGGCAGACGGCGAACCAGTAGAAGCCGTAGGAGCCCAGCGTCAGCAAATAAGGGAGCTTTCCGATCGCCGGAAACGCGCCCTGCCCAAAAAGCTCGATCGGAACGTGCCCTTCCATCGAAGCCAGGTCGAGTTCCACGTACTGGGGAAAACGGGAGAGATTGGCCACCACCAGCACGCAGTCTTCGCCCAGCCGGCGGAGAAAGGCCAAAACCTTGGGATCGCTCGGATCGAGCATTTCGAGCGTTCCCCGGCCCAAGGCGCGCGATTGCTGCCGGATGGCAATCAACCGCTTCATCCAAGACAGGAGCAAACTGGGATTCTTCTGCTGCGTCTCCACGTTAACCGTTTCATAGTGATATTCGTAGTCGATGACGACCGGCAGAAACAATTGTTGGGGGCTGGCATTGGAGAACCCCGCGTTGCGATCGGCGCTCCACTGCATGGGAGTGCGGACGCCGTTGCGGTCGCCCAAATAGAGTTTGTCGCCCATGCCCAACTCGTCGCCATAGTAGATGACCGGCGTCCCCGGCAGCGACAGCAGTAAAGCGTTCAGCAGTTCGATTTTGCGGCGGCTGTTGCTCATCAGCGGCGCCAGCCGGTGGCGGATGCCGAGATTGATCCGTGCCCGCGGATCCCGCGCGTGCATCCGATACATGTAGTCGCGCTCTTCCTCGGTCACCATTTCCAGGGTCAATTCGTCATGGTTTCGCAGAAAGAGCATCCATTGGCAGACGTCGGGGATGGCCGGCGTTTGATTCAGGGTGTCGACCAGCGGAAACCGATCCTCCATCTGCACGGCGATGAAGATGCGGGGCATGAGCGGAAAGTGAAACGCCGCATGGCATCCACGCCCGTGCCAAACCAATGATCCACCACTTGGAAGATCGCCTCACGGACCTCCGGATTGTCGAAATTGAGGTCGGGCTGGTGGCGGTAGAAACGGTGCCAGAAATATGCCTGCGCCACCGGGTCCCACGCCCAATTGGACTGCTCGAAGTCCTTGAAGATGATCCTCGCTTCCTTGTAGCGATCGGCCGTTGGGCTCCAAACGTAGAAATCGCGCCAGCGGCTGCGCGGCTTGGCCGTCCGCGCGCGGCGGAACCAGGGATGCTCGTCGGAGGTGTGGTTGAGCACCATTTCCGTGATCACGTACAGACCGTGATCGTGCGCCGCGCGCAAGAAGATCCGGAACTCGTGCAGCGTCCCGTACATCGGGTGAACGCCTTCGTAGTCGGCAATGTCGTAACCGTCGTCTTTCAAGGGGGAAGGGTAAAAAGGCAGCAGCCAGATGGTATTAACGCCCAAGTCTTGCAGATAGCTGAGTTTGCTGGTCAGGCCGCGGAAATCGCCGATGCCGTCGCCGTTCGCGTCGAAAAAGGCGCGGAGGTGAAGCTGGTAGATGATCGCGTCCTTGTGCCAAAGCGGGTTGCCGGTCGTCCTCGTCGCCTACTCCTTTCTCACGGCCGGTCCATTGTGCAGCGGTGGGCAGGGTGCCACTGCTGGCTTGTCCAGCAGTGCGGAAAGCGCGGCTGGGCCAGCCAACCGTGGCACCCACAACCAACTCGCGTCACATAAAATACTCAAACTGCTGCTCCGTTCTTACGCGCTGCCGGAGAAGGAGGAAATGGGCCGGAACCACGTCGGCATTCAACTGAACGTAGTTGCGGGCGCCTTCCCACAAGTACCGGGCGCCGCCCAGCAGGTCGTGGACCTGGTACGGCTGGCCCGGCTGGAGGCCCAATTCCTCCAGCGGCAATTCGACCCATCCCGATGGTGGGTGGTGCGGATCGAGGTTAACCACCACCAGGATAGTGTTCTGCCGATCTTCGCTCTGCTTGCTATAGCAAATCAATTGATCGTTATCGACGCGATGAAAACGCAGGTTGCCGTCGCGCTGCAAGGCCGGATTCTCGCGGCGCACTCGGTTCACTCGGCGGATGAATTCCTTGAGACTGGCGGATCTCTGCAGGTCCCACTGGCGGACTTGGTACTTTTCCGAATCCAGGTATTCCTCGCTGCCTGGCTCGCGGGCGCGGTTCTCGACCAGTTCGAAGCCCGGCCCGTAGATCCCATAATTGGCGTCCAGCGTCGCCGCCAGAACCAGCCTCGCCATGAAAGCCGCCCGCCCCCCGTATTGTAGATATTCGGTCAAGATGTCGGGTGTGTTCGGCCAGAGGTTGGGACGAAAGTATTCGCGCACGTCCGTTTGCGTCAACTCGCCGAAATAGCGCGTCAATTGCTCTTTCGTGTTCCGCCAGGTGAAATAGGTGTAGCATTGGCTGAAACCCAGCTTGGCCAGATCGTACATGACCTTCGGGCGTGTGAACGCCTCGGCCAGAAAGATCACGTCGGGATATTCCGTCTGAATCTCTTCGATCAGCCACTGCTAAAAGGGAAAGGGCTTCGTGTGCGGGTTGTCGACGCGAAAGATCCGCACGCCGTGGCCGATCCAAAATAGCGCCACGTCCCGCAATTCCTGCCACAACTCGCGCCAGGCTTCGGTCTCAAAGTCAAAGGGATAAACGTCCTCGTACTTCTTCGGTGGATTCTCCGCATACCGCACGCTGCCGTCGGGCCGATGCTGGAACCATTCGGGATGCTCGTGAACGTAAGGATGGTCGGGCGAACATTGGTAGGCGAGGTCCAAAGCGACTTCGATGCCCTGCCCTCGTGCCACGGTGACCAAATGGTCAAAGTCTTCCAGGGTTCCCAGCCGCGGATGGACGGCCTCATGTCCGCCTTCCTCGGCGCCGATTGCCCAGGGACTGCCCGGATTATCGGCCGTTGCCTCCACCGACGCGTTCTTCCCTTTGCGATGGGTATGGCCGATGGGATGAATGGGCGGCAGGTAAAGCACGTCAAAGCCCATGTCGGCGATATAGGGTAGACGACGTTCACAATCCCCAAAAGTTCCCTGCCGGCTGGCATCTGGGCTACACGAGCGGGGAAACATCTCGTACCAACTGCCGTAGGCGGCCCTTTCGCGCTCTACGGCGACCTCCAATTCCCTGGGGTAAATCGTGCTCAGCCGCCGATCGCTGTACGTCGCCATCTGGCCGTCGAGCGGCTCACTGAGCGCCAACTCGCCCCCCTCACTTACCTCCGCTCGCGGAAGAACGTCGGCACAGGCATGCAATTGCGCCGCGTCCGGGTCACTGGCCCGTTGCGAGGCACGGCGTACCAGTTCCGCCCCGATCTTCAGTTCGATGGCCACCTGCTGCCCGGCCTCAAGACGCTTTTTCAAGGTCTCCCGCCAGGATCTGAAATGATCGACCCAGCCCTCGACGGTATCGCGATACCGGCCTACCTCGGCCACGCGGGACTCACCTTGCCAGCGATCATTGCCGAGCAACTGCATGGGAACCTCGCTCCAGGCGGGAACGTCGGCCATTCGGTACTTCAACACGCACGACAATTGGTCGTGTCCGTCGGTCAGCACATCAGCGCTGACCACCACCCTTTGACCGACAACCCGCTTGACAGGGAACTGCCCGGCGTCGACCTCGGGGGCAACGTTTTGTATCAGGACCCGCTTGCGGCCCGTATCGGTAAGTAGCATTGGCCTCTACTTTCGCAATCCGGCTTGTCGCGACGCCTTCATTAGAGCGACTTTTGTGCCATATGGTCCTTTACCGGGTTGCTGAGCGAACACACGCCGGGGCAATGCGAACCCGCTGATTGGCGGGCGATCAGCGTGGTCATTGACAGGCCATGCGGTATGCACGCACAATTTCGGCATGATTTAGGAAGCACGCCGGCCCCTTGGCATATAATGTGCTTCTCTACCCTTCCAAGCAGGCAGAACGCTAAACAGGTCAAGTACGCATGTTCGGTTGGATTCAACGCCGATTCTGGCCCGCATTGACAAGCAGCGCCGGGCGGTGGAGCAGCGACAGGGGATCGCTGCACAGCGCCGCGCTGGCCTATTGTGCCGCTTTTTCCCTCTTTCCCTTATGCCTCACACTGGTCGCGCTGCTCGGGCTGGTAAGCAGAATTTACGGCCCGGTCCAAGATCGTCAGCGGCAGATGCTCGACCTTGTCAGGGAGCACATTGGTCCCTGGTTGACCGACCAGCTCCAGGTGATCTTGCTGGGCATCAAAGATCAGGCCGTGGTGGGTGGGCCATTGGGCCTCTTGACGCTGGCGGTCGCCGCCGTCGGGATATTCGTGCAGCTTGAGGCGATGTTCGATGCCATCTGGGAAGGCCCCGCGGACCGTGCCCAAGACTGGCGGGCAGCCGTCTGGACCGCGGTTTACGAAAGGATCGTTGCCTTCCTCATGCTCCTGGGGCTAGGCTCGCTTCTGATTCTGTTGTTTGCGGCCAACATGATTCTGTCGGGAACCAGATGGTACTACATAAAACCTCCTTACCACAACACGGCCTGGTGGATCATCCAGTGGCTGGTAGCCATCGTCGGAAATTCCGTTTTGCTGGCCGCCATTTTCAAAACCCTTCCCAAAGCGCCGGTGCGTTGGAGCGAGGCCTTTTGCGGCGGCCTTTTCGTGGCCCTGGTCTGGCAAGTCGGTCAACACCTTCTCACGTCGTTTGTGATTAGCGATCGTTACAGCGTCTACGGCGTGGTGGGCTCATTTATCGCCGTGATGGTGTGGTTCTATTATGCCAGCGCCGTAATGTTTCTGGGCGCCGAAATCGTGCGTGCCCTGGCCTCAAATAACCCCGACGACAGCCAATCGCAGGGCAAGGAAAAGCGTCCGTGAAGCGATCCCGATGGGGAGGTGTGCGACCAGGTGGTTAACGCGGGATCAGTCGAACGTTAAATCTGTCTGGGGGTGCGGGCTGTTCTTCCCGGTGCTTTAATCTGCTTTAGCGATCGCCGAACTGCGGAATGCCTGGTACGTGATTTGCTTCCTCAAGGAGTTGTTTATTTGCTTAATGACATTCGGTGGCTTGGCCACTATCGCTGGAAGACGATGTCCCTAATCATTCATCGCTCAGTCGCATCCGGGACCGCTACGGGGAGGAGAACTTCGAGACAGTGTTTCGACGCATTGTTGCACTCTGCAAAGAGAAGGGGTTGGTGACCCAGGACTGTTGTGTGATGACCGACGCCAGCTTGATCGCTGCCGATGCCTCGCTGAACTCGCTGATCCATAATGACCCGGAAGAAGCGGAGAGAGAAACGGTCGCCCAGCATCGTACACCTGCCGCTAAGCCGACCGTCGCCCCCTCTGTCAAACCGGCTAGCTGACTCGTCGTGGAGGATTCATCACTGGCCCTTCGCCGCGATAAAGTCGAAGGGGGCCGACAGCAGATCCCTGCTGTTGGGGCCGACGAGCACGCGGAACGTTCCGGGCTCGGTGCCCCATGTCATATCGCGACGGACGAAGCGCAAGTCATCCTGGCCGACGGAAAATGTCACTGGGCAGCTTTCACCTGCCCGGAGTTCGACCCGACGGAAGCCTTTCAGTTCGCGGACCGGCCGCGTGACGCTGCCGACAAGATCTTGAATGTAGAGCTGTACGACCTCGGCGCCGTCATAGCGGCCGCTATTGCGGATGGTCACGGTCACCGTCAGTTGCTCGCCGGGGCAAAGTCGCTCTGGGACGAGCCGCAGATCGCAGTAGGCGAAGGTCGTGTAGCTCAAACCGAATCCGAAGGGGTAGAGCGGATCGTTAGGGCAATCGAGGTACCGCGACACGTATTCTCTCCAGGTTTTTCCGGATCCAACGGCCGGCCCGTACTCTTCATGCTGCAATAGATGGGCGTCTGCCCGACGCAGCGAGGAAAGGTGACCGGCAGTTTGCCCGAGGGGACTCGCTTGCCGAACAAGACGTCCGCCACGGCACGGGCGCCCTCGGAACCGGGATACCAGGTCTCCAGGATTGCGTCTGCCAGGATCGGTTCTTTCTCCAAGGCGAGTGGGCGTCCATTCATCAGCACGAGCACCAAGGGCCTGCCCGCGGCGGTGACGGCCTCGACGAGAGCGCTCTGAACTCCCGGTAGGCCCAGACTGGTTCGGCTGGCCGCCTCGCCGCTCATGTCCCGGCTTTCGCCCAGCACCATGACGACGACGTCGGCCTGTTTTGCCAGGTTGACGGCCTGGGCGAAGCCCGAGCGGTCGTGGGAGTCCACATCGCAACCTCGGGCAAAGCTGACCCGGCCGTCCCGATTCGCCTTGGCGATGGCAGCCAACACGGGTTCGACCGTGCCCGCGTCGCCGTCCGCCGACCACGAACCGAGCAGGTCTTGCCGTGACTGGGCCAGGGGGCCGATCACCGCGATATGTGTGCCCGGCTTCAGGGGCAGCGTTTGCTTGCCGTTCTTCAAGAGGACCATCGACTTGCAGGCCATGTCGTAGGCAGCCTGGCGGTGAGCGGGGGCGCCCAGAAGCCGCTTTTCGCGATCCCGATCGCAATACCGATAGGGATCGTCGAACAGGCCCAGCATGAACTTCAGACGCAAGATGCGGCGGACGGCGTCGTCGATTTGCGGCTGGTTGATCCGTCCTTCGGACAGCAACGCGCGGAGGTAGCGGTCGAAGGCGCCCCCCTGCATGTCCATGTCGACGCCGGCCGAAAAAGCCTGTCGGGCCGCGTCTCGCTCATTTTCCGCCGTGCCGTGGGCGACCAACTCGTTGATAGCCGTGTAGTCGGACACCACGAAGCCCCGGAACCCCCACTCGCCGCGGAGGATGTCCCGGAGGAGGAAGCGGTTCGCGGTGGCCGGCACACCGTTCAGGTCGCTGAAAGACGTCATTACGCTCAGCGCGCCGGCGTCCAGCGCCGCCTTGAACGGCGGAAGATAGACTTCTCTCAACGTGCGCTCGGAAATGTCGACCGTGTTATAGTCCCTGCCGGCCTGCGCGGCCCCATAAGCGGCAAGATGTTTCGCACATGCCAGAAGGGTCGCGGGGGCGGCTAGGTCGTCTCCCTGAAAACCCCGCACGCGGGCCTCGGCCACCCGGCAGCCTAGGTACGGGTCTTCGCCTGCGCCTTCGGAGATTCGGCCCCAGCGCGGGTCCCGGGCGATGTCGACCATGGGGGCAAACGTCCAGTTCAATCCGGCGGCCGAAGCTTCCGTGGCGGCCACGCGGGCCGATCGCTGGATGGCTTCGAGGTCCCAGGAGGCCGCCTCGCCCAACGAAATGGGGAATATCGTCTTGTAGCCGTGGATCACGTCGAAACCGAACAGCAAGGGAATCCCCAGTCTCGTCTTTTCGACGGCGATCGTTTGCAGCTTGCGGATGTAGCCGACACTGCGGGCGTTGAAGACGTTGCCGCAGCGGGCTTGGCGGATGCTCTCTTCCAGCCCCTCAGTCTTCGCGGCCGGACCCGTCAGGTTCCAGAAGCTGGCAGACAAGACCAACTGGCCGATCTTTTCCTCCACCGTCATCCGCCGCAGGAGCGCTTCGACCCTTTGCTCCAGGTCCGGCGGGAAAGGAACGAACTGGAAGGCCGTAAACGAAACGTCCAAAGGACCCCGCCTTTCGCTGCTCCCGCAGAAGAGGGCGACTTCCCGGATTCCGGCCAGAGCGGGCGTGGCAGGCAGCGGAATCTGAATGGTTCTCTGCTCTGCGCCGGAGGCCGTGCGGCTCGTTTCGTCCTGGCTGGTGTCCAAAAAGATCTCGCTCGGGATCACGCCGGCATCGTCGAGTGCAGGATCTTTCTTGTCCAGTTTGATCATTGCCTTGTCGATTCTCTGCTGTGCCTGGTAACGAATGGTTAGCAGGCCACCGGAGAGGCTCGCGCCGTTCTGACCCGGCAGGACGAAGGTCAGGCCCGCCTGCCCTACGTTTTCTCCCCGGAAGTGGAGGCTGCCGGCATCGCGCACCAGACGGACGCTGCTTTTGTCGGGCGTCCAGGCGATCGCTCTGGTATCCTCGGACAGGGCATCGAGCTTACGACCGCTTTTGTAGAGTCCGTCGAGCGACTCGCTCAAACCTCTTGAATCCAGATACCCGGCCATGTTGTCCGAAGCCGTATTCAATGTGCCCAGGATGAGAGACAACACGTGCACGGTGGTCTGGAAGCGGATGACTTCCCGTTTGCTTGTGTTGTATCCTTCCCACGGCCCATGGTCCGTCAGCAACTTAGCAACGACTCCCCAGTTGGCATCCAGCAGTCGTTCTACCCTGTCCGGTGCAATCGCATAGGCGATGCCCAGCGTGTAGAGAGAAGGAGCGTCGATGATCCGGGGGTTCGGACTGACGGTAATCGCGGGAATGCCGATCGAGCCCGTATACTGGCTGCTCCGGCCGGAATAGGCTTCGGAGAGAAAACCGGACAGTTGGTGGCGCGCAGCATAGTCCAACTCAATGTCAACCAGGTTCTTGAGGATCAGTTTCCAGCTCGGGTCGTGGAACTCTCCCATCGAAAGGCTCAGGCCCAGGGCCTGGAAAGCCGACCCTTCCCATGGCGCCGGGGTGTAGACCAGGTGACCGTCCAGCAGGCGATAGGGCTTGATCTTCACTCCCAGGCGGGCAAACGCCGTCAACGGCAAGCCATAGCGGAGCAGTACGAACATGGTGGGCCCGCGAAACTCGTTTACCAGGTAGTCCGAGTGGCCGACCTTCCAGTGTCCGTCCGTGTCCTCCCATCCGAAAAACTTGCCTGTCGAAGCGTTCCAGCCAAAGCGGAACATGTCTGCCTTCTTGTCCAAGAGGAATTGATAGCCTGGACGCTGGTCTTCGAGAAACCGCTCCATTTCCTGGCGGAGCTTGAGCGCCGCGGGTTGGTCGCGAAGGGGCGCCCGCAGCAGAGCGCCGATCGCCTTGGCCACCGACGTGGACAGATTCGCGTTGTCGCCGTAGGCCACCATGACGACCCGCCGGTCGAGGATCTCCATCAGCCGGCCCCTGGTGGCGTCATCCGAAAAAGGCGCGAGTACGCCCTGGAAGTGCTCCGATCCGTACTGCGGGCCGCGCTGGATGACACCGTTCTGGCCCTTGTTCTCCAGGGCGATCCACCCTTTCTTCTCCAGCGCTTGCCAGATGGCCGATCCTTTTTTCTCGCCAAAGGCACCGATGACATCCTGCCTTGCGACGTCCCTGGCCAACGGCCCGGTGCGCCTCTCTCGGTCAAACCCCAAAAAGTTGCCTAAGAGGCCCTTGCCGCTTACCCGGGGATCGTGCTGATCGCGCCGCAGGCTAGAAACCGCCAACAGCAGTTGATCGAGCGCCTGTTTTCGGGAGATATAGGGATTGTCCGCCTCTCCGGCCGCGATGTTTGCCAGCAGCTCGACCCACACACCGATGGCGGTCAGTTGCGTAAAAGAGCGAAGGAACAATCCCTTCTGCGGGTCCTGGTTCCAGCCTTCGACCGGATAGCCACTCGCGGCGTCGATGGTTCCCCGGCCCGGCGCAACATACTGAAATGCATTGGCCACCAGCGCCCGCATGCGAGGATGGTTCTCGGCGATGCACGACAATGGGAACCGGGCGTCGTTAGTCATTCCGGTGGCCTCGCCAGCGCAAGCAGTGCCGTTCATGCCCCAAATACAGGGAATACACAAGATGATGGCAGCCGCCGCAGCTCCGATACCCGACGTTCCTACTTCTTGTGTTGATGTCGCAATGGGTGCTACTGGCTTTGCCAGTGCCGCACCCGGAAAGGCCCAAAGCACTGGCAGAGCCAGTGGCACCCACTGTTGCACGAACGACGCGGGACTCAATAAGATCTCGAAGATTCGCATGGTTCTGCTCCGCACGTCGGCTCACTCGTTCCGCTTTCCGCTTTTCGCAAGGGGCTCTTTTCCAGACGCCTTGAAATATCACAGACCCTCAGATCGCCTCGCGGCTCTTTCAGGTCGCTTGGCAAAATCACGTGATTATCGACCAGACGCGCGCCGATTACTCCCTCGCATGCCTCGCGCAGCATCCAGGCCGCAGCACCCGTGTAGCCGTTCCAGATCATCCGGCCGGGGTCGAAAGCGGTCAGCATGTCGGCCGCCTGTTTGTTGGGCTGGCCGCCGTAGAGTTCGATCTCCTCCGGAGTCGCATGCGTAAGCGGAGAAATCTTGCGCCACAATCGGATCGTCATATCGCGATAGAGCTTGGCGGCCTCAGGATGGCCATCTTCGCGAAGACGTTCGGACAACATCCGGGCGGCCATCACGAGCCATTGCACGCCGTGGCAGTACATGCCGTTCTCGCGCACACCTTCGGGATACCGGCAACTGCGTCCCAGGTAAGGCTTTGAATCCTCTCGCAGGGCCGGCCAACCCAGCAGGATCACCTTGTCGCGCTCGAGCGCGTGAATCGCCGTATCGAAAACGATCCGGGCCCGCTTGAGGTTGATGCCGGCCATGACGGCCCAGGCGGCCATCAGCGCATCGATTTCCCAGATGCCGCTCCCTTTGACGCCGATTTCCGTGCCGTCATCATGAATGGCGCGAAGATAACGATCGCTGCGCCAAGTGGCCTCCACGGCCTCGCGAAGCGCCGCCATCTTTCCCTGGTAGTACCGTTTCCGCCGCTGGCCCTTTTTCCGTTCGACGTGGACGAGCAACGGGTCGAGGATGGCGTAGAGAAACAGTCCGAGCCAGACGCTCTCGCCGCGCCCCTGGCTGCCAATCTCGTCCAGGCCGTCGTTCCAATCTCCGGTGCCGATCAGCGGCAGGCCGTGGGCCCCCATGCGATGCGCGAGCACGAGATCGACGGCACGCAGAACGTGATCCAAAAGCGGTTCTTCGACCGCCGAGCGAAGTGGGAAAAAGCCCATGCCCTCTTTTCCTTGAGGCAGGGGCGGCAGCGGCGTCTCGGCCGTCAGGTACGCGACGCGTTCGTCCAAGATCGACTGATCACCCGTCATGCGGACGTATTCGGCCGCGGCCCATCCCAGCCACAGAAGGTTGTCGGACGCGTGCGAGCGCGCGGCGAACCCGGTCCGCCCATCCTGAAGGCGGAAGAACCAGTGGACCACGTCGCCTTCGAGAAACTGCTGGGCCGCGTGCAACAGGATCTGGCGGCGGGCCAGCACCGGATCGACCCAGATCAGATTCACCGCGTCCTGCAACTGGTCGCGGAATCCAAAGGCCCCGCTGGCCTGGTAGAATCCCTTCCGGGCCCAGATCCGCTCCGCCAGGGCCTGGTATTTCAGCCAATGCAAATAGCCGTCGAAGACCGCATCCGACGTCTGGACATCGAGCGTGTCCATCAAGCCGTTCCACCACGCCCGGGTTTCGGCCAGACTGGCCGTGGCGGTGGCGACGTCGCGGAACTTGGTGATCACCGCTTCGGCCTGCCGGCGATCATCCGCCTGCCCGAGCACGACGGCCACAGTCGTGGAGCCGCCGGCCGGGATCTCCAACGTCGTCAGGAGCCCTGCGACCGGTTGCCGATCGTCGGTCGGCTGCGCCGAGGGGTGACCGTCTGCAACGAACATCGGGTGGGCGACGGAGCGGCCACGGCCGAAGAAGTCGCCCCGCCGGGTGGCGACCCGTTCGACCCGGCACGACATGGCCGCGAAGGCCGGCCCCGTGCGGAACGTGTTGCGGCGATTCTCGAAGAACAGTGCGCCGCTGGATTTGTCGCAGTCCACTTTGAGCGGACCGGCGTTCTCCGGATTATCGGCCAGCGCGATCTCGAAGTAGGGGGCGAGCCGCAACCGCCGCTCGCACCCACCACGATTGGTGACCGTCAACAGGTATACGCCCGTCGGCTCTTGCGGCGGCACAAACGTCGTCAACTCGGTGGCAATCTCGGGCCGCTCCATGCGGAAGGTGCCCGTGCCATCGACACCGAACTCGACCGAGTACGTCGCCTGCTTGTCCCTCAGAGGCAGATAGGTGGGCGAAAACCACTGGCCATTTTCCAGGTCGTAGAGGTAGAACGCCTCGGACGGCAGCTCGCTGGTCGCCGTGTCGGCCCAATCGGTGGTAATCCGGTTCTGCTGCGCGTTGACGCTGGCCGACGAGTGCAGGCCGCGGTTGGTGACAGCAAGCACGTGCCCCAGGGCGTTGGACATCGTGTGATCGAACGGACGCGGCGTAAACGGCGTGTGGATCAGCAGGCGGCGACCGCCGTCGGTGAACTCGCAGTACGGTTGCGGCGTGCCGGGCGGAATCCGACCGTGCCCGATCCGCGGCCGCCGTTCTGGCGTCCCGTGCGAAGCCGCATCGATCGAAGGCCGCAAATAGCGCCGCACCCAAGCGGCGGCTTGGTCCTTGTCCTGAGCACAGCCGATCAACAGCCGGAGCGACCCCGAGCCGCGGGCCACCAGCGGAACTTCCATCCGCAGGCTGCCGATGGGGTCAAACGTAGGACAGGCTTCCGCGCGGTGCGGCTCGATAAAACTTCTCTCGCCAAGACGGGTTTCCAGGCAGCCGGGCGACCAGATGCTGCCCGCCCGTCCGATAAAATCGAGACGCGACGTGAGGAAACCCTGCGGCGGCCTGTCGGCTGCCAGAATGCCGAGCTTCTTCGTTGTTCGATGCAAGGCAAGCACGGCATTCAGCTCGGGCTCGTAGGACATTTCGGGGAACAGCCGGTTGTACTGTGTATGGCCGCGGTCGGCGGCGGGAGTGGCGAGCACCCATTCCAGATAAGGCACGACGTCCAAGACCCGGGGCCTGTCGCACAGGTTTTCCAGCGTGATTTCCCATAGCTCGGCGGCGACTTCTCCAACGTCATCAGGAAAGCGAATCGCAACTGTCGCGCGAATCTCGTGGGATTGGTTCGTGATCCGTATTGCCCGGCTATCGCCCTCGATCCGGCTCTTGGCAAAAAGCTCTTCCGAATAGTTTCCGACCACGGGCCAGGCGGCCGGCGCTTCGGCCAGAAAGAGCGTGCGGCCGGCAGGATCGATGCCTTCGTAAGCGCGCCGCGTGACGTCGTATCCTGGCGAAGTGAGCCGGCTGCCGAGCTCGCCACTGGGCTTGGCCGTCACGGCATAACGGGCGCCCGACAGCGTGTGTTCCGTCGGCCGGGTGGCCGCTCGGCGAAGCCCGAAGGAAACCAGGGAGACTCCGGCAATTGCCGCGACCGCCAGCCAGGCCAGTTGTGCCCCGGGCATGCCCAGCAGTTCCTGAAGGACCCCGGGCGACGATTGTTGAATCGCTTCGGAGTGCGTCCAGGCCCAATCCCACTCCGCGCCCGTCGGAATGTAGAACGGAATCAGAAGCGGCGCCCAGGTCGTGAATCGCTTGATGCCCTCGGGGATGCAACGGGCGGTGGCCCACGAGCCCACGAATCGTGCCGCCTTCTCGTCCAGGCGGTCCATGCCCAGAAAACTGAGATTCACCAGCGTGGCCACGCGGAGGCCCATGTGGTCCAACCAGATCAGAACGCGGAACAGATCGTAGCCCAGCACCCAGGTGAAGACCCGCAAGCTCCAGGCATGAAACTGTTGCGGGGCCATGGTAAGGTCGTTGACAATGCAGAACCCGGTGTGGATGGCTCCATCTTGGTTGTACCAGGTGGGCACCGACATCTGCCTGAGGAAGGTGAAGATGATGGGCGCCATCCAGAGTCCCCATCGCAACACGTGCACGGTACCGTCGGTCAGTTCGGCCATTCCCTCGCGGCTGACGATCCGCCGCAACGGCGCCGTCTCGCGTTGGAAGATCGCCAACAATAGCGAACGGTTCACGGCAAACAACCAGGCGGCGACGCCCCAGCCAATCACGCCCTTCAGTGCCTCGTTGAACAGTAATTTCGCGCCGCCCGTGTAGGGCCCGAGTTGAATTCGACCCCACTTGCTCAAAAGGGGATAGAAATCGTCGCTGGCCGGCTTCAGTCCGAAGCTATTGTAGAGCTTGAACTTTTCCAGAACGACCGGCACTTGCGACGTGTCCAGGTAGAATCCCAGGCCAGCCCCGACGAATCCGCCCAAGAGCGCCTCGACCAGGTAGGGCCGCCAGGGTCGAATGCGACCACGGCCCCGCCCCGCCAGGACCGCGTCGCCGACGAGACTCACCCCGGCATACGTCAGCACACCGACGACAAAGCCGATCTCGGTCCGGCGAGCCGTGGGGAGCGCGAAAAAATCACTACCCAGGGCGTGCCAAGCGCCCAGCCCGACCACGATCCCCCGTACGTACAGGAGCGGCGTGCTGTAGGCCTTGCCCGCTCGCCTGAAAAACGACTGGCTGCCGTCAAAACTCTCGATGATTGTTTTCACCAGCGGGAAGGCGGCCGCTCCGCCGATGGCCAGCACAAGCCACGGCGCGGTCCGGCAAGCTTCCTCGACAACGGGCCAATGCACGAGCGCGCTGAACAGGAAAAGGATGCCAACGAGAATCCCGCTGAAGACCGTTCCCTTTCCCAGGCCGCTCATTCCGTGTTGCCAGATCGACTTTGCCGAAGGCGGCTCTCTTCGCATGCCGTCGAGGATGATACCGGTAAGCATAAATACTAACGCCCAAAGCGCCCCTTGCGAAAACACGGTGGCCACCAGGGCAGCAAGGGGCTGCGAGGCGACCGGCAGTGCCACCGTGCCCGAGCCGAGATCGGCGACCCAGGGCGCGACGATCGCGGCCGCAGCAATCAAGAGGAGATAGAGGTGTGCTCGGCCACCTCGTACCATGCGCCTTCCGCTGGTAAAGCAAACCGCGCCGGCCACGAACTCGTTGAAGCCGAACAAGAACAGTACGCGACCCACCGTCGCCGCCAAAGCAGGCCAGTCGGCCAACCAACCGCATGCCACAACATTGCCGAGCGTGCCGGTCAAATTGTCCGACTCGAGCGCCAGCAACAAGCCGAATGCGTACGGCGTGGCGACGGTGACCGCCGTTGCGGTGGCGCTCAGATGCTTCTTGGCCGTCATCAGCATGTAAGCGTTGGCCAGATGGTAAAGCAGCAGGAAGACCGTCGCGCCGAAACCGCTGAGCGTCAACAGGTCCGGCCACGCCGCCGGCGCCTGCCAGACAGACTGGCTGCTGGACGACGCGGCCAGCAAGCCCGTGGCCAAAACGTCCCAAAACGCTTCCGCTGCCGTCAACGTTCGGCCGGTCGCTGCGAACTTCCACAATTGGCCAACCAGTCCGCCTGCCAGCGCGACACCCAGAAAGGCGCAGCCGCTATCGAGCACAGTTGTGGCTGCGAGCCACTGGGCGGCCAGCGCCACGGCGACCGTGAAAACCGCAGCCGTGCCCAAAGCGACGTCGCTGAGAAGTGCCCGGGCGAAATTGAGTTGAAAAAGGGGGACAGGCACCTCACGACCGTTGTCTTGCGCGAGTGTTTCGCCTTTGAGTTCGGAGCCAGTCCCCTTTTTCAACGGGCTGCTAGCTGCCTTCAACGTCTCGGGAGCCGCCCGCGCATGACCACTGAAAAGCCGGCCTGAAGCCAAGCTCCCGATGCTGACCAGCAGGGCCACCAGCACTCCGAGCGTGGCCACTGCGCCTAGACGCCCAGATCGCGAAAGGGCCACGGCTTCCAGCATGGGCAAGCGGCCGAAACGGCAGTCCACGTAGACAGTGCCAGTTGTTGCGGCATTGTCGCCAGTAGCCTCGATCAGAAAGACGACCTCGGTGAGCGTGTCGATCTGCTCCCAGTTGACCTGCCGCCGGGTCGAGGTCCAGTCGACAGCCAACTGCACGGGAACGGTCTCGACGCCCGCGCTACCCTTTATCTCGAGCTTTGCTCGAAGGTGCGAAAGCGGTTGAGCCGTTCTCGCGCGGACCGTGATAGTGTCGACCGTGCCGCGAGCCAACCCGGCCGGATAGTGCTTTGTCCAGATTCCGGCAGAAGACCCGCCTTCCATCGAGAAGTCCAGTTTCACAACTTCCCCACCACCCCGAAGGCCTGGCACTTGACTGATCTCCGCCCGGGAACGGCCGACGTTGAGAACCCCGTGTTCCTTGGAATCCAAGAGACCAAATCTGCTCGCCGATGGAGCCCCCTCGGTCACCGAAACACCGAATGGCGACGGAGCCAGCAGGACCGCCAGCACTACCATCAGATGAGGAAGCCGCGGGAATTGCCGCCTCTCGGCTATGCCGGAATGCACGCGAGTCGTCAAGTTTCTAGTCCCATCTCCTTAGCGGCCCACGCCTTTTGCGGGACCCGTCCTTTCATTGTACGCGTCTGGCTGCGAAAGAAGTCTGGCAGACCTTCGGGAGAGCGGTCAAATACCATAAGGTCACCTCAGGGAGAGTCGCGATGAGTGGCCCGTCAAAGCAAGGTACGCCGAAAGCGTTCCCCCACCATGAGTAGGGATTTACCCGGTTGGCTAGTCGGTGCTGCTCCGCTACCTTTGACGGGTTAACGTGTGGTAAAGCAGCCAAAGGCCGCTTAAGGGGACAAGTCCGTACCGCACGTCCTTTTCGGCGGACGTTCTCCCAGCGGACTTCGCGATCGGCTCAACAGCGTATCCGACGCAATGCTTCAAGCCCTTTCCTGAACCATATTAACGACGCGGCCTGCGCCTCCTGATCCGACGGTCCGTCCACGGCGGCAGATACCCATCCTACTCCACCCCTTCCCCCGAACCGCAGAACTCTGCGATTTCACCCCGCCGCCCTGTAGACGGTACGCCCACCGACCTTGAGCATCGCGACCTGCCCCGTCGCCGTCAGCGCTCTCAGGAGGTCGTCCAAGGCTTGGGGAGGGAGCCGGAAGGTTCGGGCGACGTCGTCCCTCGATATGCCTGCGCCGGACCGCGCGACAAGCGTCGCCGGCTTCTCGGCGGCGGACACTTCCTGGGCGCGGTTCCCCAGCCATTCATAGAAGGACTGCACGCAGTATATATGAGGTCGGCGGTCGGTTCCTGCTGACCCGGCGCTATGATAAGGGCGATGGACTGCAAACGCCGCTACATCGCCTTCGACATTGAGACCGCCAAGCCGACCGAAGACGCATCCGATTGGCGATCCTGCCGTACTCTGGGAATTTCCTGCGCCGCCACGTTCCTTGCCGACAGCCGTGAGCCGACCCTGTGGTACGGCGGCGACCGCGCCAGACCAGCGGACAGGATGAGCCGGGACGAGGCTGCGGAGTTGGTCGGATACCTGACGACGCCGGTCGGACGGGGATACACCCTCCTCACCTGGAACGG
>Ga0181529_10002141_pt1 | contig 24156 bp, 20 predicted proteins | sample PEATcosm2014_Bin_36_FD_119763 | JGI IMG/M metagenome (GOLD analysis project Ga0181529, IMG submission 119763) | Peatland microbial communities from MTU Mesocosm Facility, Houghton, MI, USA - PEATcosm2014_Bin10_30_metaG | ecosystem: Environmental > Terrestrial > Soil > Wetlands > Peat | place... | reverse complement strand
GGTTTTCAGCGGCGGAATCCCCGCCCGCCTTCCTCCGCCAATCCCCCTGCGCTACCATAAAGAAAAGATTGAGGCCGAGCATGTTCGTCGTGGTGTGGCAGTTCGAGATTGCCGAGGAAAAGGTTGCCGACTTTGAGGCTGCCTATGGGCCGGAGGGCGCATGGGCGCAACTGTTCCGCACCTCGCCTGAATACCGGGGTACGGAGTTGCTGCGCGACGCCTTCATCCCCGGCAGCTACCTCACCATCGATCGCTGGGCCAGCGAAGAGGCCTTTCGCGCCTTCCGCAAGGACCACGACGCTGATTACGAGACCCTGGACCGCTTCTGCGACGCCCTCACCAGCCGCGAAACCCGCATCGGCGCCTACATTGCTTAAAGCGGAAGTCCTTTTTATTCCAAGAACAGTACGTTCTGCCTAAACTCCGCGCCCGCCATCTGCTGGATGCCCTTGTCGAAGGTGACCAGCACAAGGTTCTCCTTGATTGCAAGTCCAAGAAGATAGGCATCGGTCACCTGCTGATGACCGAAAATGCGTGCGGCGAACGGTGCGGTCAGGGTCACCCAACTGTCATTGATCCCCCAATACCAATAGCCGGGATACCCCTTCAGCTGTTGAAGAATGGCTTTAGCCAGCTCCATGCTGCGTGGGCCCGGGTGGAATGCGGGATTCGTCGTCACGCGGACAAATCCCGCTTCCGTGAGCGGGCAAACGCCCCAAGTTCCTTTGCAGGAGGAATTGAACCAGTCTTGCGCCTTCTGGTGGCGTATATGCCCCGGTTCCGTGAGCGCGATGAGAACGTTCGGATCAAGTAAATTGTTTCGGATCAAACTCTTCCTCCGCGAGGCGCTTCACCATCTCGTCCGTGACCGTTCTCCCCGTCGGAGGAAACATCGGAAAGCCATTCGGCGAATACTGTATCTCCGCCGGGGCTGCCGCTTGCGACTTGCGGATCAGTTCGTCGATGGCTGCACTGATCGTTAGCCCTCGCGCATGGGCGTAGTAGCTGGCAAAGGCGTGGGTCTTGTCGTCCAGCGTGATCGTGGTTCTCATGGCCTCATCTTACATCGATCGGAGAGTATGATGCAATAAATATAAATTGATGCACGATGTTAAATGCGATGCCTAGCTCAATACTTTTCCGTTTGTTCGCCATTTTCTTCTGTCAATGTCTCTCCAGCCCTGCTACAATCCCATCGAAATGCATTCCATGTCCTCGTCTTTTCTCACCCTTCCCGGAAGGGGAGGAGGCGCGGAGTGCTTGAGGAGATCACAAGAATGGCGATTGCCGATGACCGCGCCAAGGCCGTTGAACTGGCCCTTGCACAGATCGAAAAACAGTTTGGCAAAGGGTCGATTGTCCGGCTCGGGTCCAAGGAGGCGATGGTACCCATTGCCGTGATCTCCACCGGCTCCATCAGCTTTGATGCGGCGCTGGGTGTGGGTGGCATTCCCCGCGGCCGGGTGACGGAAATCTATGGCCCGGAGTCTTCCGGCAAGACCACCATCACCTTGCAGATCATCGCCGAGGCGCAAAAGGCGGGCGGCCTGGCTGCTTTTGTCGACGTTGAGCACGCTCTGGACCCCAGCTACGCCAAGAAGCTGGGCGTGGACATCGACAATCTGCTGGTTTCGCAGCCCGACTCGGGCGAGCAGGCGTTGGAGATTACCGAAACCCTGGTCCGCACCGGCGCCATCGACGTGCTGGTGGTGGATTCCGTCGCCGCGCTGGTTCCCAAGGCCGAGTTGGACGGCGAGATGGGCGACTCCCACATGGGCCTGCAGGCCCGCCTCATGTCGCAGGCCCTGCGCAAGCTCACCGGCACGGTCTCCAAGTCGCGCACGGCCCTCATCTTTATCAACCAGATCCGCGAGAAGATCGGCGTCATGTTCGGCAACCCCGAGACCACCACCGGCGGCCGCGCGCTCAAGTTCTACTCCTCGGTGCGCGTGGACATTCGCCGCATCGCAGCCATCAAGGACGGGGACGCGGTCACGGGCAACCGGACCAAAGTCAAAATCGTCAAGAACAAGGTAGCTGCGCCCTTCCGCGAGGCGGAGTTCGACATCATCTACGGCGAGGGCATCAGCCGCGAAGGCGACGTGCTCGACCTGGCCGTGGCCAACAATATCGTGGAGAAATCCGGCGCGTGGTACTCCTACTCCGGCGAGCGCATCGGCCAGGGCCGCGAGAACACCCGCACCTTCCTCAAGGAGAACAAGGACGTCTTCGCCAAGATAGACGGCGAACTGCGCAAGAAGCTGGGAATCGGCGGCGCCAAGGCCGATGTTCCCGAAGTCCCCGCGGCCGGCCCCACCGAGGCCAAGGAAGCTGTCCGCGGCCGACGCGGCGCCAGCGCGTAACAGTTCCTCAAAAAAGCGGCTGCCTCCGGGTGGCCGCTTTTTTTGTTTGTCGCGGATCTCTCCGGTTTTTTTGCAACTCTCCGCATCGACGCACTGAACGGTGAGGAGGAAAGACCACTGTCGTGTGCACTTGGTTTCGTACCACCTATCGGGCGCCATCGCTTCTGGACGCTGCTAGAATCCCCGTAGTGCAAAACCAGGGACGATGCATCCTTGGGCGACCACGTTCAAGTCGACGCGACCAATAGGGAGCGACGGCCCCGAAAGAAACGAAACAGGACAGAGCATCCATGGTTTTGCTCTAGAGCCGCCGCAATGAGTGTAAAAGCCCTTTTTCCCGGTACCTTCGACCCGCCGACCAATGGTCACATCGACCTGGTCCAGCGCGGCGCCAAACTCTTTGAGCACCTCACCGTCGGCGTTCTCAACAATCCGGGAAAGAATCCGCTGTTCACGGTTGAAGAGCGGGTGGAAATGCTCCGGGAATCGACCAGCGCCCTCGACAATGTCTCCGTCGCCACGTTTGACGGCCTCATGGTGGACTTCGCGCGCCAGCTTGGCGCCCAGGCGGTTTTGCGCGGCATCCGCGCCATCTCCGACTACGAGCACGAGTTCCAGATGGCCCTGATGAACCGCCGCCTGGCCCCGGACATCGAGACGGTCTTCCTGCAACCGGCCGGGCGCTACTCGTTTGTCAGCTCGCGATTGCTGAAGGAAGTCTTCAGCTTTGGCGGCGACGTGACCGGCCTGGTGCCGCCTAACGTGATCAAGCGCCTGCGCAGCCGCATCCCCAAAAGCTAGCCCGGCCCGCGTCCCAGGCCGGAGGAATCGAGGCTTTTGGACCCCGGCAGCCACGCCAGGTTTTGCGCTGGGCGGGAAATCTGTAAAGATAGAACTGCTATGACAGTTTCCGCTCCTGCAAAGATCTTTGCCGACCGCATCGGCCGCATCGAAGTCTCCGCAACCATGGCCGTGGCCGCAGAGGCCGCCAAGCTCCGCGCCCAGGGCGCCAATCTGGTGGATTTCGGCGCCGGCGAGCCCCACTTCCCTACCCCCCGGCACATCAAGGACGCGGCCATTGCCGCCATCGACGCCAACTTCACCCGCTATACCGTGGTGCCTGGCATTCCCGACGTGCGCAAAGCCATCGTCGAGCGGCACGCGACCGACTTCGGGTCCGACTACGCAATCGACGAAGCCATCTTCACCACCGGCGGCAAGCTGGCCCTGTTCAACACCATCCAGGTGCTGGTGGACCACGGCGATGAAGTGATCCTGCCCGTTCCCTACTGGGTCAGCTTCAAGGACATCATCCAGTACGCCGGTGGCAAGGTCGTCTTTCTCGAAACCCAGGAAGCAGAAAACTTCCGCATCACGGCGGACGCAATTGAAAAGGCCATCACGCCCCGGACCAAGGCCATTATTCTCAACTCGCCCTCGAACCCGGCCGGCTCGGTGGTCTCTGCTGAGGACCTGGAGCGCATCGTGCACGTGGCGCATGAGCGGGGCATTTTCCTGCTTCTCGACGAGTGCTACGTCTATCTCAACTACGCCGGCAAGCCGGTTTCGGGAGGCTCGTTTACCTGGGCCAAGGAGCACATCGTGGTGCTCGGTTCGCTCTCCAAGACCTACGCGATGACCGGTTGGCGGGCGGGCTTTGCGTTGGGTCCGAAGCGCGTAGTAGCCAATCTCAGCAAGCTCCAGTCGCAGTCCACCTCCAACGCTACCAGTTTTGTGCAAAAGGCCGCCATCGCCGCCCTGGCCGGTTCGCAGGAGTGCGTGGCCGAGTTCCGCGCCGAGTTCATTGATCTGCGCGACTATATGCTCGCCAAACTGGCTGAGATTCCCGGCATCACCTGCACCAAGCCGGAGGGCGCGTTCTACGTTTACCCCAACATCTCCGCCTTCCTGGGCAAAGGCGGAATCCGCACGGCGACCGAGTTGGCGACGCGCCTGCTCCACGAAGCCCACGTTGTCGCCGTGCCCGGTGAGGCCTTCGGCACCGCCGAGCACATCCGCATCTCCTATCCGGTGACCAAGCAGAACATCGACGAGGGAACCCGCCGCATGGCAGAATTCCTGTCGCGCCTGGTTTAGCGGGCTTCGCGCGGGCCTGTCCAAATCAGCTGAGCGTTCAGGCAGATGGAACAGGCCCGGGCACCTTGCCGTGTGCGCCGTTTTGCAATGTGGGATGAAAACCACTCTTGCCAGGGCGGCACGGCGCCGCCGAGGGCGTCCCGCGGCAAAAGTATCATTCATCACTGTGCAAACGTGGTGCTGGTCGGGTAGGATGTGTCTTCGATGTCGAAGCCAATCGATTTTCGTCCTGTGATTCTTGCCGGAGGCAGCGGAACCCGCTTCTGGCCCCGCTCCCGCCGCGACCACGCCAAGCAGGTTCTGGCGCTGGATGGCGAGCGTTCCATGATCCAGCAGACCGTCGAGCGGCTTAAACCGCTGGCCGCGCTCGAGAGCACTTGGGTCATCACCAACGAATACCTGGCCGAAGAGATCGAAGGCCAGTTGGAGGGCGTGCTCCCCGGACAAATCATCCAGGAGCCAGTTGCCCGCAACACTGCCCCGGCCTGCGGGCTGGCCGCTTTGATCATCGAGCGCCAGAACCCCGATGCGGTGCTGGGCGTGTTTCCCTCAGACCACGTAATCGCCGACGAGCCGCGCTTTCTGAAGGCGCTGCAAAGGGGCATTGCCGTGGCTGCCAGTGGCGACAACATGGTGGTGCTGGGCATCGAACCCACCCGCGCCGAGACCGGCTACGGCTACATCGAGACCGGGGACTACGCTCGGGACGATTCCGCGCTTCACGTGCGCCGATTCACCGAGAAGCCCAACCAGAACCGCGCCGAGGAGTTCGTTGCCGCGGGCAACTATTACTGGAACTCAGGCATGTTCCTGTGGTCGGCACGCACGCTGGCGACCGCGGTCCGCGAACACATGCCGGAGACCGCTCCCTTGCTTGAGGGCATTGCCGCCGCCTACGGAACCCCCGAGTTTGAACAGGTTTTCCATGCGCTCTACCCCAAGTGTGAAAACATTTCCGTGGACTACGCAGTGCTGGAACCGCGCTCGGCAAAAGGTGAGCACCTCTCCAATCTCTTTTGCATTCCGGCCGAATTCAGTTGGAACGATCTGGGATCCTGGGCGTCGCTTTACGAGTACCAGCTTGAGACCAGGCTGCGCGGAGACGGGGAAGGCAACGTGACCGAAAGCGAAGGCCACATGGCGCTCGACTCTGGCAACAACTATATTTACAGCCCCAAGAAGTTTGTGGCGTTGGTCGGTGTCGAGAACCTGGTCATTGTGGACACCGAGGACGCGCTGCTCATCGCCCACCGCGCGCACTCCCAGGATGTGGGCAAGATCGTCAAGGAGCTGGGGCTCACCGGCCGCACCGAACTGATCTGAGCTCGCTCCAGTCTCAGGCTTGGGTGCCCCAGGTTCGGCGCGGCCCGGGGGTCCCCACGGACAGGTCTTCGTCCGAGGGGTCGCTCATCGCACCTAACCTGGGAGATCAACAGCACCTCTCTCTTGCAGCTTTTTGCAACGAAGCACCAGCCCCCGCCTCGTTTACCCTAGTTTTCAGGGAGTACGCACCCAACCATGTCTCATCCTCAAATCAAATTCGGCACCGACGGCTGGCGGGCGGTGATCGCCGACGACTTCACCTTTGCCAATGTACGCATTGCAGCAGAGGCGGTGGCCGCCTACGTGCATTCACGCAAAGGCACAGCAAACGAGGACCCCGCGAAGGGCCTTTGCATCGGCTACGATACCCGCTTCGGGTCAAAACATTTTGCGCGCACCTGCGCCGAAGTGGTGGCTGCCACCGGCGTCCCGGTGCTGCTGGCCAAGGACATCACGCCCACCCCGGCTCTCAGCTTCGGCGTCCGCGAACGCGGCTGCGCCGGGGGCATCATGATCACCTCTTCGCACAACCCGGCCCAGTGGAACGGCGTCAAGTACAAGGCCTGGTACGGCGGCTCCGGCAAGCCTTCCATCATCGCCGATATCGAGTCCCGGCTGGGCCAGCCAGTGCCTCGGCCAGCCCAGCCGGCTTCCATTCAGGAAGTCGATTTCCTGCCCACGTACCTCAAGGCCATTGAGAGCTTCACCAGCCTGGACCAACTTGCCAAGTCGGGCATGAAATTCGCAATCGACTCCATGTACGGCGCCGGGCTGACCTACATCTCCGACATCTTCACGCGCCTCGGCGTGGCCCACGTGCAGATTCGCGCCAATCCCGATCCGCTTTTTCCCGGCATCAATCCCGAGCCCATTGAGCCGCACATCCGCGCCCTGGGCGAGGCTGTGGTGGCCAACGGCTGCCAGGCCGGCCTGTGCACGGATGGCGACGCGGACCGCATCGGCGCAACCGACGAGCATGGGAACTTCGTCGATCCGCACAAGATTTTTTCGGTCCTGTTGAGTTGGGCGCTCAAGCACAAGAACTGGCCTGGCGCCGTGACTCGCGCCTTCAACACGACCAAGATGCTGGACCGCATCTGCAAGAAGCATGGCCGCGAGCTGATCGAGCATGGCATCGGCTTCAAGTTTGTCTGCGACTACATGCTGGAGCGGGAAATCCTGATGGGCGGCGAGGAATCCGGAGGCATCGGCTTCCAGCGCCATTTGCCGGAACGCGACGGCCTGCTGAATGCCCTGCTGCTGGCCAACGTGATGGCCGAGGAAGGCAAGACGCTGGGCCAGCTTGTCGCCGACCTGCAAGCCGAGTACGGCGAGCACCAGTACGGCCGCATCGACCTGCACATCTCAGACGACGTGAAGAACGGCGCGATTGCGCGCGCCCGTGCGCTTGCCGTCGGCAACCCGGCGTTTGCCGGAATGAAGATCCTACGCCAAGAGAATCTGGACGGCGTGAAGTTCTACCTCGACAACCCCGAGGCCGCCACCAAGCCCAACGCCGCCGAAACCTGGATTCTGCTGCGCGCGAGCGGCACCGAACCGCTGCTGCGCATCTACACCGAGTCCTGCTCGAAGGAATCGGTGGCAAAGCTTTTGGAGTCGGCGCGTGGGTTCGCGCTGGGCAGATAGTTTTTACAGTCGTACTGTTTTACAGTTTCTGTAATTTTGTGGAGGCCGGCCGCGGATGTTATTGATATGAATTGGTTAATGACGGCTTTACAGTCTTACAGCCGACAAACGGGAGAACTCCCCGTTTGTCGCTTTGGAGGCGGACTCATTTCTGGTTTGTTGCGGCGGAACCGGTGTCGGAGCCAGCGGGGGTTGAGGGCTCACGCGCCCTCGTCCTCTACTTGCCAGTGTGCCTGAGGGGAAGGTTATTTTCTGCAAAGTGAACTGCGGATTCAATCCCAGGTGCCCAAAAGCGAGGCACCTGGGGCACCCGCACCCGCACCCGGCACGCGGCTAACCTTCCCAGGTCTCAAAAGCGAGACCTGGGGCACGCGGCAGATGCGGAACTCACGCCCACCCATCGGACAAAAACAAAGACCTCCGATGGATGGGGCACAGTTTCATATCCCGTGGGTCGACCTCGCCGGCGGAGGACTAAGCAATCACGGCAACCTTGGCGCGCTTGCCAAGACGAACGACGAGGCGCGCGGGAAGGGCGGGGAGCGGAATCAGGGCGTTGAGGGCTGGTTCCCCGTCGAGCTTGACAGCCTTTTCGGCGATTTTGCGATTGGCTTCGGCGCCGGAGGCGGCCAGCCCTAGATGAACCAACAATTTGGGCAGGCGAATCTGCACCGCGCCGTCTGGCCCCGCGACATCGGCAAAGGCAACGGCAACCTCTTCCAAGTCCTCGCTCTCGCCCTTCTGCTGGAACATCTTTGCCCAGTTCTCGCCAGCGGCGACGGCCGCTGCTTCGCCGTGGAAGCCTGCTGTGATGGTGCGGGCGAGGCGCTTCTTCACTTCCATGGGATGCAACGAGCCGACGGCCACCTGGGATTCGAGGGCGTCCACTTCAGATTGCTTGAGGTCGGTGAGGAAGACCCAATACTTCCACATCAATTCATCAGAAATGCTCATCAGCTTGCCGTACATCTCGGCCGGCGGCTCGTTGATGCCGATGGCGTTGCCGAGCGATTTCGACATTTTCTGCACGCCGTCGAGGCCTTCGAGAATCGGCGTCATGAGCACGATCTGCGGCTTCTGGCCGTAGTGGCGCTGCAACTCGCGTCCGCAGAGCAGGTTGAATTTCTGGTCGGTGCCGCCCAGCTCAACGTCGCATTCCAGGCAGACCGAGTCGTAGCCCTGCATGACGGGATAAAGCAGCTCGTGCAGGCTGATGGGCTGCTCCGCCTGGAAGCGTTTGCTGAACTCGTCGCGCTCCAGCATTTGAGAGACGGTAAAGTGCGCCGTCAGCCGGATGATGTCCTCATAGCCAAGCTTGCCCAGCCACTCGGAATTGTAGCGAACTTCGGTCAAGCTCTCGTCGAGGATTTTGAAGACCTGCTGTTTATATGTGATTGCATTCTCGTCAATTTGAGAGCGCGTGAGCGGCTTGCGGGTCACGTTGCGGCCGGTGGGGTCTCCAATCAATGAAGTGAAGTCGCCCACAAGGAAGATGACCTGATGGCCGAGCTGCTGAAAGTGGCGCAGCTTGCGCATCAGCACGGTGTGGCCCAGGTGCAGGTCGGGCGCGGTGGGGTCGAAGCCGGCCTTGATGCGCAACGGACGCCCGGTTTTGCGGCTTTCTTGCAGGCGCTCGCGCAGGTCGGAGACGCGGATAATCTCCGCCGCGCCCTTCTGAAGCAGGTCCATCTGTTCGTCTACGGGTAGGAATTCTGGCATGTCAAAAACAAGTATAAAGTTCGTTGGGGGTCCGTCCTTCGGGAACCTGGCAAATTGGCAGGGCAATCGCATTTCAAATCACTTTGCGTGCAACGTTTGTCATCCTGAACGTAGTGAAGGATCTGCGGTTGTTTTTTCTGCTCTGCGGTGAAGGTTGGAGAAGCCGAGAGGTCCATCTTTCAGGAAATGGGCCGAAAGGCAACCGCAGATCCTTCGTCGCTGCGCTCCTCAGGATGACAAATCGATGAGAGTGCTCTGAGAATTCCAAATGCGATCGCCCTGGGCAAATTGCCGCAGTCGCCCCTTTCTCTGCATCGCGCGCGAACCTGCTCTCATCCAAAGCCGCAGGAGAATACACTCTATGCCTTTTGTAGCTGGCCGTGCCGTGCAGGTTTCCGCCGCGGGCGGAGCGTTCGAAGTGGTTGAGAAGCAGTTTCCCGAGCCCGGACCGGGGCATGTGCGCATCCGCGTGCAGGCCTGCGGCGTTTGTCATAGCGATGCGATTACCAAGTTTGGTCTCTTTCCCGGCATCGCCTATCCCCGCGTACCCGGGCACGAGGTTGCCGGGGTGCTGGATGCGGTTGCAGCGGATGTGCAGCTCTTCAAAGCAGGCCAGCGCGTGGGCCTGGGCTGGCACGGCGGCCATTGCAACTATTGCGCGCCCTGCCGCCGCGGCGACTTCATTCTCTGCGAAAACCAGCAGATCTCCGGCATCAGCTTCGACGGCGGGTATGCGGACTACGTGATCGCTCCGGCGAATGCCCTGGCGTTGATTCCCGAGGATCTGGCCGATGTGGACGCCGCGCCGCTGATGTGCGCCGGCGTGACCACCTACAATAGCCTGCGCAACAGCGGAGCACGTCCCGGCGACACGGTGGCCATTCTCGGCATCGGCGGGCTGGGCCATCTGGCTGTGCAGTTCGCGGCCAAAAGCGGCTACCGCACCGTGGCCATCGCCCGCGGCCAGGATAAAGGCCCGCTTGCCCGACAGCTCGGCGCGCACGTCTACATCGACAGCACAACGCAAGACCCCGCTGCCGAACTGCAGAAGCTGGGCGGAGCCACGGTGATTCTGTCCACGCTGACCAACGCTGACGCCCTCGCTGCCGCAGTGAACGGTCTGGGCCCCAACGGCAAGCTGATCATTGTCGGCGTGCCCGACAAGCCCTTCGATGTGAGCGCCATTCAACTGATCATGGGCAACCGCACCGTTGCCGGCTGGGCTTCGGGCACGGGCATGGACTCTGAAGACACGCTCAAGTTCAGCGCGCTTGCTGGCGTAAAGCCGCTGATCGAGACCTATCCGCTGGAGCACGCCGCGGAGGCGTTTGACCGCATGATGAGCGGCAAGGCGCGGTTCCGCGTGGTGCTCACGACAGGGGCGTAACTTTTGCATGGGCTTCCCGGCTTCAGCGAACTAACCGCAAAGGAGCCGGGAAACCCACGGCCCGAGCTGGGGCCCGATGCCAAACGCGGAGCCCGAACGTAACCGGCGCGGTCCCCTCACTGCCGCGCCGGCGCCCTTTGCCTTAAACTGGTGCGATGGAAGAGTTCAGTCGCATTCAGCGCCTCCCGCCTTATGTTTTCAACATTACCGGCGAAATGAAGATGTCCGCCCGCCGCCAGGGCGAGGACATTATCGACTTCGGCATGGGCAACCCGGACGGGGCTACGCCCAAACACATCGTCGACAAACTGGTCGAGGCGGCACTGAAGCCTCCCACGCACCGCTATTCTGTCTCCCGCGGCATTCCGCGCCTGCGCAAGGCCATCTGCACCTGGTACAAGACCCGCTACGATGTCGATCTGGACCCGGACACCGAGGCCATCGTGACCATCGGATCGAAAGAGGGCATCGCGCACCTGTGCCTGGCCATTCTGGACTCGCGCGACACGGTGCTGGTGCCCAATCCCAGCTACCCCATCCACATTTATGGCCCGGTCATCGCCGGAGCCCACGTGGTGAGCGTGCCGGTGCATGACCGCGAGCAGTTTCTTGCGCAACTGGAGGACCTGATTCCCCGCATGGTTCCCCGGCCCAAGGCGCTGATTGTCAATTTCCCTTCGAACCCCACGACGGAATGCGTGGAGCTGCCCTTCCTGGCGCGGCTGGTGGAGTTGGCTCGCGAATACGGCTTCCACCTGATCCAGGACCTGGCTTATGCGGACATTGCCTTCGACGGCTACAAGCCGCCCAGCGTGCTGGAGGTTCCCGGCGCGAAAGACGTGGCGGTCGAGTTCTTCACCCTGTCGAAGAGTTACAACATGCCCGGCTGGCGGGTAGGCTTCATGGTGGGCAATCCGGTGCTGGTGAGCGCCCTGGCCCGGCTCAAGAGCTATTTCGACTACGGGACATTTACGCCGATTCAGGTGGCGTCGATTCAAGCGCTGGAAGGCCCGCAGGAGTGCGTGGCCGAGATTTGCGAGAACTATCGCAAGCGGCGCAACGTGCTGGTGGAAGGGCTGAACAAGCTGGGCTGGCCGGTGGCGCTGCCCAAGGCGACGATGTTTGTGTGGGCGCAGATTCCGGAGCAATACCGGAAACTCGGCTCGCTGGAGTTTTCGAAGCTTTTGCTGACTGAGGCGAAGACTGCCGTTTCGCCGGGAATTGGCTTTGGCGATTACGGCGACGGGCACGTGCGCTTCTCGCTGATCGAGAACGAAGAGCGGACCCGGCAGGCGCTCAGGGGAATCAAGGCGATGTTTGCGAAGGGGTAGGAAGTGAGTAAGTGTGCCCCGGGTCTCAATCGAGACCCGGGGCACAGTTTTTGAGCACGGCAGGACGGCCGAGGAGCGGCCCCGGGGCAGCCTGCATTTCTCACAGACGGCGTGACGACCGGTTTTGAGGGTCTGGCGAAGGCTCTGAGGGCCGGGAGGCCCTCAGGACAGCCGGCCAGGAGGCCGGCGCTACCGTTTTGGTCGAGCTGTGAGAAATGCGGGTTACCGCTGCAGCAGGTCGATGGGCTGGGTGAAGTCGGTGACGCGGATGTGCTGGGCGAGGGTGGGATGCTGCTTGAGAAGGGCCATCACCATCTCCCAGGCAACGCGGCGATAGCTGAAGTGGCCGGCGGGGCCAGAGCGCAGTTCGGAGATGTACTGGGCTTCGGCGAAGTCCATTTTGAAGAGAGCGCGGATGCGGGTGGCCAGGGGCAGCAGGTAGAGGGCGGACTGGGCGGCCTCAGGAGCCTGGCTGGCCGCGATGCGGGCGCTGGCCAGATGGGCCTGATCGATGGCGGCCTGGAAATCGGTCAGGACGCCGGCTTCGGCAAGAATGTTGACGTCGCCCGGCAGGTCGCCGGAGGTGGGCGTTTCGTAGCCGTGCAGCGAGGTGAACGGCTGGATGATCTGCACGCAGCGGCGATGGCGATGCATGTCGCGAAAGCCGCCGATGTCCATGAGGATGTCAAAGCGGAGAGCGGCTCCGGCGTGGAAGGCGCGGAGGGCTTCGTCGTGACGGCCGCGATGGCGCAGGCCCAACTCAATGATCTCGCTGACGCGGGCTTCAGGGAGCGCGGCGACGAGGTCGCGAATCTGGCGGTAGGGGTGGTGGGCGACTGAGTAAAACAGGGTCGCGGCCAGCTCGACCTCGAGCGTCTCAGTGCGCTCGACCAAGTCGACTACCGGGGCGGAGGCGATGGGCTGGCCGGCAAGAAACTCAGCGGCGGCTTGCGTCAGTTCCGCGCGGGTGAGCTGTTCGTAGTCGTTGGGCTGGGCGTATTTGACCAGGGTGGGGGCGGTGCGAACCTCGCGGGTGAGCAGGTCGGCGGCTTCGGCGGAGAGGGATGAAGGGTTTGCCTCAGGGGCTAAAGCCCCCGCTGAATCGGGTTGGTTCATGTACGGGCTAAAGCCCGTACCCTTCACAGGGGCGGGTTCTTTGATCGCGGCAAGCTTTTCGGCGACGGCAAGCTTTTCGACGAAAGCGGCGGCGGCCTCGGAGTTCACGTTCCATGCCGGGCCAGTGGCGGCTTCGCGGAGCTTGAGGCCCAGGTCGCGAATCTCGGCGACGGGGTGGGAGAGCAGGCGGGAGACCTGGGTTTCAAGGGTGCGGGCGTTGACGATCTGGCCGAGCGAGGTGTTGGTGGCCAGGGGAAGCAGGTAGCGGGCCACGTCGAAGGCGCGGGCCTTGAGGGTGCGCTCGTAGGCTTCCGGCTTCAGGGTCTCAGGGCGCGGGACGCGGCGATGCAGGGCCTCAAGCACGGCGGAGGTGGTGCGCTGGTAGGCGTCGAAGAGGTTCTGGATGGTGTCGGCGTAGAGCTTGGCCGGCTCCGCATGTTCGCCGAAATCGGGGAAAAACCAGCCGGACTTGAGGAAGTTCTGATAGCGGGTGGAGCGTTCCTGGCCGTCCCAGCGCTGCTCGTCGACCAGGACGATGGCGGCCATCAGGCTGAGGCGCTCGACGGCCATGGCGACGTGGGCCAGGTCGGCGATGGAGCGGTGGCCGTATTGGAAATAAAAAGTGTTGAGGAACTGCTCGGCGCGCTGGGCGCTGATCTGGGCAAGCGATTCGCGCATGGAAAGCGAGGAGCGGGAATACTTGGCCATCGCATAGGCCAGAACCTCGGGGTCCGCGCCGTGGACGGCGAAGACTTCGGTCTGGTTGCGGGCTCCGGGGGGCATGAAAGATTTACTGGACATTGCTGAGGGCTCGCGACCAGAATACGGCATTAGGGGTGGATCGGGGTGTGAATCCCACGCCTCCCGGAAGGCGTGGATGGACAAATGGGGTGCCGCGCCTGGGCAGTTTTCTGAACTGACTGGGACCGTGGGTGGACCTGATTGGATCCCGTCGGGGACCGACCGGGAGCGGACCAGGCGCGGTTTCTGGCGGAATGCCCGCCAGGCATTCCGCAGGGGTCAAGGCCCGCATCTTCAGCGAAACGAGCCATTCCACAACGTGTAAAGCCTGCGTCCTACAATGGGGTTGGATTTTCAGCAAACCTTGAACCGGGCACGCACACTTCGACACTCAATTCTCTCCACAGACACCAGGGGCTGGTACGCCGCGAACGACGCGAAAGCAACAGGGGAAAAGCAGGAGTAACCGGATGATGAAGGAGTATCTGGTTCGCACGTCGCACAGGCCGCGGCCTTTGCCGACGGGGCGCTGGGCAATGACGCAGCGCTGGAACGACCTGCTGTTTGCGCACTGGCCGGTGGCGGCCTCGGCGATTGCGCCGCTGCTGCCCGATGGACTGCAGGTAGACACCTTCCAGGGGTCCGGGTGGCTGGGGGTGGTGCCGTTCTGGATGGACCGGATCAAGGTGCGGGGGTTGCCGCCGATTCCCGGGGCGCGCAGCTTTCCGGAGTTGAACCTGCGCACCTATGTTCGCGACCAGCAGACGGGGACACCGGGCATGTATTTTCTCTCGCTGGACTCGAACAACCTGCTAGCGGTAGGGCTGGGGCGCGCGGTCTATCGACTTCCCTACCACTGGGCCGAGATGAGGCTGGAACAGCGAACCGAGCGGGAGTTTTCGTTCTATAGCCGGAGACGGTTCGCGAGCCGGCCAGTGCTGTTCAGCGCGCGCTATCGAGGGCTGGGTCCGACACGCAAGCTGGTGGAGAGCCGCAGCGGCACGCTCGAATACTTCCTGCTGGAGCGACCCTGCCTTTTCAGTTCAAACCGGGCCGGACAGACGTTCCGGGCCAATCTACACCACGTGGCCGGGCCGCTCGAAGAGGCGGAAGCGGAGATTGAACGGAACGACCTGGCGGCGGCCGTCGGTATCGAACTGCCGGACCTGGAGCCGGTCCTCCACTACTCGCGACGCCTCGCGGTCTATTTGTGGCCGGCGGAACTGCTTCGGCCAGCGGTGGTCACGCGGCCGGTGACGGTGGCGGTTACACCGACGGGGTGAAGACAGGGATTAGGGGTTAGGGAACAGGGAACAGGGGTTAGGCTCTGACCGTAAAATTTCGTACTTTGAGTGCATGATTTCCCAGGTCTCAAAATCGAGACCTGGGGCACCCGCAATTGGTACAAGAACAAGCGGTCAAAGACCTAGGGACTTGTCGCCGACATTCACGTTTCATCGGGCCAGCTTGGACTTCGAGGCAGCGGAAGCCAGAGCTTGAGCGTGCATATTTTCCTCCCAAAAAAGAAATCGGGCGGCAGGCCGCGAGAAAGGCCGCCGCCCGAAATATCAATCTCTGGAAGACCAGTTCAAGAGACCAATTCAGGAGACATTCACAGCGTACTGCCAGCCCGGCGGGGTGTCTTGGCCCATTGGGGTGATGTGGGAATCCACCGATGGGTGGAGACAGGGCAGTTTTGCGCGGGAATATGGCGCATCTTCTGTGCATTGATGCATCTGCCGCATTACTGTTGAGGTGCAAGGGTTTTGCGCCCCTCCTATGGTACGAATCCGTGGCAAATCGAAAGATGGAGCGAGTGACCCCGCGGGAGTGCGGGTGGTGCCGCACTGCCGGCTGGCGGCGCTGGCAGGGCTGCGCGCGGCAATTGCAGGTGCGGCGCTGCTGGCAGGAACGCTGACGGGGGCGGCGCTGGAGCCCTCGACGCCACTTTCCAGCTACGGCCGGCAGGCCTGGGTGATGGAGAACGGGCTGCCGCAAAACACGGTGCAGGCCCTGATCCAGACGCGGGACGGGTTTGTGTGGCTGGGGACCGAGGTGGGGCTGGTGCGGTTCGACGGCAACGGGTTCGCCGTGTTCGACCGCAATTCGAACCCCGCGCTGCCGGGAAGCGATGTTCGCTGTTTGCTGGAATCCCGCGACGGGGCGCTGTGGATTGGAACCAGCGAGGGGCTGGCCCGGTGGAAAGACGGGGCGGTGACGGCGTTCACCACGCGGGAGGGGCTGCCCGGTAATGGGATTCGGGCGCTCGTGGAGACGCCGAACGGCGTGTTGTGGGTTTGGACAGACCAGGGGCTGGCGCGGCAGAAGGAAGAGCGGTTTGTTGATGCCACCGCGGCGACCGGGCTGCCGACGGCTGCGATCACCTCGGTGACCATGGACGGACGGGGCGTGTTGTGGGTAGCCACTCGGGATAGCGCGAACCTGTACGAGGCGGGCCGGTGGAGGCAACCCGTACTCCAGCAATGGCTACAACCCTTTTACCTGAATGCCGGGGCCGACTTTCTGCAAGCCGTGAAGGGCGGTGTGGCCGTGGCCAGCAAGAGCACGGTGGTGGTGCTGCGGGGGGACAGCGTGGTTGAGCGGCTGACCGCAGGCAAGGAGCTTCCCGGCAGCCGCATCCAGGCCCTGTTTGCCGACCGCGAGGGCTGCCTGTGGATCGGGACCAACAGCGGCCTGGCGCGGTTGGCAGGGGGTAAGCTGCAACTGCTGCCGGTGACGGACCCGCTGGCGACGGCTTCGGTGCTGACGCTGATGGAGGACCGTGAAGGCAACCTGTGGGCGGGGACCGAGACGGGCGGACTGCACATCCTGCGCGATCAGCGGTTTCGCAACCTTGGGGCGCGGGAGGGACTGATCTCCGACGCGACGACCACGGTGGTGGAAGACGGCAAGGGAACGCTGTGGGTGGGTACGGCCGGTAGCGGGCTGAATGCGGTAAAGCGCGATGGAGCGAGTGCGGGTTTCGACGCCGGCGCAAACTCCATACGGCACTACTCAGTGCGCAATGGGCTACTGAGCGACGTAATCCTGTCTTTGGCCGCGGCTCCCAATGGGGACCTGTGGGTGGGAACGCCGGACGGCTTGAACCGGATTCGCAGGGGAAGGATTGACTCGTTCACCTCGGCGGACGGGCTGCCGGATGACTTTATCCGTTCACTGCTGGCCGATGCGGACGGCTCCCTGTGGGTCGGGACACGTCGCGGTCTGGCGCACTGGATAAGCCGGGCCGGAAGGCTGGCAGTGACTCGTTCCGGCGCCAACATGGTGACCTATACCCAGGCCAGCGGACTGGGCAGCGACCTGGTGGGCGCCATGGCGCGCGATTCCGGCGGAGACCTGTGGGTGGCCACGTTTGCCGGGCTGAGCCGGCTGCACAACGGGAAGATCACGAACTACACCACCGCCAACGGGCTCTCAAGCAATGTGGTGACGGCGCTGATGGCTCGCGGCAACGGGACGGTGCTGGTGGGTACGCAGGACCATGGTTGGGACGTGTGGGACGGACAGCGATTCTCCAGGCCGCGCGAATCCGGGGTGATGCACAACGGGCTGGACCAGACGACGATCCACGCCATTCTGGAGGACGGGAACAGTCACCTGTGGTTTGCCACCGGAAACGGGATTGCGCGCTGCGACTGTGACATGGCTGGAGGCTGCTCGCACTGGATCGAGTTTGGCGCCGCGGACGGGCTGCGCAGCCGCGAGACGGCGACCAACAGCCACCCTTCGGCGTGGCGTTCGTGGGACGGGCACTTGTGGTTTGCCACGCCCAAGGGGCTGGTGGAGGTGGACCCGGCACACTTTCCGGTGAATACGGCGCCGCCTCCGGTCGCGCTGGAGCGGTTTACGGTGGACGATGTGGACCAGGCGTTGCGCGGGGCGGCCTCTTTTGTGCAGGTTCCGGCCGGGCATGTGCATTTCCAGTTCGATTACGCGGGGTTGAGCTATACGGCGCCGCAGAAGGTGCGTTACCGGTACATGCTGGAGGGCTTCGATCATGCCTGGACCGAGGCGGGAGCGCGGCGCACGGCATACTATACGAATATTCCGCCGGGAAAATACACGTTTCGCGTGGAGGCGGCCAACAACGACGGGGTTTGGAACACGGAGGGGGCGGCGCTCAGCTTCCAGTTGCGCCCGCATTTCTACCAGACAACCTGGTTCTATGTGCTACTGGCGGCTGCCGTGGCGGGGATGGTGGTTCTGCTGCTGAGGCGGCGACTGCGCGTGGCCGAGCGCGAGTTTAGCGCCGTTCTGGGTGAGAGGAGCCGGATCGCACGCGAGATTCACGACACGCTGGCGCAGGGCTACGTGGGAATTTCAGTGCAGTTGGAGGTGCTGGCGGAGTTGCTGCGGATGAACAGAACCGACGCTGCCCAAAAGCACTTGGACACGACGCGCGGCTATGTGCGCGAGGGGCTGGCCGACGCGCGGCAGTCGATCTGGGCTCTGCGCTCACAGGACTCGGGAGAAACCACGCTGCCGGTGAAGCTGCGGCGCATGGTGGAAGCGGCCGGGGACAACAACCTGGAAGCCAGGTTCAGCATTTTTGGCGCCTACCGGCCATTGCCGCCGGGGATGGAGCGGGAGATTCTGCGGGTAGCGCAGGAGGCCATCCATAATGTGAACAAGCACGCCGGGGCGAAGCAACTCTCGGTCCAGTTGGAGTATCGACCGGGAGAGATCGCGCTGGAGGTAAGGGACGACGGACGTGGATTCAAGGCGGAAGAGGAAGCGGAGTCGCCGCCGGGGCATTACGGATTGACGGGCATGAGGGAGCGGGCGGCGGCAGTTGGCGGCACGCTTGAGGTGACCAGCGAACCGGGCGAAGGAACCGTAGTGCGGCTGCGGGCTCCGGCGCCGAGAGAGTCGAGAGAGAAGGCATGAGCGTGGGAGAGTCTGGAACCAAGGAATCGATTCGCGTGCTGGTGGTGGAAGATCACCACGTGGTGCGCCAGGGACTGGTGGCGCTGCTGAACGTGGTGGACGGAATTGAAGTGGTGGGCGAGGCTGCCGACGGCGTCGAGGCCATCACGCAGTTTCGCAAGTATCAGCCGAATATCACGTTGATCGACCTGCGGCTGCCGCGGATGGGGGGCGTGGACGTGATCCAGCGCGTGCGCATGGAAACGCCCCAGGCGCGCTTCATTGTGCTGACCACCTACGACGGCGACGAGGACATCTACCGTGCGCTGCAGGCCGGGGCACGGGCTTACCTGCTGAAGGGCATGACGACCGAGGAGCTGATTGCGACCATCCGGACGGTTCATGCGGGCAAGTCGCACATTCCTCCCGTGATTGCCCAGCGGCTGGCCGAGCGGATGGGCACCGAGGAGCTGACGCCGCGGGAGTTCGACGTGCTGGAACAGATTGTCCACGGCAAGAGCAACAAGGAGATTGCAACCGAGTTGCAGATTTCAGAAGCCACCGTGAAGACCCACATCAACAGTCTTCTGGGCAAGCTGGGCGTGACCGACCGGACGCAGGCGGCCACGGCGGCAATCCAGCGGGGTATTGTTCCACTGGAATCCCTGAGAAAGCCTAAGCCATGAAGAAAACGGTTGAAAGAGCACTTTATTGCGCAATTTTTCTGTTGATTCTCTCTACCCTGGCCCACACCGCGCAGGCACAGAAGGCGGTGTGGCGGCAGGCTTCAGACGCGGAACTGGCTTCCCTGCTGCCGGCGCGGGCGCCTGTGGAGAAAGAACACATCGAGACGGAGATGCGGACCGCATCGGGCATTGTGAACGGGCGCGGCCATTTCATTGCCGGGGTGGTGCTGATTACGGCGGGCTACTCGGCCGAGGGCAAGTATTCGCACTACCTGATTGTGCAGGCGCCGGTGCGGATCGGGGGCATCGCGCTCAGGCCCGGGGAATATGTCTTTGGATATGCGCACGCCGGCGATGTGCTGAGCGTCCACTTCCACGAAGCCGCCACGGGGGCGTTGGTGGGGACTACGGACGCGCATCGGATTGCCGGGTCGAGCCGCGTGGAGAGCCTGCACATCTGGCCTCCGGGAACCAAGGCGCTGATTCAGATTGGGCGGTTTGGCATTCCTTACGAACTGGGAGAAGAGTAGCGATCGGCGCTTTCAATCTGCTCGTTCGATGGAGGACGCTTCTGAAGCGGTCCCAGCCGGCCGGTGGCTACGCGCCGGCACGGGGCCTGTGGATTGACGAACAACCAGACGGGTAGGAAGCTCGAACTGCCGGCCTGGCCGCGTGAGATCCTGCCCGGCCTCCTGGAGCGCTTCGAACATCATGCGGGCGTACTCCTTGCGGGAGATGCGCAGCGTGGTCAGCGGCGGAAAGACGATATCGCTTATCTCGATATCGTCGCAGCCGGCAATCGAGATATCGTCGGGGATGCGCAATCCCCGCTTGCGGGCGGTGCGCAACGCGCCAATGGCGGTGAGATCGTTGGCTGCAACCACGGCGGTGGGAATCTCCGGCTGAGAGAGGATCTTTGCCATGGCCGCAGAGCCTCCATCGATGCGGGAATTTCCCTCCACCATCCAACCTTCTTTGGACGAGAGGCCCTGCTTCACCACGGCTTCGAGGAACGATTCCCGGCGAACCCGCGATGTGGCCAGCCCGACCCTGCCTCCGATAAAGCCCACGTGACGGTGCCCCAATTCCTTCAGATGGGCGATCATTTGAGCGGTCCCCCCGGCAAGATCGATCATGATATCGCTCAAGCCGTTGGCGATGTGGTGGTGGTTGGTTGTGACCACGGGAATCTGGTTCTGGACCAGCGATTCCAGCGAAGCAGCCTCCAGTTCCGAAGCCAGCAGCGCCACTCCATCCACCCGCCGCAACAACATGCGACGCACTGAGCGCTGCATGCGCATGGAGTGAGAATCGGTGTTGGCAACCAGCAGTTCCTGCTCGTTTTCGGCCAGCAGGGCCTCGAACAGCTTGACCACCTCGGCGAAAAACGGATTGGTAAGGTCGGGAACGATGATGCCGTAGATCTGGCTTTTCCCGCTCTTGAGGTACGCAGCGCTGTTGTTGGGAACGAAGTTCAGATCCTGGATGATCTTCTGGATGCGGCGCGTGGTTTCCTCGGTAACCAGGCTCGAACCATGGAGGACGCGCGAAACAGTTGCGTTGGATACCCCTGCCAATTTGGCGATTTCGCGCATACTCACGGACATGTCGGCTCGGCCCCTGGACCCACGATATCTTCCTGATTGTAATTGCCTTTGAGTTCGCGGCGCCATCAAGGCATGGACGGGGTCAAACAACGGGCGCGAAAAAGCGCTTGGTAATGCCGGCAGAGCGAGGCCAATGCGCCGTTCAGAAGACATTCGGAATGCGCGATGACCGTATCCTGTCTCAAAGGAGCGCGATGCCTGAGCTGTTGCTCACCCACCCGGGGTCCGTTCATCCGCGCGACGAAGAGCAGAGCGGACTCTCCCTGCGCAGCCCGGTCCCGCAAAACCCTGTATTCTGCTACACTGATTCAAGCGCAATCAAGGGGCCAAGATGCGCCAGGCCGCGCCCCAAAGATACGCTTCGCAACCCAAGTTCGGGGAGTGGCTCAGCCTGGTAGAGCACCTGGTTCGGGACCAGGGGGTCGGAGGTTCGAATCCTCTCTCCCCGACCATATTTATCAATAACTTACAGCATTTTTCTCCCGATTATAAAATCCAATGTAGACGATTTTGTAGCGGTCAAAGCCTCCAAGGGCAATAAGCGGGTTCCCCAAGGGGTAACCTCTCTAATTTTTCTTACGGAACCTCTCAGAGTGCGTCAACATTCGAACGACCGTAGCGCACGAGTGTTGCATTGGATTCACGTCCCTCGTCAGACTCTAAGAAATTCTCGGTCCGGTCGGGCGTTGGCTTTGGGCTGGGGGACAAGTCGTGGTGTGAGGGTTTTTGAGAAACGTCGCCCACAAGAGGTTACTGATCTCGCACATCATAGGCGTAGACCTCGTTGGAGTGAATTTGGCGGTGCAGAATCACTGCGTCGTCCGGTGCCAGTGAGAACTCCAGGTCATCGTCTTCCGTTAGGTCGAATCGATCCTGAGCGCGAAGATCAAGTACTGTTTCCTGATGTCCATCCGCAGCCCGGATGCGAACGATACGTGGGCTGGCTCCGCGAATGGTGGTATAGAGGTATTTGGAATCCCTTGACCAACTCAGATCAGCGCTGTCTATCGCGTCAGCCAATTTGTGCCATTTTTGCGTCCCAATATCAAAGAGGAATAGCTGATGCTGATCGATGTTCAGCGCAGCCACGTACCGTCCGTCCAGAGACCAGCGTGCCGTAAACAGCCCTTCCGATCCGGGGAGAGTCTGTACTTTGCCGGTGGAAAGATCAATGCGGTGGATAGCGCACGTGTGTGTGAGTTGACATTTGACATTGCCGTAGACCAGAAACCGTTCGTCCGGCGACCATGTCGGTGCTCCCTGATTGTCGTCACCTTCGGAGGCTTCCCGCGTTGCGCCTGTATCAAGCCGCGTGATGTAGATGCGCCAGGGACGGTCAGGAACTTTTGACATGAAGGCAATCTGCTTCCCGTCCGGTGACCATCTTGGCAACTCGATGATACTCGGAGGAAGCACGATTTGCCGAGCGTCCCTTCCGTCTGTCCGGCTGATCCATATTGAATCGAGTCTTGGCGTGGCATACACGATCCACTGCCCGTCTCGTGAATAATCCAGATCGGTCCCCGATACGCCAGGAAAGATTTGTCTAAAGCCCTGGGTGCGCGTGTCGAATCGCAGGAAGGTGTTTCTGAAAGGCGGCTCCGCCAGAACCAACAGCCGGTGAGTCTTCCGGTCGAATGCTATGTCAGAGGCACCTGTCTGGGGCAGAGGTATTTTCGATGTCTGGATTTGAGGTTCCCACCAACTTTTCCCGTAATGGATAAACCAGAGCGAAATATCTCCAGGATAGAGTCCGCTTCCTAAAACAAGACTTGAATCCTTCCCCGGTGCACGCGTCCACGCCCAGTACGATTCCATCGGGGAAGGCATTGAACGAAGGGTCGTAGTTCTCATTCCATCCGAGGAAATGAACTCCCAGCAGGAGAGCTTTTGCGTAGCCGTATCCTGAAGGAGGAAACGCAGATGTTGTCCGTTCTCCGACCAGTGCAATGCGTCAGGGATCGCGCCAAACGAGCCGATCTCCCGCAGGGCGGTTCCATCGACGGATATGAGATCGATTCTATTTCCAACCGCGAACGCGATGCTCTTTCCGTCTGGTGCCCACGCGGCTGAGTGGACCTTGATGTTCGTTAACCTGCGGGGCTCTCCACCGGCAAGGGGAACAATCCACATTTCACGTTCTTTTTCTGTCTCTTCTTGACCGCGATACGTAAAGGCCAGCAAATGGCTGCCATCCGGAGACAGATCCACCGGTAGAACATTTGCCGAAGGGGCCCACAAGATATTCGTCGCCCCCCGGCCCACGGGCATCTTTGCCAGTGCGAACCAGCCGTTCTGTTCCTGTCCGAAATACAGGTTCCTGCCGTCGGTCAGCAAGCCCTGCTTTTCCTCGCCATTTTCTGTAAGTTGCTGCTGTCCTGTGATTTGCGGCGCATGAAGCGAGAATTGACGATCCTCAAATCGATAGGCAGTGGCCATCAGGAGCAGGGCGGCCAGGAATCCGGCGGCCGAATAGATGGCCGGTTTCCAGCGGAACGCGGTGTGCGGCAGAGGGCTCGCCGGAGAAATCCTCACCATCACCGGCGGGGCAGGAACGGCTAAAGCGGCCAGCGATCCGTTGCCGTTGGTCAGGGGCAGGTTTACGCCGTTCGGATGGTCCTGCCCCGCCAGCCATGCGTCCAGTTCGCGCCGGTAGGCGAAAACACAATGCCGCTGCCCGCCGGAAATGCGGCGGATGGGGAGGCCTTTCTCTTTTTCCCAGCGAATGACCGTGCGGGCATCCCGCCCCAGATAGGCGGCAATGTTCTTCCATGAGTCGATTCTCTCGCCGGTACTCGTGTCCTCTGGCATTGCCTTTCCTGCCTGAGTTCTCAACCTGTGGGGAGGGGTTTCGGGCATGACGACCCGCCATGTCACTTAGAACCAGCTGCTGTCAGCTATTACCTATTGAAAATAGTAGTTCCTTCCGGTCCACTGGGCAATGGGGATGTGTGTTCATCGAGTCCGGGCCGGACAGCGAACCCCAGATCAAAGCGTTAAGCGCTGTCCGGCTCGCAACCATGTGGAAAAAGCATGAGCGGGGCTATCAAATGTGCGAGAGTGTGCGATTGGGATTGAGGCTGAGGAAAATGGAAATGCTTGTTGCCCTTCTAGTGACGGCGGGCGCATTAACAATTGTTGCTGGCTGCGGCGGCGGCTCCGGCGGAGGAGGTGGCAGTACGTCGTCCAACCCGACGGTGACCTCTGTCATCGCAAGCTGTTCCCCAGCCTCGATCTCCACAAGCCAGACCT